>CZCA01005951.1_pt1 | contig 13001 bp, 13 predicted proteins | sample 591981 | NCBI WGS metagenome assembly CZCA01 (sample SAMEA3556810, study PRJEB10932) | anaerobic digester metagenome
CGGTCTCGTGGGCTCGGAGATGTGTATAAGAGACAGTTAGTCTTTCACCTGTCATAGTAGGGAATGGCCCTACATTTGGCACTCAGGACAGGGCTTGAACCTGCAACTTTCGGATTAGAAATCCGATGCTCTATCCAATTGAGCTACCTGAGTATATTTAACAAAAGTCATCTTTAGCAAATTTATGAACTTCTTTCAAAGATAATTAACTTAATGCTTTTTCAGTCTTTAAGCAAAGCTGATTATCATATGGAGATTTTCTTATCAATTCAATAATATCATCAATGTTTATATTTATTAAATTGACTTTGTGTACCATGGTAAACAGTTATTTTCATAATGTCCTTCTTATTGGTAGCTCTGAAGGGAATCGAACCCTTACTTTTCGGATATGAGCCGAAAATTTCATCCAATGAAACAGAGCTTTAATTTTTATCTTTATGAACAATGAATCATTTACATTTGCTTCAATAGAAACAATGTCATTTGGTACACTCACAGTTTTTTAAGACTTACTCTTGACATCAGTGGACCATAATTCCCTTATCTCTTTTCATAAACTTGATATCTAGCTTACTAGTCAGCCTTCAGGGGATTTCCCTATCTGATTGTATATACATATTATACTATAACTTTTTTCGCTTGTCAAGGCTTTTTATAAAAAAACAATTTTTTAGCCAAGTGTAGAACAAGGACGGTTTGGTAAATTGTAAACCATTCAACTCCGTTTGCCCACATCTTCCTTGGAAGCAGGACTCTAAATAATCCCTAACTGCAATTTATTATCAGATTTTTTATACTGAATAAAGTTGACAGGTTTGGACATTTAGTGTCTGTAGTTTAGAGACTTCGACAAATACGGTCAATAACTTTATTGAAACCTTGATAAAAATTTTGTATAATTTTGGCTGGCAGGGCAGGCTTCGAACCTGCAAACTTCGGCTTCAAAGACCGAGGACTTTACCAATTTGTCTACCTGCCAATGATTGGGTCGGCTAGTTGAACTAGCGCCACCTAAATATACCAAGCTATTATCCTTCATTTAGCTTTTTATAGTATTCTTTCATTAGTTCGGGAGATATGCTATTAGTACAGTGTTCCCAGGGTTTACAACCATTTCGTGCAGACCTCCATGGTTCTTCTTGATGAGCCAATTGCTCTAAGTATTTACCGTCAAAGTGTCCATAACTTTCCCAAACTACTTTAATTGTTTTAATTTTATCTTCACTTAAAATAGGCAATCTTTTTGGTGCTGGTAAGTTATTATACCCGTAATCAGCATACTTTTCATATAATTCTGGAGAAATAGGGCCATGTACCCAAGCCTGAATTTCACTATCGAACATTCGTTCACCTGTAAAAGCTAAATACCACGCTTGGGCATAATAAACTAGCTTCTGCAATTTCAAGTGAGTAATTGAGCTTCCAGCTTCTCTATCTACGATTTTGAGGAAATAGTCTGCCACATCAAACACGGTTGTCTTATTGTTCATGTGATCCTCTCCTAAATATGCGTCTTACAAATACAGATTATGTTCATAATTCATCTGTTACTTAAAGGTATTTATCACCCTTATTATTTACTTTTTTATTGTTATATTTAATTCCCAAAACAACAAAACAGCAACCAATAGGAATAAATACATAATTTTTACCTATCAATGCAGAAATAAAAAATAAAATACCAGATACAAAATAAAGCATTACAGTCAATTTGTTTCTCATAGTTCTACTCACCTCTATAAAACCTCCTAAAAATGGCACCGGATAAGGGAGTCGAACCCCTAGTTCTGGTTTTGGAGACCAGCGTGTTCCCATTACACTAATCCGGTATATTATCTAATATTGCCTTCCTCGAACCCGGACCGATGAAATTCTGCTTAATGGCCAGTTAAGACTTACTCTTGACATCGGCGACCCTGAGTTGTCAAATAATTTGACCTTGTCCAATATTAGAATGGTGGAGATGGAGAGATTCCAACTCTCGACCTTCCGCTTGCAAGGCGGACGCTCTCGCAACTGAGCTACACCCCCATAGTTGTTTACAATTATATTATATAATAAATCTGTTACTTTGTCAACCCTTTTTCAAATATATTTTACATCTCTTTTATAATATTTCTTATTCATCCTTTAATATCAAGGTTAGCCCATCCGCTAAAAAAGGGCTAACCTTGCTTGAAAATAAACTAAGGAGGTAAGATTAAGAATGGTACAAATGGTGGTCTTGGATGGATTTGAACCATCGACTTCACGCTTATCAGGCGTGCGCTCTAACCAAACTGAACTACAAGACCATAATTCAATATATGACAGTTTCCTAGCACACCATGGATAACTAGGAAACTGTATAATATATTGAATTGAACTAAACGATAGGAAATGAATGGCGGAAGGTGCAGGATTCGAACCTGCGGAACTTAAAAGTCCTATGAATTAGCAATCCACTGCCTTCGACCAACTCGGCCAACCTTCCATATATAAAAAACATATAGCCCATGAATTGTTAAAAGAAATAAACAGATAAATCAAGAAATATATATGAACACTTGAGAAAACTCAAATGAATATTATCAAACAAATCATTGGAATTGACTACAAGGGCTATATGTTTTTTGAAAGTTCAAAAGGCTTATGAACATTCAAATACCTATCTAATAGGTAGATCCTGAAAGCTTAGCCTTCAATGAAATTATCAATCTTCTTGATAATTCACAAGCTTATAAGTGGCTGAGATAGCAGGATTCGAACCTGCGACTAATCGGTTAACAGCCGACCGCTCTACCAACTGAGCTATATCTCAATAATTAACATTACCTACCTTGAACTCAGATTGATGATTTACTGTTGGTTTACACCAATTACAAACATTACCTACCTTGAACTCAGATTGATGATTTACTGTTGATTTACACCAATTACATCAATGGACCAGGATTTTCTTTGTTCATTCAATTGCTTCAGCTTCATCTAATAGAATCAAAGAATATTTCCTAATGTTTTAATGGAGGAAGGTAAGGGATTTGAACCCTTGGAGCTTTTACACCCTCCGATTTTCAAGACCGGTGCAATAAACCTGACTCTGCCAACCTTCCACTTCGCTATGATTTAATTATTTGCCCAATTTTAAGAAACTTCATAATTTACACTCCTTATGTTTTAATTGGTTGCGGGGGTGGGATTCGAACCCACGTTCTTCAGGTTATGATCCTGATGAGATGACCACTTCTCTACCCCGCTTTGTTGTTATATACTTATTATACTATACATTTACATAGTTGTCAACACTTTTTATAAATTATTTATTTCTTTTTCTATTTCTTTTTCACAATTCCAATTGGGTAACGTTCTGTAAGATGACCAAGGCTTCAAGACTTCTCTTTTTCTGTATGGTTTCCCACCCCAGTTAACCTTTATTTCCTTCCCGGTCTTCTCCTTAAATAATTGTACCAATTCTTTTAATTGAATAAGTCTGCCTGTAGCCACTGCAAACTCTTCATATTCTTCAATATCATAAATGTATTCATACGCTTTAATAAAGGCTTGTGTTATGTCGTCAATATGAACATAGTCTAATTGTTGTTCTCCTGGGGACATATCTAATTCTATGCCTTCATCAGCAAACTTATGCAATAAATTGATTAACTTTGGTCTATCATCATTAGGACCATAAGTGTCAAATAATTTCAAGGTGATAGCTTTAATTTCTCCAATGCTTGTATAATATTTAACTAAATCTTGAAAAGATTGCTTTGTGGCTGCATATAAGTTTAATGGGTTATATTCATCACTTTCAAAATGTTGCCAATAAGTTCCAGTATTTATTAAAAAAGGTGTGCTGGATTGCTTCATAGCCTCTAATATATGCAATCCAAATCTAATATTAGCATTCAGTAAAATATCAACATCACTTACATCGTGTTCATTGATAGCAACAGCGGCTAAATGGAAAACTACACTCGCTTTAATTTTATTGAAGAAACTAATTAAATTTGATAAATTATCGTCATATTCCAATATTTCAATTTTATTTATGACATCAGATAAATAATTGTAATCTGAAGTGGGCTTAGTAACTATTGCAACTTTCCATCCTTCTTTTATCAATTGTTTACATAAATTAGAACCTATATATCCAGTTGCTCCAGTTACTATGGCTTTCTTCATTATTATTCTCCTTTTATAATAGGGCTGAAATACATTCAGCTCCCATTTTTAACTTTTTCAAAAAACTCATCAAATACTTTTTCAATATAATCGACTTGAGGATCGTCAATTTCTGGATATACACCAATAAAGAATGTATTATTCATAATATTATCAGTATTTTTCAAGTCACCTATAATTCTATGATTTTCATTTATATAAGCTGGTTGTTTTGTAATGTTTCCAGCAAATAATAATCTTGTCATAATATTATTGTCTTCCAAATGCTGTGTTAATTCATTTCTTGTAAATCCTGCGTCATCCTTTACTGTTAATGGATAACCGAACCAAGATGGGTCTGATTTCTCAGTTGCCTTTGGCATTATAAAGTATTTCTCATACTTTTTAATCTTTTCATTTATTTTATTGAAGTTTTCTTTTCTTTTTTCAATAAAATATGGTAATTTATCTAATTGTGCAACCCCTATGGCAGCTTGCATATCAGTTACCTTCAAATTGTAACCAATGTGTGAATATATATATTTATGGTCATAACCAAATGGTAAGTCTCCAAATTGTCTCTTAAATCTCATGCCACAAGCATTATTTTGCCCTGGCGCACAATGACAATCTCTTCCCCAATCTCTAAACGATTTTGCAATCCTTGCTAATTTGGGATCGTTTGTTAATACTGCACCACCTTCACCCATTGTCATATGATGAGCGGGATAAAAACTTGCAGTTGCAAAGTGTCCAAAGTTGCCTACTTGCTTACCATCATATCTTGAACCAATAGCGTCACAACAATCTTCGACAACATATAATTTATGCTTATTAGCAAATTCCATTACTGCGTCTAAATCAAATGGAATTCCTAATGTATGGGCAATCATAATTGCTCTTGTTTTATCTGAAAGTGCCTTTTCTAATTCATCAACCTTAATATTATATGTATCAGCTTCAACATCTACATATACTGGTATTAAACCATTTTGGATTATTGGATTGATTGTTGTTGGAAAACCTGCAGCCACTGTGATTACTTCATCACCTCTTTTTAATCTTTTATCTCCCAATTTTGGAGATGTTAAAGATGAAAAGGCAACAAGGTTAGCAGAAGAACCTGAGTTCACAAGTAAACAATGTTTCACTTCCATTTGTTCTGCAAATCTTCGTTCAAATTCGTCTCCATATCTACCAGCAGTCAGCCAAAGATCTAATGATGAATCTACTAAGTTAACTAGTTCTTTTTCATCAAATACTCGTCTAGCAAAAGGTATTAAATCTCCTTCTACATACTTATCATGGCCATATTCTTCTTCGAAAAAGGCAGCGACCTTTTCTAATATCTCTTTTCTTAATGCTTTGCTTTTGCTCATTATATTCCTCCTAATATAATCATTGGTACTCTGGAAGGGATTCGAACCCTTAACACATGAGTTCTTAGCTCACTTCCTCTGCCAATTGGGATACCAGAGTATAATTGGTGGAGATGACGGGAGTCGAACCCGTGTCCACAATACATATTACGCAGCTTTCTACAGGTTTAGCCAAGTTTTACTTATTTGCTTGCTTGGTGGAATGGCGGCCCCCATACAAGTCAAAATTGGATTGGAATTCTCTTGAAAGTATAATCCAATAAAACTATCAAGATTGTATATATTATTTTGACCAATAATCGTCAGCATATACAAGGCACTAATTATTGGGTTGAAAACCCCGTATCCGAGGTGAGCTTAAATTAAGCTGCTTGTAATTCGTAATTGTTTTTTATTTGTTTGAATAAGTTTTAAGTGTCTTATTCAACCACTACCTGCTTACTGGGCTCAACATATCATGTCGAAACCATTTCATCCCCATATTTGATTGTATATATACATTATACTATAAACTTTTGGAGTAGATGACGGGATTCGAACCCGTGAATATTGGTTTTGCAGACCAACTCCTTAAGCCACTTGGACACATCTACACTTAATCTTCCTTGAATGATTTGGAGCGGCAAACGGGATTCGAACCCGCAACCACTGATTTGGCAAACCAGTACTCTACCCAATTGAGATATTGCCGCCTATTTGGTGGGCCCTGCAGGACTCGAACCTGCGACCGGTCCGTTATGAGCGGACTGCTCTAACCAGCTGAGCTAAAGGCCCTTACTGCTTCATAAAATTGGTACCCAAGGAGGGATTCGAACCCTCAATGAACAGCTTCTAAGGCTGTCGTGTATGCCAGTTCCACCACTTGGGCACAATTTCTAAATAAGTCTCTTTGTTAAATATTTTAATGGCTGGGGCGGCAGGAATTGAACCTGCGATACGGGAGTCAAAGGCCCGCGCCTTACCAACTTGGCTACGCCCCATTGTGAGACTTAATGTAAATAATGGGGTGAACGAGGGGAATTGAACCCCCATTTCAGGTGCCACAAACCTGCGTGTTAGCGCCATTACACTACATCCACCACATTGGAGCGGGTGATGGGAATCGAACCCACACGGCCAGCTTGGAAGGCTGGAATTCTACCATTGAACTACACCCGCATAATATTTAGATATATCAGGTGACCTTCGTCAAAGTGCCACTTTCGTTTTCTACTCCAAATTTCCATTACAAAGGCTATTAACCTAACTTGAAAAGTAATTGTTTCAATCAATAAGAATTCCGGAAATTATATTGATTGATTTGCGCTAACAATTTACTTTTTATTTTTGTAATTTTTTTGTTTGAAACTTTTTACATGGTCTGAGTGGCAGGATTCGAACCTGCGACATCTTGCTCCCAAGGCAAGTGGGCTACCAAACTGCCCTACACTCAGATAATTATTAAAATGTGGGAAAGGGATTTGAACCCTTTACCCGAGCAAGCCTATTTCTATGCCATTATCTCTTTTCCAAGGATGGGATTTGAACCCAATTTAACCAACTCGTAATACCTATTTTCTTAAATCTCCCACATATTTTATTAAATAATTGGTGCTCAGGGTGGGATTCGAACCCACACTGTACGGATTTTAAGTCCGTTTTCTCTGCCAAATTGGAATACCTGAGCATATTGGAGCTTTTTACTAAAATTGAACTGGTATCTGTTGTTTACAAGGCAACTGTTTTACTATTAAACTAAGCATTTTTCATTACATATATATTATAACATACAGATTTCCACTTGTCAACCTTTTTATTAAACTTTTTTTGTTCACCACCGAATGGATGAGCAATGAAAGCTTGACGGAAGATGGGATTTAGGCTAGCACTTTACCCATATATTAGAGAGCGACTCCAATGCCTTAGGTTTAGGCCACTTCCGTCTTAGTTTAATGTCATTTCGGACAATTAGATTAATGTCGTTGCAGACTATAATATTGGTGGATTGGGCCAGAGTTGAACTGACGACCTCCTGCTCTTCAGGCAGGCACTCTACCAACTGAGTTACCAATCCATAGTGGCGATCCCGACCGGATTTGAACCGGTGACCTTCTGCGTGACAGGCAGACATCCTAGACCAGGCTAGACCACGGGACCAAGTTGGTGAGAGTGAGAGGATTTGAACCTCCAACCTCTGGATTAAAAGTCCATTGCTCTACCAATTGAGCTACACTCTCATAATGACCATTTGTTTTTTTTTAACGGTATTTCACAGGTAATGGCCAAAACCACCGTCTTTGTATAACCGGGGGAGGAAAACAAAGAATATGGAGCCCACCAAGGGAGTCGAACCCTCAACCTACTGATTACAAGTCAGTTGCTCTCCCAATTGAGCTAAGTGGGCATATTTGGTCAGAGAGACAGGATTCGAACCTGCGGCCCCTCCGTCCCAAACGGAGTGCTCTTCGCAAACTGAGCTACTTTCGGATATTGGCGGTTCTAAAGGGAATTGAACCCTTATCTTCGCATCGACAGTGCGATATAATAGCCATTATACTATAGAACCATTTAATTATTGGGTTGTAATAATGGTGACCCTGCCGGGATTCGAACCCGGATTTCCACCTTGAAAGGGTGGTGACCTAAACCCTTAATCGACAGGGCCAAATTATAATATTTTCTTGGTGGGCACAACAGGGCTTGAACCTGTGGCCTCCTGCTTGTAAGGCAGGTGCTCTCCCAGCTGAGCTATGCGCCCAAGATGATGGTGACCCTGCCGGGATTCGAACCCGGATTTCCACCTTGAAAGGGTGGTGACCTGACCTCTTAGTCGACAGGGCCAAAATGGTGGGAGAGGTGAGATTTGAACTCACTCAGCCTTTAGACAACGGATTTACAGTCCGCCCCGGCTCTCCAACTCCGGCGCTCTCCCTTATTATTTTTCATTACATATATATTATAACATACAGATTTCCACTTGTCAACCTTTTTATTAAACTTTTTTCCCATTATTATCTGTTATGGGAATTGTCAAATTGAGTTATCATTTATTATTCCCTCGTTGAAGAGTTTATAATTGGCTGACGGGGTGGGGCTCGAACCCACAACCACTCGGTTAACAGCCGAGTGCTCTACCTATTGAGCTACCCGTCAATAATATATTATGGTGGGGGGTTTCGACTATTCTATGCCATGGCCCAGTGTGCGACCTAAGCCATCTTCCCAATTGTCGCATAGTGGGCATTTACCACTTTTAAGAGCTTTAATTATCTCTATCATGTCTTCAACGCTATTAGGATATACGTTGGCGACATGCTTGTTCAGATGATTATAAACGCCAAAACAGGCTAAGTCATAATCAAAGTCGTTTACTTTAATTACTGGAAAAACAGGTTTATAAGTCTTTGCCTCGCACCTAGGGCATATTGTTACTTCTATCATTTCCTTTGCCTCCTTTATCATTACATATTACAAACTAAAGATGAAATCTAGTTGGTGCCGAAGGAAGGATTTGAACCTTCATTTCGGCATTTGATATGCCTCGATCACAGTTCGTCATTAACCGTTCTTTGTGTTGCGAAAGCAGCTAACACCGATTGATATGATTTCTGCATATCAAGTATTCATTTTTCATTACATATATATTATAACATACAGATTTCCACTTGTCAACCTTTTTATTAAACTTTTTTTTTATTTCTTTTGTTCGCCACCGAATGGATGAACAATGTAAATAAGCTTCATGGCTTGTCCTCCATCTTTGCGCCGCAGTTGGGGCAGAATCGCACGTTTGGCAATTCCACAAGCCGCCCCCGCAACTTCTCTATTTCTTTATCTCTTGCTACAACCTCATCCATATGGCATTGTACTTCGTGCTTCCAATCTTCAAGTTTTGCCCGGAGCTGCTCATTCTCCTGCTGCAAGGATTCGATGGCTTCTATTGCATCCTTAAACTCTGCTGTTTCATGCTCCTGCTCACCGCATCCAGTAAGTCTAAAAATAACCTTGTCACAACCTTTAAAAGCCGTTAACAAATCACTCAACCTCACGTTATTCAACCTCCTTATCCCCCACCAGCTTTAGCGGGCAGTCATCACGCCTTTTGTGTGGCAATCCGTTAACAAGTAATATTTTACATATCAGCGTTAACGTGTACCCATTGGATTCCCAACGGTGTAATAAGCATTCTTTGCAATTATCAGGCATCTTCGGCAATTCCAATATCGCTTTAGCCATTTGCTTAACCTCACTTTCTTAACTCATTCATGGCTCTACCTCCATCTTTGCGCCGCAGTTGGGACAGTAGGCCGGAGTCCAATCACTCCAAATATCTGCGTCTAAACCCTTAAATTTATCTTCTCCGCATACTGGACAGATTGGATTTGCAGGTTCCCACTCCCCACGCACCACCTGCATAGTGTCAACTCGGCGGTTCCATGCGGTACATACGGTTTCTTCGCTTTCATCTGATATAATCTGGGCACCGCAAGAGCACTCGACGATGAATACGCTTGGGTTATTTATATCAATATCGACAATTGCGCCACCCTCGTCATAAACTTTTTCCCACTGTCCATCATCGCGGTAACTCGCTTCTCCCCCACAAAACGGACATTTTTCAATCTTCATGGCTTGTCCTCCATCTCTGCGCCGCAGTTGGGGCAGTATGGCGTTACAATAAAGCCAAAATCGCTGTCGCTAAATCCCTCGCTTTTGCACACACTGCATTCGCATGTGTCGGCGCCCTTAAATATTGGTTTCCACTCCCCACGCACCACTGGCGCGGCGTCGACTGTCGGGGCGTATCGAACGCAATCCATAATCTCGCTTTCGTGGTTTACACACCCGCTTTCTTCAATAGTGCGCTCTATGTCCGATAACAGCGCATCAGCATCTATAAGTCTCATACTATTCCTCCTTTGTGGGCTGTTTGAGCCAGTCAAGCGTATACGCGATTGCGTCCTCTTCACTACCATACGTATCTGCGGTGAAAACAGAGTGCCATATCTCAAATTCCCCGCACTCGCGCCACTCGCCATCAAGCCCTTCATCGTAGTCCGGCTCTGTTGTACAATAAACAGAGATTTCTGCCAATTCTTCGTCCATCATGCTCCGTATGCGGTCGGCGTTGGTAGCGACATTAATGTCGTTACTTGCTCGGCGGTTCCATGCTTTGTTCGCCCTTTTTATACTTCTAAACCAATGAGCGAACGTGGCTTTGCAGTGGTGACACTCTCGGATGTAGTGTTTGGTGCTTGCTACACCGATTGCATACCGGTCTCTCAGCAGAGATTCTCCCCCACAAAACGGACAGGGTAACAGTTTAATTTCGCTCATGTCTCTACCTCCTTGATTTGTTTGTATATTAATTATAACACATACATTATTATCTGTCAACACTTTTTTACAAATCTTTTTGCAATCATTTTCAAAATTTAATATTACTAATTCATTTTTCAATGAACTTATGAGTTCTTCCTTTAATAAGTCTACCATGATGCCTTGTTCCCAAAGCTTTTCCAAACTGTTCAAGTTTTAATTGGTACTCCTGCCCGGACTCGAACCGGGACGCCTAAAGGCCTGGGATTTTGAGTCCCATATGTCTACCAATTTCATCACAGGAGCATATTACATTTACATAATAACATAAAATTGCTATCTTGTCAATATCTCTTAATGAAAATAAGAGCCCAACCACTTACTTGTCGAGCTCTTACTCATCAATATATTATAGGAGGCGTGAAACAATATGGAAGTTTCCTCATTTGTTTCTAACTATTATAATAAATCAATGGCATCGCTCGAACTTTATTTTTCTCCCAATAAAAGGGCGTATTTTCACATAACAAATCAGATGGTTGTGTTTCCAGACCATCTACATAATGTTTATTAAATTCATTCATTATTAAAGTTTTCATTATGCTTTACCCCTTTCTTGGCAGCGTTGCCACTTGTTCACAAATATATTATACTAAAATATTTTTATACTTTGTACTTACATTAAAATAATATCATAATTTAGCAAATCTTCTTAGAATACTAACTTCTTGCATACTTATATAATTTAATTTTCTTTCTAATGTGTCAGTTATCATAATGTCAGCCCAGTTATCTACGAACTCTAAAAAGGTATATCTTCCTTCTGTACTTATTATATCATTTTCATCTATCACATTTAATTCGTAATTGTGATTGTCATTTAATGACTTTACAATTCTATTAATTTTTTTGCTAAAAGTTTTTAATAAACGCTTTTCTCTTATATTTTCTAATTCAATATATATGTTGGCTAAGTTTACAGCGTCATCAAGAGCTCTATGATGAACACCTTTTAATTCTATATCAAGAATTTGAGCCATTTTTATCATTCCACTTTTTTGTTCATTAGTTATTTGTGAGAACAATCGCTTCAAATCTTTATGTGAAGATTTTATAGCATTCTTGGCTAACAGGTGTTCATAAGTTGTCCCTTTTTCTAAAAGCTCATTGATTAAAAATTTCTTATCAAAGTTACCACAAGAATAAATCACATAATCTTTTATAAAATGATGAAATTCAATAATGGCTTGATTGAAGCTTGGAGCATTTTCTAAATCCTTAAATGTTATACCAGTTAACTTGGTGCAATAAGGTGTTAAATCATCTATATATTCTGGTTTTATGAAAGTTTGGAATGTATCTATAATTTTATTTCTATCAACTTTTACTGCACCAATCTCTATTGTCTCCATGTTATAATTTGGATTTAATTTTCTATCTGCACATGAAGCTTCAATGTCAAATATTACCACCATTTAATAAGCCTCCCTTCAACTAAGCCGTATTACCTCTTGTTTTATTATATCCATTGTAATAAGAATTATATTTTGCTATATAATGTCTTTCTAAATCGTTTAAGTTATCAAAATTTGTATCTGTTAATTTTATAATTTTTACAGCAAATTTATCTCCTTTTTCAATATCACAATAAAGTTCTGGATTTCCTCTGCCCTTTATATGGTTGTCAATTCTGTTGATTGGATTAATACTTTGTCCAACATATTTTGCACCATTGTCCAGATTCGTAAAGATATAAATGCCCGCATTGTTAAAATCTTGGTTAACTAAAGCTTTCTTTTTGTAAGCAAGATCTTCTAATTTTATAAAATCTTTTGGTATGACTTGCATTTTTCTTCTATCTTTAAGTTGGATTAATTGTTCTATTACAACAAATGGAAACACTAACATCATTAAAAATAATATTTCATTGGTTGTCATTGTAAACTTCGCCTCCTTATAAACACATAATAACATATTTATAAGATACTGTCAACTATTAATTATTACTTATTATAGAAACCCTTGTTCTCTTTTTAATCTAGAGCTTTCCCGCTCTCCTCGGATTATGGACTAGTTAGGTATATACTATCATAATCGCAAGAATCTGCACTTTCGTCAATTTTTAGTGAAAAAGTGGCCTCTGTAAGTCAATAGCCATCCATATTATAGACACCGATT
>CZCA01010139.1_pt1 | contig 12909 bp, 7 predicted proteins | sample 591981 | NCBI WGS metagenome assembly CZCA01 (sample SAMEA3556810, study PRJEB10932) | anaerobic digester metagenome
GGCAACTGGATGATGATAAAAGAGACAATGCTGATGCCGATGAGCAGCGGAATGCTGGCGAGCAAGCGCCGCAAGATATAACTGATCATGCGCAAACCCCGATCTGGCGGTAAGGAAGAGGGGGAGCAGGGGAGACTCACGATGCTACGTCAGTCTCCCCCTTTCCCTATCTCCCCCTTTCCCTAATCAATCACGAAATTCCCAAACTCGACTCGACTACTCTCCCGGCCCTACGACACAAACCTTGCCGTCACTCTCGTAGGTGCACCCTTCGTGATAAGGCACCGTCTGCGGATAGATCTCAGATTGACCCTGGTCTGTCCGATGCGCTTCCTCGAGCCAGATCTGCTCCATCAGGTAGTTGTTGGCGTCCCACTGATAGAGGAAAGCGGGCGTCCCGACCGGAACATTCTTGAAATTCTTGTTGAGCATCAGACCATAGCGACCGACGATCAGACCGAGGTTGTAGACATTCTCGGTGTAGAGCTTGTTCAGTTCAGACATCAAGGTAAACTCAGTCTCGAAATCCGTCGCCAGGCAGAACTCGTTGGAGATCTCGATCAAACGCTGTTCGAAGTCGGCATATTCGTCTGGGGCGACTTCGCCTTCGGCCAGGCGATGCCAGCCAAAGTCGGTGCGCACCGGGGCAATGTCTTTGCAGCGCACGTTGGGTGTAGCAAAAGCCTGGCCTGGACGTGTAATGCGCATCTCCCACGTACCGCCGCGATCGTTGGCATCCATGGCAGTGCCCGCCAGCGTGCGGAAGTTGACCTTAATGCCCACATCCTGCAAGAAGGCAACAATGGCCTGACCCAGGCTGGCGCCGGCCGTGTTGTCCTCGCCGACTTCCATGCCAATGACAACATCCTGACCCGCAAGCGGCCCTTCCGTAAATTCGCGGATGCCATCGCCGTTGGTGTCCTTCAGTCCCAGACTCTCAAGCAACGTGGCGGCGCTTTCCGGTGAGTACGGGTAGTAGACGGTCGCTGGGCGGTCGAAATAGGCCGAGCCAGGGAACAATCCACCTGCCCACGGACGGAAGAACGGCCCATTAGTCAACGACTTCGAGAGTCCTTCACGGTCGATGGCGTAGGCCACTGCCTTGCGAAAATCGACATTGCGCAACAGGTCGCGAATCACACGGTCGCGGTCACTCTGCACGCCTAGGTCCTTAGACTGGTTGAACTGAATATCAAAGCCCAGCGTCTCAGGCCCCCACTCCACGCGGAAGGTGGCGTTCGGGTCTTGCGCCTGACGCACGGTCTCGTCCATTGTCTCGATATTCTCGACGTTGGAGTGGTCGGCGGTGCCGGCCAGGGTGTTCAGGGTGCGCGTGGAACCGGTCTTGGAGTAGGTGAATTGCACCTCGTCCAGGTAGGGCAACTGGCAACCGTTGCTGTCAACCTTGTAGTAGTACGGGTTGCGGCGCATGACCAGGAACTCGTCGGTGCGATATTCGACAGGCACCCACGGCCCCATGGTGACGACCGGCAGCTTGTTCGGCGGCAATGCATCGCGATAGCTTTGATAATCTTTACCACCGTACTTGGGGTGGAAGGGTTTCAGGATGTGCGCCGGGCCAGGCGAGAAGATGAGATTGGTCAGGTTGTAAAGGAACTTGGTCGGCTTGGCAACCGGGAAGGTGAACTTCAGCGTGTAGTCGTCCAACGCCTCCAACGTCACCGGCTTGCCGTCGATTTGCCAGAAGCTGGCGTTCGTCCAGGTGGAGACGTTCGGATCCATGATGTTGTCTTCCCACAGGAACATGACATCTTCCGTGGTGAATTCAACGCCATCTGACCACTTGGCGCCCTCGATCAGGTGCATCGTCAGCGACATGCCATCTTCCGACCATTCGTAGCTTTTCGCCAGGAAGGGGATCGGTGTGACGCCTTCACTCAAGAACATGGCGCCGGTGTTGAGCGGCTCCTCCTGAACGATGGCTTCGATGCCAAACCAGCCCTGCACTGCGCCGGCGTTGTAGTTCCAGCCTTCCAGCGGCACGGCCCACACATCACGCCAGATGCCACCGTACTGGCCGACGCCATCGGAGTAGAAGCCTCCTTTATAAACGAACGGCTCTTTGGGCAGGCGCTCCTCAATCGGCGGCAGCTTGCCTTCCTCGACCAGCTTGGTGACCCACTCGGGTTCGCAGTACTTGTCAAACGCCTTGAATTCGACGATCTCGCTGACCGGGAAGACCTTTGGCTCACGCATGCCTTCCATCAGCACTGCTTCCGGATACTCGACAGGTGCGGCCAGCTCCCCTGCTGCCGGCGCTTCAGCCGCTGGCGCCTCTGCTGCAGGTGCTTCCGTAGCTGGCGCTTCCGCAGCTGGTTGCTCTGCTGCCGGCTGCTCAACCGCTTCCGGCGCCGACGAACATGCCGCCAACAGCAGCACGAGCGCAGCAATCATTACAACATACACGAACTTCCGTAACTTCATAGTGAGAATCCCTTTCACACATTCACTGCAATCACGACCAAACACAAACAGGATGAAATTCACCAACTACAGTGTTCGCCGATTTGTGTGCGCCGGAACGGCGCAGCGTTCACCTCCTTTCGGCACAATATCTACAAGTCCATCCACAACAGCACTGGGGATGCTGTCTGTACCCATCAACCTTCCCCACCCGCCACTCACAGCCTGGCAGGATCGGTTGTGCGTTGCGTTGTCCACTTGCTCACACGCCACGTTGATGAACAAACTATTCTCTGACGCCCGGCTGTGTCACGCGTAGAGCCAACAAGAGGCGCTGTGACCCGGTGCAAGCTCGCGCAACACAGGCGCCTCTTCCCGGCAAATCCGCTTGACATGAGGGCAACGCTCGGCAAAGGCGCAGCCCCTCACTTCTTTCGTTGCATTCGGCACCATGCCCTTGATGGGTATCAGCATGCTCGTTTTGCGTCCCAAAACCGGCACCGACTTGAGCAAGCCTTCGGTGTAAGGATGCAACGCATGGTGAAAGATGTCGCGCACAGCGCCGTATTCCACCACCTGCCCCAGATACATCACCGCCACATGATCAGCCATCTGCGACACCACCCCAAGGTTGTGCGTGATCAGCATGATCGCGGAATGGAAATCGGCTTGAAGTTGGCGCATCAATTCGAGGATTTGCGCCTGCACGGTCACGTCCAGCGCCGTCGTGGGTTCATCGGCGATCAAGACGGCAGGGTTGCACGCCAACGCCATGGCGATCATTACACGCTGGCGCATCCCACCGGAAAGCTGGTGCGGATATTGCTTGAGCCGACGCTTCGGTTCGCTGATCTGCACCTTTTCCAACATCTCTAGCGCCCGTTCCTCTGCCTGGGCGTCATTCACAGATTGATGCAGCTTGATGACTTCGGTGATCTGCGCTTTGATGCTGTGAAGCGGGTTGAGCGAGGTCATCGGCTCCTGGAAAATGATGGCGATTTCACCGCCGCGAATCTTGCGCATCTCGCTGCCCATCGGATCGAGATCGACAATGTTAATCGGCGGTTTGCCGGCTTCCCGATAAAAGAGGATTTCGCCCTCCACGATACGGCCAGGCGGCGACTTAATGAGTTGCATGACTGACATAGCGGTGATGCTCTTACCGCAGCCGCTTTCGCCGACGACGCCCAGCACAGACTCACGCGCCAACGTCAGGTTGACGCCGCGCACAGCGCGCACCACTCCAGTTTCTTGAAAAAAATAAGTGTGTAGATTCTTGATCGCCAGGATCGGCGATTTTCCGTTGCTGGCGCCGGTCTGGGTGTGTGTCTTATCGGCTGTCTGTTGCATGATCAATGGTTCCCAACAATCTATCTGTTGTTTTGAGATACGACTGCTCACCGCCCGCCAGCGTCATCTTCATTGGGGTGTAGCGCTGCCTGCACAGTGCGACTCAAGAGCTGCGGCACGACCGGTTTGATTAGATAGGCAGCGATGCCCAATTCTGCGCCGCGTCGGCGTGCATCTAATGTGCTGCACAAAATGATCGGTGTGTGCCGATAACGCCCCAATGCATGCAGGCGGGCGATGAAGCTCCAGGCCTCATCCTCCAGCACCGCTGGCTCCAGAATGACGCCGTCCACCTCTTCCGTTGTCAGCAGGCGCCAGGCATCGCGCTCCTCGACCGCAGTAAGGACGGTGAAACGTTGTCCCAGTTCGCGGCGATAGAGGTCGCACGTTGCCTCATCACGATCAAGAATGAGCACAGTCGGTTTCCGGGGCGCCATTGCTCACCTGTCAGACACGTCGAGAGCGCGTTGCAGCCCGGCAACGCACACTATCCTGAACCGGCGCACCGACTTGAGTTATCGCTGCAACAACTCATCAACCTGATTAAAGTGATTGGAATGCAATCAATAGTGTAGCGGCAAATAGTTGCGCTGTCTTGGAGAAATCCGACACAGAATTGTACAATTCCGCACTATTTTGCACTTTTGCGATACTGTTGTGGCGATTTTCCCGTCTCGCGATGAAAGACGCGAACAAAATAGGCCGGATCATTGAAGCCTACTCGTGCGCCGATTTCGGTGATGTTATAGTTGCTGGAAAGCAGGAGCTTCTGAGCCTGTAGAATACGGTAACGGTTAAGAAATTGCCAGGGCGTCATGCCGGTTTCTTTGCGAAATGCGCGAGACACATAATCGTCGCTCACTTGCATCGCATCGGCAATCGCCTCACGTGAGATCGAAGTGGCGTGGTGCTCGATAATATAAGCAGCAATGCGACGCGTCAACTCACCGGCCTGTTCCAGCAATTGCTGTAACAGGCGTTCTTGCACCTCCGGCCCCATTCGTTCAGAAACAGGTGGGTTGGCTGGCCCCGGCGCACACTCGATTTTCGCCAGTGGCAACGTCACATGACAAACTGTGCCATGACCGGGCCGGCTTTCCAGCGCCAGGAGGCCGCCGTGCAAATGGATGATATGCTGCGCCACCCGTAAACCCAACCCGGCGCCAAAACGCCGGCTCTCCCAGGCTTCCTCGTCGCTGGCGGTCAGCGCATGATTCAACTGCTGCTGGCGTTCCGGTGCGATCCCGCCGCCGGTGTCCTCAACCCAAATGTGCAATGTGTTCGCCTCGGCGCCTGCGCGCAGGGTGATGTGACCGGCAGTCGTATGGCGTTGGGCGTTGTCGAGCAGGTTGAGCAGCACCTGGCGCAGACGCAAGGGGTCGGCGCGCAGAGTTGGCAGGCGCTGCGGCAATTCCAGGCGCCATTCTACGTCGCAGTTGCTGCAACTGCCTGCCATGCCCTCAAAAATTTCGCGCAGATAGGCGACAGTATCCAGTGTTTCGGGCACAATTTCCAGTGCACCGATCTCGGCCTGCGAAAGGATCAACAGATCATCGATCAGTCGTCCAAGGTGGACGCTGCTTTGATAGATGTGCTGCAGGTCCACTCGCAACTCTTCCGGCAATGGAAGATGGTACGGGTTCGGTTCGGCCAGAGCAGCCTGACTATAGCCAAGGATAATGTTCAGCGGCGCGCGCAGATCATGGCTCACATTCGCAAGCAGACGCGTTTTGAAGTGGCTGGCGCGTTCCGCCTCGGCGCGCGCGCTCAACGCCTCGGCATACAATTGCGCATTGCGCAGAGCAATCCCCAACGCATCGGCCACCGCTTGCAATGCATCCAGATCGGCTTGCATGTGACGACGCAAGTGTGTGCTATGCACATCGAGAACGCCCAAAACCTGGCCGCCAAGTCGAATCGGCGCCACCACGCGGGTGCGCGTCTCCTGCTCAATGCCATCGATGGCGCTATTCAGCGCCCGCTGCACATCAGGCACGTAGACCAACCGCTTGCTTAAGAGCGCCCTGCTCAAGAGACCGGCCTCAGCCAGTCGATGCTGCTCTAGCCCATTTGCATCCGCCGGCGGCAGATGGCGCACCAACGAATGCGTTGCGTCATCCCAAAGATAGACGCGCACATGATCGTAGCCATAGTTGACGCGAATCAACTCAGAGATTTCGCGCATGAGGGTTTCGCCATCCAAGATCGAGCCGATGCGCCGGTTGATCTCTAGCCCCGTCTGCAACTGAATCAGGCGACGCTCTTCCATCTGCCGATTGACGCCGACTAATCGGCTGGGGACATCCGCAATCGCCACCAGTTTTGCCAGCGCAAACTCCGACACATTGCTTGCCGTCACCAACTGTGGGCAGTAGTCGAATTCTTTGGGCAATGAGCCGCCGGTCGCCGCAAGACAGGCAAGCCGCAGCGCTTCGGTCGCCAGGTGAGTGGCTGAAGTCGCCACCGTGGCCGCCATTTCCCCCCGCGCCACTGCGGCAATCGCCAGCGGATCGCCATTGATGCCAACCACCACAGCATCAGGAGCCAGGAGATGATGCTGCCGACTGACTTCGCGTCCTACCAGCGCCAGCGTGTCGGACAGGCCGAACACGCCACGAAATGGCGTCGCCGGCATGGAGGTCTCCGCAAAAAACGCCTGCGCCGCATCGAAGGCGCCTGTGTAATCCCAGGGAGTGGGAAGATGAATCAGCTCGATGCCCGGATAGCGTGCAAAGACATCGTAAGCTGCTTGCAGACGGCTGCTGCGCCCGGCATTCGCCGCCCGCCCTCCCAGAACCAGCACTCGCCCCTCCGCACCGATCCGCCCGGCAAGGTATTCACACGCCAACATCCCCGATTGGTAAAGACTGCGTGGCGTCACGAAACGCGGATGATCAACCTCCCGCTCATGCAGCGAGATAATCGTCAGATTGTGGTCGAGCAGCTGATAGAGCAGCGGCATGGCAAAAGGCACCGCGATCAAGGCGCCTAGCTCCAGCGTCAAGATCTCTTCGACCTTTGCGCCATAATCATGCATGTCGGCAATAAACTCTATGTCCACCATCTCGACGTTAGCAAATAGGGGCCACTCCCTCGTTGCATCAGGATATTGGCGACGACGGTTGGCAAGCTGCCAGATCGTCTCGCGCACTTCAACCCAATAAGGATCGGCGGAGTCGGCCAACAGACCGATGCGAATGGCGTCGGACATAGAATTGCGAAAATGCCAGGAACGAGTCAGATATGCCAACCACCTTATAGCGGGGAGGCGTTGCGATCATATCGTTTTACGCAATACGCGTCAATGTACACGTTCCTACAAGGGGTGTCCCGAACGTTTGGCAAAAGCGTGCGTCGCACCGGTCAACCTATTTTTCGTTGGCGAGCGCCTGCTGACCTGTGCAACGCACGTCAGAATCTGTGCCACACCCTCTCTTAACGTACCGCGCGAATCCGTCGCACCGTGCTGTCTCCATTTCCAAGTTTGAAGCACAGCCCCACATTCATCCACGCCGCGCCGGTGCGCACTTCATCAAAGCCATCGATGACGTAACGCACCTCCGGGTCCAGCCCGCGCAGATAGATCGGCGGGATGCGCGCTGGTTCGGGCAGATGAACGCGGAAGACAAAGAGCACGCCCTCCGCTTTGTCTTTGCTGACGTACTGCACGGCAGTGAAATGCTGACCTTGCGCGGGCAGCAGCCGGTACTGGTCGCCAAGCTGCACGATGGGGCGAATCTCCTTGTACAGTGCAATCAACTCTGCGCCGGTGGCGAGATCGGCGTCGCTCCACTTGAGCAGGTCGTCGCTGATGCCGAGCACACCCATCATGCTGACGTGGAAGCGGAAAGGCAGCGACAGCAGCGGACGGCCCATGTGCGTCACCTGTGACTCCATCGTGATCGCCGGCATAAATTGCGAGAAGCCTTCCTGGATGCCAAGCCGCGCCGTCGCCTCGGTGTTGTCACTCACCCAGAATTGATCGACCATCTGCAACATGCCGAAGTCGACGCGCCCGCCGCCGCCAGAGCAACTCTGCCACAGCACCTGCGGATGACGCTGCGCCAGCGTGCTCCAGACGCGATAGACGCCTTGCACATAGCGCACCCACAGCTCACGCGCATCGCCGGGTGCATCGGGCCAGCCCGGCTCGCTGACGTTGCGGTTCATGTCCCACTTGATGAACTTGATGTTGTGCTCCGCCAACAGCTTGTCGAGCAGTGCAATCAGATACTCCTGCACATCGGTGCGTCCCAGGTTGAGGATGAGCTGGTTGCGCATCTCGGAGCGTTCACGCGTCGGGAAGTGGATCACCCAGTCCGGGTGCGCGCGGTAGAGGTCGCTGTCCGGGTTGACCATCTCTGGCTCGATCCACAGCCCGAAGTCCATACCCAGCGCGTTGACGCGTTCGATCAGCGGCGTGAGGCCGTTGGGGAACTTCTGTTCGTCGGGCCACCAATCGCCCAGCCCGGCGTTGTCGATGGCGCGCCCGTGAAACCAGCCGTCGTCCATGACGAACAGTTCGACGCCCATCTGCGCGGCCCGCTCAGCCACCGCCATCTGCGACGCTTCGCTGACATCGAAGAAGACCGCCTCCCAGGAGTTGTAGAGCACCGGATGCAGCGTCTTGCCGTGTGGCAGCCGGTCGCGCGCATAGTCGTGCAGCGTGCGCGAGGCGGCGCCAAAGCCGCCGGTCGTGTAACCGGCAACGCTCGCCGGGGTGGTGAAGCTCTCCCCGGCATTGAGACGCCAGGCAAAGTCCCAATCGTTGACGCCGATGCCGACGCGCGTGGCGCCATAATCAGTCACTTCGGCGGCGAGTTTCCAGTTGCCGCTCCACGCCAATACACCAAACCACACCTCGCCCTGTGTCTCGTCGGCGCCGCCGCGGTCGATGGCGAACCAGGGATTGGCGTTGTGGCTGGTGGTGATGCGCCTGCTCTCCTTGACCTTAACGCCGGGCTGCAGCAGCTCGCGGCGAATCTGCCACTCCTCCATCCAACGACCAAACATGTGCGACAACCGATATTGCCCGCCCCACGGCAGATGCCACAGCGCCGACCATACACGCTCCAACGTCACCGGCGCGTCGCTCGCGTTGTGGATTTCAGCCCAACGCTCGATCAGGTCATGCGTTTCATGGACGCGATAGCCGACCACAACGGTTAGCGGATAGTAGGCGTCGCGCAGGGTGACGCGCAACTCATTTGCCCCGACCACCTCAGCCGCAGCAAATTGCAGCACCGTGTCGCGCACACCGTCGGCAAAGGTGGCCTTCAGACATGGCTCGGTATATTTGACGCCGGCGTGCCCTGGATATTCTTCGGGCAGTAAATGGCTCGGCCCGCTCCACGACGCGTAGTCGTTTGCATCGGGCGGCGCAGGGTAATCCGCGGCTTGCGGCAGGCGGGCGCCCCAATACGCATGGACAAGCAAACCGTGCGCGTTGATCCCAAACGCGTACGCCGTGCGGTCGGTCTCTAAAATCCAGTAGTTCTCACGAGCAATAATAGGCATTGATTTGGTTTCCTTGACTTTGTTTCATCAGCGACTTTGGTCAACCACCGCCAGTGAATCAATTCACGGCTCATAATTCAAGACCACTCATTGGAGTTCAGCAAACAGATTCGGTAATCGTAGATGCGGTTCTCAACCGCATTTCCCTGTATGGCACGAACGTGCGGTTCTCAACCGCATTTTTCTGTCTGGCGAGACTGTGCGGCTAAGAGCCACGCCTGCTTTGGTTACCCGGTTATTTTGTTAATTCTCATCCATCGAAGGCTGAGCTGCAGCAGCGAAAGTCTTGCAATTTTGTACTCATACCGTCTCATCATGGCTGACGCGTCACCGTGAGCATCTGATTGAGCGATAGCCGGTCAAGCTCCGACACGGCGCCATCGGGCCAGCGAATCTCCAGCCGCTCAATCGTAGCGCCAGCGGGGATGCCAAAATGCAGCCGCGCCGGGTCGCCAGAGAGATAGCCGCTCACAGCGCGCACATCGCGCAGCATCACGCCGCGATCGGTGTACAGCCGGACGGTGGCGCCGATGCCAAACGGGTTGGCGGAATCGGGCCAGCGCAGGTCAACGGCAAGCGCGCCGCCTTCGGTGCAAAGCCGATTCTCGAAAAGCTGCGCGGGAGTGTTCAAGTTGTTGACGACGATGTCCAGGTCGCCGTCGTCGTCGAAGTCAGCCATGCTCATGCCGCGCCCGCTGCGCGTGCTGTCCAACGCCCAGTCGTCGGTAGGCAGAAACTGGCCGGCGCCGTCGTTGCGCAGCGCCTGGTTGTGCTCGACCAGTTCACCGCCCGGCAGGTAATGCAGCAGATCGCCGGCGATCATGCCGTTGACGACATAGAGGTCGAGGTCGCCGTCGTTGTCGAGGTCGCCAAATTTGCCCGACCAACTCCAACCGGTGGCGTCGATCTTGCGGTCGTAGCCTTCGTTGACATAGCGGTCGCCGCGCCAGACCTGAAGCACATTTTCGGAAAGCTGCGGATCGTTGCGTTGGCGGCGTTTGGTGGCGGCGTCCATCAGCGGCATCCATTCGGCGATCACCTGCGGCCTGATGGTGTATGGCTTCATGTCGGTGGTGAAATACTCGGCGATCCCGTTGCCGTCGAGGTCGCCGCGATCGATGCTCATCGTGCTGTGGGACATGCGCGCAAATGGCTGCGCATGTCGCCAGTCGCCGTGCTCGTCTTGCAGCCACACTTCGTCATACGGATCAAAGTCGTTGCCGATCCAGATGTCCGGCCGGCCATCTAGGTTGAGATCCCAGAGTGCGACAGCCAGCGCCTGCGCCGTGTCGGTGAGCTGCCGCCGTGACCACTGTTCGCCGTCCTGCATGTAGACGTTGACGCCCGCGCCCGCGTGAAAGAGATAGTTGCTGCCAACTTCCATCTGACGCCCGGCGTCGTAGGAGCCGGTGACCAGGTCGAGGTCGCCGTCAGCATCCAGGTCCGCCCAGTTCATGGCATAGGCGGGCTGGTTGACGCCAGGCAGCAGCAACAACTTGAAGCGGCGATCCCCGCCATTGCGAAAGACCGCTGGTGCGGCAATGCTGTTAGTGAGCACAATATCAAGCGCGCCGTCACCATCGACATCGACCATTGCGACAGCGCGCGTCTTGCGCAGCATCGACAATTCCTGCCGTTCGAGCTGCAGACCGCCCTGGTTCCACAGGATCGAAACTGAGCCGGCCAGGTTGGCAAGCACAATGTCCAGCTTGCCGTCGCCGTCCAGGTCGTTGACCGCCAGCCCGCTGCCGTTGCTGTCGAAGAGGCGCGGCACAGACAGCGCCGCCTGCGTGACATGCTCCAGGTCGTGCGCGACGAAGCTACCCATGCATGGCGCACCGCGCTGAAAAGGGGTCTGCATGACCGACACGGCGGCGTGCAATACTGGCGCAGGCTGGATTTCTCCGTTGGGAGTGAAAACTGGCGACGCCGCAACCACGCAGCCGGCGAGGAGGCTGACCAACGCCATCATCAACACAGTGCGCAGTGTCAGAGTGCGCTGGGCGGTGACTCTCAAGATAGTGTGCATCATGACGGCGGCTCGAAAAGGAGAAGGTGACAGCCACCTTGAGCGTGACTGCCACCTCGATGTACTAGCTCAAGACTTGAAACTTACTTGAACAGTGCGTTGACTTCCTCATTGGCTGCTGGGAGCGCAACTGCTGCCTCAGCCTGACCAAGCATGACGCTCTGCATGACCGGCGCCATAATTGCGCTGATCTCCGAAGCGTGATCCGTTACCGGGAAGAGGAAGGTGCCATCCGGCTCGGTGGCCTGCAGCGTAAAAGCTGAGACATCCAACCCTCTGGCTTCGTAGGCGGCCAGCGCCTTATCAACGCCGGACTGCTGCGCCGGGAAGACAACACCGAACTCACCAACCTTGTCAGCGCACTCCTTCGAGGCGGCGTACTTGACCCACTGCCACGCCTCGGCCGGGTGCTTGGTGCCTACCCAGATCGAGTCGGCCAGACCGTTGAACATGCTCTTGCGGCCTTCGGGGCCCTGTGGCAGGCGGGCAAAGCCGAACGGGAAGGTGGCATTGTTGACAAACTCGCCGATCATCCAGGAGCCATTGGCGTGAAGTGCACCCAGGCCGGAGTTGAAGGCAGCGGAACCACCCAGGCTGGTGACCTGTTCGAGCGGCATGATGAAACCCTTCTTCATGTTGTCGGCATACCACTGAATGGTGCCGGTGAAGCGTGGGTCATCGTAGTTGTACTTGGTGGCGTACAGTTCGTCGATATGGCGCCAGCCGGTCGTGGCTGCGAGCCAGCTCCACTCAGTCTGTCCATAGCCTTCGCCGGCGCCGTTGATGATCAGACCATACTGCTTGACCTTGGCCGGGTCGAAGTCCGGGCTGAGACCATTGTTGCCGTTCTCGTCCACAGAAAGCTTGGCGATCAATTCCTGGAAGGTGCCGCCGGTCTCCAAGTCCCAGGTGGCGCTGTTCAGTTCATCCAGCGTCACGCCGGCGGCGTCCAGGGCATTCTGATTGTAGACAATGGCGATAGTGTCCCAGTCCTTGGGCAGGCCAAACCGCTTGCCATCGCGCGCCCACAGGTCGGCCAGTTGGCCCAGATAAACGCTCAGATCGACACCGTCAGCATCTACGTAAGGCTGGATGTCGATCAGCTGCTCCTTGGCGGCGAATTCGGGATATTTCGCCAGGTGGTTGGTGAAGACATCGGGCGCAGTGCCGGCAACCATTCCTGTTTGGACGTTGTTCCAGTAGTCGCTCCATCCACTCTGGGTGATGTTCACCTTGATATTAGGATTGGCCGCTGTGAACGCGTCGGCGCACGCCTGATAGGCCGGCAACTGGTTGGCATCCCACAACCAATACTCGATCGTAACGGCTTCACCGCTGGGAGCGGTCTGCGCTGCAGCGCCGGCATCGGTGGACGGCGCTTCGGCTGCTGGGGCTTCGGCGGATGGTGCTGCAGGTGCAGCGCCACCGCCACATGCGCTCAGGACGACGCTGAGGATCAAGAGCAGCGTCATCACAAGAGAAACCTTTTTCATACTTTTCCTCCAATCGTGAAGAACTGAAAACAGAAACCAACGATGTTGTGTATACAGGCAACCCGGTTGACCTTGTCTTGGTGCAAGTTACACGCA
>CZCA01003326.1_pt1 | contig 12908 bp, 9 predicted proteins | sample 591981 | NCBI WGS metagenome assembly CZCA01 (sample SAMEA3556810, study PRJEB10932) | anaerobic digester metagenome
GTTCTCCACGTCAGGCCTCCAAGTACGGGATTAGTGTGGTACATCAGGAGTTTACCCTTGTGCCACAGATGACCGTCGCGGAAAACATAATGCTATCTGACATGCCCTCAAGGCCCGGCCTGCGATTGCTGGTCGACAAAAAAGCCATGGTGTCCGGAGCCAGGGAGATCCTGGACGATCTCGGTGTGGACATTTCGGTCTCTTCACCTGTTCGTTCGCTGACCGTAGCGGAGCAGCAGATAGTGGAAGTGGCTAAAGCCTTGTCCAGGAAAACGCGGATCCTCGTGATGGATGAGCCTACCGCTGCCTTGTCCAATGTAGAAGTCGAGCGTCTGTTCAATGTAATACAGACCCTTGTATCAAAGGGTATGGCTGTCGTTTACATTTCTCATAAACTCGATGAAGTCTTTCGGATATCTGATAGGCTCACTGTTTTGAGAGACGGGCGTGTGATTTCAAGCTCACCGGTATCGAGTCTTACCAGGAATGAAGTTGTGAAACAGATGGTAGGCCGTGAGCTTACAGGCATGTACGACAAGCCTGAGGTTGATATTGGCAAGCCTGTAATGGAAGTAAGAGATCTGCTTTTAGATCCGATGGGACACGGTATATCCTTTACAGCTCACGAAGGCGAAGTCCTTGGAATTGCAGGGCTCATGGGCGCAGGTCAGATTAAGCTGGCAAGAGCCCTCTTCGGGATAGAGCGAGTATATGGCGGAGAAGTGATCATAAAAGGCAAGCCTATGAAAATCTCGTCTCCTGCCAAAGCCGTGGAAACGGGTATAGGCCTGGTAACTGAAAACAGAAAAGAAGAAGGTCTCGTCCAACTGCTCTCTGTCTCTAGAAACATAACCCTTACAGTCTTGGATGCTGTCTCCCGCATGGGTGTGCTTTCCTCTCGAGCGGAGGCGGACATTGTCTCTGACAAGATACGGGATCTGGACATAAAAACTCCTTCCCCGAAACAGATTGTGATGAATTTATCCGGGGGCAACCAGCAAAAGGTCGTTCTCGCGAAATGGCTGGCTGTCGACCCTGACGTGATGATCATGTGTGAGCCTACGCGCGGTATAGATGTGGGAGCAAAGGCTGAGATCTATAGACTCATAGGAGAGATGGCCCGCAACGGGAAGGCAGTCCTTCTCATATCTTCTGAGATTCCGGAGATTGTGGGGATGAGCGATAAAGTCGTGGTGATGCATTCGGGCAAGGTCGTAGGGGAGTTGACAGGTGCCGGATGCACGCAGGAAGCGGTATTGAGATTGGCGACTGGGGGTAGCGCTGTTGGAGCCTAAATCTTTTATCGATGTTCTCAGGCGTTTCGGAATGGCTTTCATACTTTTGGCGATGATTATTGCGCTTTCATTTATGAATCCTCGATTCTTCACCATTTCCAACTTCCTAACAATAATGAGGCAAGTAGCGATTAACGGAGCGCTGGCAGCAGGCATGACCATGGTGATCCTCACCGGAGGGATAGACCTTTCAGTGGGTGGGACTGTAGCCTTGGCAGGGTGTTTTGCAGCAGGGGCGTTACATGCCACCGGCAACTCATGGCTGGCTGTGCTTGTGGCGCTGGGCGTCGGGCTCATAATCGGCTCTGTCAACGGTTTCTTCGTCTCATATACCAAACTCCCGCCATTCATCGTTACTCTGGCCACACTGGCCCTTGCCAGAGGGTTCACTCTCGTCTACACGGAGGGCCGGCCTCTGTTGGTTGATGCTCCTTTGTTTGACATGATAGGCGGTGGGTTTGTAGCCGGAATTCCAGTGCCTGTGCTGATTGTGGCTGTGGTCTACATAGTTGTAGGATTTGTCCTAAATCAAACTAAGTTCGGACGGCTTGTCTACGCCATTGGCGGTAATGAGCAAGCTTGCAGACTTTCAGGAATAAACGTTGAGAGAAACAAGATGCTGGTATATATGTGGTGTGGCTTTCTTGCAGGGTTGTCTTCGGTAATCTTAACATCCAGGCTGCTCTCTGCTCAGCCCACTGCAGGAACCGGATATGAACTTGATGCCATCGCTGCAGTGATCCTTGGGGGAACGAGCCTATCCGGAGGTGAGGGTGGGGTACGGGGAACACTCGTAGGTGCCTTCATCATAGGAGTGCTGGCAAACGGACTGAACTTGCTTAATGTATCTCCGTTCTACCAGGATGTAGCAAAGGGTGCCGTGATTCTTGCGGCAGTACTTATGGACAAAGTGTTCCACAGCACCGCTGATTCAAGGTGAGAAGATCAAAATGGAGGACTGTGAACAATGAAGAAATCCGGAATAATCAATCCCGCTTTGTGCAGGGCCATAGCCAGCCTCGGACATACAGATTCAATTGTCATATGCGATGCAGGACTCCCCATCGCTGAGGGAGTTGAGAGGATAGATTTATCTTTGGTGCGAGATGTGCCATCTTTCAATCAGGTATTCCATGCCATTATTGAGGAATTACAAGTTGAACAGGCGGTTATGGCTGAGGAGGCAACATGCGAAAACCCGCGTGTGGTGGCAGTTGTAACAGAGGCTCTGGGCAAGGACAAAGTGAAGTTTGTGCCGCACTCTAAGCTGAAGGAACTGACAGAGTCTGCAAAGGCAGTTGTCAGAACCGGCGAGTTCAGGCCATACGCTAACGTCATTTTGTACTCAGGAGTTGACGGTCTTTTCTAAGGATGGACTGCTGCAAATAGGAAGGGGAGTGATTGGAAGGGTCAGGTGAATAACGGACAATGCCGGTGCATTACAGGCGTGTTACAGGCGTGTTACGAGTTCCCAGGCGATTAACAGTACAATGAAAAGGGGAGACGCTTACAATGAAGTTGACTAGGACGCTTTCAGTGTTGCTGTGTGTACTCATGATAGGGGGTATGGCTGCTTCGATGGCAAGTGCAGCCGCTCCTGAAATCGGTCTTGCAGTCTCTACTCTCAATAACCCGTTCTTTGTGGATCTGAGAGACGGAGCTTTGGAGGCAGCTGATAAGGCAGGGTTAGGCATTACTGTAGCTGATGCGCAGAATGACCCCAACAGGCAATTGTCGCAGATAGAGAACTTCATTCAGCAAGGGGTCAGTATCATTCTGGTCAATCCCTGTGACTCTGCAGCTATAGTCCCTGCTATTAAGGCAGCGAACAAAGCGAACATACCGGTGATTACTGTTGACCGAGGCGCAGACGGTGGGGAAGTCGTTTGTCACATTGCGTCCGACAACGTGGAAGGCGGTCGTATGGCCGGCGAATTCCTGGCAAAGTTGGTGGATTACAAAGGCAAGCTGGTAGAGCTCGAAGGCATACCAGGGACTTCTGCTGCACGCGACAGAGGGGCAGGCTTCAACGAAGTGATAAAGAAGTACCCCGACATCAAGATCGTCGCAAGGCAAGAAGCAGGCTTCGACAGGGCGAAAGGCATGACAGTCATGGAGAACATACTCCAGGCCCAGCCGGAGATCGACGGCATATTCTGCCACAACGACGAGATGGCGCTTGGCGCCCTGAGGGCTGTAGAAGCTGCCGGCAGACTCTCAGCTATAAAGATAGTCGGTTTTGATGCCACAGACGATGCAGTGAAATTAGTAAAGGACGGCAAGTTAGTGGCTACAGTTGCACAGAAGCCTCGCGTTATGGGAAGCATGGCCGTAGAAACCGCGAAGCAGGTCCTTGACGGCGTGAAGGTGGATGAGTTCATACCTGTTCCACTGGAGCTTGTTGTGAAATAGGTAGTGTTAATGTAGCTTACATGTGGTAAGCACTGGACCAGTATAGCTTGCGTGCTGTAGGCAATAGACTGATGGAGCGTGGAGTGGCAGTGGCCGGGTGTTCTCGGCTGCTGCCACTTTGCTGTACCTGAATGTTTGCTGAGATGACGGACTGATGGGAGTCATTCCGACATAACACAAGTAACTGCTGAGGTCTCAGAAGATACTGCTTCCATAAGTCATCCATGGTCAACTGGTTTTCCAAAGATGCCACTCACTAGCGTCATATCGTTCTATGAGAAGGTGCCACAAAAGGTTCTCTGCTTGGTATCCTCTTTCCGAATTCAGATATACCATAGCCCGAAGAATTGCCCTTATGAAAGGTTCTTCGCTTGTAAGGGTGTCCGTTTCCTGGCGCCAAAACTCTCGCCATTGCGCTCCATACGTTTCGGCGAGGGCCTCAACGGGTGAAGCCGAGGGTTCTGATAACGGTAGGCTTAGTTGAGCTTCCCGATCAGCATACTTGTAGCGATACCAAGCTGCAATCATATCGTGAGTAGCTTGTAGTACTCGATGGTCAAAGGCTGTTATGTTTCTAACGCCTACAGAGAAATCTGAGCTGTAATTAATCAAGTAGCAAGCATCAAGGTACTCATAACGAGCTGTTCTTACAAGGTGATACAGTGATTCCCCATACAGATCGTGCTGGATCCCCTGTAGAAACTCATTATTATCGCCTTCAAAGGAATAGCCGACTATCATGGGTTTTGTCCTCGTCGAAAGAATCTTTATAGTTGACGCCCAGATGCTACTTTACTGGCCTTATGCTCTAAGTCCTAATGACTTACTTAGCCAACACCTCATGTATATTGGTGGCTACCGCAAAGTCAACTCCTAATGATGCAAAGTGAGCCTTACCACAATCAACTTTCTTATTCTCGGATTCTCTACGCCTATGCCGATCGTGGGTGCTCTTGGTTTCCCTAACTAAGTAAAGCTTAGTGTCTTCTTCAGTAACGACAGCCCAATCAGGGTTGTAATTGCCAAGTGGTGTTGGCACCACAAACCAGCGGGGCAGCTTGCAGAAAAACCTCACATTTTCATTGGAATCCAGTTTTTCTGCTATCTCCCGCTCCGGTTCTGACTCATAGACTACATAGTCGTACGGAGTACGTTGTGCTTTGTTCTGCACCCTGTAGAGACGGGATAGATATTCTTCGATTTCTTGTTCTTGGAAGAGACGCATCTCGTAGGATTGTTCCTTAACTTGCTCATATTTAATACCATCAATGACCAGCTCGTTTAGAGCTCGATTGATTAGTTTAGCGACTTCTGTCATGAATGCTTGGGGATTCACGATGAATTCCTGGAGTCTGTCTGACCTTTTCAGGATTTCTACTAGTGTCGCCCTAGTCAGTTCTGTTTCACACTGTAAGAAGGCTATGATATCCGGTAGCCTTTGATGAGTGGTTACAAAGGTGGTACGGCTATTCCTAACGAATCCTCCACTTATTCCTGCATTGGTAATGTCTAGATCCGTCTTGTCAATTAGGATCTTTATGGGATGGATCTTTTTCATCTGCTTAATTTTTGTGACTGCCTGCCTTATTAGCTCTTCTGTCTGAAACTCCACTGAATAGCGAGTTTTCTTGTTAATACGTTCCCAGAGGATCTGGAAATCTTCATTTAGTTCTACCCGTTTGTTGTACTTTAGTACTTTGCGTTCTCGGGCATTAACCACTCGGTTAGTGAAGATATAGCGTTTCATCTCATCGGTAATACTTGCCTGGAAAGGCATTAAGTCATTGGGCAAGTCAAGCTCAAATCCGGGTTGCTCTGGCACAAACTTAGAAGTTATGTCCCCCCTGTCGTCTAAGTATCCCCGTTCTACTAAGGCTTGCCAGATTATCCTAGATTTCTCTTGACCTATAGGTTGATCTTTAGCTTGATCCAGTAACCCTGCAAATGCAATGTTCTCCAGTCTACCGAACCTGAAGCCACCACCGATGTCGCTTTCCATTTCTGCTTGGAGCCCTCGGGCATATTCTTCAAATGATTCACTTGCAATTACGGTTAGTTTATTGATGTTATCATCATAGATACGCTCCCCATTTTGATCCACCGGAAGGCGTAACCCTCGGCCAATGGTTTGACGACGTTCTCTTTCGGTGCCCATTTCACGTAAGGTGCAGATTTGAAAGACATTGGGATTATCCCAGCCTTCCTTCAAGGCAGAGTGGCTGAATATGAACCTAAGGGGCTCATTTTGGGATAGTAACCTAGGTTTATCCTTCATTATTAGTTCATAAGTCTCTCCATCAGCTATGGTACGGCCACTAGTATCCTTCAGGGCTACTACTTGTCCCCGTCTTCTGTCGGCTGAAAAATACCCATCGTGTAATTCCTCAAGACTATATGGAAGTAATCCTTCATATCGAGGATCTCTAGACAACTCTAGGAAACTCCTCTCAAACCACTTAGCAATCTTACCTTTTTGAGGGGTACCTGCTTGGTCATACCAACGGTAATTGGCAACCTTGTCCACGAAGAAGAGGGATAGAACCTTAATCCCTTGCCCTTTAAACCTCCGTTCTTTCTTGAGGTGCTCCTCAATGGTCTGACGGATTTGCAACTGAAGGATCTCGTCGGTCATACCACCTTCTTCTTGAGCCACTTGAAGTGTTTTCCCATTTGCAAATTCCACTTGCTCCAGACCTTCCTCGGCACAGATATTGGTAACAATGTAGCCGTCGTAGCCAGCACGATTAGTCAAGGAGCTCAGATCGGTGCCCTGATTCAGGGTGACTCTTTTTTCCTTCGGCCCATTTTTGCTGTCTATGTGAATGGTAGCCCTAGCATGGGGCGTTTTACTCCCTTTGGCATAGCCAATACTGTCGATACGGAGATAGACTTCATTGAAATTGTCTTCCGCTCTAATGGAAGCTAATTCAATCTGCTTAACTAAGCGCATATCGTAGGCCTTGATAGGATCCAGTTTATAAATGAGGTTATATGGGTTAATATGAGTTGCAGAATATCGGAAGGCCAGTAAGGGGTTTAGAGTACTAATTGCTCGTTTAGCTTTAGGAGTATTATCTACACTTTGGGGCTCGTCTATGATTACCACTGGATTAGCAGCTTGAATATATTCAATAGGCCGCCTGCCCGACATTCTGTCTTGCTCCCGATGGATGATATTTAGCTTTGCCTGCTCTTCTTCGGTTAATTCAGAGTAATCCGCAATGTTACCAACATCTCTTTGAAAAGCCTGGATGTTAATAATCATGATCTGTATCGCATTGCTGATCGCAAACTGACGGACTTTAGAAAGGTCTTTAGAGTTATAGACGAAATGGTCAAAGGGAGCATTATCGTACAAACCCATGAAATGACCTCGCATCAGTTCAATCGATGATAGAACCCCTTCCCGGATAGCAATGGATGGGACCACAATAATGAACTTCTTCAACCCATACTTCTGATTGAGCTCGAAGATTGATCGTAGGTAGACATAGGTCTTGCCTGTACCTGTTTCCATTTCTATGGAGAAGTTCGGGAAAGTATAGACATCTTCATATTCGATTAGTGTTCTTGACTTAGGTACATTGTTCCGTTCTTGGATATTATGGAGATTCCTTAAGAGCTGATCGTGGTCCAGTAGTAGATGGTTACCAATCCCAAGTTCACTGAATGGAAGAACTCCATTTACAAATGTAATTCCATGATTATTCTGCTCAACAGGTAATCCTTCAAAGAGATCGGTTACGGCTTGAATAGCATCTAGTTGGTAATCTAACTGAGCATCGAACTTAAGTTTCAATCCGATCCCCTCCCTAGACTGTTCTGAATATGATTTGATCTACCTTTTCTTGTTCTTGATTGCCGGCGGAAAATGTTTGAACTGCGTTGGCTTTGAGCTGATCGTTTCGCTGAAAGCCATGATCGAGGCAGATGACTTGCTTTGGAGTAGCCTTAGCTAGTTCATCAATGAGCTCTTTGGAAATCTCGTCCTCTAAACAAATAAATAAAGAGCCATCAGAAATCGAGTATACAGTTTTACCAGCCATGGTTACTTGCTCAATCTTCTCAGTGGGCATGAACCCAGCTTTTAGTAACAATTCGTACAGGATATCTTCTTGAGACGAGCTGGAGTCAATATGATCAATATGGAGGTCCAGTTGTTTCACTAGCTCTTCCACAGTTGTATGTTGATCGCCTCCATCCCATATTTTGAAGTTGGACTTGTCCAGCTTAAGAATCTTGAACCCTAGATCCAGTTCAGGAACCTCTTTTTCTAGACCTAGTAGTGTCCCTTCTGCTTCTTTTCGTTTGGTCGCTAAGTTTTCTTTAATCTCTTTGATCACGCGTCTAATCCGTTCTTTGCCAATGTCTGCAATGGTTCTGTATCCAGCATTGTACGCTTCTGATTTTTCCTCGCAAGGTTCGGGCAATTGAACCATTATGAACTTACGGTTGCCGCCGTCTTTGTTTAGCTCTAGAACTGCATGGGCAGTGGTAGCGGAGCCAGCGAAGAAGTCAAGGATTATGTCGTTTGTGTCAGTGCTTAAGTCTGCCAGCCTATGTAACAACCGCACAGGTTTTGGGTAATCGAAGAATGAATGCCCCTGAAATAACCTCTTGAGTTCCCTGGTTGCCTCCTGGGAATCACCGACGTCATCCCGAGTCCAAAATGTCATAGGAGTAATCCTTTGCTTTACTTCTGACATGAATTTTTTTACTCTGGGAGCGTTATCACCGTCTTTGCCATACCAAATCCTATTATCCTTATGAAACTCATTGAATCTGTCATTGGTTAGTACCCAGCACCTTCCGCTGGGGGGAAGCACCACTCGTCCGCTAGGCAGCGTTATCGGATATACTTTTTCTTCAACAACAGGCCCAACTGATAGATCCGTAGAAGTCCAAGGTCCACGCGGATCATTATCAGGATTAGAGTACCTAGCCAATGACTCCTCTGTACGGCTCAAACCCCTTATATCCACTAATTCTCTATTCTTGCAATAGCATACAACATAGTCATGACTTTCTGAAAAGGTTCTCTTTAGATTAATCGGAGAAAAGGCGCGTTGCCAAACAACGGTTGCCACAAAATTCTCTTCCCCGAAGATTTCATCACAGACTTTCCGTAAGTTGCTGACTTCATTATCATCTATGGAAATGAAGATTACTCCGTCTTCCCGCAGGAGATTTCTGGCAAGGTAAAGCCTGGGATACATCATGTTCAGCCATTTGGTGTGGAACCGGCCTTCGTTTTGGGTGTTGGTGGAGAATTTCCTGCCATTGTCATCCATTAGTCCAGCATAGGCCAAGTAGGTATCCAGAGATTCAGTGTAATTGTCGGGGTAAATGAATTCATTACCGGTGTTATAAGGTGGATCGATGTAGATCATCTTGATTTTGCCGTAATAGGATTTTTGGAGCAACTTCAACACCTCAAGGTTGTCTCCCTCAATGAATAGGTTCTCTGTGTTATCGAAGTTCACTGATTCTTCACGATCAGGCTTCAAGGTAGCTATGGATGGTTGTTGGATAATTTTCAGGGCATCCTTTTTACCGGGCCAGTCTAATCCATACCGTTCCCGGCGGTTGTCAAACAGCTCCGTAAAAGTGCCTAGCTCTGCTTTCAGTTTTTCGAAATCCACGGTTTCTACTAGTTCATCCTGATCATTTAGGGCTTCCGTGAATATGGAAGGGAACAACTGTCTCAGTCTCTCCCGATTGCTGCCTGCAATATCCATACTGTGCAGCGCTGTTTTCTTGGTTTTCACAATGTACTCCTCCACAAAATGATCTATGTAATATCTGCTTGCCAAGTATCTGGATTGGCAAAATCAAGTACCATATCATTAGACAGTATTCGTGGAAATCCCTGCCTAGCTTAAGGGGTGAGTAACACTCCTGAGCTCAAACATCTGGAGATAATTCATTTCCTACCGCATTGCTGTCGGAGATCATCAAGCCTATCGCGAATGAACCCAATAGGCTCATGAACAGCTCCTTAAGAATCTTTCGAATCATAAACCGATCCTCTTGCCCGATAGAAACCGATTCACTAACTCGAACACAAATGATAAGGAACAAAGTGATAATCAGCTTGTCCCTGTATTCCATCCATTCTCGATGATATATCTGCGGTTTTTTGTGGCTTGATGGTAAGCTGTCGTTTGTGAATTTGATGAAATAGCTCGCATCCACCACAGTACCGCCAAAGTGCGTGAGCATGCTCCACATGCTCGGATGAGGAGAATTGTATTTCCCTTTCGAATACGTGAGCACTGGGGTAAGTATTTTTGCCTGCATCAATAAGACACTGAATCAAAATCGTAATATCATTGACATATTGCGTTTGGTGCTTCTATTGCCTAACCTGCCCATTTTCCGTGCCACTTACTGTCACGTCAGGCCATCTACATATCGCAGAATTAGAATCTGCCTCATCTCGATGTTTTCAACTGAATTCACATAATCAAGCATTTCTTTTCGCGTGACAATCAACTCTTTCAGCCGGCAAGATAGGTTTCTCTTTGACCTCCTGAGCTTACTATCATAAATTCCGGTGATGTGCCTGCTATGTGTTAGATGAGGGAATTCAACATCGAAGCCTACTACTACGTCAGTGACAACCTGGTCTTTGGTTCTTTCTACTTGCTCATTTGATATCTCGATCTCCTTGTTGAGATATTTGAGTTAGTCTAACTGCATTTCCATCACTCTCTCTCTACGACAAAAAAGCCGACACCACGGTCATACAACCCGTAGGTGTCGGCATCCCTTCTTTGGGTAGCCAATAACACAGATTTTATGTTAGTGAAAAGCCTTTATATCCCACTACGTTCAAATAATACAGTAGCCGGTAACATGAATCTCGTATCAATGAATAGCCTTCAGCGATTCAGCATAACTATACGGGATCATTTGCTTCATCTCTGTCGCTCGATACCCATCTTCGTCATGGGAACAACGACTAATCTCCTTTGCCGTAGAATCCTTGAATCGCGTCAGTACAGCCATTAGTACATCTAGTTCTTCCTTAGAAAATAACCCCTTATCGAACTCGACCAAAGGTAATATATACTCTCCCTCATACGGACCTTCGTAAGGCCTCGTCTCAACAATTCCATCCTCTTGAAGGTATGCCAACAACATGTCATGATGTGCGGGGATGGGTCCATAGTAGTCCCGCACATATGGCGTGCCGCTGGCAGATACGCCTTGCCTTTTATAACAAAGGAAATCGGCATACCATAGTAACTTAAGAAGCTTTGATTTTACAAGATCTTGGATTCCAGAGGCGAAGAACACAACCATATTTGCTAATTTATCTATATCGAAGGCCTTGTTGCCAACGTATAGGGCGCTGTTCTTAGCGTACCATTTTGACAGAAAGCTTTGTAGTATACTCATAATTGAACGCGAGTCCTTCACAGATCCAAATGCATCAGCGGCCCTCTTTGCCTCTAGGCTATTTAACTTGTGCTTGTTTTCATGGTATAGCTCAAGGGCGTAATCAAGGTCATCTCGAAAATGGATTAACTGAGAATTGTGAGCCACGCTTGGAATTGCTCCCGCCTCGTAACGCGCAATCGTTGCCTGACTCCATCCGAGCAAGCTACTAAGGCCTCTTTGAGATAAACCATATTCAGCCCTTAGTTCCCTGAGATCTCTAGGAGCCAATAAACCATGTTCTTCCCGATAAATAGCATAAGCTCTTTCTAGATTTTCTTCGTCGAGTTCGTCGTCATAGATGGTGGTACCACAGACATCACAAACCACTACCTTTGCATCAATCACTATTGACTCTCCCTTGACAGGGTAAGATTCTCTCTGTTTGCACGCCGTAACTTCTCTATCCTCATCACACGAGGGACAGTAAGCAGTCATCTAGTATCCTCCTTCTTTTCCTGGCGATAAGGAAGCGTTGAGGGACCATGAGCCTCATGAAACGAGAGGCAAACGACCCCCCGTCTCCGGTTCCAGCTTATCTATAAGAAGCGGTTTCCCGTTCTGTACTTTTACTGCTGTCTAGCCATACTTCATTGACTTGAGTGCAAGTTCTACTTTTCCCAGCGCTTCACTAATTGACATCCCTCTGTTTCCCACAATTGGCACTTCCAAACATATTCGTTATTAGGAATAAACTTCCTCCCCATACGTCAATTTGTGCCAAGGGCACTGTCTTCATTGGTCATTACTTCTCTGGTGTCTTACGATTCATAGCAGCCTGTACCATCTCGCAACCCCAAAAAGAATGTTCGCTTGGAGGGATACCCACCCACGCCATAATCGCATTGACATATATAACCATATATGTTAGCCTTATATCAGTCGGTCAACCGACCGAGGAAAGGCAGGTGCCGGTACATTGGGACGTGGGTATGAGGAGATTAAGCCTCCTCCAAAGACATTCAAGCGAATTCTTGCCTCAACGATTCTATGGTTCTTAGGTAGAGGGTTCCAGGCTGCTGCATATGTCGATGAGTATGTTAAAGATGAGGTCAGAAGATGGGAAGATGGGACCACGATTGTCATAGGAGTTGCACCTTGTGGCCCATACATGTCTGTAAGGAAACAAGGAACGAGACTACGTTTCCTTGGCAATGTAAACACCCCGGATGCAGACGTCATTATCATGTTCAATAACATCGAAGCTGCCTTGCTCATCCTTACCGGGCAGATTGGAATTGATAGAGCCTACGCAGAACACAGATTTTCTATCAAGGGTGACCTATGTTCTCTTGGGATGCCAATGGTCCGGTGTCTTTACATTGTCGAGTCATACCTCTTTCCAAACTTCATAAACAAGAAAATCCTGAAGAGGACACCTGAGCGGAGTTCAAGCAAGTTTACAGTTTACTTTCACACCATCTTTGGAGTGTAACAAGAGGAGGATGAAGTATGATTCCGTCCTATTACGAATTCATAAATTCTGTGAAGATCTTATCCGGGGAAAAGGCTCTTGAGAACATTCCATCAGAGCTGAGCTCCTTCGATGCTCGAAAGCCCAACCTGCTTACTGACAAGATGCTGGTCAAGATAGGCCTGGTGCAGACGGTTATTGATGCGTGCGGCGAATCTGAAGTAGTCATCGGCGCTCTATATGATGACATTCCTCCGGATTCCTCCGTGAAGGTCGTAAACAAAATCACACGTATCTATCATGAGATGGAATGCGACTCAGTGATTGCAGTCGGCGGAGGCTCA
>CZCA01004304.1_pt1 | contig 12907 bp, 9 predicted proteins | sample 591981 | NCBI WGS metagenome assembly CZCA01 (sample SAMEA3556810, study PRJEB10932) | anaerobic digester metagenome
CCGACCGCGTGCTGGTCGATATGATGCTGGCGGATCGCAGCCTGCTCTATGTCGGCGGCGCCGGTTCCTGTGCAGGGTGTGGCGAAGCAACGGCGCTGCGCATGTGGATGGCCGCCACTGCCTTCGCCGTTGGCCGTGAAAATATCGGCATCGTCAACTCGACCGGTTGTTCGACCGTCTATGCCAGCACCTATCCTTACAATCCCTGGGCGGTGTCGTGGACGAACTCGCTCTTTGAGAATGGGCCGACCGACGCCATGGGCGTACGCGCCCGCTGGGATCAGATGGGCTGGCAGGACAAGAAACTGTGGGTGATCGGCGGCGACGGCGCCATGCTCGACATCGGCTTTGCCAGTCTCAGCCGTATGTTGGCAAGCGGCATGGATATCAAGGTGCTTGTATTGGACACCCAGGTTTACTCCAACACAGGCGGACAGTCATCGACCGGCACATTCCAGGGGCAGGGCACCAAGATGAGTCCCTTTGGAAAGGCGGAGATGGGCAAGAGCGAGGCGCGCAAAGAGATCGCCAATATTGCCATGATGCACCCCAATGTCTATGTGGCGCAGACGACCGCCGCGCACATGAATCACTTCTACCGCGCCGTCCTGGAAGCCAACGCCTATCCCGGCCCGGCGCTGGTCAGCGTCTACACCACCTGTCAGCCTGAACATGGCGTCGGCGACCACGAAGCCAGCCAGCGCGCCCGCGCCGCCGTCGACAGTCGCGCCTTCCCGCTGCTCATCTACGACCCGCGCAAAGGCGACACCTTCCGCGCACGGCTCGATCTCAAGGGCAACCCAGCCGTTCAGGAAGACTGGTACATCAACCCCAAGACCAAAGAACCCTTCACCTTCATCGATTTTGCGCGCGGCGAAGGACGTTTTGCCAAACATTTCGACGCAGAAGACAACCCCAGCCCGATGTTGCTTTCGGCGCAGGCGGAACGGCTCGCCAACTGGCGATTGCTGCAAGACCTGGCGGGCGTGCGCGAGTCGGCAAAGAAGTAACCATGTCGAGGTTGCGTCAACCGCGCTGCGGTTGACGCAACCTCCCCGCCCCAACCCCATCCACCTTGTGCGCAGGTCATCGCCTCCGGCGTGATAGCGCACCCGACCACAAATGTCCGGCTGGAAGCCGAACCTACAATAATCGAAAAACTTTATGTAACTACAACCAAACTAACTTGTCAGCAAGGAACAGATCATGTCACTCGATACGCTCAACACCCTGACGCCCAAACCAGCGCACGTCGCCGCATTACCAGGGACATTTACCTTTACGTCGCCCGTCGGCGTGTGGACGGACGCCGGCGCCGGCGATGTCGCAGCGCTGGTGCAGGCGGAGTTAGGCCGCGCCGCCGGACTGGCCTTTCAGCCAGCGGACGCCGCCTCCGCCCAGCTCGTGTTGCGGCTGACCGGCGATGAAGCCAACAGCGAACGCTACACACTGACCGTGAACACCCACCGGGTGGAGATCGTCGCCCCTGCCACTGCCGGCCTGATCCACGGCTTTTTTACGCTGCGTCAGCTGCTGCCGGCGGCGAACTGGCGGGCGGCGCCGCTGCCGGGCGTGGCGTGGAGCGCACCTTGCTGCACCATCGAAGACGCCCCGCGCTTTGGCTGGCGCGGCTGTATGCTCGATGTCGTGCGCCACTTTGCTCCCAAGCAGACGATCCTGCGCTTCGTTGACCTGCTGGCAATGCATCACTTCAATCGGCTGCACCTGCACCTGACCGACGATCAGGGCTGGCGCGTCGAGATCAAAGCATTCCCCAAGCTGACCGAAATCGGTGCACACCGCCCCAATACCGGTCTCGGCTTTGCCACCAGCACCGCAGACCCGCACGACGGCACACCCCACGGCGGCTACTACACCCAGGACGACCTGCGCGAGATCGTCGCCTACGCCGCCGTGCGCGGCGTCACCGTCGTGCCGGAGATCGAGCTGCCCGGCCATGCCCGCGCCCTGGTCGCTGCCTACCCGGAGTTTGGTTGCCTGGAGACGCCTGTGGAAGTGGCGACCTACTTTGGCATCAGTCGCGACCTGATCAATCCACTGCCGCACACCGTCGCTGCGCTGGAGAAAATCCTGGAAGAGGTCATCGCCATCTTCCCGTCCCCGTGGCTGCATGTGGGCGGCGATGAAGCCCCCCTCGATCAGTGGCGCAGCTCGCCACAGATTCGTGCGTACATGGCGAGTCTGGGCATCGCCAACGCAGAAGCGCTGCGCACACACTTCACCGCGCAGTTGACCGCGTTCCTGGCCGCGCACGGGCGGCGCATGGTCGGCTGGGACGAGATGATCCACTACGGCGGGCTGGCGCCCGACTCGGTAATCATGTCGTGGCGCGGAGAAAAGGGCGGCATGAAGGCGGCGCAGGCAGGCTATTCCGTGATCATGGCGCCGGTCTTTCCCACCTACTTCGACTATGCGCAAGACACAGGCAGCGACGAACCGCTCGCCATCGGCGACGGCGCCACGCTGGAAGATGTTTACACCTATGAGCCGTCGGCGCGCTGGCCGGACACGGCATCGTTTGCGAAGGTGCTGGGCGTGCAGTGCCAGCTCTGGCGCGAGGTGATCCTGGACGACGCACACCTGGAGTACATGGCCTTCCCACGCGCGTGCGCCCTGGCCGAAGTCGGCTGGAGCGCGCAATGCGACGACTTCGCTGACTTTCAGGCGCGGCTGGGGCAGCACCTGCAACGGCTGGATGCCTATGGCGTCAACTATCGTCCGCTGGCAGGGCCGCGCCCGTGGCAGAAAGGCGGTGCGGGACGCAAAGCCCACCAGCCGCGCTTCAACCTGAAGGAGGCGCTGGCGCACCTGGATGAGTGGGCTGAGTCAGGCGAACCACCAGCCGAACACCTGGCGGACTGATAGCTAAAGGTTTGGGTATTGTGCATTGAGCGTTTTATACTGCTGAACATCGGCTGATCACCGACAGGATTTCTGCCTCATCACCAATACCGACGCAAAGGAGCGATCTGTGTTGCAAAGAACGCCACTCTATGAAATCCATGTTGCCATGGGCGGGCGCATGGTGGAATTCGCCGGCTACGAACTGCCGGTTCAATATCCCACCGGGCCCACTGCCGAACATCACGCCGTGCGCACCGCCGCCGGTCTCTTCGACATCGACCACATGGGCCAGTTCGAGCTGGCGGGGCCGGACGTCGACGCCTGTCTGCAGCAGCTTCAAGTATGGGACATCCGCCAGATGCAACTGGGCGACGCCCATTACAGCGTACTCTGCTACGACGATGGCACGGTCGTCGACGACATCTTTCTCTACAAACTGAGCGGCCGCTGGCTGGTGATTGTCAACGCGTCCAACCGCGCCAAGGATTGGGAGTGGATCGAGCACCATCTGGGCGGCTATGACGTGGCGCTGATCGACCGCTCGGACGAGCTGGCGATGCTGGCGCTGCAAGGCCCCAAAGCCGAGCAAATACTGCAAAAACTGACCAGCTATCCGCTGCACACCGTCGCCACACGCACCGCCATCGAGACCGAGATCGGCGGGATGACGGTGATCGCCGGGCGCACCGGCTACACGGGTGAGGATGGCTTCGAACTGTATGTCCCCACCGAAGGCGTGATCGACTTCTGGAACTTGCTGCTTGCCACCGGCAAGGAGGAGGGGCTGTTGGCGTGTGGGCTGGCCGCGCGCGACAGTCTGCGCTTCGAGGCGTGTATGCCGCTCTACGGCCACGAGCTCAGCCCGACGATCAACCCGCTGGAAGCGCGCCTCGGCTGGACGATCTCGTGGAATAAAGCTTTCATCGGGCGCGAGACACTGCTCAAAGTGAAGCTAGAGAAGCCGATGCGCGTTCTCGTCGGGCTGGAAATGGTCGAGAAGGCGGTGCCGCGCGAACATTACGATGTCGCCATCGACGGCAAAGTCATTGGTCACGTCACCTCCGGCATGAAAAGCCCCACGCTCGACAAATTCCTGGCGATGGCGTATGTCCCTGCTGAATACAGCGCGCCTGGGACAAGACTCGATGTCGTCGTACGCGGGCAACCCAAACAGGCCGTCGTCGTCAAGCGCCCCTTCTACAAACCAAAGTACAAATAAGCCGAATCTCTTCATCTCTAATCTCCCAATCTCTATCAAAAAAGGAGTCAACCATGGCAAGCTACAAACTGGATCAGAGCGTCAAATACGCCAAAAGCCACGAATGGGCACGCGTCGAGGATGATGTCGTCGTTGTCGGCGTCTCCGACTATGCCCAAGACGCGCTGAGCGATGTCGTCTACGTAGACCTGCCCGAAGTGGGCGACACCGTGACTGCCGGCAAGCAGGCGGCGACGGTGGAGTCGGTCAAGGCGGCGGAGGATGTGCTGTCGCCGGTCAGCGGTGAGGTGGTCGAGGTGAACAGCGCGCTCGAAGACACGCCGGAGATCGTCAACGAACGCCCCTACGACGCCTGGTTCTTCAAAGTCAAGCCGAGCAATCTGGAAGCCGACCTGGCGGCGTTGATGACGCCTGCGGAATACGACAAATTTGTCGAAGAACTCGAATAGTCTCCCCGGCGCTTCATGGCCGGTGAGAGATGTTATTCTGACGCAGGGACGCAGAGACGCGCAGGAAAAGAGCAGGAGTTTCGCGGGTTGAACTGCACAGTTCTCTCTGCGCCGCGGCGTCAAAGTGAGTGACTCTACGGTTAGCAGTTTCGACAATCCCAGGTTCTGATGGGGATTCGCAAAAACGGTAATCAAGCAGGCGCGGCTCATAGCCGCATATTCTCGCCAGACCGGGAAATGCGGTTGCGAACCGCATCTACGGTTACCGAATCTATCTGTCGCACCTCATCAGAATCTGGGCTTGTCTTGTTGTGGCGACCGTGCCGCGTGTTTCGGCGACGCTTCCCAGCCCCTCCCCGCCCCGAAAATCCATCTGCCGATTTCAGCACGTATTTCAATAGAAGATTGCGTACTTCATAGTCGCACAGGCTGTGATATGCTTCCGACGTTGCGCTGGCGCTGCTAACCCTGGCTGCTCTGTGTGGTCAGTCACGCCGGGCAATGACATTCTCCCTGTCTGCGCACGCTGCGGACACTCATGCACACAGGATGGTGTGATGGCTTCAACTGGATACACGACGCGCCAGCGGCTTGGTCTGCTGCGTTCGGTGCTTGTGTACTACGGAAATCCACTCAAGCTGCGCCGAATGCGCCGTTTCTACGCGCAGTTCATCGGGCGCGGCGATCTCTGCTTCGACCTGGGCGCACATGTCGGCAACCGGCTGCTGGTCTGGTCGCAGCTTGGCGCGCGGGTCGTCGGCGTGGAGCCGCAGCCGGCGTGCCTCGATCTGTTGCGCCGCTGGTACGGGCGCAATCCACAGATCACACTGGTCGCTGAGGCCATCGGCGCCGCACCGGGTGAGCTGCCGCTCTTTGTCAGCGCGGCCACGCCGACCGTCACCACGCTGTCACAGAGCTGGATGGCCGCCGTGCAGCAGGCGGATTCTTTTGCCGGCGTGCGCTGGGAAAACGCGGTCACGGTGAAGGTGACGACGCTGGATGATCTGATTGCCCGCTACGGCGTCCCAAAGTTCTGCAAGATCGACGTCGAGGGCTTCGAACTGGAGGTGCTGCGCGGCCTTTCTCAACCACTGGCGGCGCTCTCTTTCGAGTATATCGGCGCGGCCACCCATTTGGCTATCGGCTGTGTCGAGCGACTAGCGGCGCTGGGCGACTACATTTTCAACTGGTCGGTGGGCGAGCAGCACCGCTGGCAATCATCGCGCTGGCTCACAACCGACGAAACAATCCGGTGGCTGGCTGGATTGCACGCCGATTCCGGCTCCGGCGACATGTACGCGCAGCGCGTGGCGCCATGAAACAGTGTACGTCAGGCGTTACGCGTCAGGCGTGACGTAATTCTGGATTCTGAGCAGGAAATGGATTCATGCTGTACGACGATCGACATGTGTTAACGGGATTGCGTCGGCAATGGGCGCTGGTGACGCTGCTCTACGGCGGCGTGCTGGCAACCGGCTACTGGACGATGCTTCAATTCTGGCCGGCGCCCGCTGCACTGCGCTGGCTGACGCTGGCTTCGGCGACCATGGCAGTGCAGATGGTCGTGCTCTGGTGGGCGCTGCGTTTCAACCATCCCCCCACAGGAGCAGCGCTCTTTACGGACTTGGGCATCGCCAACAGCATGACGCTGACGCGCGGGCTGCTGACCTGTTTGATGGCAGGCTTTCTTTTTGGCCCGGCGCCACAGGGCTGGCTGGCGTGGGCGCCCGCTGTGCTCTACATGACCGAACGCGTGATCGACTTCTTCGACGGCTTCGTCGCCCGCTACACGCGCCGCGAAACCAAACTCGGCTCGATCCTGGATATGGAGTTCGATGGGCTGGGCATCCTGATCGCGGTCGGAATCGCCATCCAGCTCGATCACCTGCCGCTGTGGTATCTGATCCTCGGCCTCGGTCGCCAGTTGTTCATCTTCGGCATCTGGGTGCGCCAGCGGCTGGGCTGGCCCGTCTTCGATTTGCCACCCTCGGATCATCGCCGGCTGATTGCAGGCTTCCAGACCGGCTTTATCAGCATCATCCTGTGGCCGACGTGGACAACGGAAGTAGCAATGGCTGCGGCCTGGCTCTTTGCCGTGCCGTTGCTCTTCAGCTTTGGCCGCGATTGGCTGGTGGTCAGCGCTACGCTCGACGCCGCATCCCCCGGCTATCAGCGCGTGCGCCAGCGCGCCAAGCTGATCTTCGAGCAGTGGCTGCCACCGCTGGTGCGGCTGCTCGGCGCTGCGCTCGTCGGCTGGATGATCGTGCAAGGCGCTTCCCTTACCGGCGGTCTGGCGTGGCTGGCGGCGCTGGCGGCAGTGCTGCTCTTGCTGGGCGCCCTGGGGCGTGCAGCGGCGCTGGTGTTGGCCTTTGTAGCGGCGTTCAGTGCGGTGCAGATCGGCTTACGGCTCGACAATGCCTTGCTGTTGCTCTGCGCCGTCTACATCTTACACCTGGGCAGCGGAAGGCTGGCTGCATGGACGCCGGAAGAATACTACCTGCACACCAAACTGGGCGCCCGCGATGAGGTCAGCCTATGACGACTGCATTGTTGCAATGGTCGCGCCGCCAGTGGCAAAGCGGACGGGCGCTGCCGCATCTCTTCTGGCTGGCGCTCGCCGTACTGCTCTTGTGGCTGACGCTGAGCACCGTTGACCTGGGCGAAGTCTGGGCGCGCCTGGCTCACCTGCAACCCGCCCAGATTGTGCTGCTACTTGTCGTCAACGTGGCCGTGCTGGCGACTTTCAGCGCGCGTTGGTGGCTGCTCCTGGCAGCACAAGGCTATCGGATCAACTACCTGCTGCTGATGACCTATCGCCTCGCCACCTTTGCCGTGAGCTACTTCACGCCCGGCCCACACTTTGGCGGTGAACCACTGCAGGTTTACCTGATCACATCTCGCCACAAGACGCCTGTCGCCGTCTCAGTGGCTGCTGTCGTCGTCGACAAAGTGCTCGAAATGACGACGAATTTCACCTTTCTAACCATCGGCGTGATCTTTGTTGTACGCGCACAGGTGCTGCCAGGCGTGAGCGAAGCGCAACTGCTGGCGACGAGCTTCCTGCTACTGCTGCTGCCGCTGAGTCTGCTGGCAGCGCTGATGTTGGGACGGCGCCCGATCTCGACGCTGCTGGCGTGGATGGAGCGTCCCTGGCGCTGGCTGCGCCCCCACAGCGAGCGCCTCACTGCGACCCGCTTCGCTGAGGCGTTACGCCAGAGCGAGACGCAGAGCATCGTCTTGTGTCGCCAACATCCTATCACGATGTTGCTGGTGATCGGCGCCTCGATCTTGAGCTGGGCCGCCATTGTCGGCGAGTTCTGGCTGATGACCGCCGTGCTGGGGCTTGAGCTCACGCTGCCGGAGGCGGTGGCGGCGTTGTTGGCCGCGCGCGTCGCCATCCTGTTGCCGCTGCCCGCCGCCCTCGGCGCGCTGGAAATCAGCCAGGCGCTGGCGATGCGGCTGCTTGGTCAGTCCCCGGCAGCGGGCGTCAGCCTGAGCGTGCTAATTCGGGCGCGCGATGTGCTGTTGGGGTTGATCGGGTTGGGGCTGGCAGGTGTGCTGGTGTGGCGGAGAGGGCGAAGTGTTCAGACCATGTCCTGATGAGCGGACTCATCGGCAAAGGCGGCAGAGGTCAACTTCGCCGTATCGATTTGCTCCCATCGGGCGCGCAGGAACGCCACGCTGCCAGCGACCTGCGCTTCGCTCAGGCCGTGCAAGATCAGCGCGCCATCGTAGCCGCTAGCGCCCAGCAAACGCAGATAGAGGTCATAGTCGAGCACGCCTTGCCCGGCAGCGGCGTGTCCAGCTTCGCCGTCATGCAGTAAATCTTTGGCGTGCGCCAGAACGATGTCGCCGCCGAGCAGGTCGAACGCCTCGTGCAGGATGCGCGTCATCTGCGGCAGCTCGCCCGCATGAAAGAGGTTGGCGCCGTCCATCACCACCTTGAGGCGGGGAGAAGCCATCTCATCGAGCAGCCGCCGCGCCCGCACCGCCGAATCGACAACATTGCTGACTTCCGGCTCGAAGGCCAGGGTCACGTCGGCGTCTTCGGCGATGTGCACAGCTACGGTCATCGCCGTGAGCAGATCGGCCCAGGCTTCCGCCGAGTGGTTAGCCGGGTGCGCCCGCCACATGTCTGCGGCGTCGCGCGTGCCCGTACTCAAGGTGATGATCGACGTCCCCAGGTCGGCGCAGGCTTTCGCCAGCACGCGCAGTCGCGCCAGCCCCCGTCGGCGCTGCGCCGGGTCGGGGTGGATCATGTTAAAGGTGCCAGAGATGGCAGCCATCGTCAGGCCACGCTGGCTGAATGCCTGGCGGATCGAAGCGACCAGGGCGGGATCGATCTGATCAGGCATACTGGGCAACCCTGCGCAGACCAGATTGAACTGCACCGTGCGCAGACCATACGCCACGACGGCATCGAGCACGGCGTCTAGCGTAGGGCGGGCAAAGGTCTTGGCGAAGACGCCGATTTCCATCACACGCCTCCGCTCACCTCTGCTAACTGCACCGGTGCACCGCTTTCCACCGAGCGCGCAATCGCCACCATCGCTCGCATCGCCGCCACGCCATCCTCGACGGTGGCGCCCTGCTGGGGTTTGCCGTGCAGGATCGCGTCGGCGAAGCCTTCGATTTGCAGTTTGTAGGTGTAGGAATCTTCGCCCAACACACGGTGATACTGCCGGTCGCGAGCCGAGAAACATTCGACGTGGCTGGACTTGTGATACCAGGGCAGATAACCGCGCGCCACGACGCTGCCTTGCTCGCCAAAGACCTGGAAACCCTCCTCGAAATCACCCTGGATTGGGATGATCAGGTCGAGATGGCCGAGCGCGCCGCTGGCGAAATCGACCGCAACGAACCAACCATAGGCGTCGAAGCGTTGGATGAAACGGGCCTGCACCTGGACGATCTCACCTGCCAGGAAACGTGCGGTGTCGACAAGGTGGCTGCCGTGCGTCAGCATGAAATAACGCTGCTTATCGGCCTTCGGATTGCCTGCCGGTCGCCGCGCCTGTGCGCTCAGCTGCGGGATCGGCTGGAGGTTGTCTGTCATGGTGTAGCGATAGAAGGAGTCGTAATACCACGCCTTGAGCGCCATCACCTGCCCCATCTGTTCGTGGATGAAGGTGCGGGCAAAGGCCACGCCAGGATCGAAGCGTCGATTGTTGCCGACCTGCAGCACCAGTTGCGTCGTAGCAACACTCGCCCGCAGCGCTTCGCACTCTTCTACGCTCACGCCAAGCGGTTTCTCGACGAGCACATGTTTGCCCGCCGCCAACGCCTGTTGCGCCAACGCGACATGAAATTGATCCGCCACACCGATGATCACGGCATCGATCTCTGGGTCGGCGAGCATGGCGGCGTAGTCGGTGTAGGTGCGGGTGGGTTGATGCACAGCGGCCATGCGCGCCAGCAGGTCTTCGGCAGCGTCACAGATCGCCACCAGATCGGCGTTGCGCGCTTTGCGCGTGGCATCCAGATGGGCGAACTGCGAAATCGGGCCGGCGCCCAACACGCCAATGCGCAGCCGCTGTGCGTCTTTGGTGAGCATGCATGACACCTCGAGGCGCGTCAACTCTCCGTCAACATCCGAATGATCACCGGGTAGGTCAGGTCAACCTGCTGAAAAGTCTGGTTGGGGTCGATCATGTCGTGCCAGACCTTTTGCGACGCTGGGAAGATGTGGCGTTCAATGGTGATGCCATGGCGCTCCCAATGCTCCAGAATGTCGTAGGTGATCGAGTTCTTGACAGCAGTGTCAAACTCGCTGGTGATTGATTTCAGGCGTTTTGCGCGCGGCGGCATGTTGGCGCTGACATCGTAGACATGCCGGCCGAGGCGAAAAATTTGCGCCAGGCTATGTGTGCTGAAGCGCGGGTAGGCGTAGGGCGGGCCGACAATCTTCTCTTTCACGCGCGGATCCCACCAGATGTAGATGTTCTTCATGCGTGGGGCAATATGGCGAAAGAGCGTACTCACCCACATCGGTGCAAAAGGCAGCCCGGCGGAGGGTGCAATCCCCAGCACCAGATCGACATCGGAACGATATTGCGCCACCCACGCAGCCATCACTCCGCCGCACGAAATGCCACAGACGCTCACATGCTCGCCCAACCCCTGGGCAATGTCAACGCTGGCCTGAATCGTGCGCACCAGTTCTTCGGCGGTGAGTTTTTCCTGATCGGTTGTCATCGGATCGTTCAGACCGTGATGGGGCAGGCGCGGCGCAAGCACGTTATAACCGCGCCGGAAAAACTCCTCGCCCAGGCGGTCAAACTGCGGCGGGGCGTTGGTGTAGCCATGATAAAAGACAATAGCGCGCTCTGTCTTCTTTCCGTGCGAGCGAAACGCTGTGCCGCTGCCGGGGCGCACCGTAGCATCGTCTAGCGCCTGGAGCGCAGCGATGCGCGCCTGCGCTTCGTCGAACGTGCGCGCCGGCTGAGAAGGGAAAAAGACGGGGCCTAATCCTGATGTAGAATTGGTCATGATGGTCTGCTGCCTTTGCGCCGAAGTCAGATGAAATCGATTGATGATGATGGCAGTCTACCATCGCTCCATGCTGGTATGCAACAGGAGCATTCGCAGCGCCGTTGTTGTGTCGTTGTTGTGTCGTCGTTGTGTCATCATGGCAACTGGGCGGCGAGTGAGCATCGATTCACACCACGTGCAGCTGCCTGCAACAATCGTTGGTGAGCTTCAATTTGCGTCAAATAACGTTGTCGGCTAACAGGATCGGAAATCTGTGCAGCGCTGTGATGCAACAGATCGAGCGCGCGCGTCAGGATTGCGTCGGTGCGCGGGTCGTCCATCGCCTGCAAGACGGTGTACGCCGTCCAGTAGACGCGCAGCGGTTCTTCCACACCTTCCAGAACGTCCCCCAGGAGATGGGCTGCGATCGGCGCCACCCATGCCGCTGCGTCGGCCAGGTCGCCCATTGCCAGTTTGACGCGCGCCAACCCGGCGCGCGATTCATAGGCTTGCAGCGTCAAACCGATCTGCTGGCGCAACGTTAACGCCTGGCGGTAGGCGGCTTCTGCTTCTGTCGGGCGCTGCAATGCCAACAGGGCGTGCCCCTGGAAATCATAGCCATAAGCTGCCATAGTGGGCATTTCGATAGTTTCAGCCAGAGCGATGGTCATTTGTGCGTACTCTAGCGCCTTTGTCTGTTCCTCCAGGTGATGGTAATGCAGGCTCAGGTTGGCAAGAATGGTGCAGCGCATTTCAGGGTGATTGACCAGCGCTTCCGTGTTGAGGGCATGAAGCGTAGCCGCCAATGCACCGCTGTAGTCGCCCATCTGGTCGCGCGAGATGCCGATATTGATCCAGATTTCCAGCATGAGGGTCAGATCGGGGATCGCCTCGGCCAGTTCTAACGCCTGCTGATAGTATTGTTGCGCCTCTATATAGCGACGCCGCGCGTCATGCCAGATGCCCAACTCAAACAGGGCGCTGACCTCCATGCGGGTATTGCGCTGCAGGCGATGGATGGCCTGCACCTCGGTCAGCAGAGCCAGCGTGCGCTCGGCGTCGCCCGCTTCGCGATAATAGATGCTGAGGTTGAGCAAAACGACGCCTGTGAGCGTCAGGTCATCCGTCTGGCGCGCCAGCGCCAGGGCTTCTTCCAGATAGCACAGGGCATGTGCACCGTCGCCGCGCCGCTGACAGATGGCCGCCATTCTGTTCAAGGCATAGGCGCGACGACGCGGGTCGCTTTGCTGGGTGGTGATGGCGAGCGCCTCTTGTAGCCAGACGTCGGCCTCTGTCGTGCGCCCGGCAATATACACACGCCAGCCCAATTCGGTCAGGATGTCGACGCGCACGGCGTCGTCATGGTTGAGGTGCAGCGCTTCGCGCAATGCCGCCTCAACCTCTTGACGCGGCTCAAGCCGACCGATCAGCCGGCTCCAGGCCACCTGCAGGCGCGCCAACACCTCAGCCGGCGTCACCGGCGCCTGACGTAATGTCTGTATCGTTTCGGCTAACAGACGCTCGCCTTCTGCATACAGGCCGCGCAGCAAATAAAGTTGGGCAAAAGCGTAGACGGCTCCGCTCAACCACTCCCAATATTGGTGTTGCACGGCAAACGCCCAGGCCGCCAATATATCCTCCATCATGGCGACCAGTTGTTGTTGCACGGCAAAGGAATCGCAGCTATGCAGTGCATATTCTGTGTCCGCCAGCGTGCGCAGAAAATAACGCGCATGGCGTTGATGGCTGAGCAGCTCCTGACCGGAGGCTGCCAGCTTTTCCACGGCAAACCGATGAATACGATCGTGCAGGCGGAAGTGTTGGGCGTCGTATGTTTGCAGTAGCGAACGATCCACCAGCCGCCACAGTTGTTGCGCCGCTGCGTCGGTGGCAGGGGCGTCGA
>CZCA01006094.1_pt1 | contig 12890 bp, 10 predicted proteins | sample 591981 | NCBI WGS metagenome assembly CZCA01 (sample SAMEA3556810, study PRJEB10932) | anaerobic digester metagenome
ACAGAAGCATTCGATCTTCATGAAGTGGCGGGCAGCCTCGCCGGGCGACACGGAGGGCACGGCCGTGGTGACGATCGGCTCGCCCGTGCGGTTCTCGACCACGAAGGTCACCACCTGCAGGTCGCCCGGGTTGAGCTTGAGGCGCGCGGTCTCGGGGGCGAAGTCCACCGCCACCGCCGGGTCGTGGGTGGCGAGGAACTCGACACTGATCTCGCGTCCGCGGTCGATGCGGTCGGGCGCCGCGACGGCGACCTTGTCGGTCTTGCCGTTGATGCCGGTGATGTCGCAGAACACGTCGTACAGCGGCACCAGCGCGAAGCCGAAGGCGAACATCGCCACGCAGGCGAGCAGCAGCTTGTTGATCAGGCTCCGATGGGCAGCCATCTCGCGTCCTCCCTGCGCCGCCGTGCGCTTACTTGACCACCGGCGGGGTGTCGAAGGTGTGGTAGGGCGCCGGCGACGGCACTTCCCACTCCAGCCCCTGCGCGCCTTCCCACACCCGGTCGGTGGCCTTGTCGCCGATGCCGCGCATGCAGCGCACCACGCCCCACAGGAAGAGCAGCTGCGACAGGCCGAACAGGAAGCCGCCGATGCTCATGAAGGCGTTGAGGTCGGCGAACTGCAGCGCGTAGTCAGGGATGCGGCGCGGCATGCCGGCGAGGCCGACGAAGTGCATCGGGAAGAACAGCATGTTCACCGAGATCAGCGAGCACCAGAAATGCACCTGCGCGAGGCGCTCGTTGTACATCACGCCGGTCCACTTCGGGATCCAGTAGTACACCGCGGCGATGATGCCGAACACCGCGCCGGTCACCAGCACGTAGTGGAAGTGGGCGACGACGAAGTAGGTGTCCTGGTACTGGAAGTCGGCGGGGATGATCGCCAGCATCAGGCCCGAGAAGCCACCGATCGTGAATAGCACGATGAAGGCGAGCGCGAACATCATCGGCACCTCGAAGGTCATCGAGCCGCGCCACATCGTCGCCACCCAGTTGAACACCTTCACCCCGGTGGGCACGGCGATCAGCATGGTGGCGTACATGAAGAACAGTTCGGCGACCACCGGCATGCCGGTGGTGAACATGTGGTGGCCCCAGACGATGAAGGACAGGAAGGCGATGCTGGCGGTCGCCACCACCATCGACTCGTAGCCGAACAGCGGCTTGCGGGCGAAGGTGGGGATGATGCTGGAGACGATGCCGAAGGCCGGGAGGATCATGATGTAGACCTCCGGGTGGCCGAAGAACCAGAAGATGTGCTGGAACATCACCGGGTCGCCACCGCCCGCGGCATCGAAGAAACTGGTGCCGAAGTACTTGTCGGTGAGCACCATGGTGACCACCCCGGCGAGCACCGGCATCACCGCGATGAGCAGGAAGGCGGTGATCAGCCAGGTCCACACGAACAGCGGCAGCTTCATCCAGGTCATGCCGGGCGCGCGCATGTTCCAGATGGTGACGATGACGTTGATCGCGCCCATGATCGACGACACCCCCATCAGGTGCACCGAGAGCACGAAGAAGGCGGTGGAATCACCGCTGTAGGTGGTCGACAGCGGGGCGTAGAAGGTCCACCCGGCGGCCGGCGCGCCGCCTTCCATGAACAGTGTCGACAGCAGGATCGCGAACGCGCACGGCAGGATCCAGAAGCTCCAGTTGTTGATCCGCGGCAGCGCCATGTCGGGCGCACCGATCATCAGCGGGATCATCCAGTTGGCCAGGCCGACGAAGGCCGGCATCACCGCGCCGAACACCATCACCAGGCCATGCACCGTGGTCATCTGGTTGAAGAAGTGCGGATCGACGAACTGCAGCCCGGGCTGGAACAGCTCGGCGCGGATCACCATCGCCAGGCTGCCGCCGATGAACAGCATGGTCAGCGAGAACAGCAGGTAGAGCGTGCCGATGTCCTTGTGGTTGGTGCTGAACAGCCAGCGCGCAAGGCCGCGCGGCTTGTGGTCGTGGTCAAGGTGCCCGTGTGCGTCCAGGGTGCCGGTGATCTGGGTGCTCATCGCTCACTCCCCCTTCTCGATCGCGGCCGCGACGTCGGCCGGCTGCACCATGTCGCCCTTGGCGTTGCCCCAGGCGTTGCGCTCGTAGGTAATGACGGCGGCCAGCTCCTTGACGCCGAGCTGCTTGCCGAAGGCCTGCATCGCGGTGCCGGCCTTGCCGAACAGCACGATGTGGATGTGCGCTGCCGGGTCGCCGGTGGCGATCGCGCTGCCCTTCAGACCCGGGAACACGCCGGGCAGGCCCTCGCCGCTCGCCTGATGGCAGGCCACGCAGGCGCTGTCATAGACCTGCTGGCCGAGCGCCATCAGCTCGTCCATGGTCATCGGTCCGGCGCTCGCGGCCTCGGCCTTCGCCTGCTCGGCCAGCGCCACCTGCTGCTGCGCCCAGGCTTCGAAGTCCTCCGGCGTCTTCACGTCCACCGCCACCGGCATGAAGCCGTGGTCGCGGCCGCACAGCTCGGCGCACTTGCCGTAGTAGAGGCCGGGCTTGTCGATGCGCGCCCAAGTCTCGTTGATGAAGCCGGGCACGGCGTCCTTCTTGATCGCGAAGTCGGGCACCCACCACGAGTGGATCACGTCGTCGGCCGTGAGCAGGAAGCGCACCTTCTTGCCGGTGGGCAGCACCAGCGGCTTGTCGACCGCCATCAGGTAGTCGGGGGATTTCTCGGCCTCGTTGGCGATCTGCGCGCGCGGGGTGGCGAGCACCGAGTAGTACTCGATCGGGTAGTCGAGGTACTTGTAGTGCCACTTCCACTGCGAGCCGGTGACCAGCACGGTGAGCTCGGAGGCCGAGACGTCCTCCATCGCGACCAGCGTACGCGTGGCCGGCACCGCCATCGCCACCAGGATCAGCACCGGGATCGCGGTCCACAGGATCTCGATCTTCATGCTGCCGTGGAACTGCGCAGGCACCGCTCCCTTCGACTTGCGGTGATGCACGATGGACCAGAACATCAGGCTGAACACGACCAGCGCGATGGCGACGCAGATGTAGAAGATCGTCATGTGCAGGTCGAAGACCTGCTGGCTGAGTTCGGTGGCCCCGCGCGTCATGTTGAAGCGGGGTTCCTGCGCGCCCGCCGGGGAACCGGCCGCGAGCAATGCCGCCGCGGCCAGGGGGTGGTTCAGATACGTCCGCGCCTGCCTCAACCCGGATGAACGGTGTCTCACTGCCGACCCCCTCTTATCGTTATGGGTGTGATGCCGCTACAACGGTGCAACTGAGTTTCCGAGTGCTCCCTGTGTCCCTTGTCGATGCTGGCAGGGGCGCCGAGCACCGACTCGCTTCGCCTGCCGCCTGTCGTCACGCTGACCACGATGGCACGACAGGCCGAAGTTTGGACTCAATATAAACCTCACCACCGGAAAGGCAAGGCTCGACGCGAACGAACGCGAGATCGATTCCGATTCGCTGTATTGACTTCGCAAAGCATGGTCGGGATCAATCGGGGAATACCTGCATCCCGCGACACGGTAAGCGCGAATGCAGAACGGCGACCCGAGGGCCGCCGTTCTGCATGTCGTCGATCGACCGGTTTCAGCGCTGGAAGCGCTCCTCGGCGATCGCGTCGGCGACCTCGCCGGTCGGGCGCTCTTCCTTGCGCGCCCGCTCGAAGACTTCCATCAGGTTGTCGTGGATGCCCTCGATGTGCTTGAGCAGCGCGCTGCGGTCGAAGCCGATGCGCTCGTGATACACGTCGATGATGCCGCCGGCGTTGATGACGTAGTCGGGCGCATAAAGGATGCCGCGCTTCATCAGTTCCAGCCCGTGGCGGGCCTCGGCGAGCTGGTTGTTGGCGGCGCCGGCAACGATCTTCGCCTTCAGCTGCGGGATGGTGCTGTCGTTGAGGATGGCACCGAGCGCGCACGGGGCGAACACGTCGACGTCGAGGCCGAAAATCTCCTCGGGCGCGACCACGGTGGCGCCCAGCTCGCGGCCGGCCTGCACCAGCGGCTCGCGGTGGATGTCGGTGACCCACAGCTGGGCGCCGGCTTCCTTCAGCTGGCGGGCGAGGTCGAAGCCGACGTTGCCCACGCCCTGAACGGCCACGCGCAGGCCGTCGAGCGAATCACGGCCGAGGCGCTCCTTGACCGCAGCCTTGATGCCGATGAAGGTGCCGTAGGCGGTGGCCGGCGACGGGTCGCCGCTGCGCGTGCCCGCGTCCGAGGGCTTGTCGTGGATCCCGGCAACATGCTGTGTGAATTGCGCCATGAACTTCATGTCGGCGACGCTGGTGCCGGAGTCCTCGGCGGCGATGTAACGGCCGTTCAGCTGCTCGAGCGCGCGGGCGAAGGCAGCCAGCAGCTCGGGCGTCTTGTGCGTGCGCGGGTTGCCGATGATCACTGACTTGCCGCCGCCGAGCTTGAGGTTGGCCATCGCCGACTTGTAGGTCATGCCGCGCGACAGGCGCAGCACGTCGCGCACCGCCTCCTCCTCGCTGGCGTAGGGCCACATGCGGCAGCCGCCGAGCGCGGGGCCGAGGTTGGAATTGTGGACGGCGATGATCGCCTTCAGTCCGCTCTTGTCGTCGCTGACGAAGACCACCTGCTCGTGGTCGGCGAAGTCGCTCAGGGAAAATACGGCCATGCTGTGTCTCCTTCCTTGTAGGAACGTGGGTATGAGCCGTCCCGCCGGCGCCGCTCGTGGCGGCGCCGGTCAGGCGGCAGTTTGATGAAGCAGATGAATCAGGGCTGGAGGAAACAGGGGGGACAGACCACGCTGTCCCGGCCCCCTGTTTCCCCCTCGAGCGGCAGGAATCGCGTCAGCCAGGGATGATCGCGATCGTCCTGCGCGCCTTGGTCGCAACCGGCGCGCTCGGGCCGCGGCGGTGGCGGAAATCCTCGAGCAGCGCGGCCTGGCGCTGGCGGGCGCTGGCGAGGTAGCGCTCGCGGACGTGGCCGTAGCCGCGGATCTGGTCGGGGATGGCGGCGAGTTCGATCGCGGCCTCGTGGTTGCTGCGGTCGAGGTTCGCGATGATCTCCTCCACCACGCGCTCGTAGTCGGCGATCAGCTCACGGTCGAGCTTGCGGTCGTGGCTGTGGGCGAAGGGGTCGAGCATCGAGCCGCGCAGGTGGCGGAACTTCGCCAGCGTGCGCATCGCCTTCAGCATCCACGGGCCGTAGGCCTTCTTCTGCAGCGCGCCGGTCTGCGGATCCTTGTCGGCGAGGGTCGGCGGGGCGAGATGGAAGACGAGCTTGTAGTCGCCCTCGAACTGCTCCTCGACGCGCTTGAGGAAGTCGGCCGCGGTGTACAGGCGCGCGACCTCGTACTCGTCCTTGTAGGCGAGCAGCTTGTGGTAGCCGCGCGCGACCGCCTCGGTGAGCAGGCTGATGCCCGGCGCGAGCTTCGTCTCCGCGGCGCGTACGCGCTCGACCAGCCTGGCGTAGCGCTCGGCGTAGGCGGCGTTCTGGTACTCGGTCAGCTGGGCCTTGCGGCGGGCGATCACCTCGTCGACGCTGGTCGAGAGCTTGTGATGCTCCGGCGTGCCGAACTGCGGCTTGGCGGCCTCGATCACCGCCTTGAGGTCCACCGCCGCACGCCGGCCCCACAGGAAGGCGGCCTTGTTGGCTTCGACCGCGGCGCCGTTGATCTCGATCGCACGCTCGATCGCCTGCCGCGACAGCGGCACCAGGCCGCGCTGCCAGGCGTAGCCGAGCATGAACAGGTTGGTGGCGATCGAGTCGCCCAGCAGGTCAGTGGCGATGCGGGTGGCGTCGAGGAACTCGGCCTTGTCCGCGCCGACCGCGTCGATGATCTGCACCTCCATCGCGGCCGCCGGGAACTGCGGGTCGGGGTTGGCGCCGACGTTGCCGCTGCGCGCCTGGGCGGCGAAGCCGCGCACGAACTCGCTGGTGTTGGTCTGGTCGCGGTTGATGACGACGCGGGTGAGCCCCTTCTGCATCTTGGCCAGCGACTCGTCGCTGGCCGCCACCACCAGGTCGCAGCCGATCACCGCGTTGGCCTCGCCGGCGGCGACGCGCGCGGCGTGCAGCTGCGCCTGGCGATCGGCGATGCGCACATGCGACCACACCGCGCCACCCTTCTGCGCCAGGCCGGCCATGTCGAGCACCGAAATGCCCTTGCCTTCCAGATGCGCGGCCATGCCGAGCAGCGCGCCGATGGTCACCACCCCGGTGCCACCGACACCGGTGATCAGGATGCCCCAGGGCGCCGCGGTGTCGGGCAGCTGCGGCTCCGGGAGCTCGCCCGCAAGACGGCCGCCGAGCGCGCTCGCGCCGCTGGCCTTGCCTTTCCTCAGCTTGCCGCCTTCGACGGTGACGAAGCTGGGGCAGAAACCCTTCACGCAGGAGTAGTCCTTGTTGCACGAGGACTGGTCGATGAAGCGCTTGCGCCCGAACTCGGTCTCGACCGCGCCCACCGACATGCAGTTGGACTTGTCGCTGCAGTCGCCGCAGCCTTCGCACACGTGGTCGTTGATCACCACGCGCTTGGCCGGATCCGGGAACTTGCCGCGCTTGCGGCGGCGGCGCTTCTCGGCGGCGCAGGTCTGGTCGTAGATGATCGCGGTCACCGCCGGCACCGTGCGCAGCTCGCGCTGCACCGCGTCCAGCTCGTCGCGATGACGGATGGCGATGCCGTGCGGCAGGTCTGCCGGGCCGTAGGCGCGCGGCGTGCCGTCATTGACCACCACGACCGTGCCCACGCCCTCGGCCAGCAGCTGGCGGGCGATGATCGGCACCGACAGCGTGCCGTCGTGCGGCTGGCCGCCGGTCATCGCCACCGCATCGTTGTAGAGGATCTTGTAGGTGATGTTCACCTTCGCCGCCACCGCCGCGCGGATAGCGAGGATGCCCGAGTGCATGTAGGTGCCGTCGCCGAGGTTGGCGAACACGTGCGGCGTGCTGGTAAAGGGCGCCTGGCCGATCCAGGGCACGCCCTCGCCGCCCATCTGGCAGAAGGTCTGGGTGTGCTCGGGCGACAGCCAGGTCGCCATGTAGTGGCAGCCGATGCCGGCGATCGCGCGCGAGCCCTCCGGCACCTTGGTCGAGGTGTTGTGCGGGCAGCCCGAGCAGTAGTGCGGCACGCGCGCAATCGACAGGCGCGGCCTGGCGAGCGCCGCCTCCTTGGCCTCGATGAAGGCGAGCCGCGCCTTGATGCGGTCGGAAGTGTGGAAGCGCGCGATGCGGCCGGCAATGGCGCGGGCGATCATCGCCGGGGTCAGCTCGCCGGCGGCGGGCAGCAGCCACTCGCTGTGCGGCAGGGCCCACTCGCCCTTCTCGTCGAACTTGCCGATCACGCGCGGACGTACCTCGTCCTTCCAGTTGTAGAGCTCTTCCTTCAGCTGGTACTCGAGGAACTGGCGCTTTTCCTCGATCACCAGGATCTCGTCCAGGCCTTCGGCGAACTGGCGCACGCCCTCGGCCTCGAGCGGCCACACCATGCCGACCTTGTACAGGCGCAGGCCGATCGCGGACGCCTTCGCCTCGTCGATACCGAGGTCGTCGAGCGCCTGGCGCACGTCGAGGTAGCTCTTGCCGCTGGTGATGATGCCCAGCTTCGCGTTCGGGCTGTCGATGATCGTGCGGTTGAGATTGTTCAGGCGGCAGTAGGCGAGCGCGGCGTAGAGCTTGTGGTGCAGCAGGCGCTTTTCCTGCACCAGCGGCGGATCGGGCCAGCGCAGATTCAGTCCGTCTTCCGGCAGGGGAAAATCCTCGGCCGACGGAATCAGGGTCTGCACCTTGAACGGATCGACCTCCACCGAGGAGGACGTCTCGACCGTGTCGGTGAGCGCCTTGAACGCAACCCAGCAGCCCGAGTAGCGCGACAGCGCGAAGCCGTGCAGGCCGTACTCCAGATACTCCTGGATGCCTGCCGGCGCCAGCACCGGCATCATCAGGCCCTTGAACACGTGCTCGGTCTGATGCGGCAGCGTGGACGACTTGGCGGCGTGGTCGTCGCCGGCGATCACCAGCACGCCGCCGTGCTTCGAGGTGCCGGCGGCGTTGGCGTGGCGGAATACGTCACCGGTGCGGTCGACGCCCGGACCCTTGCCATACCAGATCGAGAACACGCCGTCGTACTTCGCATTCGGATCCAGATTGACCTGCTGCGTGCCCCACACCGAGGTCGCGGCGAGGTCTTCGTTGAGGCCGGCCTGGAAACGGATCTGCATCGGCTCGAGATAATTCTTAGCCTTCCAGAACTCCTGGTCGACGTTGCCGAGCGGCGAGCCGCGGTAGCCGGTGACGAAGCCGGCGGTGTTCAGCCCGGCGGCTTCGTCACGCATCTTCTGCATCATCGGCAGGCGCACCAGGGCCTGTATGCCGGTCATCCAGGCGCGACCGGTCTTCAGGATGTATTTGTCGTCGAGGCTGGCGGATTTCAGGGTGTTCGACATGGTGTTGTGAACCGCCGCCGGTCGGCCTGCGGCGCGCGGTTGGCGCGGACAGGCTGACAGGTCGGCGTGGTCTCCTCTGGGTGTGGATCGGGACGCTGGTCGGCGGACGCGCACGGCAGCGACTACGGGAGGCAATGCTAGGCCGCAGCGCAGAAAAGATTTTTCGCAATTGCAGGCTGGACACTTGATATAAGAAATATTTTTTCGCTCATCAGCACTTACGATCCAGCCCGTCCAAGCCGCCAGACCCGACGGCCGACATCACAAGAACGGATGACTACGGCTCCGGCCGCCCCTCGAACCGAGCGAACAGGCGCTTGGGACGGGGGCTGCGAGCGTTTAGAATCCGCCGCTTTCGCCCGCGGCGCCACAAGCGCCTGAGAACTCGAGGAGACACACATGACCTTCACCGCCGCCTTCCGCGGTCGGCCGCCCATGAGGCCCGACCGCAGCGCCCCCACCCCACGCCGGCAGGAGTGCTGACATGGCCAAGCACACCCACAGTCAGTGGTCGTCGCGGATGGGCTTCGTGCTCGCCGCCACCGGTTCGGCCGTCGGCCTCGGCAACATCTGGAAGTTTCCCTACATGGTCGGCCAGAGCGGCGGTGCCGCCTTCGTGCTCGTATACCTGGCCTGCATCGCGCTCATCGGCGTGCCGATCCTGGTGTCGGAATGGATGATCGGCCGCCGCGGCCAGAAGAACCCCATCAACACCATGGCGCAGCTCGCCCGCCAGAACGGCCACAGCACGAACTGGGCGGTGGTCGGCGCGGTTGGCGTGTTCGCCGCCTTCCTGATCCTGTCCTTCTATTCGGTGATCGGCGGCTGGGCGCTGGCCTACATGCGCGACGCTGCAACCGGCGCCTTCAGCGGGCTGGACAAGGCCGCGATCGGCGGCGCATTCGAGGGCTTCCTCGCGCGCCCGGGTGAATTGCTGACCTGGCACTCGATCTTCATGCTGCTGACGGTTGTCGTGGTCGCGCTAGGCGTATCGGGTGGCCTCGAGCGTGGCACCAAGCTGATGATGCCGGCGCTGGCGCTCATCCTGATCGTGCTGGTTGGCTACGGCATGACCACCGGCAGCTTCGGCGACGCGCTGGCCTACCTCTTCAACCCGGACTGGAGCAAACTCGACGGCTCAGTGCTGCTCGCCGCGCTCGGCCACGCCTTCTTCACGCTGTCGCTCGGCATGGGGATCATGATGGCCTACGGCTCCTACCTGGGTCAGGAGGTCGACCTGCTGCGTACCGCGCGCACGGTGGTGATCATGGACACCGTGTTTGCGCTGTGCGCCGGCCTCGCGATCTTCCCGATTGTGTTCGCCAACGGCCTCGACCCCGCGGCCGGACCCGGCCTGGTGTTCGTCACGCTGCCCCTGGCCTTCGGCAACATGGGCGGCGGTCTGGTGCTGGGTGCGCTGTTCTTCCTGCTGCTGACCTTCGCGGCGCTGACCTCGTCGATCTCGCTGCTCGAGCCGGTGGTCGAGCTGCTCGAGGAGCGCACGCCGCTCAGTCGCGTGGGCGCCACGATCGTGGCCGGAAGCACCATCTGGGCGCTGGGCATCGCCGCCCTGCTCTCCTTCAACCTTTGGGCGGACGTGAAGCCGCTCGGCATGAACATCTTCGACCTGCTCGACTATGCGACCAGCAAGTTCATGCTGCCGCTGGCCGGCCTGGGCGCGATCGTGTTCGCCGCGTGGAAGCTCGACCAGCAGGGCGTGAAGGCCGAACTTGGCCTCGGCAACGCCGGCTTCGGACTGTGGACGCTGCTGTCGCGCTACGTCGCGCCGGTGGGCGTGCTGTTCGTGTTCTGGAGCAACCTGTAAGTCACGCGACCGTCCTCGCCGCGACTGCAAACGGCCCTGCCCGCCTTACAGCGGCAGGGCCGTTTCGTTCTTGATCTCGCGCAGCGCCACCGCCGAGTGGGTGACGTCGATCTCGGGGATCTTGAGCAGGAAGTTGTGCATGAAGGCCGACAGCGCCTCCAGGCTGGGCAGGTAGAGCTTGAGCAGGCAGTCGGTCTCGCCGAGCAGCTCGTAGCACTCGACCACTTCCTCGCAGGCCTTCACCACCTTCTCGAAGCGATCGAGCACATCGCTGCTGTGCTGCTTCAGCTTGACCCGCACCCACACGCAGGTCCCCAGCCCGACCTTGTGCCGGTCGACCAGCGCCACGTAGCCGCGGATCACGCCCGCCTCCTCCATGTCGCGCACCCGCCGCCAGCACGGCGTCGGCGACATGCCCACCTTGTCGGCGAGGGCCTGGGTGCTGAGCGTGGAGTCCTTCTGCAGCAGGGTCAGGATGTGGCGCTGCGCCGGGTCGAGCTTCATGCCGGGCTCAGAGCACCTTGAGCAGTTCGACCTCGAACACCAGCGTTGCGTTGGGCGGGATCACGCCACCCGCGCCGCGCGCGCCGTAGCCGAGCTGAGGCGGGATGGTGAGCTTGCGCTTGCCGCCTTCCTGCATGCCCTGCACGCCCTCGTCCCAGCCGCGGATCACGTGGCCGGCGGCGAGCGGGAAGTTGAACGGATCGTTGCGATCCTTGCTGGAGTCGAACTTGCGCCCGTCGGTGAGCCAGCCGGTGTAATGCACCGACACCATGCGGCCCGCGACCGCGGTCTCGCCGGTGCCGACCTCGAGGTCCTCGATGACGAGGCCGCTGGCGGTGGTGGTCTGGGTCATGCGTCTCTCCTGGCTTGTTGGAAAGTCGGCATTCTACCCCTTGGCCCCCGGCATGCGCCGCACGCCGAAGCGGCTGCGGAACTTGGCGATCTTGGGCGCCACCACGTACTGGCAGTAGGGCTGGTCGCTGTTGTTGATGTAGTAGTCGTGATGTTCCTCCTCCGCCGGCCAGAAGGTCGGCGCGCGCTCGACGCGAGTGACGATGGCGCGCGGAAACACACGCTGCTCGCCCATCTCCTCGATCAGGTCGAGCGCGACGCGAAGCTGCGCGTCGCTGGTAACGAAGATGACCGAGCGGTACTGCGGGCCGACGTCATTGCCCTGGCGATCGACGGTGGTGGGGTCATGGATGGTGAAGAAGATCTCGAGCAGCTCGCGGTAGCTGACCCGCGCCGGATCGAAGACGATCTTCACCACTTCCGCATGGCCGGTTCCGCCGGTGCATACCTGGCGGTAGCTCGGGTCTTCGACCTGGCCTCCGCAGTAGCCAGGGACAACCTCGTCGACGCCGTCGACCAGATCGGACACCGCCTCCAGGCACCAGAAGCAGCCGCCGCCGAGGATGGCGGTTTCGAATTCGGGGGCGGTCTTGTTTTCGCTCATGTCATGGCTCCATCGGGGTTGGGGTTGCATCGAGAAAGACCATCCGATGCGCGATTCATTCCCGCGCCGCGACCCGGTGTCGCGGCGCGGGTTCGAGCCGGCGCTCAGCGGAATGAAAAACCGTAATGCAGGTCGAGCGCGGTGTCGGTTCCGCCGCGCGCGATGACCGACATCCGGCGTGAGATCTGGTAGGTGAGCTTCACCAGGGTGGCTGCGCCGCCCAGGCTCTGCTCGAAGGACAGGAAGAGATCCGGTCCGAGGCGCTTGCCGAGCGAGAGCACCTGCGTCGACACCGAGGGCCCGCTCGCGACCGTGGAACCGCTGCCGAGCACCCGGCTGCTCGCCGCGCGGCTGGTGCTGTTGAGTTCGCCCTGCCCGAAGGAGAAGGAGTCGAAGCCGAGGCTGCGCGAGAGCTCCTCGGTCATGCCGCCGCCCGGACCGCCGAGCAGCCCGGCCGCCGCCGGCAGCAGCAGGCCGAGGTCGGCGCCGGCGCCTGCGTCGGGCGCGCGACCGAGCACGATCCGATCTACACTATCCTCTTCGTCGGCAGCGTCAGATGTGTATAAGAGACAGATCCATGACAGCTTGGCCGGATCGGGCACGTTCGGTTCGGACACCAGCCGGATCTGCGGGCGCTTGGCGCTACCGGTCACCGCCACGCCGGCTTCCACTTCCAGCCCCTTGCGCAGCGCGACGATGTTGAGCCCAGGCGCATCGAGCGGGCCCTGGAAGTTCACCACGCCGCGTTCGATGACCAGGCTCTGCCCATAGCCACGGTAGCTGCCGCCTACGGTGGACACCGTCCCCACGGCCGATAGCGGCCGTCCAGGCTGAAGGCGAATCCTCAACTCACCGGCGAGGCGGGTCTCCAGCCCCAGNNCGGCCGAGCACCACCACATCGTCCGACAGGCTCGGTGGCAGCGATTCCGCGAACTCGACGTAGCCCGCGTCGGCGCGGAACTCGGCGTCGAGCACGAGCGACGTCCAGGTGCTGCGCGCGGTGCCCTGCCCGGAAACCAGCATCCAGCGGTCATCGCGCTGCAGCAGGGGCAGACGGTCTGCGTCGAAGCGGAAGTCGCCGTCGCCGGTGGCGAGCGCCACCTCCCCGCGGGCGGTGAACCGGCCCGGGGTAGCCGTCAGGCGATCGAATGGGATACGGTCTTCGCGCGGGCGGACGCGGTTGTCGGAGACGAACTCGAGGCGTTCGAGGCGGACACGGTCGCTGTCGAAATCGAC
>CZCA01005601.1_pt1 | contig 12884 bp, 7 predicted proteins | sample 591981 | NCBI WGS metagenome assembly CZCA01 (sample SAMEA3556810, study PRJEB10932) | anaerobic digester metagenome
CCCCAAAAGGAGACGGTGTAGAGGCACAAAAGTATAATAACAAAGGTCCTTCTCATTATATACCTCCTAAAAGTGGATTCCTTTATGTTCTTTAAGTTTAGTTATTATCATTTCAACAGCACCATATACGATCGCTAACTAAAAAACGGCCTGTCGGTGGGTCAGTGTCGCCACCACCAGCGAAAAGTGCTACACCAAATACAACGCAAAGTGCCATTGCATACAACTTCTTCTTCATCGCTCACCTCCCAAGGTGCGCTTAGGGGTTACTGACCGGCAAAAGCGGAACGATTCCTAATATCCGCCAATCATCGCTCATGGGGATCTCACAATTAGTCCCCGCTAACACATTCTACGAGGTGCATTTACAATCCAAGTGCATTTACCTACGGCTTAACTATCTTGTCAAGCTTTATTTTAAAAAAGGCATTCCCTCATTTTTCATAACAGCCTGTATTTCCACTTATTGAGTCATTTGATTCTCCCTTGATGATTCGTTTGGGTGAGAAGCATAAAATAAAGAGTGGGAACCGGCTCAACCTTTTTAGTCTAAACGCTCACCTATTTTACACCAACCCTTGAGACACTACCTCTCATTGCAGCCAAAGTACTTGCATCAACCGTTATAGTTCTATTGATGATAAATGTCCCCAGACATGAACTAATAAGTCCAAGCAGGAAAATAGTGGTGAGTAATTGTTTCATCTTATCCCCCCCCCTAATTGATTTTGCTGATTTTCTTTACCTGATTCTTCTCATTATTGCTTCGCAAGAGATATATGCCGCTGGCGCAGTCGTGCCCGGAACTGTCTTTACCGTCCCAAAGCGTTTCTCCGTCTGATAATTTGAGGCGGTGTATCAGCTCACCCCGGATGTTGTAGATATTTACACTATCATCACGCAGCGAGGGATCGGTCTTGATGGCCAGGTGGTTTTTCATGGGATTGGGGTAGGCGGTGAGCAGATTCGCTGCGGGAACTTGCACTTCGTCCTGATTTGCCACCTGTCCATTGGGCAGAAGTTTGACTATCACCTGTTGTGAAGTGACTCCTCCCCAAGACCAATAAGCGCATCCGGTATGATCGACAGCCAGCAATAATTTTGATTCTGAGGCCCACTGTTGACAAAAGGTATTATTATCGCCCGGTTGATACCAAGCCCACTCCACTTCTCCAGCCGGATCCAGTTTAACCAATACCCCTTCATAGAACCCTCGTTTACCGCAAAGAAAGATGTTGTTTGCCGTCACAACCATCGAGCATACTTTACCTATAACACTGTTGGGAACAGTGAAGAGATACTCCAAACCATTGCCATCAAACCTGCCTATAGAGACGTTGTCGTCGGTAGTATAAGCAATTAAGCAAGATTGCGCATTAGGTTCTCTGCTGATAGTGGCACTATGATCAAATGACATAGGAACGTCGTAGGTGCTGATGATTTCACCATCCGGACTCACCTCCAAGAGAGAATGAGAGTCACCGTTTAGATAGCAGGCGATAAGCAGATTGCCATTATCCAGCAAAGCCAAATCATAAGCCTCTGCCCCACATGAACCCGGCCAATAAGCGGCAGCAAGTGTGTCTCCCTGGGCAGAAAATCGATAATAACAGGCAGCCCACTGGGGATCATGGTTCGATCCTCTTCTGCCAATTGCCACGATATCGCCCTCGCCGGTGCGCAAAGCCTTGTTAAAATAGGTGGCAGCGGGTGGAGTAATTGGCCCGCCAACTCCGGTTGTTCCACTGTCGGTTTTTTTATACAGACGAATTTCCTCCGGTTCCGTGGATATGTAGTATATGTTACCATCGGCATCGACATCCACCAGGGCAACTGTTGTATAATAGCCAAAATGTAATTGCGTTTCCCACAATAAATTGCCCTCAGGGTCAAGCCTGGTCATCAAATAACCGGGGTGCAACCCACAATCATCTACTTCAAACTCGCTGATAACTACCACACTCTGGTCTGCGCACAAGAAAACTGATCTCGCTGCCCGGAATCCCAAATAGATATCCTGACAAGTATAAATGTAACCGCTCGGAGCAGAGTCGTTCTGTGCGGCTAAACTCAAAATCACGCTCAAAAACAGGAACGTAAGGGCAACTAAGCGCAGGTTTTTCATCTCTACCTCCTCAAAGTAAAGAATCCTAAGGTTCTATTTACCGGATGGCACATGATATACCACTTGGTCTTTGACATTATGAGCAGAACCGCTATACCAAGCTAAAACCCGCTTGGCATTGCGGCTCAGCTCGCCTCTGGTTGCTCACCCAAAAACGGGTAAGAACATTCAGTCTTTGAGCAGCAGCCAGTAACTATATCTCTCTCTATCTTCTCTGGGATTCTCCAAGCAAAATAGGAGAAGTCCATGGTCGGTTGCAAGTCTCGATGGTTACTCTATCTTGTCAAGTTAAGTTTTTTGGGCTCCTGTTCAATCAGGATGGGCAGGTGTGACAAGACAAGGTTGCAGTTGCCGGTTGTTGATGGAAAATCTCTCCCCTTAAGGGCCAAAAATTGTTTTCAAAAACCCGATCCTTGACTCAACATTTGACTTTTCGCAAAGGTTGACCACCTCTCGAGACTCCCTGGCTCCCGTTTGCGTAACCCTTGGGTTTTCTTTGGGTTACTTGTGGATCCCAAAGGAGACCCATAGGAGGGCCTAAGGGAGGCCGCATGAAATCGACGTTTTAGGGGGCAGATTTGTTTTCGCAAAAGCGAGGCAAAAGTAAAATATTTCAGAAGCGCCTGCTTTTTCTGGCGGCTGAGTTCGGGAACTATCTCCTACTAAAATGGTAGGTGTTAGGGCGGGGTGTCTAATTTGGTGTTAAAGTATCATGATACCCGGTATATCCGGTTTGATGTGCGGGTTTTTGCTGGGCGGGGAGAGCATTTGATGCAAGGGCCTGCCGGGGGAGTGTTTTGTTTTCACTTTCCGCTTGACAATTAAACCGACTATAATTTGGTTACTTTGAATGAAAAAACAGGTATAAGGAGTCACAATGAGACAATCCAAACAGAATCAGACCTTTAATGCTAAAATGGCAGCGCGTATCGAGGAGATCGCGGTTGCTTTGACGAATCAACTGAGTGTGGTTGAAACTCCCGGAGAATTAAACTCCGTTCAGAAGGTGTACGACATCTTTTCTGAAATGGATTACTATAAGAAAAACCCTGATCACCTGCAATTTGTGGATATGAAAAATGACAAGCTGGGACGCCGCTCTCTGATTGCCACCATGAAGGGTGGAAAAGGGAATTCCAAAAAGACGATCGTTATGATTGGACACACCGATACAGTGGGTATTTCAGACTATGGTACCCTGAAAGATTACGCACACAGGCCCTATGAACTGACCAAGAAGTTCAAGGAGATCGCTTCATCTTTGCCGGAAGAAGCCAGAAAAGACCTGGAATCTGGCGATTACCTGTTCGGCAGAGGACTTTTTGATATGAAGACCGGAGATGCGATCATCATGGCGATTATGGAAGAAATCTCCAAAGATATCGAAAACTTCGAGGGAAATCTCATCTTTGCAGCTGTTTGTGACGAGGAGGCAAATTCCGGCGGAATGCTGTCGGTGGTGCCCGAGCTGGTCAAAATGAGGGAAGAACACGGATATGACTATTTGGCGCTGTTGGATACCGACTATATGACCGCCGAATATGAAGGTGATCCCAATAAGTATGTTTATATCGGAACTGTTGGAAAGTTGATGCCTTCTTTCTACGTTGTGGGAAAAGAAACTCACGTTGGTGAGTCTTTCAAGGGAATCGACGCAAACCAGATCTTGGCTGCGATTACCAATCGTATCAACCTCAATGTCGACTTCTGTGATGTGGCGGAGGGAGAGGTGTCGCTGCCGCCTATCACATTGAAGCAAAGAGATTTAAAGCCCGAATACTCGGTTCAAACAGTGCAATATGCCACCTCTTTCTTCAACTATGCAACCCATATCAGCACGCCCGATGAAGTATTGGCAAAAATGGTGAAAGCGGCTGAAGAGGCGTTCCAAAGCACAATAGATGACTTGAATCATCAATACAAACGCTTTTGTGAATTGGCAAACAGAGCTTATAAACAACTGCCCTGGAAAGCCAGAGTTTTGACCTACGATCAGCTCTACAACGAGGTGAAAGCCGAGCTGGGTGACGAGCTGGATGTCAGATTGAAAGAACTTTCTGACCGCATGATGCAAGACGAAAGCATCGATCAGCGCGAATTCTCGCTAAAACTGGTAGAACTGACCCACCACTTGTGGAGCGACCGTGATCCTGTGGTCATCGTGTTTTTCACGCCTCCTTACTATCCACATATCTACGTTGAAGGCAAAGAGCCCCGAGAGAAGGCTTTGCTGGAAGCCGTGGCGGATGCGGTAAATAGCACCGAAACCGACTATAAACTGGTGTATAAAAAGTTCTTCCCCTACATTTCAGACTTGAGCTATGCAGCTGCACCAAAAGACCCAAAGATCATTGCCGCACTGAAAAACAATATGCCCGGGTTTGGCGTGAAATACGACCTTCCCCTGGAAGATATGCAAAAACTGGATTTGCCCGTTTTGGATATCGGCGCCTTCGGTAAAGACGCACACCGTTTCACCGAAAGAATCGAAAAGAGATACTCATTTGAAGTGGCTCCGATATTGGTGTACAAAACGATAATGAACCTCCTTAAATGAGGTGAGAAGTAAACAATGAGAGTGGTATTGAAGGACCTCAAACAGCGCACCCTGCTTTTTACCGGAGCCAGTCATCCAAATAGGCTCCGCAAAGCGCAGACTTGACTGTCAGGTGTGTCTGCTGCAATATGTCCTGTTTGATACCAAGCAACTCTTGGATAACTGTGAAGAATTGTTGAGCCGGCTCGGATTACGAGTCGGCTTTTTCATTCATGGCCATCCGTGCAATCCGTGGGACAATCTTCTCTTACCCTTGAGAATGCTCTGCCCGCCCCATTTGGATTTTTGGCCAAAACCAGGCCTATCGCTTGATATGAGTCACCTTCTTCGATCCGGAAATACGCCCATCAACAGATAACTTCACGATATATACACCACTTGGGACGCTCAAGCCGGCCTCATCTTTCCCGCTCCAGCTTGAATGATATTTCCCACCTGTATTTGCTTCCGGAGTGAGGCGCTTTACCAATTGCCCCCTGATGTTATACACTTCCAGAAGCACATCAGCCGGGGCATCGAGGCCAAAATCCAGCTTCAGCACATCCCCAAAGGGATTGGGGTAGCAATTGACCACTGGAGCAACAGGTGAGGCAAGATCATCATCGATGCCGGTGTATTGATAGGAATAGATGGCAATGTTGTCTGTAGAAAAGAGATAGAGGTGGTCATCGTCCCAGTCGATATGGATCGCTCTGGAATACTGCGGCAAGAAGTGTTCTGCGGTCACATAGCCCGAAGGGAAGCCATTGACGTTGTAGAGGCTTATCCCGTTTTCTCTGCCAATACAGACGTAGTTTAGAAAATCGAAGACAGGGTGGCCCGAATCCACCTGAAAGTTAGATTGTTCATGGTAAAAAGTGCTTAACGTGGGCAGGGGACTGATGTTGTAGAGATAGAGATAATCACCCACTCCATAGATAAATCCCGGCGAGGGCAGTAAGCCCGAAACCACAGTGGGCGGCTGGGGTGAATTTTGTGAAAATCCATCAAAAGTATAGAGATCAAAAGCGCCGGCAGCAGTCCTCACTGAGGCATGGAACTGATTATTGGCAAAAGCTTTGGATACAAAATTCCGGCTGATGGGAAACCGGAATATATGTTCTGTGTCGTTTCCGATAACAGCATATTTATCTATCTGAAGCCCGGTGCTGTCCACATGATAGAAGCAACCCGGCTCCTCATGGTTGAAATACAGTGCCATAGTGGCGTCAAATACGGTCTCATACACCAAGACCGGATTGTGTAGATCTGAGATATTGTAGATGCGCTCAAAGTCACCATCATCCTGCCAGATCAAGACATACAGCAAATCTCCCAGCAGGTCAATCTGGGTGGTTGAGCCCTCAAACAGCGAAAAGGCGTAGCAGGGATTGGCAGGATCAGAGATGTCAAACACCGTAATTCCACAATACTGCATGGGTTGCAGGGCATAGTTTCCATAGCGGCGTCCGCCACCGGTATAGAGATTGTAGCGATAACACTTGGCGACAAATTCAAGCCGTCCTGTGTCTGTTACTTTGAGGCAAAGGCAGCCATAGGTCATATCCGGGTGGAAGAGATATTCGTTGTAAGCCCGCATCATTCGTACTACCGGTGCTGAGTCCAAGCCGAGCGGATAGGGGCTTTGGCAGACCAATGTGGGCAGATTTGGCTCCGATATGTCATAGACATGGAAGACCTGGCTGAAATACTGGCCATCGTCTTCGCCCACACCACAGACCAAATATCCATTGCAGACAACCGCACTTCCATATGTCTGATGCGAGATGGTGGATAAAAGCTCCCACTGGGAAAGATCAGAAGTCCGCCAGATCTTGACTCCGGACCCACACTGCGTTGCCAGAGTGGAATCGTCTATGGCGATAAAATTTGGGAAGGTGCCACTCGGATAGGGCAAACTCAGCTCTGCCACCGGAACCAGTCCCTGGGTGGCATCAACGCTGAAGAGCCCAAAAGCCGAGGCATTAGAAGTCCTGGAGATGAGATGATCATCCGGGAGCACTTCATAGAAGTATCGGGCCGGATACCTGTGCGTAATTTCCAAGGTATGCGGGTCGATTAAAAGCAGGGATCGGTAGAGAGAATCAATGCTTTCACGGGAGATGAGGACATCGTTTACGATCCTGAGCTTGTCAAAGCTGGTATTATTTGCTCCGGCTGTTAGGCTGCCCACCAAAACGGGCCGGCAGGGATCGCTGATGTCGACCTTGTGCAGCATACCAAACTCCGGCTGCGTCGAGGAGTGTGCATCCTTCTGAAAAACAGCGATAAAGAGAAAGTTTTGCCAAGCCACCATCTCTTTTGCGGCACCTTCCACTCCAAAATTGGCTACTTCGGTAAAACTGCCGGCGGTACTGTCCCACTCACACACCTGGAAGCCAAAGCTATTGGGCATATATACATAGGGGTATCTGATGACGGGCAAGCGGGTGTCTGCCATATCATTGGAGGTATGGGCAAATCTGCTGATCTCCTGCACTTGCAGTTGTGTGGCCTGTCCACTTAGACCGGATATAAGCATCAGGAAGAACAGGGCACAGAAGGTATACATGATAGCCACAACTGCTGCCGGCTTTGATTTCTTCCCAGGTTTCATGCTAAGCTCCTTAACGCTATTTCGGTGACTTGTAGACAATATAACTCACACAGCCAATCATGCAAGGCTGGCTCTTGCTTGCGGAGATTCTTTGCAATTGGCGAAACCAAATTCGTGCTTGTAAGGTTTTTCTGTTTCCACAGCCTTTTCTGAAGATCAGACTTGACAAATCCAGTAGATTGTGCATTTTGTCTTACCTGAGTTTAACGTGGAATTTAACTCACCAAAAAGCACTCTGAAAGAGGAAAGATATGCAAAAGAAGAGATTTTTATTTGCAGCAGTGATCTTGCTGTTTCTGAGCACTTTGCTGATGGGGCAGAGTGTGAGATTCGCCGTTTCGCCGGCCAAGCTGAAAGCGGGCGAAAAGGGTAACATCACGGCTACCTTGAGCATTCCGGATGGAAAGCATCAGAGCCATGATCCGAGCGACCCTGCTTATTTTTATTTAGAAGCCTCACATCCTTCGCTGAGCTTTGGCAAAACCATCTATCCCAAAGGTTACAAGGTGGTGAGCGCAACGCAATGGGACTATCACAAATCAGTAAAGCTCACCCTGCCTTTCACGGTGAAGAAAGATGCACCGGCCGGGAAGATAAAGCTTGAAGCTACCCTGGCATATAACCTTTGCTTTGATGACGGTATGTGCGAACCGCCCGATGAAGCGGTGGGCAAATTATCCTTGGAGATAGTTCCTGCTGCGGCGGCGGCTGAAGATGCAAAGGAAACAGCTGAGACGGTGGAAGCCGTAGAAGCTGAGGAAAGGGAAGCCGTTGCGCTGGCCGCAGAGGAAGAAGCTGTCCCACCTGTAGACGGCGACCAGCCTGAGGACGAGGAAAAGAACACCCTGGGCACCATCCTTAAGTATATGCTCTTTGCGCTGCTTGGAGGTTTGATCCTCAATATCACGCCCTGCGTGCTGCCCATCCTGCCCATCAGGATCATGGCCATTATCAATCAGGCACACGAGGATAGGGGCAAAGTATTGCTGCACACCCTGATCTACAGCTTGGGCGTGCTGGTTTCCTTTGCCATTTTGGCGGGTGTATTCATCGGTCTGCGCAGTGCGGGAGAGACGCAGGGTTGGGGCTTCCAAAACCAAAACCCGATGTTCAACGTGATCCTTCTGAGCATTGTCTTTGCCTTTGCGCTTTCGCTCTTGGGCGTCTTTGTGCTCACTGCGCCGGGGATGAACACTGCTTCCAAAGCCACATCCAGGGGTGGATACAGCGGCTCGTTCTTCGGTGGCATCTTTGCCTTTTTGATGGCGATTTCCTGCACAGGGCCCTTCCTGGGTGCGGTCTTGCCCTTCGCATTCAAGCTATCTTCGCCGCTGTTGATGCTGTTTTTCCTGTTGATTGGGCTCGGCTTTGCCCTGCCCTTCATCCTGATCGGTATCTTCCCCGCGGCGCTCAAATTCATCCCCAAGCCGGGTGAATGGATGAATATCTTCAAAGAAGCGATGGGATTTGTGTTGCTGTATCTGGTTTACACCATGCTCAAAACCACGCTGGCGCTCACCAGCGGTGCCTATCTGCTCAACGTGCTCTTTTACCTGCTCGTGCTGGGCTTTGCGCTGTGGATGTACGGACGCTTTGTGAGAGCGGAAAACTCCACCGCCGTCCAATGGATATTCAGCATCCTCGCCCTGGTCATCATCGTGGGTGGCGGCATGAAGCTCCTGCCCATCAAGCCTGAACACCTGCAGGCGGAAGTGGTGATGCAAGCGGATGAAAGCGGCATGATCCCCGCTCCGCACGCACCGGAAGGCTGGTATGTATTCAGCCCCGAAGTGCATGAGAAGCTGATGGCGGAGAATAAACCCGTATTCCTCGATATTGGCGCTGAGTGGTGTAAAAACTGTGGAACCAACGAGAAGACGGTGCTTTTCACGGATAATATGATGCAGGAATTCAAGGCGGCGGGAGTAACGTTACTGAGGGGAGACTTCACGCGCAAGGATCCGGTGCTGCTCAAGTGGATTCAGGATCACGACCGCATGGGAGTTCCTTTCAACGCACTTTATATCCCGGGCAAAGAGCCCATCCTCTTTCCGGAGCTGATCAGCCACAAGATGGTGAGAGAAGCTCTGGATCAGATTCCAAAAGGAGAATAAATGAAGTTTAGATACCTCGCCCTGCTGCTGATTGCGCTGCTCTTAGTGAGTGCGTGTGATCGCTTTGAACACAACTTTACCGAGACGGAAGTGGAAGACATCCGGGCCTTGGTCTTTGCGCCGCTGCAAGATGCACTGGCCGGCGGAGCTGCCTCGCTGGATCAGGCGATGAGCCATTTCAGTGAATACTACGTCCATAACGGCATCTACAAGAGTGATCGTGAAGCCTGGCTGAGCGGTATCTTTGCGCAAGACCCCGGCGCTCAGAGCAAGATCACGGTTCTGAGCCTGGAGCAGACTTCTGCCAGCAGCGCAGACGTAAATTGGAGGCTGCTGATCACCGGCTCGTCCAAAGAGGTTTTGGCAGATAGCACCTTCACGGGTGATACCCTGAAAAAAGAGGAAGATAGATGGCTGATCCGCGGCAACCAATGCGCCTGCATCGTGCCCAATCCCGAGCAGGTCGCCGTGTTGGAATATTTCACCTTCCTGGGTTGCCCAAATTGCCCGCCCGTGGAAGCCAAGCTGCATGAACTGCAACTGAGATATCCCGGTCTGCTCATCTATGTGGAACATCATACCACGGGGCCCTTGATGGTGAGCGGCGATCCCACTTATTCATATTACTGCCCAGGGGCTGTGCCGGTTACTATCTTCGGCGGAGAGGTGGTGCAACCCGGCTCAAACGCAGATGCTCTGGCAGCTTACGATCCACTGGTGCAGCAGCTTATCTCTGTGGATAGCCCCATGCTCTACTCGGATCTGAGCTATAGCCAGGATCAACAGACCTTCTCCGGCAGCGTCAAACTCACGCCGCAGCTGGATGGCTTCGACCAGAGCGAGCTCTATCTGAACGTGGTGCTGATCGAAAAGACCTCGCGCTTCCAAAACACTCAGGGAGCCAATCTCCACAATGTGGTGCGCGGGAAATCCATCATCGACATCAGCTCCTCAGACCTGAGCCAAAATATAAATTTCAGCGTTACCTGTGCAGATGCCGAGCTGCCGGAAGACCTTTCCCTGGTGATCTTTGCGCAGCGGCGTCCCACACCCTATGCCAACAATGCCACCATCCTGAGCGGCACGGAAATAGAACTTAACGTAGCAAGATAAAGGAGATTTATTATGAAACGCATACTCATCACTTTGGGCATCATGCTGGTTGCCATCTTTGTTTGGGCCGACCAGATGCCGGATTTTCGTCTTCCCGATATGAACGATAAAAACGTTAGCCTGGAGTCCCTCTTGGAAAAAGGGCCCGTGTTGATCGACTTTTGGGCCGACTACTGCAAGCCCTGCAAAGAGGCTATGCCACATCTCAACACCCTGGCCGAGAAGTATGAAGACCTCACCGTGGTGCTGATTTCCATCGATAAAGCCAAGGATCAGCAGCGCGCCAAAAACTATCTCAAAAAGAACAACTTCAAGTTTGTCACCCTCTTCGACGTGGATCAGACCTTAGCCAAGAAGCTGAATGTGAGCATCCCGCCGCATACCTTCTTTGTGAATACCGAGGGCGAGATCATCTACTCGCACAAAGGCTTTGATCCCACCCTGGTGGAAATCTATGAAGAGCAAGTGCAGCTGCTTCTGGATATCAAAGCAGAAGAGAAAGTGGAAGCAGAAGTGGAAGTTATAGAAGAAATCCCGGAAGAGGTGGAATAAAGCATGAGGCAAATACTGGTAATCTGGCTGCTGCTGTGTGCCGGACTGCTGCTGGCTCAGACGACCCTGCAGGTCAATGGGCTCAACGAAGCGCAGCTGGTGTATAGAGATGTGCCGGATTCTTTGAGAATGTATTTTAAGGATAGCTTTTCCTTCAACCTGGCCTACCGGGGCTTTGGCTTTGGGATGAAGTTTATCAGCGAACTGCCAAAGTATCGGAGCAGCCAGAGCGATCTGCTGGATGAGCTGGAGGCCAAAGACCTGAAGGTGGGCTTTGATGAGCTCTATGTGAGCTACGAGAAAGGCCCCTGGATGGTCAAGAGCGGCACGCTGTATGAGACCTTTGGCAGCGGCATGGTGTTCCGCAGCTATGAAGACAAGGAATTTGATCAAGACCATCGCATCAAAGGCTTTCAGTTTAAGTACGACGATCTCTTCAGGCTCAAAGCCATCTACGGCGGCATCAGCAGTCCCAACGATGCCAACGCTTTAGACCTCAGTTACGGTGTGGATATCGAGTATCCCGGCAGCTTTTACAAGGTGGCTGCGGGAGCGGTGGGTTTCCGCAATAAGACGGCCTTCGGCTACGATCAGAGCGACGTCTTCTTTGCGCGCCTGGGCATCAACTACAGCAGCTTCAGCTTCTGGAGCGAAGCGGCAATGCGCGAGCTCTATCACCGCGGCAGCCCCGCACTCAAACCCGTGAGCGGCAAGGCTTTCATCGCCGGTGCAGACTACTCGCTGGGGCCCGTCTTGGTGGGTGCTGCCTTCAAGAATTACGACCAGTTTCAATATAGGCAGCAGGACGTCTTTTTGGCCAACTATCATGGCGAAACCTTGGCCGATAGCCAGGCCTCCGCTCTGGATGAACAGGGCGTGCAAGGCTGGATCGGCTGGGACATCTCGGATAACTGGAACGTGGAAGCAAACTACGCCGAAGCCTGGAGCAGCGACGATCTGCGCAAGATGAACGACCTCTTTGGCGCCTTGGAATACAGCGGCGATGCCCTCAGTGCCGGTTTTGAGTGGTCTCACATCGAAAAGACAGGCAGCGAGCCGGGCGCTATGGGCCAGCTCAACCACTATTGGCAAAAGGAAGTCACACCCGCTTTGAATCTGGGTTTTGATGTCTGCTCCAAGCCCTTGAGCCTCAAAACCGAGTTCAAGCTGGTGGAAAAGGAAAACATCAACACCGGCTACGATACTGTTTCGCACTACGAGCCGCGTATCCAGGCGGATATAGCCCTGGGCAAGGTGTCGCTCTCGGCAGCAACGGGTAGCAAGTGGGAAGGCTTCGATTCCCTGATAGATAGCCGCTATTGGGCCAATATGGAAGCCAAGATCGGCCTCTTCGACCATAGCGAGCTCCTCGTTTTTGCCGGTAGCGAAGCCGGTGGAAAGGTCTGTCGCAACGGTATGTGCCGCTTTGTGGCGCCCTTCTCCGGTCTGCGCGTCGAGCTCAGCACCAGATTCTAAACACTTTTAAGGAGTATTCATGAAACGCATATTTACTATTCTACTGTTGATCAGCATCTCGCTGGCCTTTGCCATGCCGGATTACTATCCCCTCACCTCGATTGCGGAGACCTTCTCCACAAACTGGTGTACCAGCTGTAACGAAATGTATGCCGGCATCGATGTGCTGCACGATCAGCTGCATCCCGGCGAATTCATCTCCACCAGGCTCTACACGGAATCCGGCCCGCTGTCCAATCCCGACGTGCAGGCACGCTTCGACCACTATGGCGTGATGAGCTTCCCCGTGGTGATCTTCAACGGCAAAGCACGCGTGGACGGCGCAAACGATGAAACTCACAACGGACAGGA
>CZCA01003085.1_pt1 | contig 12861 bp, 10 predicted proteins | sample 591981 | NCBI WGS metagenome assembly CZCA01 (sample SAMEA3556810, study PRJEB10932) | anaerobic digester metagenome
GCGAGGTCACCTGCGCCGAGCCGTACCATTGGATCGACGGCACGCGCGTCGAGTGGACGCCGGTGCCTGCCGGGCGCAATGCCGGCGTCGTCGCCGCCTCGCCAGCCGATGCGGCGCAACCGCTGGTTGTCGCCTATGACTTCGGCATCAAGCAGAACATCCTGCGCCGGCTGACCAGCCACGGGCTGCGCGTGACCGTCGTGCCAGCGACGACGCCTGCTGCGGAGGTGCTGGCGCTGCGCCCGGACGGCATCTTCCTGAGCAATGGGCCGGGCGATCCGGCTGGCGTGCCCTACGCGGCGACGGCGGTGCATGACCTGCTGGAGACAGGCATCCCAACCTTTGGCATCTGTCTCGGCCATCAGATCATCGGGCTGGCGTTGGGGGCGCGCACCTACAAGCTCAAGTTCGGCCATCACGGCGGCAACCAGCCGGTGAGCGACGTGGACGCCACCAACGTGCAGATCACGGCGCAGAATCACAACTACGCTGTAGATGAAGACACCCTGCCCGCCAACGTCATCGTGACGCATCGCAACCTGAACGACGGCACGGTGGAAGGCTTGCGTCTCACCGATCGCCCGGTCTTCTGTGTGCAATATCACCCGGAAGCCAGTCCTGGCCCACATGACGCCGATCTGCTCTTTGCGCGTTTTGCGGAGCTGGTCAAGACGCAGCGGCGCCAGAAATAGCACGCGGCGTCATGCGCGTGCCATTCAAGAGGGAGTCGATGGAAGAAAGTTTACACGTGCGGGTGGGACGCCGCGTGCAGGTCGTGTTGATCCACGCCGACGCCGGCGAAGAGGCGTTGACGCTCGACATCGTGCCCGATGCCGCAGCAGATTTCGAGCGTGGGCTGCTGGGTGAGGGAACGCCGCTGGCAAAGGCGCTGGCGGGGCGGCGCAGCGGCGAGGTTGTCGATTACCCTGTGGGTGACTTGCGCCAGGTGCGTGTGCTGGCGGTCACGCGCAGCCCCGCTGACCTGGACTTGAGTTCCGCCGCGCGGCGCCAGGAGGTGATCGACAAAGCGGTGAGCGAGTCAGATCGCACCAACGCGCTCAACTTTGCGTCGTCCTTTTCAAGCAAGTGGGGTGGCTATGAGCCGGCAGGGATCGAGGATTGGACGGGCGCCGACCAATGAACTGCCGCACCGATGTCAGGGCTTGATGCCCAGTGCAGCCAGCCGCGCGCCCATCTCCTCGCCCAACGCCAACAGCGCATTAGCCGGGCGGATCATCACCTCGAATTCCACGATGCGCCCCTCTGCGTCCAGCCGGATCAGATCGATGCCCTTGAGCGAAAGCGCGCCGACGGAAGCGCTGAACTCCAGCGCCACACTGTCGTCCGCCGCAAACTGCCGATGATAACGAAACTCCCGCAAGACCTGAATCACGGTTTGCAGCAACCCTGCCACCGTGCGGCGTCCTCGATAGGGCGTAAAGGCAAAGGGCGAGCGAAACTCCACATCTTCAGCCAGCATCTCCAGCAACATGCAGCTGTCGCCCGATTCGATCATGGCGTGCCAGCGCGCCAGAAAAGCATCTAATTGTGCGTCAACCATGACGTCTCTTATCCTTTGTCGATAACAAAGCACGGAGATGACGCGGATCGGGCGAATTCTCGCGGATTGTTTTGATCCGCGTCAATCCGCCCGATCCGCGTTCCACTGTTGGCTTATCAATCCTACTCAAAGATCCAGCGATCCGTGGCGCGCTGCCACTCGACCAGTTCTTCGCCAAACCAGAGCGCAATTTCGGCGGCGGCGGTCTCCGGCGCGTCGCTGGCATGCACCAGGTTGCGCCCGATCTCCAGCGCAAAGTCGGCGCGGATGCTGCCTGGCGCGGCCTCAAAAGGTCGCGTAGCGCCGACGGTCTGGCGCACGGCGACGACGGCGTTCGTGCCTTCAACCACCATCGCCACCACCGGCGCACTGGTGATATAGCTGATCAGCCCGGCGAAGAAGGGCTTGCCTTCGTGTACGGCGTAATGGCGCCGCGCCAGGTCGTCGCTCACCTGTAGCATCTTCATGCCGACGATTTTCAATCCGCGACGCTCAAAGCGGCTGATGATCTCACCGATCAGCCCACGTTGCACGCCGTCCGGCTTCACCATGACAAAAGTGCGTTCCATTTTGATTAACTCCTCGATTTGACTTGATTGATCGGCAAATGCCAGGGTACGAGTCTACTGCAAAAGCATCGAATCGACGAAGTGGAGAAAGGTGTACGAGAAAGATTTTTGCCTGACGGGCGCCGCTTCACGCCCCTGCGCGTGCATCAGCTTCCGCCAGCAGCGCGGCCTCGCCGATCGTCACGCGCAGAGGCGTCACAGGGCGATCCCACGGGATGCGCAGCCACGCCTGCACGAACTCGCCATCAGGGTCCATCGATTGAATCGGGTTGCGCGCCAGCGCGCGGTCGTCGACATCGCCCAGCGCGGCCAGCACAACCCACGCCAGCAGCGTGTGCGGACTGCGCGCAGTCAGACGACGGGCAAGTTGGTAAGCTTCCTGGCGAGCGCCTTGCTGCCACAGCGCCGCCATCCAGTTCACCTGGAAATCCAATCGCTTTGGCTCGGCCATAACAAGACGGCGATAGACGCCGGCGGCATGGTTCCAGCGCCCAGCGCGTAGATAAATGCCGCCCAGCGCCGCACTGTCCAGCCGCAACCAATCGCCTTCCCCCAGGTGGGTGCGCATTACACCGCTGCGAATATCCGGATCGTAGGGGTGACATTGAAACGCGCGACGCCACATGCCACGCGCGGGGTCAAGCAGACCTTTCTGCTCCACGGCATAGGCCAGCGATCGCCAGGCGATCGCATTGCCCGGATCGGCTTGCAGGAGACGCCGCGCCCAGTCTTCTCCCTCTTGCCAGCGTTTCAGTTCCCACGCCACGCGGATCAGCCGCTCATACGTTGCCAGATGGCGCGGCAGGCGCAGCAGCGCCATGCGCGCCAGCGCAGCAGCGGCTTCTAGTTCACCGGCGCCAAGACGGAGTTCCATGGCGCGGCTGATCTGCGCCAGCTCGACAACTGTTTCACCAGACCCCCGTGCCTGGCTCAGAGAAGATTTGTCACTCATGGTCAAATGCCAAACTCATCGCCCCAATCCAGCCAGCGCGAGGGGAGCGAATAGTAGGCGCCGTCACGGATGTTGTGCAACATCTTCAGTTGCCCGAAGAGATTGTGCACACTGCGTTCGTCAGAGAGAGAGGGGCCAAAGGGATCACTGGGTGCAACTGGTGCGCCGCGCAAAACCTGAAAGGTCGTCAGCACCGAATGCGCCAGCACCTGCAGGTGATAGCCGCCCTCCAGCACGCAGACCAGTCGCCCACCGCACAATTCATCTGCCAGCGCCATCAACTCCTGCGTCAGTGCGGCGTAGCCAGTGATGCTCAGCCCCATGCTCGCCAGCGGGTCGAGCCAGTGGGCGTCGAAGCCCGCCGACAGGATGATCAGTTGTGGGCGGAAGCGACGCGCCACCGGCGCCAGGATGCGTTGGAACGCTTCGAGATAGCCCTTGTCGCCCACGTGCGGCGGAAAGGGCACATTGACCGTTGAGCCATAAGCTTTATCGGCGCCCATTTCGGTGGCGGCGCCGGTGCCGGGATAGTACGGGTACTGGTGTGTGCTGAAAAAGAGTACGCTGGGGTCTTTGTAGAAAATGTCCTGGGTGCCATTGCCGTGATGTACGTCAAAATCGACGATCAACACGCGATCAACGCCGTGGTGACGCTGCGCCCAGCGTGCAGCAATTGCAGCGTTGGCAAAGAGACAGAAGCCCATGCCCTGATGCACCAACGCGTGATGTCCCGGTGGGCGCACCAGGGCAAAGCCGTTGTCCGCCTGCCGCCACAGCACGGCGTCGACCAGATTCAACAGACCGCCCGCTGCCCGCAACGCCGCTTCATAGCTATCGCGGTTGACGTAGGTGTCGGGGTCGAGTTGCCCGCCGCCGTTGCGCGCCAGCGTCTGCAGTCGCTCCAGATATTGCGGTGTGTGCACCGCCAGGATCGCCTCCACCGGCGCCGGTGTGCTCGGCACGGTCACCAGTTTGTCCAACATCCCCTCTTCAGCCAGCAATTCCATTGTCAGCTTGAGCCGACGAAAATTCTCCGGGTGTCCCTCCTGCGTGTGCCGAAGGTTGTAGGGATCGTAAACGATTGCCGTTCGATTCATACTGTGGGGAGCCTTGTCGCCAAACGTGAAACGCCTTGCGTCACACGTCTCACATTTACTTTGCACTTATGCTTGAAATTTGGGTTTAAAGCGGATTCTTTCCTCCGTGCGACCCGCCTCTCCCCTGATCATCTCGAAAACAGGATCGAAGTCAAATTCATCGATGTGCAAAAGCTGAATCTGCCGGTGCACCTGAACGGGAAATGCGCTATGCACCGGACGCGTCGCGTGAAGGGTGGCGCCATCCCACACCAGGCTCAGACGGCGTTCTTCCGTCAGCGTGACGCCCAGCAACGCCCACCACGACCAGCGGTGCACCATCCACTGTGGTTCAACAAAGATGGCGTCGCCACGATCACACAGCCCGACGCCGTGCCAGATGGCGGCTCCCACCAGCGCTATGCCCTCCCAGGGGTTGCTGAAGCCCGGCGGGCGATCAGGCGAATTGCGCCAACTTGATGCTTCTCGCCAGCGGCTCAGCTCGAAGCCATGCATGGAGGAGCCAGGCAGCGCGGCGCCATCCAACCCTGCAAGATAGCGCCACTCACTCTCCCAACGTGCGGCGTTGACCTCATCGCCGGCATGAGCAGCCAGATGCGCTGCGGTGCGTAAGTGAGCAGCGAGCGCCTGACGTTGCGCAGGCAGAGAAAAGCGTTCCGGCTCTTCAGCCCGTAGCCGGATCAGAGCATCGGCGCACAGCCGCACCCCATTCATATGCTCGTGCATGAATTGCGCCGGGGTGCGGTGACGCTGGACATGCGCGGCCAGCGCCTGGATATAGGCGCCATTCGTTAATAGCAAATCTTCGGGGCGTCCGGCTACAGCGAGATTCGGCAAGGCCGGTAGAATTGCCGGCAACTGCCCTTCCGTCGCCTCGGCAACGCGCCACAGATGCGCCAATAGATTACGGCTCTGCACCGGATCAAGCACATCCCATGCCGCCACCAACGTCGGGATATGTTCGACGCGTCGATCAGAGGGCGCCGTGCCAGTGCGATGACGCTGCAGGTGGCGAATCGCCTCAAGCCGGGCGTGTTCGACGGCAAGGTTGAACTCCGGATCGGGCGTCCACAGCCGCCCCGCATGCAGGCGCCGCGTCCAGTTGCGACTGCTGATGTCGAAGATTTCCTCGACCTCGCGCAACGACAGAAAGCTGCTCCACGCCAGTTGCTCGCCGACATCGCTGACGGTGAAGATCAGCGGCACCTCGACGATGCCGTTGACCAGCACGTGATAAGTGAGATGGGCGCGCGTCGGGTCGTCCAGATCGACCTGATCAGGGCGACCGTGTGGATTGCCAAAGATGCGCGTGCTGTCGGCGTTGCTCTGCTGGTAAAGGCCGCGCGCCGGGCCGGGGTTGTGCTGCGCCACCAGCAGTCCATCGACGATGCGCTGGCTTAACGGTTCGCCCCAGTCGATGTCGATCTCCAGTCGCAGCACACGGTCGCCCTCTGCCTGGCATTCCAGCAACCAGAAGAGAGCGCGGTCATCCGTTGTCTTGTAGGGCACGCCCAGGCGCTTTGTCACGATCACGCCTTCAGAACCGGCGATCACCTCTTGATGACCGGGGAAGAAACGCGTTGCCAGCGGCGTCAATTCGCCTTCCTGGATATCGATCACGCGCAGCACGATCGACCGTGCGTAGAGGCGATCTCCCCACGGCCAGTGAATGGCGTGTGGATTGCAGTCAGCGTCGAGCCAACAGATCAGTTCGTGATTGGCAAGTCGATTCAGCGGGCCTGGCGGCAGGTCGGCATGGTCGATGCTCTGGGGCTGGTCAAGGATTGGGCTGATCGTCATTACACCGGTTCATGTTTGACGCCGGCCATGAGGAGCCCCAATCCCTCGCGCGTGGCGTCGGCGCGCGCAACAATGTCGATGATTTCGCCCTTGTACATGACGGCGATGCGGTCGGAGAGCGCCATGATCTCATCCAACTCGGCGCTGACCAGCAGCACAGCCACCCCTTCATCGCGCTTGGCAACAATCTGGTTGTGGATGAACTCGATCGAGCCGACATCGATGCCACGCGTCGGCTGAGCGGCGATGAGCAACTGAATCGGGCGACTGAACTCGCGCGCCACCACCATCTTCTGTTGGTTGCCGCCGGAAAGACTGCCGCCGTGCGTGTAGATGCTGGGTGTGCGGACATCGAATTTTTCGACCAGCACTTTGGCATGTTCGGCGATGGCGCCTTGCTGAATCGTGGCGGCTTTGGCAAATGGCGGCAAGTAGTACTGATTCAACACCAGGTTGTCCGCAATGGAGTAGGAATCGACCATGCCGTAGGCGTGGCGATCTTCAGGCACGTGGCTGCTCTTGCCGTCGTGCGTAATGCGGCGTGGGCTGGCGTTGGTCATATCGACGCCGCCAATCTGGATATGACCGGCGTCGGCCTTGCGCAAACCGGTGATCACCTCGACCAGCTCGGTTTGACCGTTGCCTTGCACCCCGGCCACCCCCACGATTTCCCCAGCGCGCACCTGGAAAGAGACGCCGCGCAGCGCCGGTTCGCCCAGATCGCTGGTTGCTCTGAGTCCCTGCACGTCGAGGACAACCGCTTTGGGGTGCGCCGGCCCTTTCTCGACGGTGAGAATCACCTCACGCCCGACCATCATCGAAGCAAGTTGCTGTTGCGTGGCGCGTTTGGGATCCGCCTCCCCCACGACGCGGCCGCCGCGCAGCACCATGATGCGGTCGGCAATGCGCAGCACTTCCTTGAGCTTGTGTGTAATGAAAATGATCGACTCACCCTGGCGCCGCAGCGTTTCCATGACGTCGAACAACCCCTCGATCTCTTGTGGCGTCAACACTGCGGTTGGCTCATCCAGAATCAGGATTTTGGCGTTGCGATAGAGCGCTTTGAGAATCTCGACGCGCTGCCGCACGCCGACGGGCAGGTCTTCGATCACGGCGTCGGGGTTGACCTCCAACGCATAACGCTGCGAGAGTTCGCGGATGCGCGCCGCCACCGCGCGCCGGTCGAGCAGCCCTGCTTTGACGCTTTCATCACCCAGCATGATGTTGTCGGTGACGGTCATCACTGGCACCAGCTGAAAGTGTTGATGCACCATGCCGATGCCGAGCTTGATGGCATCGCGCGGCGTTTTCATCACCACCGGCTGGCCGTTCACCAGAATTTCGCCGTGCGTCGGGTGATACAGGCCAAAAATAATGTTCATCAAGGTTGATTTGCCCGCGCCGTTTTCGCCCAACAACGCCAGAATTTCGCCCTGGTGAAGCTGGAGGCTGACATCCTCGTTGGCGACGACGCCGGGGAAAATCTTGGTGACATTGCGGACTTCGAGCACAGGTGTGGCGGATGTGTTCAAGATCACTCGCTCCTGGAGAACACGATTGACAATTATGATATACTAGTAGTTAAGAGCTGGGTGGCTGCAGGCCAACTAGTGCCCTATCTGGGTAGCGGAAGACAACTTCCGAGCGTGCAGCGGTTATGTCTCCTTCGTGGACATCCCCAGCTTTTTCATTTGACCAATATTGATTCCAATTCTGAGAAACCAATCACTCTCGTGGGGGACAGTTTTCCCATATAAACGTCTCTCGCAAGTCTATCGGCATTGCTGCCACGCACACGTTGAAATCTCACAAAACTCGCTGGAATGTTTGGATTCTGCTTCCTCAACAGAGAGAGCAGTACGTTTCGCACTGTCACTTCAGCTTCATTACCGGTGTAGTCTTGATCGAGAACCACTTGTTTGATTTGAAGCAGTTCATCTTTGATGGCGGCATAAACAAGAATCGCAAAGGCCCGGTACTTCACGGTTTTTGCGTCGTATCGGTTGAGTAGCGCCTGCCTGAGACGCTGCTTCACGCGCGCAGGCACAAAACAAACTATGGTAGCCCCATTCGATACAGCCACAGCGCTAGCTTTTGACCACTGTTCCAGTTTCGCACTTACATCAACATAAACCGTATACGACACCGAGTATCTCGATTTCGGCTCGTTGAGCATACTCGAATCAACTGGAGCCCATTCAGGCAAGTTGCTGACACTCCAAACGCTAAACACGAGCTGTCACTCCGACCCGCCCTCCGTCTCGTACACCTTGCCTTCCGCAGCTGGCGGACGCACCCGCCCAACAAAACCGGAAACGGCGACGATCGTCACGACGTAGGGGATCATGCTCACGAACTGACGCGGCACGGTGGTGACGCCCGCCAGCAGCAGTTCATTTTGCAGCGCCTGGGTGTAGCCAAAGAGCAGCGCGGCGCCCATCGCGCCAAAGGGCATCCAGTTGCCAAAAATCATGGCGGCCAGTGAGATAAAGCCGCGCCCGGCGGTCATGCCCTCCTGGAATTGACCGACTGCCTCCAGCACCAAAAAGCCACCAGCCAACCCCGCCAGCATTCCACCGATGATCGTGTTCATGTAGCGGAAGCGGTTGACGTTGATGCCCACTGTATCGGCGGCGCGCGGATGTTCGCCGCACGCGCGGGAACGCAGCCCCCACTTTGTGTAAAAGAGTGCGATGTGAATCACCACAACCAGGATCAGCGTCGTGTAAGTGAGCGGCGGGTTGGTGAAGAGCACCTCGCCCACCACCGGAATCTGCGACAAGCCAGGCAGTGCAATCGCCCCAAATTTACCTTCGGCGACGGCGTTGCGGTCGAACAGATAAGCGCTGATGCCCGCCGCCAAAATGATCAGCACAGTGCCGGAGATGATCTGATCCATCCGGTAGCGAATCGAGAAGACAGCGTGCAACCAGCCCATGACGCCGCCTACGGCCAGAGCAACCGCCACGCCAAAGAGCAGACTGCTCATTAGCGGCCAGTGATTCGTGCTAGTCTTGGCGACAAAGGCGGCAAAGGCGCCCGCCAGCATCATGCCTTCGATGCCAATGTTGATGATGCCGGTGCGCTCGCACAAAATACCCGACATGGCGCCGAGGATCAGCGGCACGCTGGCGCGCAATGTGAAGTTTAGGGCGCTGACGCCAAAAAAGACGCGCAGCCAGGTGTTCTCGCCCAACGACGTGGTGTTGACCAGCAGCGCCATCACCAGAAAGACCAGCAATATCCCGCCGATGATGTAGGAAGTAATGCGATACCGTTGCTTGCCCATCGTGCACTACCTCCCCCATCCGCTGCTGAAGACAGTCGCTTCCACCTGATCGCTTGGTTTGCGCAGACGGTATAACTGGCGAATGATCATCGGCGCCGCTACGAAAGCCAACACCAGCGCCTGAATGACCTGGATGATGTCGGCGGCGACGCCAGAATCGAATTGCATGCGTGCGCCGCCTGCATCGAGCGCACCCAGCAAGAAGGCCGATAACACGACGCCGAGCGGGTTGGTCTGTCCTAACAATGCGACGGTAATGCCGTCGAAGCCAACCCCGCCCGTGAACTCTGGCGCAAAGCGATGGTTGAGCCCCAGCGTCTCGATAGCGCCGGCCAGTCCGGCCAGCCCGCCGGCGATCATCATAGTGAGAATCGTGATCCACTTGACGTTGATGCCGGCGTAACGCGCTGCCTTGTTATTGGCGCCAACTGTACGCGTGGCAAAGCCCAGGGTTGTCTTGAAAATGATCCACCACATCAGCAGCGCCACCAACAACGCCAGCGCGACGCCCCAGTGAATCCGGTAGGGGTCGCCAAAAATCCAGGGGATGCGCGCACTCTCGAAGACCTCCGGCGTGCGCGAAATCGGCCCGGCGGCTGTGTCCCACAAGGGGCCGGGCGTCTGTCCCTGCGTGCCCCCGGCGTAAACCGTCCATCCGGCAAAGAGACTGGCCACGTAGTTGAGCATGATCGTGACGATCACTTCATGCGCGCCGGTGAAGACTTTGAGTGCGCCAGGAATGAAGCCCCACAACACCCCACCTGCAATGCCTGCCAACAGCGCCAGCGGCAGATGGATGAAGGCTGGCAGCCCAGGGAAATTGATTCCCACCGCCACCGAGCAGACTGTACCGATAATGAACTGACCCGAAGCGCCAATGTTGAATAACCCGGCCTTGAAGGCGACAGCCACCGAGAGACCGGTGAGAATCAGTGGGGTCATTTTGCGGATCGTGGTTGACCAGGCGCGCGCACTGCCAAACGCGCCATTGATCAACCCGCGATAAGCCGCAAGCGGGTCGTCGCCAAAAATCCACATCACAAGGGCACCCACTACGAGGGCAGTAAAAACGGCAAGGATCGGGATCAACAACATCTGCCCAATCCGACGCAAAGAGGAAGCATTCATGGCCGCTCCTGGGAATGGAACCGTGGGCGGGGAAAACAAGAGGCAAGGTTTTACCGCCTTGCCTCTTGTTCGTGAATCAATTAATGATCGGTCACGGCTGATAGCCGGTGGTCAGGCTGCCGTCTGCCAGGCCAGCCGCGATCTCATCCAGCTTGTCCTTGACTTCCTGCGGAATCTTGTCCTCGAAGTCATGGAAAGGCGCCAGACCCGCACCGCCAAAGTAGTTGCCGGAGGTCATCGTGCCGCTAGCGGCGTAGTTATTGATCAAGTCGATCACCGACGGGGTGATCAGCTTCATTGCGCTGGAGACCAGGCACGGATGCGCGGCCGGCAACGTCTCCCACTGGTCGGTGTCCACGCCGATGCAGAAGACATCGGTGCCAGCGCCTGGCGCAGCCGCCACTTCCTGCAGCGCGCCGTTGCCGGTCGAACCGCCGGCGCCAAAGATCACGTCAGCCTTCTGGTCGAGCGCCTGCTTGGCCGTAGCCGCGCCCCATTCCGGATCGACGAATGCCTGTGAAATCTCGCCCGGATGGTAGGTGGTTAGCACCGTGATGTCAGGGTTGATATACTTGGCGCCCAGCTCGTAGCCGGTGCCAAACGCCACCACCGGCGGCACCAGGTCGGTGCCCAACACGGCGGCGATGGTGCCAGTCTTGCTCAACTGGGCAGCCAGGGCGCCAGCCAGGAAGCCAGATTGATCTTCGTGGAAGACCAGACCGGTCAAATTGGGCAGCGCCTCGCCCTGGAATTGATCGATGCCGATGAAGTAGGTGTCAGGATTCTCCTTGGCCGCCTTGGTGGTAGCCTCCCCCAGGGCGAAGCCGACCGTCACGATGACGTTGAAGCCAGCGTCGACAAACTGCTGAATATTGTCGGCGTAGTCCTTTGAGTCCTGTGTCTCGATGTACTTGAAGCCATCGCCCTCGGTCAGGCCAAGCGCAGTTCCGGCCTGCTTGACGCCTTCCCACGCCGACTGGTTGAAGCTGCGGTCATTGACGCGGCCAACGTCCGTCACCAAACCAATCTTGATGTTGGCAGCTGGCGCTGGCGCCGCCTCACCACCTCCTGTCTGCGGGGCCGGCGCCGCAGGCACTGTCGCCGTACAGGCCGACAGCAGCAGTGTGAATACGAGCAACAGTGATACGACAATGGCAAAGCGCTTCTCTTTCATGGGTTCGAATCCTCCTACGGATTTTAGGAAATGCTGAAGTAACGATATCTATTTTCATCATCGACAGCAGGAGCGGGGCTTGTCACATCACCGGTGAACCAGACAATTTCAATCCCGTCCACAGATGACGTAGCGACAAGTAACTGCTATTATAGCGGAAGCATTCGATTGAGCAAACCTACACTAGTGGATTTGGGCAGTCCTGACTTTTTCAACGAACCCATCTGACGCTTCACCAATATCCAGCATGAGCAACCCAATTTTCGTTGGCATCGATGTAGGCGGCACCTTCACCGATTTTGTCGTCTGGCGCAATGGCCGGCTGGACATTCATAAAGTCCCTACAACGCCCACCGATCAAAGCATAGCGATGATGCAGGGCTTGCGTGACCTGGGTCTGTTGACAAACCACGAAACAGAAGCAAACTCCGCGTTGGCGATCGTGCACGGCATGACGGTGGCGACAAACGCGCTGCTCGAACGGCGCGGGGCGAAGACTGCGCTTTTAACAACCGCCGGCTTTGCCGATGCGCTCGTAATTGGCCGCCAGAATCGCCCGCAGTTGTATCGGCTGCACCAGACGCGCCCGGCGCCTCTTGTCGCTGATGCACACCGGTTGGAAATCGCTGAACGGCTCGATCCTCAAGGCAACGTCATTATCCCGCTGGCAGAAGCCGATATCCCGGCGATGGCGGAAACGCTGCGCACAGCCGGGATCGAAAGTCTCGCCATCGTCTTTCTTTTTTCCTTTCGCAATCCAACTCATGAGCAGCGTGCAGCAGAATTGCTGCACGCTGCACTGCCCGATCTGCCGCTCTCTCTGAGCAGTGAAATCCTCCCCGAATATCGCGAATACGAACGCACGGCCACGACGGTGATCAACGCCTACGTGCAGCCGCTCGTTGCTCGCTATCTGTCGCGCCTGGAACAGACGCTGGCGGCGCAATTGCCCGGTAAGCGCGCCCACGTCCACATCATGCAATCCAACGGCGGTGTGATTGGTCTGGAACAGGCAGCGGCGCAAGCGGCGCGCGTGGTGCTGAGTGGGCCGGCGGGCGGCGCCGTCGGTGCGTTCGCCATTGCCGAACAGGCTCTGAACGCTCCCTTTCCTCGCCTCCCTAACTCCCTGTCCGCGCACAACATAGTCAACCTGATCACCTTCGACATGGGCGGCACCAGCACCGACGTGGCGCTCTGTCCCGGCCACATCCCCACAACGGCGGAGAGCACAATCACCGACCTGCCACTGCGCCTGCCCGTGATCGACATTCACACCGTCGGCGCCGGCGGG
>CZCA01005122.1_pt1 | contig 12857 bp, 14 predicted proteins | sample 591981 | NCBI WGS metagenome assembly CZCA01 (sample SAMEA3556810, study PRJEB10932) | anaerobic digester metagenome
GGTCTGCGGTTGCGCCCCCGCCTTTGCCGATAGCGATCGCACCAGCCCGCCCGAACGCAATCAAGCCTTGTTCGCCGGCATTGACGGCGTGACAATTCTAACAGACGACGGTGCACCGGCGCCGCTTTCCGGTTTTGCCACACAATCCGGCTTCACCTGGCAGGCGCAGTTGAACAGCGCAAAGGAGGCGCCAGCGATCTTTAGCATGGGGGATGGCGCCCACAACATCGATCTCTGGATGGCGGATGATGGTGTGCTGGTGCACGCCGTGGGCCTCACACCGTCCGACCGCGCCGGTGACCTGATCGGACAGGCATGCGTCGGCGGCGAATGACCCAGGCGCACTCTTGAGAGGCAACCGACACAGGCTGGGCGTCACGCCAGAGGCGATGACCTCCAACATCGGACATCACCCCGAACTTGACGCAAAAGACTTGGGTGCAAAAAAAGGTGGGACGCCGATCAGCGTCCCACCTTTTTTCCTTATTGCTTTTGTGTATCTTAGCGTAGGCGGCGCAAGCCGCTGCGATCCAGCACGGCCGTCATCCCGATCAAGAAAGCCGAGACAGCGGGCAGCAACGGATCGGTGTGAAAGCCGGTCGCTTCCATGATGCCAAAGACTAACAACATAGCAGCGCCAAGCATGAGCAATACGTTGCTGAATTGTTCCTTTGCCATGATCCCTTCACCTCATCATGCCCGGTCAAAATCGATACCCAGTCAAGATTGTAGGATGCGCAGCGCCAATCGCCAAATCGCCGCTCTGTTGGCTGGACTGGACATAGACAGGGACAAGACCGTTGTACGCCGACCGTCGGTGAATCGTGGTGTGAACGTCCGAAAAATCTATCAGGCGCCTTGCTGCATCAACTCCGCCACCTTGCGGCCCAACTCTACGGCAAAATTTGTGCCCCGATCCCAGGGGTAGACCTGACTCATCGAAGCAAAGTAAAGACCAGGCAGCGGCGTGCGCAGGGCAGGGATCATCTCCAGGTAGCCAACCGGCGGGACAGGCTGCGCGTACTTTGCCTTGTGCACCCACGCGCCGGTGATCCACGCACGGTCGAAGGCCGGGTTGAACTTGACCAGGTAAGGTGCAAATTCGTCGAGCAGCTCCTCAGCCGACAGATCAAAGTAGCGATGCTCTGGCGGCAGGTAGTCGCCCAGATAGAGCAGATGATCGCCGGCGTAATGGCAAGGGTCGATCATGTTGGTGTGCTCAACCAATGCCAGGAAGGGGATGCCTTCGCGCTTGGGCAGGCTGATCCAGTACATATCTGCGGTCAGCTTGCGGTCGAGCGCCACAGTGAGCACCACTGCGCCCATACTCCTGAGGCGGCCAAGCTGTCCCAGGTAGTCGGCGGGCAGCGCGGGCGCCAGCCGCTGCATCGCGCCCGGACCCACTGTGCTGAGCACCTGGTCGAAACGCTGCACCTGCCCGTTCACCACCACCTCGAAGCCGCCATCCGTCATAGGGCGGATCGCCTGAACGTTGGCGCCGGTTGTGATAGCGGCGCCCTGTTGGCGGACGCGCTGCGCCAGGTGGTCGATGAAGGCCTGGAAGCCACCATCGAAGTAAGCCAATCTGGGCGTGCGCGCCACGACGCGCGCCCAGAACCAGGCCAGGTTGACCTCTTTGTAATAGTCGCCAAACTTGCCCTGCAGCTGGAACTCCCACGCCGCCGCGTAGGCTTTGTCGCCCATCCAGCGCCGCAGCCAGGCGTCGGCGCCAATCTTGTCGAATTTGCGCCATGGTTTGATCGGGTGATAGCGCAGATAGCCGATCACCATCCCCATACGCAGCCGATCGACAAATGGGATCAGCGGGAAGCTGAGGACGCGCGTAACGCTGTCGAGCGGATAATTTTTGCCTTGCGTGTGGATAGCCGTGTTAGGCCGGTAACTTTTGAGGGCATGGCGAAAACCAATCTCATCGAGCAGGCCGAGCATGGCGCGGTCGGAAAGAAAGAGATGATGGTAAAAGTGTTCGAGCGACCATTCCCACGTTGCCCGCCCCTTGAAGCCTGCAGCCAAGCCACCGAGATATGGGGCGCCCTCAAAGAGGCTAACAGCGAAACGCCCTTGTGCAGCAGGTCGCGTCAAGTCATACGCGGCTGTCAGCCCGGTGACGCCGCCGCCGATAATGGCGACGCGCCGTGCGCCGCTCGTTCTGTCCTGATAATCAATCGTCATGCTCACTCAACTCTCCGTTGCGACCGGCGCCGGGGTGTACGCAACAAAAACCAGCGCCGCACGAGCGCTGGTCTGGTCGTCGTCATGCCGGGTTGTGTCACGCCGCCAATGAAAGCTCACCGGGGCGGACGCCGTGTTGCAGATGGGTGCTCAGTTCCTGACGCGCTTTTTCGTAGAGCGCCAGCAAATCCTGATCGCTGCCTTTGAAGGACTGCACCGTTTGCGTTGCGCACAAATAACAGCCGCGCAGAAACTTGTAGTTGTTGCTGTTGCATTTCAGACAACCATCAAGTTCGATCATCATCAGCACGAAGGCCAGGCTGTCGGGGTGCGTTTCGGGCAGCGCGGCCACACGATCAACCAGCGCCTTCCATTCATCGCCGCGCAGGTCGCGCAGGCTGGGGATCAGGTGTGCGGGGAATAGTAATTCAGCTTTGGTGTGTACGCCATATTCGCTAATGTCTGACATAGATGTGGTGCCCCTGACCGTCGTCTTAAAACGTGGCGGATTCGCCTACCGCCAAAATGGTGCAGTCGATGCCCGCCTCGCGCGCCAGCGATCTGGCAAAGGCTGCCGCATCGACAGCAATCGGCGGGAAGGTGTTATAGTGACAGGGGATAACATGTTTAGCCTTGACCCACTGAGCGGCGATCACAGCGTCACTCGGCCCCATCGTGAAGAAGTCGCCAATTGGCAGGATCGCAACATCGACGCCGCCCACATCGCCGATCAATTTCATGTCATAAGTCAACGCAGTGTCGCCGGCGATGTAAAGATCATGACCATCGTTGAAGTTGATCAGAAAGCCATAGGGGTTGCCAGCGTAAGCGCCATCGGGCAGCGAACTGCTATGATGGGCGATAGTCAGCTTGACGCGGCCAAAGGGGAATACACCTGCACCACCGGTGTTCATGCCGGCGGTGTTGGCGACGCCATGGGCGCCCAGCCAGTTGGCGATCTCAAAATTGCAGATCACCTGTGCGCCAGTGCGTTTCGCCAGCGGCACAGCGTCGGCTACGTGATCGCCATGCCCGTGCGTCAGCAGAATGAAGTCGGCGGCCACCTGGTCGGCGCCGACCAACGCCACCGGATTGTTGGGCTTTAGAAATGGATCAACGACCAATTTGACGCCATCGGCGTCAATGCCAAAGGATGAATGTCCATACCAGGTGATTGTGAGTGCCATGAAGATTACCTCCTTGGGAGTTGCGAAGGGCGAGTTGCGAGGGGCGATCATCGCCGCTGCACAGAACGCCCGGCCGTTCGCACACTTCCAGGTGTCCGAGAGCCAAACAGCCTCGCAGACGCTCTGGAAATTGTTCACCAATAGAAACCAGACTTGTCGTTGCGACAAGTCTGGTGAAGTGTACCATAAATTTGTACAGGAATGAACCCTGCCGTTTGCCGAATTACGTTACTTACTCGCCGCTCTCTTTTTTGCGCTGGGCGGCTTTTTCGGCGGCCTTGCGCTTCATCTCTTCCAGGCGCGCTTTCTTGGCGGCGGCTTCGGCGTCATCGGTGGCTGGCGCTGAGGCTTCGGCGCCGCCGGCTTTGGCGGCGGCAGCTTTGGCGGCGGCCTGCGCCTTCATTGCCTCAAGTTCTTCCTTCGTGCGCTTGGGTCTGGCCTCGCCAGCTTCAGCGCCAGCAGCTTTAGCTTTGGCTTTGGCTTCGGCGGCAGCCTTCTTTTCTTCCTCGCGGCGGCGCTCTTCTTCCTTTTCTTTGGCGCGGCGTTCTTGCTCTTCGGCAAATTGCGTCGGCCAGAGAGCAGCGTAGTACTCCAGCGGCACCGTCAGTTCTTCCTTGTCGTAGACAAGCTGCGGATAGCGGTCATAGACGGCCAGCTCGTAGTCGTGGTTCATCTTGATCGCATCGAAGGGGCAGAACTCGGTGCAGAAGCTGCAACTCATACACACTGCCGCGTCGATGTAGAATTCGGCGGGGCGCGTGACAGGCTTGCCCTGGTCATCCATGTCACGCACGATCCAGATACACTGCGGTGGGCAGACCTTGGCGCAGATGCCACAGGCGGTGCAGCGATCTTCGCCTACTTCGGTATCGTAGACCAGCATCGGGATGTAGCGGAAGCGCTCTGGCAGCAGGCGTCGCTCTTCCGGGTACTGGATGGTGAGCAGCCCTTCTTGTGTAATCGGCTGGTCGATAATGCGGCGCCGGTCGTCGAGCTTGATGCTGCCCTCGTAGCGGCTCGGCTCCTTGCGACGGTCGTCGGTGAACGTATCGGTGAAGTGCTTGAGCGTAATGCCAAGCCCTTTGAGCAGTCCGGTTCCAAACATGCAAGTTCCTCCAGAGCTTTATTCCGCGATTACCGATCCACTTCGCCGAGCACGATGTCGATCGCACCCAGAATCACAACAGCGTCGGCCACTTTGTAGCCCACCGACATCGGCCCCAACGCGTTGAGGTTAATGTAGCTGGGGCTGCGCACATGATAGCGGTAGGGATTGGCCTTGTTGTCGCTGACCACAAAGTAGCCCAACTCGCCTTTGGGCGCTTCGATGCGCGCATAGGCTTCGCCTTCGACGGGGCGGAAGGTGTAGCCGCCTTTGCCGCCCAAAATTTCCCCCTTCTTGGGAATATCGCGCAACGCCTGTTGCAAAATCTTGATGCTTTCGCGCGCTTCGAGCAGGCGAATGTAATAGCGAGCATAGATGTCGCTTTCCGGCAACGTCGGGATGTCGAAGTCAAAGCGGTCGTAGATGCAATACGGCTCAGCCTTGCGGATGTCATACGGGATGCCCGCCGCACGGATCATCGGGCCGCTGACGCTCAGCGCGATCAGGTCTTCTGCCGGGAGGTAACCGACGCCGCGCCCGCGCGCCTTGACAATCTCGTTGCCACTCAGCAGTGCATCCAGTTGATCGAGCGCGCGTGGCAGGCGGTCATGCACCAGATATTTGGCGCGTTCCTCCCACCCTGGCGTTAAGTCGCGTACGACGCCGCCAAAGCGCATGTAGTTGCACATCAGACGCGCGCCGCTGACCTCCTCAAAGAGATCGAGGATCATCTCGCGTTCTTCGATGGCGTAGAGCGCTGGCGTCTGCAAAGCGCCCAGGTCGTTGAGGATGAAGCCAATCGACCAGGTGTGGTTGATGATACGCGTCAGCTCAGCCATGATCACACGGATATATTGCGCCCGCTCCGGCACCTCGATGTTGAGCAGCTTTTCAACAGCCAGCGCATAGCCCAGGTTGTTGCTCATCGAGTTGATGTAGTCGAGGCGATCCGTAAAGGGCATGTTCATTAACCACGTGTTGCGTTCGCCGATCTTCTCGTGGTTACGGTGCAAGTAGCCCATCTCCGGCTCCAACGCCAGGATTGTTTCACCCTCCACGCGCGTCAACATGCGGAAGACGCCATGTGTGCTGGGGTGATGCGGTCCCAGGTTGATGACAATCGACTGCGTATCCAGTTCGCCAAAGCTGTGATGGGGCGCCTGGCTTACCGGCACATAGGTGACCGGCTCCTGCCAGGAGTCAGGGTCCCAACCAGCAGGATAGGTGTTGTTGTCGCCCCAGGGTAGTTTATCTTCGTGCCAATGGTAACCGCCGGTGGGATGGCGGCTCTTAAAGGGCTTGGCCTCTTCTTCGAAATACGCTTCCTTCCAATCCTTGCGCAGTGGATGGCCGTTGAAACCTTCCCAGGTCAGCACGCGGCGCAGGTTAGGATGCCCCTCAAACTTAATCCCAAAAAGGTCATAGACTTCGCGTTCCTGCAAATTGGCGCCCGGATAGACGCCAGTCGCCGATGGAACGGTCTCGTTGTCGGGCACGCGTACATGCAGCCGCACCGGCCCGCCGCCTTTCCTGGTGCTGTAGAGGTGATAGACAACGTCGAAGCGCTCACTGACGCCGGCGCGCGCTTTGCCTTTGTAGGCGGAGTAATCGACGCAGGTAACGCTGGAGAGCAGGTCGTACTGCTCTTTATCGCGCAGGTGAGTCAGCAGCGCCACCAGCTTATCCGGCGCAACAAAGAATGCCTTGTCGGTGTCTGTCGCCCACTCACCGATGACTGCACCCGGCACGGCGTCGTGATACGGCAGCGCGGACGCCGAATCTACAGCTGGGGCTGTGGCGACCATCGTAGCTTCAGTCATGAAAGAACCCCCTGTTTATGCTGGTTGCTTTTGCGCCCGATACTTGGCCTGGGCCGCGCGGATACGCGCCTTGACATCGTCTGGCATCAGCTGCGGCTGGAGACGCGCTTTGCCGGCGGCGACCTTCCCGGCGCCCGCCGAACCCAGTGTGTGCTCTTTGATGATCTGCACCTTGCGCGGGTCGAAAATATCCGGCCCCAAGACCGGCACAGGGATCGCCTCGCTGGCGCCCTTGCGATACCACGGCACAGTGGTAATGCTTTGACGTTCGACCTTCTCATGCAGCTTGAGCAGCCCGTAGATCAAGGCTTCGGGTGTGGGCGGACAACCGGGCACGTAGACATCGACCGGAATGTATTTGTCGATGCCGCTGACCACGCTGTAGCCCTCCTTGAATGGCCCGCCGCCGGTGGCGCAGGCGCCCATGCTCAAGACGTAGCGCGGCTCGGCCATCTGGTTGTAGATGCGCACGATGGCCGGCACCATCTTTTTCGTGACCGTGCCGGAAACGATCATCAGGTCACTCTGGCGCGGGCTGGGACGCATGACCTCCATGCCGAAGCGGGCCAGATCATAACGGCTGGCGGCGGTGGCGATCATCTCGATCGCACAGCAGGCCAGACCAAAGAGCAGCGGCCACATGCTGGATTTGCGGCTCCAGTTGTAGACCTTGTCCAGCGTCGTGACCATGACGTTGGCTTGCAGGTCTTCCGGCACCTGGATGCGGTCGTGCAGAAACTCGTTCAGTTGTTCTTGCTTCAACTCGCTAAACTTCACCACCGGAGTCGTCGTCATAGAACTGTTCCTTTGTTGCGGCTTGCAGCGCGCCCACGCAGCGGCTGCCCTCTTTTCGACAATGGGGCAAGGGGCGAATTGCGAGGGGCGTTACGCCGCTGCCATTTTCATAGCTTCATGTTAAAGCACATTCAAAGCACCCTGTCGTCAGCGAGGAAGATTCGCTTCTGGCAGGTCGGATCGCCCCCAAAAAAGCTAATCCACCTGGATTGTGCAAAATTCTACATGATCGGATCACATCTGGCAACTTCCTGCGAATTTGGCGATAAAATCAGGCATCAACCGCCGACAAAATTCATTCCCTTGCTGTCTTTCATGATGTCGCCTCCTTCGGGCGACAAATGCGCCCAATAATTCTCACAATTTTCATAATAATTGACACCCGCGGCAGGCAGTGCTATACTCGCACCAATTTTCGTGTTGCCGCCAGCTACGCAGTGGCGCCCTATGCGGTGACGCTAAACGATGTGAGGAGCAGAATATCGTGGGACTTACATGGCCGTGGAAGAAGAAATCAGCCGTCAAACACAAAATTTTGTGGGTGGACCTGGGTGATTTGGGTGACCTGGTGAATCCTAGCGGACCACACGAACAATGGCAGGATCACGGCCTGGGCTTGCTGCGCACGATCATGCACAACGACGGCGTCATGACCGACATCGTCTCGACACGCGCAGTGACAGCGTGGGAGCAACTGGCGCGGCAGATGCAGGGCTACGAGATGCTGCTAATGAACGTGCGCAGCTACACCTTTCCTACCGGGCAGAAGGCGGCGAGAGTCTTCAAGGAAGTCAACCCCAACGGCATCGTGATCGCGGGTGGGATGCATGCCACAGTGGCGCCACACGAGATGCTCGCCATCAATGCCTTCGATCATGTCGTGCAAGGGCCGGGCGAAAAAACTATCCTTGACCTGGTTAAAGACCCGGCGGCATATCCGCGACTAGTGCAGGGCGTCGGCGCAAGTTCGATGGCGGAGTGGCCGATGATGGATCGCGAGCTGTGGCCCAAGCCGGTTGGCTGGCGAATGCAGCGGCGCTGGAAATGGAAATGGCCGCTTGAACCGGAGTGCGGCTGGGGGCCAGGTCCCGTGGCGACGATCATCACCAGCCGCGTCTGTCCGTGGCAGTGTGTCTTTTGCAACGAGAACTCCTACATCCCTAATATGGGGCGCAAGCCAGTCGATCAGGTGATCGACGAGTTGAACTATCTTGACCGCAAATACGGCGTTGGCTCGGTCGTCATTCACGACTCGATGTTCTTCCAGAATCCCAAATGGCTGCGCGAGTGGATCGAGAAATACCCGCGCCAGACCAAACGCTGGACTTACTGGGCGGCAGGTCGCGCCGACACTGTGCGCCAATGGCCTGATCTCTTCGAAGCGCTGGTCAAAGAGACCAACTGGCGCACTATCTCCATCGGCTTTGAATCGGGCAGCGACCGCATCCTCAAGCTGCTCAACAAGGAGTGCACCGAGGAAGACAACTACTTCGCCATCGACCTGGTCAACCGCATCGGTGATGAGCTGGAGGCGAGGGGCGAACAACCACCCAAGTTCTGGTCGAACATCATGCTCGGCATCCCCGGCGAAACGCACGAGGATGCCTTCAAGACGATGCGCATGTTAAAGCACATGAAGCGCGTCTTCCCATCGATCTCTTACTATGCGCCCTACCCTGGCTCGGCGTTGGGCTTTCAGCTGATTGCTGAGGGCAAGAGTTTAATGTCGAACGATAATTATCACCGCTTCCCAGACGACGAGAAGGTCAAGGGCGTTGATTACCAGTTCTATCGCGATCTGCTGGCTGGCAAATACGACGCCGAGATCAACAAAGGCATCGACCAGGTGACGCGCGGGGCGGAGTTATATCAGGGGACGTTGGTGAAGGCGTGAGATTTGGAGATTGGAGATCAGAAGATTGGAGATTGGAGATTAGCGTTTCCTCGTCTCCCCTTCTCTCTCCCTCTCCTATCTCCCTTCTACCTACAAAGTGATTGAGATTTATGAGCAGCTTCTCGAATCCGCACTATATGTATCTTTTCACCCTTAAAAACGGCAAGAAGAAGCTGGCGTATGGCGAATCGCCGGAGGATGCGCTGGAGATTCTGCGCATCCGGCTGAACGAGGCCGAGATGAGCGAGATTCTGACCGACCAGTTCATCAAGATCAACCAGCGCGAGTTGCAGCAATACGTCAATGATCTGGGCTGAAACGACCTGGGCTGAGATGCGGGTGAGTGACAGGCAACAGGCGATACTCATTGCCCTGCAGGCGGGAGATCGGCTCAAGGTGCATCGAACCATGGACGGTGAAAAGCTCTATTTGCTCCATCGTCGCGATGAGTCGGATGCCATCGTTGTAGACGCCGCCATCGTTGCCCGTTTGGAGCGCAACGGGCTGATCGAAAGCAATATGAAGTTCCCGGTTGCAACGTTTCTACTTACCGATCAAGGCGTCGCCGCCGCTGCAAAGCTCACCGGCAGCCCACAGATGCCAATAGGTCCGCGCAATTTTGGGTAAACCAAATAATTCTCATAAATTTGAGAATAATTGACATGGCGTCGGCGTCGTGATATAACCGCACACGCAGGAAATGTTGATTTGGGCGGCGCGCCGCCACAAGGAAACGCATCACCGTGCACGCAGTTCGCAAGCATATTTTGGAAATACTCAAAGAGTCGGGTGGCTCCACCGTTGCTGAACTGGCCGAGCGCCTTGACATGGCGCCGGTGTCGGTGCGCCATCACCTCGACATTCTCCAGGGCGACAACCTGATTAAGATCGGGCGCATTGAACGCACAGGCAGCGTGGGGCGCCCACAACAAATTTATCAGCTCACCGACGACGCAGCCGAGCTTTTTCCCAAGAACTTTGCGCTGCTGGCAGCTGGCATGGTGCGTCAACTCAAACAGTTGTTGCCGCCCGACCAGGTGGAAGCTGTCTTTGCATCGCTAGCCGCGGAGATGGCGGCGGAAGCTGACCTGGCTGTATTGGAAACGCTGCCGTTGGCTGAACGGCTGGATCAGGTGGCGGCTTTTCTCAACGCACGCGGCTATCTGGCGCGCTGGGAGCCATGCACAACGGATGGCGCTGCTCAGTTTGTGCTCTACAAACATAATTGCCCTTACGCCGGGCTGTCGGGCGAACATCGCGAATTGTGCCAGATGGATCAACTCCTGATCGATCGCCTGGTGGGGGTGCATTGCGATCGCACAGCATCGGTTGCCAACCATGATCGTTGTTGCACATACCAGATCGGCGTCGAGGAACAAATTGTCTCGCCGGCTACCCTGCCAATGCGCACGGCGCCAATCGAGTTTGCATTGTATAATCAGGAAGTTGTACTGGCGGCTTGATGAGAAATGTTGAACTTCAGGTAAACGAGGATGCGGTGATCAACAACGTCAGTCTCTTCTCCACTGCATATGGCAAAGTCACCATGGCGTCGCTGCCCGGTGAATTTCCTATTGACCCAACCTTTGACCGCTATGGGCGCCGCATCAACTACCTGCGCATCAGCCTGACCGATGCCTGCAACCTGCGCTGCGTCTACTGTATGCCGGAAGATATGAGCTTCCGCCACCGCAGCGAATTGATGTCTGATGACGAACTACTTTATCTTGTCAAGATCGCAGCCAGCCTGGGCGTGACCAAGATTCGGTTGACGGGCGGCGAACCCACGATCCGGCCAGGGATTGTTGACCTTGTGCGTGCAATTGCTGCAACGCCCGGCATCAAAGACCTGGCGATGACGACCAACGGCATTCTGCTCGACAAACTGGCGGCGTCGCTGGCGGCAGCCGGGTTAAAACGCGTCAACATCAGCATCGACACCCTCGACGCCGAGAAATTTCACCGCATCACACGTTGGGGGCATCTCGACGACGTGTGGCGCGGCATCCATGCTGCGGAAGCCGCCGGGCTGACGCCGATCAAGCTCAACGCCGTGATCGTGCGTCACTTCAACGACGGTCAGGACATGATTGACCTGGCGCAGCTCACGGTCGAGAATGACTGGGAAGTGCGCTTCATCGAAATGATGCCCTTTGGCGAGGTGAGCGACTTTCAGCAGACCAACGTTGTGCCCTACGCCGAGATGAAGGCGCGCATCGAAGCGCACTTCGGGCCGTTGGAGGAGGCGAGCTACGACTACGTCGATCCCAGCCGGCCGTTTCGCATTCAAGGCGCAATGGGCACGCTTGGCTTCATCAGCAGCGTGACCGAGCCGTTCTGCCAGGGCTGTGGCCGCGTGCGCCTGACGGCAGATGGGAAGCTGCGTCTCTGCCTGCTGCGCGACGATGAAGTAGACTTGTTGACGCCGCTGCGCGCAGGCGCTTCGTGGGACGAGCTGCGGGCGCTGATGCGCGACGGCGCCTATCACAAGCCGTGGGGGCATGAGCTGTCGGCAGGCAAATTCGCTGAAAACCGGGCAATGAACCAGATCGGCGGATAAGTGAGCAACGTGTTGCGTGACTCGTGTTGCGTGGTGAAGCAATTCCGATACATACATAACATTCAATACGCAACACGAACCACGCAATACGCAACACGTTTTTTAAGACAAGGAGACCAGGGAACCATGATTACTTTGACTGAAACCGCTGCCAGCAAGCTCGGCGGCATTATGGCAGAGAAGGGCTTGAAGGAGTCTCATGCGCTGCGCGTCTTTGTCAAGGGCGGCGGCTGTGGCGGGATGCAGTACGGCATGACCTTTGACCAGCCGCGCGATGGCGATGAGCAGTACGAAATGCACGGTCTGCGTGTGATCGTCGACCCGACCAGCCTCTTCTACATCGACGGCTCCAGCATTGACTACGTCGATAACCTGATGGGCGGCGGCTTCCATATCGACAATCCGCAGGCGACCAGCTCCTGTGGCTGTGGCAGCAGCTTCCGCACCGCCAAGAGCCACACTGGCGAAGAGATGCCGCAGAGTTGCAGTCATCACTGATGCACTGGCACAGATGCGCAGTGTGCGCCGGTTAGCTGGCGGCTACACTGCGCATCTTCTTTTGCACCGGAGACGCCATGATCCGTAGCGCGCCGATCGTAGCGACTGGGTCCGCACCGATTCCAGCCGACTATACAATTGCCCCGCTCAGCGTGGAACAGTACCACGCCATGGCGCGCGCCGGCATCCTGGAAGAGGGGGCGCCGATTGAGCTTCTCGAAGGCTACCTGGTCGAGAAGATGACAAAGCATCCACCCCATCGTGTCGCGACTCAGCTTGTAGAACTAGCATTGCGTCAAGTAATACCAGCCGACTATCACACTGCAATGCAAGAGCCAATCACGCTGGAGGACAGCGAGCCAGAACCCGATGTAGCGGTCGTGCAGGGGACGATCCGAGATTACGCAGCACGACATCCCTATGCGCACGAGGTTGCACTGGTTGTGGAAATTGCCGACGCGACATTGGAGCGCGATCGCTACTCGAAGCGGCGCATCTATGCCCGTGCAGGCATCCCTTGTTACTGGATTGTCAATCTGCTCGACCGGATGGTGGAAGTCTATTCAGAGCCTTCAGGACAGACAGCGCATCCGTTTTATTTCAATCAGCGCAGCTTCAGTGAAAGCGAAGCTGCACCGGTGGAAATCCACGGTCAGCATGTCGGCGTCATTTCGGTCAGATCGATCCTGCCATGAAAGCACGTTATTTCGCACTCGACGAAGCCAGAGCGACGCTGCCGCAGGTCAAGGCGCTGATGGAGCAGGTGCAAGCCGCCCGCCGCGAGATTCTGCGTCTGCGCCCCGAC
>CZCA01000382.1_pt1 | contig 12811 bp, 10 predicted proteins | sample 591981 | NCBI WGS metagenome assembly CZCA01 (sample SAMEA3556810, study PRJEB10932) | anaerobic digester metagenome
CGATAGACTCCGGTCGCCACCCCTGCCAGCATAGCCGCACCGAGGCAGCCTGCTTCTTCATTCTGCATTGTATAGACAGGCCTTTGGATTACGTCCGCTTTTATCTGGCCCCAGACTTTGCTGCGAGAACCACCGCCTAGAGAACGGATTTCCGTGGCGTGAATCCCTAGATCCTCCAAAAGATTCAAGCTACGCCTAATGGCAAAAGCTACAGCTTCCATAATTGCCCGAACGAAATGAGGACGCGTGTGATGCAACGTCAGCCCATGGAAAACCCCTTTAGCCTTCGGATTGAACTCAGGTGCCCAAGCACCCTGAAGATGAGGCAACATAATCATGCCATCGCAACCAGGCGGCACTTGAGCCGCTTCCTTATTCAATAGATCATAGGCATCAATCCCAGTCAACGAAGCTACGGTTCTCTCAGGTTGGCAGAAGCTATCTCTAAACCAGCGTAGAACCCCGCCCCCCATGGTGCAGGTGTGCGCGAAATAAGTATCAGGCATGACATGGTAATGGCAAGGAATATTCCCCTTGGCGTCAAAGAAAGGCTCATCTACCGCAGCACAAATGGCTAAAGCCGCACCGGTATTCACCGAAATGATTCCTGGTTTGATATTCCCCACTCCGATTGCTCCGCACGCCTGATCTAACCCACCTGTGGCCACCAATGTTTCGGGGGAAAGCCCTAGCTCCAAAGCGATCTCCGGCCTAAGCGAACCCACAACCTCACCCGATTCCTTAATCTCCGGCAACCTATCTTCGCTAATGCTCAAGTAGTCCAGCATCTCCTGCCACCAAACCTTATTGGTGAAGTCCCAATAAGCGTTGGTGCAGATGAGAGAGCCTTCGCAGACGTACTTTCCGGTTAAGCGATAGATGAAGTAATCCTCGAGCATTAGGAATTTAGCGGTTCGCCGGAAGACATCAGGAGCATTCCGCTTGATCCAGAGGATCTTTGATGCCGGCCAAATGGGTAACATCTTAACCTGGCCCGTAACACGCCATGCGTCCTCTTTTCCGAACTCAAAATGCCTCCCCATTTCCTCCGCCTCAGCTTGAGCCCGATTGTCTAGCCAGACAATAGCGTTCATAAGAGGTTGCCCAAATTCATCCACAGCAATCAGGGTCTCGCCCTGAACTGAAAGACCGATAGACTTAATCTGGACCGGGTCGACTCCGGAGGTGGCCAGCACCTCAGATAGACCTCGTTTAAAAGCAGTCCAATAGGTCTCAACCGGCAATTCAACTTCCAGAGGCGTTGGCGTTATCAGGGTATATTCCTGACTGGATTTAGCTATGGCCACACCGTCCGTTTGAAAGAGCATAATCTTAAGCGCAGTTGTACCGAGATCCAATGCTAATATATAGTCCATATCTTTCACCTCCTCATCTCAAGGGCTGGGAGCGCAACATGCTTGTTGTCGAGTTTCATCAAAATGACTATTCAACCCTTTCCAAAAAAACGTTCGACATCGTAAGCTAGAGTAGGTTCGCCAGAATCGGCCGCTCTAACAACCTCGCCCACGAAGAGCAGACAGGTACCGACATCGAACGTGTAAGTCAACCGACAATCAAGATACGCAGCGCAATCAGCTAAAATGGGAGCACCTGTGCTTTGGTAAATTAACGGCACATCCGCCAACCTATCATTATCCCGGCCAGTGCCAAAACCGCATTTCTTCGCCAAATCAAATTGATCCGTCCTGAGCACATTTACGGAGAAGCATCCTGCTTCAGGGATCAACTCACTTGTATAGTGAGTCTTGCCAATGGCCACCAAAACCATGGGTGGCTTCCCGGAGACCTGCGTGACCCATGCTGCGGTCATTCCATTCGTGCATTGGGACGTCTTAACTCCAATCAGATAGACCCCGTGTATTATGCGATCCAGCACGGCAGAAATCTCCTTATTCATTATCCGAACACCTCCAGTCCCCTATCGAGTCGTCTATCGCCACAATCGCGTTCGGGCCGAGACGGCCTCTCCTGGTCAACGGACATAAGCGCTAAGACGCAACAAAGCAAACGTAGTCTAAAGTCATTGCACCGGCTTCAACATGTAAGCTAAAACATCCTCAATTTGCTCTCGAAAAGAGCCTCCTGGAACGAACTTCTTATCAAAGAATGCGCCACCAATAGTGAACCCCCAAGGGTTCAATTCCTTCATCAAGTCCAATCGGGAGTAGCTGTTGATACTCCCGGCCATTATTATGGGAATATCAATGCTTCTCACGACTTCTCGCGTTAGGTTGACAGGCTCCTCCTGTTTGTGCCTGAAGGAAATAAGGGTAATACCATCGACACCATGTCCCTCCAGCTCACGGGCTTCGGCGACAATCTCTGTTAGCGAGCCCACCATTACACTGGGAATGTAAGGCCTCTTCCCGATAAATGGCATGTACTTGAGTGGGCTCTCGCGCACCAATCGCAGAACCGATGGATGATAAACCGTTCCTGTAAGATAGTCAAAACCGCATTCAATTCCGAACTGTGCTGCCTGCAGGCACTCTTTTTCTTCATGAGCTACAACCTCAAGCACAGTGGATTTGCCGGCGTCTCGGAATGCCTTGACCAATTCCTTCATCTCTTCGTCAGAGAGCCCTACATTCTTGAATCCCCAATACTCTACAGGCAAGTCTTTACACTCATTAAAAATAGCCAACGCGTCTTTTACGGTTTTGTCGTGGTGAGTTAACATGACAACTAGCCTTGGTACCATCCTACATCCATCTCCTTACGTATATCAGAGTGGCGTTCAGTAGTGTACTTATCCGTCCGTCTCACTTACGACTGCTATTCCCCCCTCCATTTGGGTCATTACTCTGTCCAGCAGGATCCACGCATGCTGTTTTCTTGTTTCTGACTATATCTAATGCAAGAAACATACCAATAAAGAAAATCCCTCTATTCCGCTAAAATAGACAAGCTAAGAAGGCATGAGATTCCGGATCATCTTAATGAAACGCTGCTCTTGCTGCATCAGTTACAAGCTTCTGTGTCAGCCATTGCACCAATCCTTTGAGTCTTTCTTGTTTTTTAGATTGAGCCTAATCTGATTCATAAGAGACTCGCTTGAATCACCAACCTCCGCATGATCGCGGGCAATACCATCCCTATTGGCCTGAAAAGCACAGTCCGAACCTTCCGACACAGTCAATCTAGCTATTATTTGAAGTGTCACGGAATCAAGATCCTCTGTAGTCCCGGTGTCGTCCAGAGTCATTCTAAGTGCATCATGATCTGGAACTCATGGAAAAACGAAAAGGAAACGAAGCTGGCTCAAGACAGGAGAAAGTAGTTTGCGGTTATAAAGGGACTCTTTGCTGTTACTCACCGGAAAGTTTCATGACGCATGAGATGGTTCCGGGAGACTCTGAAAGACATAATGGATGAGGTCACTTCGTTACCAAGGGAAAGGTATTATTTTCCGAGTTTAGAGGCTGCCATATATGAAAAATGGGCTACAACACAAATGGCTCAATTACGACTACTGCTACCTTAACCGCAAAGGGTTACTATATAATGGCGGGTGCAAATCAATAAGAGGGGCTACAGTAGTGTTAAGCCCGTCTTCTAAAGCTAACAGAATGATATCATAATCTTAGAGTTACGCTCATCACGAACTCCCCGTACAATTGCTACAGGTTCAGATGATCCATGAAACTATTCAAGGTTTCAGCCGCATCTCCCAATAGTAGAGTTGTGTTTTGCTGCGTATATAGTGGATTGTCCACTCCTGCATAACCCGGTTTCGTGTCAAGGTTAAATACTATGACTGTCTTTGCTTCATATGCTCTTAGAATAGGCATCCCGTAGATAGGTGTGCCTTCAGCGGTATTAGCTGCCGGGTTTACCACGTCATTAGCTCCTACGATGATTACGACATCAGTATCTTCGAATTCCGGGTTTATCTCTTCCATCTCAAACAGCTTATCATACGGAACATCCGCTTCTGCCAATAATACATTCATATGACCGGGCATTCTCCCTGCTACAGGATGAATAGCCAGTTTTACCTCAGAACCGTTTGCTTCCAGTGTTTCAGTCAATGTTCTTACCTTAAATTGAGCTTGCGACAAGGCCATCCCGTATCCGGGGACGATTATCACTTTCTTTGCTTCTCTCACAGCATCCAAGTACCCATCATCTCTGCTTGCTGCGCTATCCCGGCATGTGACGTCCGTAGGGTCTTCTGAATCCTCACCGGTAAATGCAGCAATAAGTCTATCCAGCGATTCCTTAGCATCCCCAAGGAAAAGCCTGGCCTTGGGTGATGAGTACAAGGGATTGTCTACTCCTGCATAACCGGGTTTTGTATCCAAATTCAGAATGAAGATGTTTTTGGCATCTTCTGCACTTAGAATCGGCATTCCGTATATCGGGGTGCCTTCTGCGGTATTAGCTGCCGGGTTAATTACGTCATTTGCGCCGACTACTATTGCGAGATCACAATCAGCAAATTCAGAGTTTATGTCTTCAAGCTCATAGAGTTTATCGTATGGCACATCTACTTCTGCCAGCAATACGTTCATGTGTCCCGGCATTCTCCCGGCCACAGGATGGATGGCGAACTTGACCTCTTTCCCGGCATCTTCAAGCAGATCCATGAGTCTTTTGACGTGAAACTGAGCTTGTGCCAAGGCCATTCCATACCCGGGAATCACAATGATTCTCTCAGCTTTCCTAAGAACAGAGCCTTCGTCCTCTCTTCTTAAGTCTTCCTGGGATTCCGTATCCTCGGAATCCTCGCTTTCCTCCACGTGAGGATCTATAGCAGCATTCCCATTGGCGGAATGCAAAACAGTCCGCCCTGTCAGGACCTGACCAAGACTCCTATTCATAGCTCTACACATTATCCCGGTTAGGATAAGGCCTGATGCGCCTACAATCGCTCCTACCGCTATCAAGAGCGGGTTAGAAATAGCAAAACCTGATACTGCGCCTGCAATTCCTGAGAAGGAGTTCAAAAGTGAAATAGTAACCGGCATGTCTGCGCCGCCTACACGGATTGTAAATATCACACCGAAAAACAGTGCAAGTATAAGTACTATGATTGCCAGGGCTCCTATGGAGCCTTCCGCAGCCACAATGAGAGCTATGTTAAGAGCACCCATTGCTATTAAGGTTAGAGTATTTATCAGTGACTGCCCCTTGAATACTATGGGTCTTGATGTCATCTTGCGATCAAGTTTCGCAGCTGCAATTAAGCTGCCGCTGAGGGTTACAGCGCCGACTATTATGCCTAATCCCGCTGTGAATCTGTCAATGCTTGAAAGGCTGTATGTAGCGTTAACCAAAGAAAGCAAAGAAACAATAGCTGAGCTGCCTCCACCTAATCCGTTTAAGAGCGCAACCATCTGTGGCATCTGGATCATGGCAACTTTTACGGATAGGTAGTACCCTATAGCTGAACCTATGGCCATGGATACCCAGAGGAGCTTAAGGTCTACAATCCCTTCAGCCAATAAGGTCAGCACGATGGCGCCTACCATTGATACAGCACCTATCAGGTTCCCTCGTACAGCGGTTTCCGGTGAACTCATCAACTTGATTCCGAGGACAATGCCCGCGACAAACACTAAGCCAAGGACATTAGTATAGATTGTTCCCATTATATTTTCACCCTCGCGTCTATTTCCTGAACATTCTTAGCATTCTATGCGTAACCAGAAATCCACCTACCACATTCACCATAGCAAGTATGATTGCGACTGCGCCAAAAAGACGATATCCGGTGACTTTCGCTAACGCGGTAACGGTGAGCGCCCCCAACACCGTAACACCTGAGAGAGCATTAGTCCCTGACATTAACGGGGTATGCAACAAGCTGGGGACATCACTTATCACCTTGTAACCTACTATGGTAGCAATGATGAATATAGATATGAGGCTGAATACACTCATTACAGAACAACTCCCTACTTCATCTTCATTGCTTCTAATGCTCCTGCGTGAACCAGTTTTCCGTCGCGAGTCGCAAGAGACGAAGCCACAATCTCATCCTCAGGATCAAGTTTCATCTTTCCGTCTTCAGCCAGGTAAGCGATGAAGTTATAGATATTATGTGCAAACATCCATGTGGAGCTGGTGGGAACCATTCCGGGTATATTCTGTGTGCCTTCTATGCTGACACCGTATTTCTCAATAATAGCAGCAGGTTCTGTAATCTCGCAGTTGCCTCCCTGGTCAATGGCTACGTCAACAATGGCGGAACCCGGTTTCATAGCCTCCACCATCTCTTCTGTAACCAACACGGGTGCAAGTTTGCCCGGGATCAGCGCTGTAAGGACGATTATGTCAGCTTCCAATACTGTGTCCTTAATGGCTTCGCGCTCTTTGAGCAGCCACTCGTCAGGCAGCTTCTTCGCATATCCGCCTGTGCCGACAGCGACCTCAGCAGGGACTCCAACATCAACAATTTTGGCTCCGAGGCTTTTCGCCTGTTCACGTGCGTCAGGCCTAATATCCGCTGCATACACCACTGCCCCAAGCCTCTTTGCAGTGGCTACCGCCTGTAGCCCGGCAATACCTGTGCCGATAACCAAGACATTGGAAGGCCTTATCATGCCTACAGCAGTCCCTACCATTGGCATGAACTTCGGCAATCTGTTGGCAGCCATAAGGACAGCCTTGTACCCTGCTACTGTACTCATAGATGTAAGAGCGTCCATTCCCTGCGCTTTCGAGATTCGTGGAATACCGTCTAAGGTCAGTGAAGTAACTCCCTTTGCTGCAAGATCCTTTACCATTTGATGGTTCGTCGGTGCAGCCGGGTGCAAGAAGGTAATAAGCACCTGACCTTCTTTCATTAGTTCAACTTCGTGTTTCCCCTTCTCATCGTTGAAAAGAGGCTCCTTGACTTTCAGGATAATGTCTGACTTGGCAAATATCTCTGTAGCATCATCAACGATCTTAGCTCCCGCTTCTGCATATGCAGAAGCAGCAAAATAGGATCCGATTCCTGCACCTTTCTCTACAAGCACACCGGCTCCTTCAGAGACCATCTTCTTGACTGTGTCAGGAATTGCGGCCACTCGCCGTTCTCCCTTCATGATTTCCTTTGGGACGCCGATCACTAAACCTTGAAACTTCATTTCACTGGACCTCCTATTGCATTGGAGCTGGTCTTACATGTTCCATGTTCCTTGATAACTGAGGAGAAGTCATGTCACGGAGAGTCAACGTTTCTTGGTAGCTGTTTTTCTAAAGTGTTCATCAAGACATCTCGAGAATTACTGAAGTGTCACTCTACGCCCGACGAAATTGCGGAACTCGATCTCCCCAAATTGACTGGATTTCTTGAGCTACGCTCCAGAAGATGCTTTGGACAAAGCCATGCGGAGCGCATATCTAAGTCTACGACGAAGTCAAGAAACAGCAGGACAAGCACCTCTGGTTGCAACAGAAACAGTCTTGCGACGCTTGGCTCACCTAATCTACTCGGTCTGGACCCGAGAACAGCCGTATGATCCGAATTACAAGTGGGTCTCTCCGGGCTCAGTTGACTAAACTCTATCTTCAGCTACTAAAGTACTATTCGCTATTTTGCCATTGACTTTTCATAGCACGTCCATTCCCGTGAGGTTTTATCACACTCATACCTTGTGTCACATCAAACGTCACTATGGAAAACTTGAGTAACAGCATAGTGCATACAGCTAAGTTGACATACCTAGTGCCTGCAAGACAGGTTGTCGACCCCAACATGCTTCTGTTCAATTACCAAAGAATAAAGCCGGATCATATCTACTGTACTAGGAGGATACCACCTTACGGTCATTCAACGTACAAGCGTGGTACTCTCTCCCCAATATGCAGCCACTGCTCATTAATGGACAAACCGAGCTCCATCGCTTTCTCTTCTACCGTGAGCATGAGCGATCCTTGATTCCCAATGATAGTAACTTGATCTCCAATCTGCGCGTCCGGAACATTAGTAATGTCTATCATACACGAATCCATGTTCACTTTTCCTATGATAGGCACGCGCTTGCCTCTCAGTAGGAGCATCCCTCGATTTGCTAGTGCGCGCCCTACTCCATCTACGTAGCCCGCAGACACGATAGCCATCCGCCTTGCGCGTTCCGCTACATATGTCATATCATATCCAACTGCATCTCCCATTTCTAAATTCTTGATTTGAACCACACGCGAAACTAAGCTCATTACTTTCCGCAGCTTCGTCGGGCTTTCCATGGCTGAACCCTCTTGCACACCGCAAAGGCCGAGACCTATCCTTACCATATCAAGATGCATGCTTGGAAATTGCAGTGTTGCCGCAGTGTTCGCTGCATGAAACATAGGGGTAATCTCAAGCCTGCGCACTAAATTCATTGCATCCTGAAATAACCGAAACTGTCTCCAGGTATTGGTCGAGTCTCGCGCGTGCGCCGTAGAATAGTGCGTGAATATTCCTTCTACTTGAAGGTGGCCTAGTTCTGACACATAAGTGAGGAATGAAGTCAAATCCGGCAAACGCACACCGAATCGATTCATACCCGTATCTACTTTCACGTGAATCCTAACAGCCCTATGTTTCCTTGCACCAGCCGCATCTAGCGCATTAGCCAGCTCTATAGAGCAGACGGTAGGGATGATATTGTCATGTTTTACGATTTCTTCTGCTTCCTCAGGAAGAATCGGCACCAGAATGTGAATGGGGGCCTGAATGCCATGGCAGCATAATTTTAGGCTTTCTTGCGCAGTAGCCACTCCGAGTCTATCACCACCTGCCTCAAGTGCTGCTAGGCTTACCGGAACAAGCCCATGCCCGTAAGCATTCCCTTTCACAACACACATAAGCTGACATGTAGACGGAATTAGAGATTTGAATGTTCTTACATTTTCTCTCAAAGCTGAAAGACTCACTATCGCTGTGGCATGACTGGGCGTAATCTTACCTTCTCTTGTCGTAGACTCTGAATCCAAGCTATTCACCTCCATACTGCAAACCACACTTCAAATTTGCGCCCTGCAACCTCCAAAAGGACACAGGAGCAATAGTAAGATCCGTATAGCAACAAGTACACCGTCCATCGTCACTGAAGTTGCAGGTTTACCCCCTTTGGGAAATCTCCTCCACTGCAGTTAGCAAACGATCCACTTCTCCAATTGTGTTATATGGGGCTAAACTAGCGCGAACAACACCACCTCTCTCTACAAGGTCCAACACTTCAATTGCCCTGGTGGCATAGAAGTCGCCATACATAACAAACACGCCAACATCCCCAAGTCGCCGTGCAACATCCGACGCATGCACCCCATCAAGTGTAAATGCCACAGTAGGAGTGCGAGAACCGTCCAGCGGAGGCCCATAGATCGTCACTCCGGAGGTTCTCTTGAGACCGTCCATCAGTCTCTCGCATAGCGGATGCTCCCATTCTTCTAAAGCCCGGTAGCCTGCAAGCACCCTTCTTCTAAGATCATACTCGCAGCCTTCGTTCCCAATCATGGCATCACCGAGGCTAGCAATGAAATTCACTGCCTCTATGCTGCCGGCTATGCCCTCATGATTCAATGTGCCTGTCTCAATCTTTCTGGGGGGAGTTGACCTTTGCGGACGTAGCTTGTAGGTCTTAAGGGCTTCAAATGCTGGCGTTCGACCGTATAAGACGCCAATGTGCGGACCGAAGAACTTGTAGGCAGAACAGATAAGAAAATCACAATCGAGAGCCTGGACATCGATTGCGCCATGAGGAGCGTAATGAACAGCGTCAATAACTGTCGTTGCACCCACCGATTTGGCAAGCTCTATCACGAGCTCAACATCGTTCACAGTCCCCACTGCATTAGAGGCGTAACCCACTGCCACAATCTTAGTCTTTGGATTGATCTCTTGTCGTAACCAGTCATAGTCCAATGTGCAATCTTCAGTGCAAATCGGCACCGACTTGACGATTACTCCCTTTTCCCTTAGTTCCTCCCACGGGCTTCTATTAGCCTCATGATCAAGATCCGTGATGATAATCTCATCTCCAGACTCTAGATCTCTTGCCAGAGCTCGCGACAGTGAGAAGTTCAATGTAGTCATGTTAGCTCCGAAGGCAATCTCATCTTCGGATTTTGCGTTGAATAAAATAGCCATTGTATCGCGGGCTTTCCGAAGCATGTTGTCAGTTTCCCGACTGGTAAGATATAGTCCGTGAGTATTTGCGCTGCTATACTTGCAGTATCTGGCAATTGCATTAATAACCCTTGTAGGGAATTGGGTTCCACCTGCTCCATCGAAGTACGCTGCGTTATGGTTATCTACTGTGACCTCAAGCGCTGGAAATTCATTCCTGCAATACGATAAATCAACGATCATGTCCGTCCCTCCAGTTTATTGAATTCTTTCAGCAAGAGTCTTTCGCGGTCCTCAGTGCAAACAGGCACTAACTTAACGACGATGCCCTACTCTTCTGGCTCTACCAATGGACCCTTGGACCTCTGTTTGCCTCGTAATCAAGATCTGTGATGATAATCCCGTCTCTAGGTTTCATGTCTCTTGCCACAGCTCGCGACAACGAGAAATTCAATGTAGTTATGTTGGCAGCGAAATCTATGTATGCCTCTTTTCCATCTCCTATGATATTATTTTGCAAGAAACATACCAACAAAAAGACCTTCTTCTAACTCACCAACACAAACCATATTGAAAGGCTTGCGATTCCAGGCTATCTCCGTGGAATACAGCTCTTACTACATAGGCAAGAGCTTCTTGTCCGCTATTGCGTGGCTCTCTTCACTTTTTCATGTTTCTTCTGCTGAACCTAATCTGAGTCATAAGAGACTCGCTTGAATCACAAACCCTATGTAGTAGTGAGCAACGTCTTACCTTAGATTTACCCGAAGTATTGCTCTATCGTGAAAACCAAGTGTCTTCCGCATGCGTCCTGAGGGCACCATACATAGCTGCAGGACAACCATACCAAGATGTAAAAAGAATCCGTCACGACACATCAGACCAGAAACCTAGCTTGGCAAGGGACTTGTCAGCCACTGGGCATCACCTATCGATTGTCGCGTTTTCCATTGACTCACCGAGGATCATATAGTCACGTTCTTGAGTCGAAAGCTTACTCTGATTTTGCCGATAAAGCCAAAATCCCCCAAGACCCATTCCTCCCAGTACAATGACAATCGCCCACTCGTATGGCCAACACAAGGAGCTTGGTCCGATGGGCATGTAGAGAGACACAAACCAAGCTGTGACAAACACCGCTAGAAGACCAAGGCAAGTACTTCGCCCAGCTCTAAACGGTCGCTCCATCTCAGGTTCAGTGAAACGAAGCTTAACCAGAGTCAGCGATACCATAAAATAGGTAACACACGTGCTCAGACTTCCCACGTTGGCAAGCCACGTCAGAGTATTCGAACCTAAGAAGGGAGCAATTGCGCACATTAGCCCAACAAACGCGATGGCTCTTACTGGGGCTCCCGTATCGGTATCCACCTGAGCAAGCCAAGAGGGAAGCATGCCCGCCCGACCCATCGAGAAAAGAACACGAGACGCTGCCAGAAAAAAAGCATTCCAACTTGTAAGAATTCCGAATATCCCACCTACGGCTACAAGCCTACCCCACAGAGAGTGTCCCAACATGGTTTCCATTGCAACGCACACCGCCAGCCTCGATGAAGCTCGGAGTGTTGCGGGAATTGCCGAGCCAAGTCCCAAAGCGATAAGGATATACCAAAGAGACGCGGCCACCACAGAAAACACAAGGAGCCTACCGATTGTCCTCGGCGAAACCTTCGCTTCTTCCGCAGATTGAGGAATTACATCGAATCCCACCATCATGAACGGCACCATCATGAGCACCGCTGACGTTCCCGCATCTGAAACCCACACTGGCTCTAAGTTGGAGGCAGTGCCTTTAGCTGCAGATGTTAGTAGAAAGCCTAGGCCTGCTATAAGAAGAAGCTTCGTTCCAATGTTCTGAGCACGTGTTGATAAACGTGTTCCGCAGCAATTAAGAAAAACAATACCTAAACTAATGAATACTCCCATCAGACTCCAGCTGAGATAAACATTCTCCCCCGCAACTGTCCAAAGGCAAACCAATTTGGGTATAGGAATTACATAGTCTATGGCAGCAACGATAGCCACTGATTCCCATGCTGCTACGCTGACATAAGCTACTATTGTTGTCCATCCTGCAAGCCACGCCCAATTCTCTCCCAGTCCCCGGTACACAAAAACAAAAGGCCCACCAGCCACAGGCATTGCAGACGTAAGCTCAGCGTACACAGTACTCACCAAGATACACATCAGGGCGCCAACAGCAAATGCTACTACCGTCCCCAGTACTCCACCCAGTCTTAACCAGTCACCGGCTAAGACCACCCATCCCCAACCAATCATGGCACCAAACGCAAGGCCAAACAGGTCCATCCCAGTCATCACTTTATCCAGCGAGGTTCGCCTCTGTTCCATCTTACATCACCCAAAACATACCAACAAGCAAGATCTGTGCCAGCAGACACCTCCTTTCACTAACCTGCACATGTACACATCACAAAAGAATAGCTTACTTTTCCGACACACATTGGCGACGAATGAACAGTCTTCAAAGCTCAAGTGCATGGATTAGCATTTCTTTCTCAAGTGATTCTTCGGCATTCTGTGTCAATTGAGCAAGTCAAGGTCCTAGAGGAGATGATGAGAGGTTTTTCCGGATATTGTACTTCTTGTATAGTCTTTTGGGAAAATAGATAGCAAGGGCAGAAATAGCATTAGTTTGATCCGGTCAAGCCTAAGCGGACATCAATAAGCTGGACTGATTAACTCTCTCAAAATCACATGGCGAAAGGTATCCGTTTTTCGAGT
>CZCA01000764.1_pt2 | contig 12806 bp, 8 predicted proteins | sample 591981 | NCBI WGS metagenome assembly CZCA01 (sample SAMEA3556810, study PRJEB10932) | anaerobic digester metagenome
CGACCTAGCTCAAAGACTCAGGAGGCTTGCGCACCTCGTCCATTATTGCCTGAGTTGCCTGATAGAACGTCTGGCCCCCAGTCTTCAGTATCCTGGAGGCGTAATCCCTGAATTCGTCTTCATGGGGCTCTACAACAACGAAGCCTTCATCGGCATCTATGATGATCGTCTCCCCATCCACAGCTCCAGCCAGGATCCCGGCAACCTGCACCAGCGTGGGAATTCCCAGCGCCTCCAGAATCACATATGTGCTGGAGCGGGCGAACCCCGCCTCAAGGACGAGACCAAGCAGCATCCTCCTGTCGAGCATGACTAACTCAGATGGAAGCAGATCATGCGCGACCAGAACGCCCTCCTCAAGAGGGGGGCCTCCTTGCAGAAACACTGATCCGATGGGGCGGCCTTCCGGCGCAGAAAGCGTGCCAATGCCTGCCAGAGTAGAAGCGAAACGCAAGCCAACATCGTACACATCTGCAGCCCTCGCACGAATCACCTCTTCTTCTGATGCCACCAGGCCGTCCGCGATATCGGAAATAGCTTCGTTGACTGCTTGCAGAAGCGGAACCCCGTCATCGACCTTGTTGAAAACGGACACCTCCAGGAAAGGATCGGAAACGATAGCTTGCTGCGCCTCAAAGATGCTCGCGGCAGACCCTCCAAGCTCATCCGCGGCCTTGCGCTTGAGGGCTGTTGTAAGGAATGAGGTAGCGGCCACAGCCGCTGCCCACTTCTGGGTATCATCCCATCCGTGGCGATAGAGGACCGTCGTCGACTCGTGGCCTTCCAGGCCAGCGGGATCAGCCCGGGCAACGTCGGCTCGCGCCTCCGGCAAACGCCTGGGCCCAGACACTTTGACGGTCCCTATGCATATGCCGCCCGCAACAGGAATCCCTGAATACACACGTCTCATGGCTACAGCGCATCTCCCCGCCTAACTCGATCCTCCAAGATCTCGATCAGCACACGATCTACTTCCTTCATGCCCTCGACATTCAACCGGGCAACATTATTAGCAGTCCTCTCAATCGTGGTGTCCACAATACCTTGAGCGTCATTGATTCCGCTGTCGTTCACTGCTATTAGCGCAGCCAGATACGCCTCGCACGCCGCAGTTCCCACTCTCAGGGCACACGTGCCCTTTGCTCCATCACAGACGATGCCTGCAGTATTGGCCAGCACAAGTTGCATGGCGCAAGCCGAGTGCATCCAGTCTCCTCCTAGAAGGCACGCCATTCCGGCCGCTGCCCCTGCACCCGCCGCCACAGAACAACCGCAGAGCGGCGTAAGCCTTCCTGTCTTGCTACGGACAAAACTCGTTGAAAGCAGACTGACGGCTACAGCTCTGGCAATCTCCTCTCTTGGCTTCCCCATTGATTCACCAACGAGCGCAACTGGAATAATCGCCGTTATCCCCTGGTTACCGCTTCCTGCAGCACTCATCGTCGGCAGCTGAACCCCGGCCATTCTCGCATCAGAGGCTGCACTTGAGTAGGAACGTATCAGGAAAGCCAGGTCCTTCTCGATCTTCTCGTCCTTCATCAGGTTCCATATGGCCTTCCCCGCACCCAGCCCTGACCTGGATTCAGATTTCAGGCCGTACTCGGCGATGGCCATGTTCATCTCCACGCCCTGCATTACGTAGTCTACCTCATCAGGCCCTATCTCATCAGCGAGGCTGAGCAGAGTGGAATAATCGATCCCCTCCAGAAAATCAGCCGTCTCTGAACTCTCATCCGGGTCTGCCCCAGTCTCAGCCTCCTCACAAAAACTGTGAGCTCCGGGATCAGCACGCTCTCCCCTGGCGAACACAGCATTGCCGTCCACATCGACTCTGACAATATTCGAATGCTCGCCTTGTATGATGCAAGTAGCGGTCTGTGAACTTGACTCAACAGTAGCCTCTACGTACACCCCACTCCTGTTGGGCATACAAATCAGCTCTACGCGGCCTTCGCCGATCATGCCCCTGGCGACTGCAACATCCTGGGGAGTGCAATCACGCAGCACTTCCAGCCCGAGGTCGGCCTTGCCTGCTATGGCTCCCATGGCAGCCGCGAGCAAGTTTCCGGTTTCGCCGCCTGCGCCAGGCACTCCCACGTTCATCCCGTTCTTGTATATGCTGTCGCTTACACTTACACTTATGCGCTCTATGGACTCAGAACCCAACTCCTGCCTTGCCCGGGCTGCGGCCAGCGCGACCGCGCCGGGCTCCGTACAACCAAGTGCTGGAACAACTTCTCTGGCCAGAAACTCCTTCAAGGTTATCATTCCACACGTCCGCTCCAATCTGACGGTAATCCCGGCTAAGGGCTCTCGAAAACCCGTCCTGCCCACCAACGCCGTACAATTGGTTTATTCTTGAGTTGCACAGTGTTTCCCTCCAAACTCAAAGCCCCACTCTCAGGTTCTTCTGCAGTCATACAGAAGGCCAAGTAGACGTATTCTATGATCGACACTATGCATACTGCGTCGAGCAGGCACGCGGAGGCGTACATCTGGCCAAGTCCAACACGGACGGAGGATATATGCGAAATGAAGCGAATTGATAATTCACACTACCCTGATAGGAGGCGAGTCTTCGTGACCGATATATTCGATAAGGTCGTAAAGGGAATAGGCACGAGTGTTGACGCCGTTGGGAGCAAGACGAAAGAGCTCTGGGACCTCACTAGAATCAGGTCCAGAATCAGCGACCTCAAAGCCGATAAGCGAAGGCTCTTTGAGGAATTAGGCGAGACCGCATACGAGATGCTGGTCAAGAGCGCCTTTAACTTCGAGAAGCTCAATGCCAAAGCGGCAGAAATAGCCAGGATAGATAAGGAGATCGCCGAGGCTGAAAAGGAGCTTGAGAAGGTTCGCGACACGGGAACGGCTGAAGAGAAGAAGCCCGATGAGGCTGCACCCGGGGAGCCAGCCGACGCACCTGAAGTCTCTGTCACTCCCGAAGAGGCTTCCGAGGAAGTCGTGGAAGAGGAGCCAGAAGAAGCTCCTCTGGATGCTCCAAAATGCGAATGTGGCACATCGATAGTGCCCGGCGCGCGTTACTGCGTCTCCTGTGGGCGACCGGTATCTTCGGGATGCAAGTGCGAATAGCCGAACAGAATATATCGTAGGCGAAGCCATCTGTGCATGCTGCTGGGAGTGGACGTTCAACATGTACGATGCATTGAAATACCAGGAATAGTCCACTCCCAGGCCACAGACTTCTTTGCTCCCTTCCCCCGCGTACTCTCCCGCACAATTCGACCTTGCAAGGTCTATACTCGAGAGGTGTCATTAATGCGAAGAACTAAGATAGTGTGCACAATAGGGCCCGCCAGCGACGATCTGGATACGCTCAGAAACCTGGTTAAGGCAGGCATGGATGTTGCGCGTCTCAACTTCTCCCATGGAGTCCATAAAGAACATGCTGAAAGAATCCGCAACATAAGGCTGGTTGCCCGCGAGTACGAAAAACACATCCCTATCATGCTCGACACAAAAGGACCCGAGCTGAGAATCGGCACCTTCGAGTCAGGATCGATTACGCTTACCCGGGGCGACCTATTCACCATCACCACACAGCCTCTCTTGGGCAATTCCAGGACTGTGTCGGTCAACTACCCCGGCATGCCGATCCTTGTTACGCCAGGCGATAGACTTCTGCTCGATGACGGACAGCTAGAGATGGTAGTCCGTTCAGTCAAAGGACCTGCTATCGAATGTGAGGTCATAGTTGGAGGAATCCTCAGCAACCGAAAGCGGGTGTCGATCCCCGGACGACAAGTGGATCTTCCGACTCTATCAGCAGAAGACAAGAGGGACCTGGCCTTCGGTATAGAGCACGGAATCGATATTGTCGCCGCTTCCTTCATCCGAACGGCTTCGTCGGTGCAGGAAATCAAGTCCTTCGTCGAATCGCGCGGCGCATCCCTTCCTGTGATTGCAAAAATCGAGAGCAGAGAAGGGATTGAGAACATCGGCTCCATCCTCAGATTCGCAGACGGGTTGATGGTTGCCAGGGGCGACCTCGGCGTCGAACTTCCCGCAGAGGATGTTCCGATAATCCAAAAGCAGTTGATACAGAAGTGCCGCAGGGTCGGCAAACCAGTTATCACCGCCACTCAAATGCTGGACTCTATGATCAGAAATCCTCATCCCACCCGAGCCGAAGTCAGCGATGTAGCCAATGCCGTTCTGGACGGGACGGATGCCGTGATGCTCAGCGGAGAGACTGCCAGCGGCAAGTACCCTGTTGAGTCGGTGTCTACCATGGCCAGAGTTGTTGCGCGCACTGAGACTGCCGGGCATTTCACAGATATTCAGGTTCAACGCGGGGTAAGTGCATCAGTAACAACTACTGACGCTATAGGCTATGCCACGGTTCAAATCGCGACAGAATTGAGAGCTGCCGCTATCATCACATCAACCAAATCAGGATGGACAGCACGGATGATAGCCAAGCACAGGCCCAAAACTCCGATTGTGGCTGTTGCCACAGATGAACAGACTGCCAGGATCCTCAACCTGGTGTGGGGAGTCTATCCCGTGCAAGGGCATGACATTACCACAACTGACGAAATGATCACGACTGCTGTGGAAAAGGCGCAGGAAGCTGGCTTCGTCCGCAAGGGTGACACAGTAGTGATCACGGCCGGGGTTCCAGTAGGCATGTCAGGAACGACGAACCTCATCAAAGTGCATGAGGTGGCCGAATGACAAAGAGGGCCCCGAAAATGAGTCCGTCTGGCAGAGGGCAGGCCCAATAAGCAGGGCGCAACACCGTCTGCCCTTCCAGTCAGCGACTCTTGTCTGGAGCCCTCTCCTGAGAGGCTAGTCCTACACGGCTTATGCAGGCGACTAGCCGTCGATCCCGCTGGGACGTGTCAGATGATTGAGTGAAAGCACATGGTCAAGCTGCCCTTCCGAAAGCAGGCCTCTTTCCAGGATGATGCTTCTCACAGTCTTGCCAGTAGCCTGGGCCTCCTTGGCCACATCGGTAGCAACCTGGTACGTTAGATACGGAACCAGCGCTGTAACGACGCCGATGTTGGTCTCAACCATGGTGAGGCAGCGCTCCCTGTTCACCTCTATGCCAACTACACACCGGTCTGCAAAGGTTCTTGCCGCGTTCCCCAGTATGTCCGCAGACTGTAACAGGTTGAAAAGCAGCACTGGCATGAACACGTTCAACTCAAGCTGGCCTGCCTGGGCAGCCATGGTCACCGACAGGTCGTTGCCGAGGATCTGAAATGCGACCTGGTTCACAACTTCGGGTATTACCGGGTTGACCTTAGCAGGCATTATTGATGAACCGGGCTGCACGGGAGGAAGTAGCAGCTCGTGAAAGCCTGCTATCGGACCGGAGGCCAAGAGCCTCATGTCATTAGCTATCTTGCAGAGGTTGACGGCACACACTTTCATGCATGATGAGAGATTGGCGAACACATCCACGTTCTGTGTGCAGTCCACCAGGTCTTCTGCAGTCTGAAAAGGATAGCCGCTTATTTCTGAAAGCTTCTCGCAAACCAGGTGTATGAAACGTATATCCACATTCAACCCAGTGCCTACAGCCGTTCCTCCCAGATTGATGATGTGAAGATCCTCACTGGCCGCTTCAATCCTCTTCATATCGCGCCTGATCACCTTCGCCCAGGCCCCGAACTCCTGGCCTGCTGTAATCGGCACAGCATCTTGCAGATGGGTTCTTCCCATTTTCACGACATCCTTGAACTCATCCGACTTTGCCTCAAGCGCGTCTGCAAGCCTGTCCAATCCTCCAAGTGTACCCTTGAGCTGTGTGAGCAGACCAACCCGCGCCCCGGTGGGCACCGCGTCGTTGGTTGACTGCCCCATGTTAACATGATTCAAAGGACTTACCACAGAGTAGTCGCCCTTCACTCCACCAAGAATCTCTATCGCCCTATTGGCAAGAACCTCATTGACATTCATGTTGATCGAAGTTCCTGCTCCGCCTTGAATCGGATCCAGAATGAAACCACTGTCAAACTTTCCTGCCAGCGCATCATCTGCAGCCCTGGCTATGGCCTGGCCAATGTGGTTCGGAATCTGGCCCAGCTCGGCATGGGCCAGCGCAGTAGCCTTCTTGACCATGACGAGGCCACGGATAAGCGCTGGGTGCACCGAAAGCCCAGTGATTCTGAAGTTTTCTTGTCCGCGAAGAGTCTGTATTCCGTAGTACGCGTCGACGGGCACTTCTCTCTTACCAAGCGAGTCGGCTTCAATACGCATTCCGCCACGCGTAGATGCCCCTTGCTTCGACACAGCAACATCTCTGCCCTCATCTTCTGAAATAGCCCTTGTTCCGTCTTCATGACTTGCGACTGACATCACTGACGCTCCCTATCAAGCATTTTCGGCAACCAGTCCGCTGCCTCAGCCAGCCCCCACCACCCACCCTGCCAAGACCACTGTTTTATTGTACGAAGAGCAAGCCAGCCATCGGACGAGCCGTTTACTTGTTCCACTTTTTTTGCTGGAATCCTTCCGGAGTTTTTGCAAGATAGCGCCATACATGCAAATGGAGCAAATCTCCGCGAGGTCTTGCACAGTTCGCTTTTTATCATAATTATCCATAAATGGCAGGAATATGTACCGACAGTGTCGTATCTAGGGGTGTGCGGGCGGCGCAATAAGCCCACACGAGAATTGATTCTCAAACACTCATGACATTTCCAAATGTCGCTCGCGAGGGGGTGGTCAAGAACGACAAGCGTTACTGGAATTCCAATGTCGAGTTCAGGTTCTTGTCAGTATGGGCCATGAAATCATCACCATAGAAAGGGGAGCAATCGGCATATGGCCAAAAGCCACTGGCTAAAAACTCAGCGGATTGCCTTGCTCATCATCTCACTGGCTCTAAGCCTTGCAGTAATAGCCGGCGTGGCGCAAGGAGCGCCCACTGAATCACTGCGAGGAGGATGGCAGCGAGGCCCAGACGCATACCACCCAAGCAGGATAATCGTACGGTTCTCTGATGCCGTGTCTTCGGAAGCCGCAAGTCAATCCATCGCTGCTCTCGGATACTCCGTGGCGGAAATTGCGGACTTCGGAGCCAGCGCTAACTTCCCCCATGACTTGAGGATCGGCATAGTGGAACTTCCTGAGGGTGCAAGCCCTGATACAGCAATAGACAGGCTGGGCAGGGCGCCCGGCATACTCTACGCGGAGCGGGACTACATCCGCTACAAAGACCAGGTGTACGGTGATGCCCCGATTATCCCTAATGATCCCCAATTCAACAAGATGTGGGGCCTGCATAACGATAACTGCCAGTTCAAGGATCCCAGGATGTCAGGAGATCCTGTAGATGACGCCGACATAGACGCCCCGGAAGCATGGGGAATCTACACCGGATCTGAAGAAACATTAGTGGCCATCATAGACACAGGCTGCTATATCTACCATCCGGACCTTGCGCCAAATATCTGGGTCAACCCGGATGAAATCCCCGGCAACGGCGTCGATGACGACGGAAACGGGTACATCGATGACATCTGGGGATGGGACTGGTTCAATGGCGACAATTCCGTATGGGATCCGGGTGAACGTGACAGCTATGGATACCTCAATGACGAGCACGGAACGCACACGTCCGGTACCATCGGCGCTCTCACGAACAACGCCATGGGTGTCGCCGGCATCAACTGGAATATCAAGATCATGGTTCTCAAGTTCCTCGGCCCCGACGGAGGATACACCTCCGATGCTATTCTGGCTTTCAACTACGCGGCCAACAAGGGCGCGAAGGTCATAAGCTGCAGCTGGGGCGGAGGCGGCTACAACCAGGCGCTTAAGGACGCCATCGAAGCGACGCACGCCATCGTGTCGTGCGCCGCCGGCAACAGCGGAGACAACACCGACATTAACCCGCACTACCCATCTAGCTACGACAGTGACAATATCATATCCGTAGCTGCGATGATGCAGAACGACACCCCTTGTAACTACTCTGGCTGGTGGAGCACGTGCTGGGGTCCGACCAGCGTGGACCTGTACGCGCCGGGCGGATACATCCTTTCCACCATTCCGCCGGATCCTCCGCCAACAGAGCCTGGTGAGGCATACGATTTCTTCTACGGCACGTCCATGGCAACACCTCATGTATCAGGAGCGGCAGCCCTAGTACATTCGCTGCGGCCAGGCGTAGCGCTCTATCCAGGCGCGCCTGGGTGGACACCGGGAGAGCCGACAGTGAAGGACATCATCCTCGGCTCTGTTGATGTCAAACCTGCCTACGAGGGCAAAGTCGTAAGCAACGGCAGACTCAACCTCGGGGCAGCGATCCTCGAATTGGGCGGGCCCGTAATAACATCGATAGATGCCCAGCCCAGATTCGGCCCTCCGCCGCTTGAGGTCACATTCACAGCTTCTGCGATGTCGCCTGACGGCGAGATCGTGGATATGTGGTGGGACTTTGGCGACGGAAGCGAGCCGGTACATGAGTTCAATGCTGTCCATACGTATCAGGAGCAAGACGATTACACAGCCACGTTCCACGTGGTTGACGACGAAGGCCTGGAAGCGACGGCATCCCTCACAATCAAGGTCTTCTTCCCGCCCGAAATAGGCGTGGATCCAGATGAAATCCACGTTGACCTTTGGTGGGGAGAAGAAGAGACTCGCGAAGTCACCGTCAGCAACACGGGGCTTGGCGAGCTTGAGTACAGTGTAAACGTCATGCTGGTCGGGAAGCTGGATGCATCAGGCGAGGCCAGGCTGGGCCAGGGCGGGCCTGACGAGTATGGCTACTTCTGGCTCGACACCGATCAGCCCGGCATGGAGCCTCCTGAATGGGAAGACATAAGGCCCATAGGAACCCAGGTTACACTGGCAGACGACAATGGCGTCGTAGTCGACCTGCCGTTCGAGTTCCCGTTCTACGGTCAGAACAAATCGCAGATCGCAATATGTTCCAACGGGTATCTGACCTTCGGAAGCAGCCTCGGTGTGTGGACTAACGCCAATATCCCGAGTACCATGAACCCCAATGATCTGCTCGCGGTATTCTGGGATGACCTCACCCTGAGCTCGAGTGGAACCTGTCACTACTACGGCGACGGTGAAGTCTTTGTAGTCCAGTATACCAACGTGCCCAGGCTGGGTAGCGGCGGTCCCTACACGTTCCAGGTGTGGCTTTCGCCCCAGGGCGTGATCATGTACCAATACCTGACGATGGCAGGCACGCGCCTGAACGAAGCCACCATCGGCATAGAGAACGCAACTGGCACAGTGGGGCTGCAAGTAGCATACAACGAGAACTACGTCCACGATGACATGGCTATCATGTTCCTCCCAGGATGGATCATCTCAAGCTCAACAGGAGGAACTATTGAGCCCGAAGAAAGCGACACATTCGATCTCATGTTCTTCGCCGACCACTTGCCGAAAGGCACGTGGAAGGCTGTAGTAGAGATCGAAAGCAACGACCCTGCGAACCCCAAGGTCGATTTGGAGACCTTCATGTTCGTAAGGTCGCGCATCAACCCAACAATTCGGTCTGCCACTGCCAACCCGTGGGCTGGAAGTGCCCCACTTGAAGTCCACTTTTCAGTGGATGCGTATGACCAAGACGGAATGGTCGTCGACGCCAGATGGGACTTCGGCGACGGCAGCCCAATCGTGAGCGGGACGTTCAACCCTGTCCACACCTATGCGGTAGAGGGAGAATACACCGCCACAGTTACTGTTACGGATGACGACGGGTTCGAGACCTCGGCAGATATCGCCATAGTCGTAGCCGACCTGCCTGAGGTCAGTGTCGACCCTGCTTCATTCAACCGGGTGATGCGAGCCCACAGGGAGCGCACCGAGACGCTAACGGTCACCAACACCGGAGAAGCGACACTCGAATTTGAGGCAACAGCCTACACGGCTGGGATCCCCTCTGAAGCCGGCGAACTCGATCCGTTTGGCGCAGGCGGTCCCGACGCCTTCGGCTACATGTGGCGTGACTCAGACGAACCGGGCGGACCGGTGTTCGACTGGGTTGAGATTAGCGGAATAGGCACAGAATTGCCTGTGTCTGGCGATGACTCCAGGGTTGTCGATCTTCCGTTCGACTTCCCCTTCTACGGAGACATCAAAACAGAGATCCGGATCTGTTCCGACGGTTATCTGACATTTGGCACAAAGGGGAATGCATATACCAACGTAGCGATACCCAATCCCGCTGAGCCAAACGACATGATGGCCGTCTACTGGGACGACCTTAACCCGCCCCAGGCGCCGGACGATGGCGGCGTTTTCTACTACTACGACGCAGTCAACAACAGATTCATAGTAGAATGGTGCAAACTGCCCAGGTACTACAACAACGGCCAGTACACGTTCCAGGCCATCCTGTATCCTGATGGCGGAATTGTGTATCAGTACCTCGATATGCAGTTTGCCAGTGCCACCTACGCGAAAGACGGCACTATCGGTATCGAGAATGCCACAGGCACTGACGGATTGCAGGTGCTTCACAACACAGAAGGCTACATGCATAACAACCTGGCCATAAGGATCAAGCCCATCAGCTGGATGTCAGTCTGGCCCACCGAGGGCGAGCTGGCGCCCGGCGAGAGCATGGATCTGGACGTTACCTTCGACCTAGCGTTGGTCGGATCAGGAACGTTAGACGGCGCAGTTGTACTCGACACTAATGATGTCCGAGCACCTAGAATGATAGTTCCCGTCCATATCCAGGTGATCCCGAACAACCCGCCTCAGATTACAGCATGCGCTGTCAATCCTGAGCAGGGGCCTCCTGGATCATCATTCCAATTCGTCGCAGCAGCACATGATCCAGATGGTTCAATAGTCGATAAACACTGGTCATTCGGCGACGGATCCCCCGATGTCCATAGCTACGTTGCAGATCACGTATACACAACCGCAGGCGTGTATACAGCAACCTTCACAGCGGTAGATAACGATGGCTACGAAGTCACCGCCACAGTGAAAGTGACTGTCGCCGAAGCGGCCTCAGCAAGTTGGACTCCGGGACAGTTCGACTTTACAGTTGGCGGCGGCCAAACGGCAACAGGAATGCTAACTCTCTCCAACGTAGGGCCTGGGACCTTACTCTTCGGGATCGGAGAGTTCCCAAGCCTGGTGCAAATGCCGGAGAGACTGGTACTTCCTGAGGACATAAAGGATGCTGAAGCTCGGACGGCCTCAGAACTGTACGAAGCACATCCAAACCCTGAAAGATCAGAATGGCTGCCTGAAGACGTAGGTTCTGTGATCAAGAGCTGGATCTGCCCATCGCCCATAGGAGACCCATGGGGCGTCGGAGTGCTCTTCGACTCCGACGAGGTAGTGATAGCCGACGGCGCAGTCGATCCAACAGATGACTACGTTGTCACTTCGGATGGCGCGTACACCGGCAGGTACTGGTCCGCCGATTTCGGCGGCTCCTGGGCCGGCGACATGGCCTTCGATGGAACCTACATCTGGCAAGTCAACGTCGGCGGCGACAATGCCATCTACAAGATCGACCCCGCAAGCGGCCAGACCGTCGGATCCATACACAATGCGGCGTGGGCCGGCGTGTCCCAGCGAGGCCTGGCATACAACGCCAACGACGACACCTTCTACATCGGCGGATGGAACGACGACATAATATACAAGGTCAAGGGCGAAAGCTGGGACAATCCCGGCGCAGTCATTGAGCAATGGTCTATGCCCGTCAGCATAGCGGGACTTGCTTATCACCCTGTAGCTGATGTGCTCATAGTAAGCTGCAACTCTTCGCCTGACATGATCTACTACGTAAACGCAACGACCCACACAACGATTGCCCAGTTCCAGCATCCAGCGGGCGGAGATTACATGGGGGTCGGGTGCGAGCTTGATCGCGACGGCAACCTGTGGGTCGCAAGCTGGGGCGAGAACAAGATGTACCTGGTAGAGACCGGACTGGGGGCAATCGGCACCGGCGACTGGCTGAGTTGGGAGCCGATGGAAGGCAGCGTACCTGCAGGCGGCTCAGTGCCGATCACGGTCACTACCGACAGCGAGAAGCTAAGCCCCGGCACTCATAGCGGCAACGTAGTTCTCGCAACCAATGACATCAACAACCCGCTTATCGTTGTTCCGGTAACTCTACAGGTAGCAGAACCTCCGGCGATCACGGAAGCAACTGCTGAACCTAGATTCGGCGAGCCTCCGCTGGAGGTGACCTTCCATGCGACGTTCGTCGCGCCCGAGATCCCAGTCGTGAGCTACGGGTGGGACTTCGGAGACGGAGCGTCTTCAACCGAACTGGATGTGACGCACACCTACACCGCACCAGGCAACTACACTGCCACCTTCTCAGTAGTCGACGCAATGGGCGCAAGGGATGAAGCCAGCCTCGAGATCGAAGTCAAGTGGCTGCCTCGCGCAACCGTCGAACCTGAAACGATCGAAGTTACCTTGCCTCCTATCGGCTCTACTACTGAGATCGTGACAATCGGCAACGTGGAAGGCAACGCTGACCTTACGTTCGAAGTCAAGGTCAAAGGCGGCAGCGCTCCAGTAGTTGCAATGCCTGAGCGCATAGGCATTGTGACAGATGAGTTGGCAACAACCGCCGAAGGCCTCTACAGCGCAATCGACCCAGATCTCGTCCAAAGAATCGCAGCTTCCGTCGAGCCAGGCGCAGTGGGCGATGTGGTCACTTCATGGCAAGTGCCATACGAGATCGATCTGCCCTGGGGCGTCGGCTTCGCAGGAGACGTATGGATCGCAGATCCTCTGTTCTACAATGACCACCTAGTCACGCCGGAAGGCGTCCACACCGGAACGGTCTTCAGCACGCCGTGGGCAGGGTCATGGCC
>CZCA01003393.1_pt1 | contig 12805 bp, 6 predicted proteins | sample 591981 | NCBI WGS metagenome assembly CZCA01 (sample SAMEA3556810, study PRJEB10932) | anaerobic digester metagenome
GAACTGCCTGCCAGATTATTCCCGGATCTTATTAGCATAATGACTGAGAGAGCAGATGATCTGCTCAGAGAAGAGCGGGTTGAGTATTCTTCTGTAAAAGCTTATGCCACTCCCAGAAGACTTGTATTGTACATAGAGGACGTAGCTCCTTTTGGCCGCCCCCTTGTACGAGAAGTGCGAGGTCCTACCTACAGTGTCGCGTTTAACGAGGCCGGTGAACCGACGCGGGCTGCGATGGGGTTTTCTCGTGCCCAGGGAGTGGATGTATTTGATCTCATAATTCGAGAAGAGGCTAAGGGGAAGTTTGTATATGCAATTTCAAAGGAGCCGGGTCGTGGGGCAAATAGTGCATTGAAAGATGTTTTCGCACGCTTTGTTACGGGACTCAGCTTTGAACGCGCCATGAGATGGGGAGACGGCAGTTTTAGATTTGCAAGGCCCATCCGGTGGCTGCTTGCGCTCATCGGCGGAGACATTATTGATATAGAGATAAACGGCATAAAAGGCAATAGATTCACCGAAGGCCATAGATTTCTGTCCTCGGGCATGATTGAGCTCCGACGAGCTGAAGACTACTTCGATGTCCTGGAGGAAGCTTACTGTATCGTTGACCAAGACAAGCGAAAGGCGATAATAGAAAAGGGTATTTGTAAGCTGGCAGAAGAAGCCGGAGGCGAAATCGCTGAAGATGAGAGGCTTCTGACAGAGCTTACATACCTGGCTGAACACCCTGCGCCTTTGGCAGGAAGACTTGATTCGGATTTGCTGAGCCTTCCTAAAGAGGTAATTGTCACGTCTATGAAGGGGCATCAACGGTTCTTTCCTATTCAAGACAGCGAAGGGGCCTTGCTTCCGGTGTTTGCTGCGGTGCGTGACGGGCTTGCCACACGCATTGACGTTGTTCGCAAAGGGTATGAGAGGGTTCTCTCAGCCAGGCTTAAGGATGCCAAATTCTTCTATGAAGAAGACACAAAATCACAACTTGAGGCTTATGTCTCCGAGCTTGAGGGAATTGTATTCCATGAAGGCCTCGGGACTGTTCTCGAGAAAACTTCCCGTGTTGTTTCTCTCTCCGAAGCTATTGCCGAAAGGCTGGAATATCATGAAGACACAAAAGCTAAGGTAAAAAGGGCGGCAGAACTATGTAAGGCTGACCTTGTCACGAATATGGTAAGAGAGTTTCCTGAGCTGCAAGGAGTGATGGGACGGGAGTACGCTCGCATATCCGGTGAGGATGAAGATGCTTCCCGCGCCATATTTGAACACTATCTGCCAAGGTTCGCCGGAGATGTGTTGCCTGAGAGTCCTTGCGGGGTTATCCTTGCTCTTGCAGATAGGATTGACACTGTTGCAGGCTTTTTCGGGATTGGGATTATTCCTTCCGGTTCCGAGGATCCCTATGCGCTAAGGCGTAGTACCTCGGGAATAGTATCAATTCTTCACGAACGTGAAGTTCATCTTTCGGTATCTTGGCTTGCCTCGGAAGCTGTTTCATTACTCGAAGCCGAAGGGATGCTTAAACGTTCTTCCGAAGAGACAGTGGATGATATTCTTGAGGGGCTGGGCTTGCGCATAAGATCGTCCTTGATTGATGGAGGGATAAGGTATGACCTGGTAGATGCGGCGATGGCCATTGGGTTTGACGATGTGCCGGACACCTATAAGAGGGCAGAGGCACTGCAAGAAGCCAGTCTAACCCAAGAATTCGCTTTAGCATGCGAGGGCTATACGAGAGCGTCGCGTCTGGCAGGGAATATTGATCATGAGGATGGGGATGTAGATTTATCTCTTCTTAGCGAACCTGCAGAGAAAATGCTTTTTAATGCGCTCCGGCACGCTGAAGAGTCCATTCGCATGATGCAAAGGGAAAAGGATTACTCCGGCATTTTGAGAGAGCTGTCTGAGTTGGCTGAACCCATAGACATATTTTTCACTGAGGTGCTTGTGATGGCTGAAGATGAGAGTCTGCGTGGGAACAGACTTGCTCTTCTGGCTCATGTTGCTTCCTTGGCACGGGAAGTGGCCGACCTTGGCAAGGTGGTTGAAAAAGCAGTGTAGCGAGGGTGATATTGCCTAAATGAGTTCGCAGATATGGGCTGATTTGGGATACACTTCACTCTCATGCTGGATACTCAGGTCTACTGAGAAGTAAAGGAGGTCAGACTGAAAGATGGCAAGAAAGTACGTATACTTTTTTGGCGCAGGTAAAGCCGAAGGCAGTAAAGAAATGAGGAATCTGCTAGGAGGCAAAGGCGCAAACCTGGCTGAGATGACCAATATCGGGATTCCTGTTCCTCCAGGCTTTACCATTACAACGGAAGTTTGCAAAGTCTATTACGAAGGTGACCGAAATTACCCTCCTGAGCTTGACACGCAAATTGACGAAAACCTGAAGAAGCTCGAGGATGCAATGGGGCTTAAGTTTGGTGATCCTAAAAAGCCTCTTCTCGTATCTGTGAGGTCAGGCGCGAGAGTGTCAATGCCGGGCATGATGGATACAGTGCTTAATCTCGGATTAAACGATACGACTGTTCAAGGGCTAATTGAAATGACCGGCAATGAGCGGTTCGCATACGATGCTTACCGCCGGTTCATCCAAATGTTCGGTGATGTGGTAATGGAGGTTCCTCATGATGATTTTGAGGCTATCCTCGAAGCAAAGAAAGAGGAAATAGGTGTCGAACTTGACACAGAGCTTGACGCAAAGGCTATGAAAGACATAGTCAACAAATACAAAGCTCTTGTTAAAGAGAAGACAGGGCTAGACTTTCCGGAAGACCCCAGACAGCAACTGGATATGGCCAGAGATGCGGTATTCGGGTCATGGATGAATCCGAGAGCTATCACCTATCGCAAATTACATAACATACCCGGTGAGTGGGGAACCGCAGTTAACGTTCAAGCAATGGTATACGGCAATATGGGAGACGATTCAAATTCGGGTGTGGCGTTTACGAGAGATCCCAGCACCGGTGAGCGGAAATACTACGGCGAGTATTTGCCAAACGCTCAAGGTGAAGACGTGGTTGCAGGCATCAGAACCCCTCTCCCCCTTGACAATTTAAAGAAGGAAATGCCTGAGATTTACAAGGAACTTACGGACATCTTTGAGACGCTCGATGACCACTACCGTGATATGCAGGATGTAGAGTTTACAGTTCAAAGGAATAAGTTGTACATGCTGCAGACCCGCGCCGGCAAGCGCACCGCTCAAGCAGCTGTGAAAATCGCAGTGGATATGGTAAACGAAGGGCTTATCTCTAAAGAAGAAGCCATACTGCGTGTGGATCCTGCGCAGCTCGACACCTTGCTACATAAGACTGTTGATCCGAAAACGAAAGATGAGTCAATTGTCTCAGGAGTCGCTGCTTCTCCAGGCGCTGCCGTGGGGAAGGTGGTCTTTACCGCGGATGACGCCGTGGAAATGGCACAGGCAGGTGAAGATGTAATCCTTGTAAGAAGAGAGACTTCTCCTGACGATATCCACGGTATGGCTGCAGCGGAAGGGTTCCTTACGAGCCGCGGCGGTAAGACAAGCCATGCTGCGGTAGTAGCTCGTGGCATGGGTAAGCCGGCAGTCACCGGGTGTGAGGCTGCTATTGTAGACGAAGACCGCGAGGAGCTCCATGCCGGTGATGTTGTTGTGAAGAAAGGGGACATCATTACTATTGACGGTTCCCACGGTAAGATCTTCCTGGGTGAAATAGAACTCCAGGAGCCTTCCATCGGCGGGGATTTCGCTACCGTCATGAGTTGGGCTGACGAGATCAGGACATTGGGTGTTCGAGCTAACGCTGATACGCCTCATGATGCTGAAACAGCCTTAGAATTCGGCGCGAAAGGCATAGGACTTTGCAGGACAGAGCATATGTTCTTTGGGGAAGACCGAATTCGTGCCGTTCAGGATATGATACTCGCTGAGACTGTTGAGGCAAGACGTGCTGCCCTTGACAAGTTGCTGCCCTTCCAGAAGGATGACTTTAAGGGTATCTTGAAAGCGATGGAAGGTTATCCTGTGATTATCCGACTCCTGGATCCGCCGCTTCATGAGTTCTTGCCCAGTTACGAAGAACTGCTTGTTGAGATTGCGACTATGAAAGCCAAAGGCGGTAATGCGCAGGAGATCAAGGAGAAAGAAGAGCTCCTCACCCGCATTGACAGGCTGCGGGAGCTTAACCCTATGCTTGGACACAGAGGATGCCGTATCGGCATAACCTATCCTGAGATAACCGAGATGCAGGCGCGTGCGATTTTCGAGGCTGCATGTGATCTTACGAAAAAGGGACATAAGGTCATCCCTGAGGTTATGATACCTCTTGCAGGACACGTCAATGAGATAGAGATAGCACGGGAAGTCATTGACAGAGTAGCAAAAGAGGTAATTGAGAAGCATGGTGTAACACTCGACTATATGATCGGCACCATGATTGAACTTCCAAGGGCCGCCCTTACTGCAGACGAGATCGCGGAGAAAACAGACTTCTTCTCTTTCGGTACTAACGACCTGACTCAGACGACTTTCGGTTTCTCCCGGGATGACGCTGAGGGCAAGTTCCTACCGTACTACCTTGATGAGAAGATTCTACCTAGCAATCCCTTTGAGACTATTGACGTTAAGGGCGTAGGCGAGCTTGTTAGAATTGGCGTAGAGAAAGGCAAGTCTGCCAATGCTAATCTTGAGATAGGCATATGCGGAGAGCACGGAGGGGATCCTGCATCTGTCGTATTCTGTCATGACGTAGGGATGGACTACGTCAGCTGTTCTCCTTATCGTGTGCCCATTGCACGACTGGCAGCAGCTCAGGCAGAACTGAAGAATCCAAGAAAGAGTGGCGCCAAATCGGTCAAGACGGAGTATTCGACAGTATAAGAATCCTCTTCGCTAAAGCAACCGAATAGGAGCTTTGGGTATTTTCTGAAGATACCGTAGTTAGGCTCCGTAGGATATGTGTTGAGTATGGGATGTCCCCATGAGTCTCCAAGGATCGTGGGGACATTCTATTGCCGTGCCTTATGCAGAAAGCGTATACGGAACACTTGCACGAATTTTCTGGCATATATTGATGCAAGTGAGTAATAATACACTTATGTAAGCTTAAGGGAAATAGGGATAACTGAGTCCATGAACTTAAATAACGCATATCAGGGAGGATTTTCAATAAATTCGTCGAATTCGATAAATCAGCCCCTGTGCGATTAAGCACCGGGGGATATCTTATCTTATCAGAGGAGATCGGACTGGAATCATTTTGATTTGCCGGCAGGTAGCCGATAATGAACAGGGAAAAAAGGAAAAACGCCAGATATGGCGAAACACAACTAGAACTAGAAATAGTTGGTTCTATGGGTTATAGGAGGAAGGGGTATATAGAGCTATGCGCGGTCAAGGTGAGAGGCGCATGTACAGTGAAGAGGCGCTATGCGAGATCCGCGCACGAACTGATATCGTAGAAGTAGTATCCGGTTATGTCTTATTGAAGCAGGCCGGGAATACCTATAAAGGATTATGTCCGTTTCATACGGAGAAGACACCATCTTTCACGGTATCAGCAGATAAGCAGCTTTTTTATTGCTTTGGATGCGGTGTAGGCGGAGACGTTTTCAGCTTCGTCATGAAAATTGAAAATATGAATTTTGGCGATGCAGTAAGGATGCTTGCTGAGAGGGCCGGAGTGGCGCTATCTCAAGACGAATCTCCTGAGGCAAGGGCAGCAAGGGAGAAGCGACGTAGGCTTTATGAATGCATGGAGGCAGCTTGTAGTTATTACGAGACTGTTTTTGCGAAAAGCCGGGATGCTAAGGAAGCCAGAGACTATGTGAAGCGACGTGGCCTTTCTGATGAGACTGCGAGATGTTTTAGATTAGGATATGCCCCAAGGGCATGGGACAGCGTGCTCACAACTCTTACAGGCAGTGGGTTTTTACGTGAGGAGCTTGTCGCCGCGGGTCTTATTATACCTTCCAAGAGCGGGAAAGGACATTACGACCGATTCCGGGGAAGGCTTATGTTCCCCATTACAGACACCTCCGGCAGAATTATTGGTTTTGGAGGCAGGGTTCTTGACGATTCGGAGCCAAAGTACTTGAATTCCCCTGAGACAGCGCTATTTCGAAAGGGGAAGACTGTCTACGGGCTTGCCCTTGCAAAGAATTCCATCAGGAACGAATCCAGGGCTGTAATCGTTGAAGGGTACATGGACGCTATTATGTGCTATCAGTTTGGGTTTAAGAACGTAGTAGCCACTCTTGGAACCGCACTTACGAAAGAACAGGCTGATACTGTATCAAGATACGCTCCTCAGGTGATCATTGCCTATGACGCCGACGCTGCAGGGGGGGCAGCCACCCTTCGCGGTATGGAGCTCTTAGCAGGCGTGGGAGCAGGTGTAAAAATAGCGATTTTACCTCAAGGAGAAGACCCTGACTCGATGCTGAGGAAATGTGGCAAGGAAGCCTTTGCCGAAGTGTTGGAAGACGCAAAACCATTGACAGCTTATAAATTACACCTTATTACTTCTCAGGCTGATACTTCTAAGCTTGACGAGAGGATAAAGGCTGCAAAAGAAGTAGCGCGGGTGCTTGCAAATGTTGAAAGCGCTGTAGAACGAGTGGAGTACGCCGGGAAAGCTGCAAAGATGCTAGGGGTATCGCAAGAGGCAATGCTTGGAGATATCAACCGGTTAGTTAAAGTGTCCGGTTCGCGCAGGGTGAAAAGGCGAAGCCGAGAGGCACAGGATAGATTCGAAGCAAGTAGGTATACTAGTTTTAAGGATGATATTGCCAGATCCGATGAGGTTGTTCAGGTTCTGAAAGCTGAGAGACTGCTTTTGAGGCTCATGTGGGAGAGCAAGGAAGTTTTGGAGACAGCTGCGAAGAGACTCAAGTGGGATGAGCTTTCTGACGAAAGGCACAGGACACTCGCCCGGGCAATCGAGGAGAGCCAAGATGCGCATCCTGAAGGTATGGGGAAAGATGGTTTGACCTCCGGACAAGTAATCGGGCTTATAGATAACGGAGGGATTCTTGAATATGCTGCAGGAATACTTGTCGGAGAAGATGAGAAATTACCGGATAACTTAAAGAAGGCAGCTGAGGATTGTATTAATGTTATCCTCGAGCATCACCTTTTAGACAGAATACGAGAGATAGAGAAAGAGCTCATGAGCTTAAGTTGCACGGGAGAGATGCAAAAATCAAAAGAGTTGCTGGCAGAATTAGGATGCCTCAAAAAGAGAATTTCAGAAGAACTTCAACCGTTTCGTGGAACCTTATGAAGGCAATACGCATTAGTTTGCGTAGGTTTAAGTTGCCGAAAACAAAGTGTAGTCTATGGTATATGCCTGAAAGGAGGGATAGGGATGAGCGGACCAAAGCATTTAGAAATACCTAAGGTGCTGAAGCTTATCGAGAGCGGTAAAAAGACAGGAGCTCTGACGCACAAAGAAATCATGGATACCTTGCAAGATGTAGAGTTGACGCCTGACCAGATCGATGATGTCTACGATGTTATTGAGCAGGCAGGTATTGACCTTGTTCAAGAGCCCAGTGGGAACAGTGAAGCGGAATCAGACCAGATTAAGTCTGTAAAGGTTAAGGATGCAGATGACACTGCAAACGGAGAGGCTACTTCTGATGAAGCTGAGACAGAGCTCTCCCTTCTTGAAGGCGTGAATGTGGACGATCCTGTCAGGATGTACCTGAAGGAGATCGGCCGAGTCGCTCTTCTTACGGCAGAGGAAGAGGTTGAGCTGGCTAAACGCATTGAAGCAGGGGATGAAGAAGCAAGACGTAAGCTTGCCGAAGCCAACTTGCGTCTTGTTGTTAGCATAGCCAAGCGTTATGTAGGGCGGGGAATGCTTTTTCTTGATCTCATCCAAGAAGGGAATCTCGGGTTGCTAAAAGCTGTCGAAAAGTTTGATTACCGTAAGGGGTATAAATTCAGCACATATGCAACTTGGTGGATTAGGCAGGCTGTCACTCGAGCTATTGCAGACCAGGCAAGGACTATCCGTATTCCTGTCCACATGGTGGAGACAATAAATAAACTCATGAGGATTTCGAGGCAACTCCTCCAGGAATACGGCAGGGAGCCTTCAATCGAGGAAATTGCCGAAGCTATGGGGATGACTGAAGACAAGGTGCGGGAGATTCTAAAAATAGCCCAGGAGCCGGTGTCCTTGGAGACTCCGATTGGCGAGGAAGAAGACAGTCATTTAGGTGATTTCATTGAGGATGAAGATGTCCTGGCGCCTGTAGACGCCGTGTCATTCTATTTGTTGAAGGAACAGCTTGAAGATGTGCTAGGCACTCTTACTCCCCGTGAGGAGAGAGTGCTCAGGCTAAGATTCGGCTTGGATGACGGCCGTCCCAGAACCCTTGAAGAAGTGGGACAGGAGTTTGGTGTTACGAGAGAGCGTATTCGTCAGATAGAGGCAAAAGCCTTACGGAAGCTACGCCATCCAAGCAGGAGCAAGAAGCTTAAGGATTATCTGGAATGACAGTGAAATCTGTGGCTTGCCCTTGACCGAGGGGAGAATGTATTATATAATGCAAAATACCAAGTGAGATTTGTTCCCTGGTAGCTCAATGGCAGAGCAACCGGCTGTTAACCGGTGGGTTGTAGGTTCGAATCCTACCCAGGGAGCCATAATTTTGGGCCCATAGCTCAGCGGTAGAGCGACCGGCTCATAACCGGTTGGTCCCTGGTTCGAATCCGGGTGGGCCCACCAAGAGTGTAGGCAGACTTTTTGGTCTGCTTATTTTTTTTGCATTTCAAGGCCTGATCTTAGTAAAAGATGGTTCTTCCAGAAAAGGAAGGCATTCGAGTTTTAGGAGGAACTGAACATTCTATGTAGAAATACATACAGTATCATAGTTGTAGAGCCGAGTACCAGGGTCGAAGGCCCGTTGGACCTAAGCCTGGATGTGGATGAGAAAGGGGCCTATAAGGATGGTTACGAGGTGCGAAATATGTGGGAAGGTCATCCCCAAGGCTAGACTGGACATTTTACCCACAACAAAGCGGTGTGTGGAATGTGCCAAGAAGAATGGCACTGATATTCAAGGGAAAAGAACGGACGTGGGGATGGATATCGAGACCTATAAAGACCTTTTAGGCGCGACCAGAAGCTAAGACTCGAATGTGTAAGCTTAAAATGCGTGTAAGCTTAAAATGCGTTTGGGCCCTACTATAGCCGAAAGGGAATAAGATATTAATGACAGAGATACAATTCTTGCTTAAGCTCCAAGAACTGGACATAGAGTGCCTGGCTCTTGAAACTGCGTTGAAGGAGTTGTCTGTCCAAAAAGAGATTGATAAGTTAGAGGAGAATCTTCGAACGCTTCACGATAGGCTTGATAGTGCCTGTCTCGAGCTGAATCGCGTGCGTAAGGAGCAGAAACACGAAGAATGGGAGATTAAGGACATAACTATGGCCATTGATTCAATTTCCCGGAAGTTGTATGGCGGTGAAGTAACGAATCCCAGGGAAATTGAGAATATGCGATACAGACTTGATGCGCTTGAAACAACCAAGAGAAAGCTGGAAGATGACGTAATCGGACTTATGGAAAAGTCGGAAGCTCTTGAGTCAGAGATTGCCAGGGTGAATCTGGAAATTACACAGAAGGAGACAGAAGTCAGCAAACTTAGAGACAAACGTGATTCGGAAATAGAGGATATTTCTGCCAAGCTTACGAGCATGACAGAAGCCAGAGGAAAACTACAAGTTCAAATATCCGACTCCCTCCTTAAGAAATACGAACAGCTCTCAAAGGATAGGGGCGGTCATGTAGTAGCCCCCATCAGAGGTAACATCTGTGGAGGATGTTATGTCGCGCTTCCGAGTTCCATTATTATACTTGCTAAACCGAATAATAGGGTTGTCAGATGTGAAAACTGTGGCAGGATCTTGTGCTGGCAAGAATAGATCCTTCCCGGGGCAGTAATGGAGAGTTGAATTTGACCGGTAACTGCAAAAGCGAATTTTACAGAGAAGTGACTATATATACGGATGGGGCGTCCCGCGGAAATCCTGGGCATGCAGGAATCGGCGCTGTTATTCTAGGCGCAAATGGTTCTTGTCTTATGGAATTGAGTGAATGGATTGGGATTGCTACGAATAACGAAGCTGAGTATATCGCTCTTATAAAGGCGCTTGAGGCTGCAAAGGGGCTTGGAGTAAGAAAAGTCAGTGTTCGCGCTGACAGTGAACTTGTAGTGCTACAGATGATAGGGACATATGCTGTTAAATCACCTAGGCTGCGTCCTCTTTTCATGAAAGCGCAACGCCTGAAGAGAGAGTTCGATGAATTTGACATAAATCATATCGAGCGCGAAGAGAATGCCCATGCTGATATGCTTGCTAATCTCGGTATCGATTCAGAATTGGACAAGCGGGGTTAAATGGATTAGATAGGAATTTGACACCTGAAAAGAACAAGTGGTAAAATAGCTTTGTGAGCTTCAAACAAGCAGATCGGGTAGTCGCGGGCGTATTCACTGCGTATTGTCGCAAGGGATGGCGCTCGAGGAAAGTCCGAACTCCATAGGGCTGGGTGCTGGATAACTTCCAGTGGGGGTGACCCTAAGGAAAGTGCCACAGAAATCAAACCGCCTTCGCATCTGATCCAAGCCGTAAATGGCCGGATTGGTCTGAGGGTAAGGGTGAAACGGTGCGGTAAGAGCGCACCGGCAACCAGGTGACTGGTTGGCCAGGTAAACCCCACCCGGAGCAAGACCGAATAGGAGGGACATGAGGTGGCCCGCCTCCCCCTCGGGTACGGTCGCTTGAGGCCTTTGGGTAACCAAGGTCCCAGATAGATGACTATCCATGACAGGATTCGGCTTACAGATCTGGTTGTTTGTGATTTACATGGTGGGCGCTTCGTAGCACGGAGCGCCCACCGACTATGTACGTCACAGAATGAGGCCTTTGCCCGGACCTTGTCGTAATCTTGCGGAAAGTTGCGCTACCAACGCTATTCTTTCCTCAGCGAGTCTTAGGGCTGCGTCATTAGTAGGAATCTTATCCCGCTTTGAAATCTCAAATACCCTTAGAATAGTGTCATAGATTTCTTGTGCTTTTTTCAAGGCCCTTTGACGATTGTATCCGTAAAGTCCGTCAACGACATTAATGACACCGCCTGCGTTAATTATAAAATCCGGGGCGTAGAGAATGCCTCTGTCCTCCAATGCCACACCATGTCTGTCCTCTTTTAATTGGTTATTGGCTGAACCTCCTACCACCTTGCACTTGAGTTGCGGTATAGTGCCGTCATTGATTATGGCGCCCAGGGCACATGGGGCAAAGATATCACACTGAACCCCGTAAATTTCCTCCGGCGGAACAACCGTTGCTCCGAATTCTTGTTCCACCCTTTCTGCCTTATCCGGGAAGATATCGGTGATGATTAGACTCGCTCCGTCTTGGTGGAGGTGTTTTGCCAGGTGATATCCGACATTGCCGGCTCCTTGGATTGCGACGGTAAGACCCTCCAGAGAGTCATCTCCGAACGCCTCTTTGGCACATGCTTTTAGGCCGTGCCAGACTCCGTAAGCAGTAACAGGCCCGGGATCACCGCTGCTTTCAGAGGAACCCCCGATCCATCTGGTTTCACATCCTATAAGATCTACGTCCTCAAGAGTTATACCTGAATCTTCTCCTGTGATGAATCTGCCGCCTAAGGTGTCCACAAATTTTCCGAATGCCCTGAAAAGCCCTTCAGACTTATCTTTTCGTGGATCTCCGATTATTACGGCTTTTCCGCCTCCCAGATTCAAGCCTGCTGCTGCGCATTTGTAGGTCATACCGCGGGCAAGGCGCAGGCCGTCGGTTACTGCTTCTTCTTCTGTTTTATATGGCCACATGCGCGTGCCGCCGATTGCCGGCCCGAGTGTGGTATCGTGAATTACGATTATGGCGCGAAGTCCGGATAACTTATGATTACAGAATACAACTTGTTCGTAATCATGTTCTCTCATCTTATCGATTATTCCCATTGCCATGAGTCCTCCTCACTTCTGTTCTTCTGGACACATTAAAGTGTTCAAGTTTGGTTCATTAAATCCTTCCGTGCCATTATCTGCCTTGACAGGAAAATTAGAAAGGACATATAATAATACTACGAACATGTGTTCTATTTAGCGCCAAAAGGTGAGTCCAATGCATGGAATTGTAGGTCATATTTGGTTGCCTGATTTTTATTCCTCAGTTGAGATGAAAATAAATGAATCCATTTCCAATGATTCAGTTTTTGTTGTTGTAAAGGGACATAAAGTCTTGGACATATCCCCTGGGGCAAAGGGGAAGGGGTTAAGACGAGGGATGACTCTCAGACAAGCTCGCATTGTGTGTCCTGAGCTTGACGCAATAGAATATACCCCAAAGAGATATGCCGGTTTTGCTGAAAAGGTCTGGGAGGCATGTGCAACATACAGTCCGGCTGTGGAACCTTTAGATGAAACTGAGGCGTTTATTGAACTCTCTTATTGTCCTGATATGCTTGGCGCCTTAGGTGAGATTTCCAGGTATGTGGAAAATATCGTAGGGGTTTTGCCTTTATATGGAATCGCCCGTTGTAAGTTGGTAGCCCGGATTCTTTCAGGGATTCTGCCGGAAGCAAGGACAAAGAGATTCCTAGGCTTCGTGGAGCGTGTGGTTTCTCAGAAAGGGAGGCACATAGGCGCAACTATTGTTATAGACAGGGAAAAGGAGTTGTTGGAACCTTTGCCTGTAAACGTATTATGGCTTTTGGACAGAGATGTCCTCTCTTGCCTCTGTCGACTTGGGGTAGGTCGTATAGG
>CZCA01002343.1_pt2 | contig 12789 bp, 14 predicted proteins | sample 591981 | NCBI WGS metagenome assembly CZCA01 (sample SAMEA3556810, study PRJEB10932) | anaerobic digester metagenome
GCCGAAATAGACGATGTCCTCGAGCGGCAGGCGCTCCATCAGCGCGCGCACCACGGTGAGCCCGCCGACGCCGGAGTCGAACACGCCGATCGGGCGCGAGGCGGCGGCCGCGCTCATCGCCCGGCTCCGCAGTCGGAGGGGCACGGGGTCAAAGCAGCACCACCGAGGCGAACTTGCGCTTGCCCACCTGCAGCACCACGGTCTCGCCGGCGCGCAGCAGCAGGCCCTTGTCCTCCGCGCGCTCGCCGTTGATGCGCACACCGCCCTGCTCCACCATCCGCATCGCCTCCGAGCTGGTGCCGGTGAGGCCGGCCTGCTTGAGCACCTGGAACAGCGGCAGCCCGTCGGCGCCGGCGTTCACGTTGACCCGGGGAATGTCGTCGGGAATCGCGTTGCGCTGGAAGCGGGCCTCGAAGTCGGCGAGCGCCTCCTCGGCTGCGCGCTGGCCGTGGAAGCGGGCGACGAACTCCATCGCCAGCATGACCTTGACGTCGCGCGGATTGCGCCCGCCCTCGACCTCGGCGCGCAGCTGCGCGATCTCGGCCGTTGAGCGGAAGGACAGCAGCTCGTAGTAGCGCCACATCAGGGTGTCGGACACCGACATCGTCTTGCCAAAGATCTCCTTCGCCGGCTCGGCGATGCCGATGTAGTTGCCAAGCGACTTCGACATCTTGTTGACGCCGTCCAGCCCCTCGAGCAGCGGCACCATCACCACGCACTGGGGCTCCTGGCCGTAGTGCTTCTGCAGCTCGCGCCCCATCAGCAGGTTGAAGCGCTGGTCGGTGCCGCCGAGCTCGACGTCGGCCTTCATCGCCACCGAGTCGTAGCCCTGGCACAGCGGGTAGAGGAATTCGTGGATCGCGATCGGCTGGTTGTTGCCGTAGCGCTTGGCGAAGTCGTCGCGCTCGAGCATGCGCGCCACGGTCTGCAGCGAGGCCAGGCGGATCATGCCGGCAGAGCCCAGCCCCTCCATCCAGCTCGAGTTGAAGCAAATCTCGGTCTTGTCCGGGTCGAGGATCTTGAACACCTGGTCCTGGTAGGTCTTCGCGTTCTCCATGATCTGCTCGCGCGACAGTGGCGGACGCGTGGTGTTCTTGCCGCTGGGGTCGCCGATCATGCCGGTGAAGTCGCCGATCAGGAACTGGATCTGGTGACCGAGCTCCTGGAAGTGACGCATCTTGTTGATCAGCACGGTGTGACCGAGATGCAGATCGGGTGCGGTGGGGTCGAAGCCGGCCTTCACCCGCAGCGGGCGGCCACGCTTGAGTTTCTCGACCAGTTCGGCCTCGATCAGCAGGGCATCGGTGCCGCGCTTGATCAGGTCGATCGCCGCCTGGACATCAGTCATTCAATTTCTCCAAAAATACCTTCCCGATCAGGGGATTTACTTTGCTACACTTGCGCGAAATTTTTTCCCGCATCCCAGCCACCCGAGCTCATGAAGGCCAGAAAAATCCGGATTCTAGCCGATCTGCCGGCCCATCTCCTCTCCCGTCCCCGCACCTGGATCGCCGCCGGCGTGACCGGCGTGTCGCTGATGGGCGTGGTGGCCGCCACGGCCGTTGCACCCGACAGCGTACCCACCGACGTCCCGTTCGAACGCGTGGTCGAAACGCTGCCCCCCCCTGCTGCCAGCGTCGCGACTGCAGAAGCCGCGCTGCCATTCGTCTATAACGAGCGCATCCAGCCTGGCGACACGCTGCAGGCGATCTTCAACCGTCTGCGCATCGACGACGCCGAGGCCCTGTCGCACCTGTCGGACTCGGACGCCGGCAAGCGAGCCATTCGTCAGCTGCGTGCGGGTCGCTCGGTCACCGCGGTGGTGTCGCCCGAAGGCAAGGTGATGTCCTTCACCCTGCCGATCGGCAATACCACCGACCAGGTGGCGATCGAACGCGGCGAGTCCGGCCTCGAACTGCGCGAGGCGCCGAGGGTAGCGCAGACCACGATGGTGGAGATGCGCTCAGGCACGATCACCCACTCCCTCTTTGGCGCTACCGACGCCGCAGGCCTTCCCGACAACGTCGCCACGCAACTGGCAACGATCTTCGGCACCTGGATCGACTTTCACACCGACCTGCGCAAGGGCGATCGTTTCAACGTGGTCTACGAAGCGGTCTATGAGGAAGGCAACCCGGTTCGCGCCGGCCGAATTCTGGCCGCAGAATTCATCAACAATGGCGAGCGCCACGCCGTGGTGCTCTACCGCGGCCCCAGCGGCAAGGAGCAGTACTACAGCGACGACGGCCGTAGTCTGCAACAGGGCTTCCTGCGCTCACCGCTCGAGTTCTCGCGCGTCAGCTCGAACTTCGGCCGTCGCCTGCATCCGATTCACGGCAGCTGGCGCAACCACAACGGAACGGACTTCGCCGCACCGGTCGGCACGCCGATCATGGCGACCTCGGACGCCACCATCGAGTTCATCGGCACCCAGCGCGGCTTCGGCAACCTGATCGTGCTGAAGCACCGCAATGACATCACCACCCATTACGCCCACCTCAATGGCTTTGCCAAGGGCCTCGCGAAGGGCCAGAGCGTGAGCCAGGGCGACCTCATCGGCTATGTGGGCTGCACCGGCTGGTGCACCGGGCCGCACCTGCACTACGAAGTGCGCATCAAGGACGTCCCGGCCGATCCGATGACAGTCGCGCTGCCGATGGCAGACTCCTTCAACGACAAGGAGCTTGCCGCCTTCAAGCGCAACACCGCGCACCTGCGCCAGCGCTTCGCACTGCTCAACTACGAGCTCGCCAGCGCGAAGTAAGCAAGCGGCAACGAGCACGCACAACGCAAACGGGGCGCCTGGGCGCCCCGTTCTTCATTGCCGCAAGGGCAAGATCAGGCAGAGAAGGACGAACCGCAGCCGCAGGTGCTGGTCGCGTTCGGATTGCGGATCACGAACTGCGAGCCCTCGAGACCTTCGGTGTAGTCGATCTCCGCGCCGACCAGGTACTGGTAGCTCATCGGATCGACGAGCAGCATCACGCCGTTCTTCTCGAACGTGGTGTCGTCCTCGTTCACTTCCTCGTCGAAAGTGAAGCCGTACTGGAAGCCCGAGCAGCCACCGCCGGACACGAAGACGCGCAGCTTGAGCTCGGGATTGCCTTCCTCTTCGATCAGCTCGCGCACCTTGTTCGCGGCGCTGTCGGTAAAGACCATGATTTCGGGGGTTTCGACTTCTGCGCTCATGTTTTCTCCTCTGTAGGGGCGTGCCGCGGATGATGCGCCCGCCGCGGCTCAGCCGTCAAAATCGGATCGTCGTCCGTGTTGCAAGTTCCCGTCAGGGGCTGACGGGAACGATGTCCAGGCCGGCTTCCTCGTCGAAGCCGAACATGATGTTGAGGTTCTGCACCGCCTGGCCTGCTGCGCCCTTGACGAGGTTGTCGATCACCGACAGGACAACCACGGTGTCGCCGCCCTGCGGGCGGTGAACCGCGATGCGACAAAGGTTGGAGGCCCGCACCGAGCGCGTTTCCGGGTGGCTGCCCGCCGGCATCACGTCCACGAAGGCCTCGCCGGCGTAGCGTTTCTCGTAGAGTCCCTGCAGATCGGATGCATCGGCGCCCGGCTTGAGACGACCGTACAAGGTCGCGTGGATGCCACGGATCATCGGCGTCAGGTGCGGCACGAAGGTGAGGCCAACCTGCTCACCGGCCGCGATCGAGAGTCCCTGGCGAATCTCGGGCAGGTGGCGGTGGCCGGGCACGCCATAGGCCTTGAAGCTGTCCGCAGCCTCCGGCAGCAAGGTGTGCACCTCCGCCTTGCGGCCGGCGCCGGACACACCCGATTTGGCGTCCGCGATCAGGTGGCCGATGTCCACCAGCCCGGCCTCGATCAGCGGGAGGAAGCCAAGCTGCACTGCAGTCGGATAACACCCGGGGTTTGCGAGCACGCGCGCGCCACGGATCTGTTCGCGATTGACCTCGGGCAGACCGTAGACGGCCTCGGCAACGAGCTCGGGTGCGGCATGCTCCATTCCGTACCACTTCTGCCATTCCGCAACGTCACGGATACGGAAGTCGGCCGCGAGATCGATCACACGCACGCCCGCCGCCACGAGTTCGGCGGCCTGCTTCATCGCGATGCCGTTGGGGGTGGCAAAGAAAACCGCGTCGCACTTCTCGAGCGCGGCGTCCTGCGGGGCGACGAACTTGAGACTCACCCTGCGGCGCAGACTGGGAAACATGTCCGAGACAGCCATGCCTGCCTCGCCACGGGAGGTGATGGCAGTGAGTTCGACACCGGGGTGACGGGCCAGCAGACGCAGCAACTCGACACCGGTGTAGCCGGTACCGCCTACAACTCCAACCTTGACCATGCTTGCTCCTCGCTACAAAAGACCTGAAGCCGCGATTATCGCACTGTCGCGACACGCGCACGGTGACCGGGCGGTTACAGCACGTACCGAACCAGGACCAGGGGTCGATAGCCCGCTTCGGTCGAGGACATCAGAAAACACAAAAGCCGCCCCACGGGGCGGCTCCTGCTGACACAAGATCGCAAACGACAATCAGCGCTTCGAGAACTGCTTGGCGCGACGGGCCTTGCGCAGACCGACCTTCTTACGCTCGACTTCGCGAGCGTCGCGAGTCACAAAGCCGGCAGCACGCAGTTCGCCCTTCAGCTCGGCGTTGTAGTCAACCAGCGCGCGGGTGATGCCGTGACGCACGGCGCCCGCCTGACCCGACTCGCCACCGCCGACGACGTTGACCATGATGTCGAACTTGCCTTCGTTGCCGGTGAGCACCAGCGGCTGGCGCACGATCATGCGACCGGTCTCACGGGAGAAGAACTCATCAACCGGCTTGCCGTTGACGACGATGTTGCCGGTGCCCGGCTTGATGAACACACGCGCAACCGCGGTCTTGCGGCGGCCGGTACCGTAGTTGTAAGTGACAGCCATCTATCGGCTCCTTCAGATCTCGAGAACTTGCGGCTGCTGAGCGGTATGCGGATGCGACGGCCCCGCGTAGCACTTCAGCTTCTTCAGCATGGCGTAGCCCAGCGGGCCCTTCGGCAGCATGCCCTTCACCGCCTTCTCGAGCACGCGCTCGGGGAAGCGCTGCTGGAGCTTGGTGAAGTTGGTTTCGTAGATACCGCCCGGGTAGCCCGAGTGACGGTAGTACTTCTTGTCCTGCGCCTTGTTACCGGTGACGCGCAGCTTGTCGACGTTGACCACGACGATGAAGTCGCCGGTATCAACGTGCGGGGTGTAGATGGCCTTGTGCTTGCCACGCAGGCGACGGGCGACTTCGGCGGCGAGACGGCCAAGCACCTTGTCCGTGCCGTCGACAACGAACCAGTCGCGCTTGACCTCGTGCGGCTTGGCGGAAAACGTCTTCATGTGAATCCTCGATCTTTGTCGGGCCGTTGGAGATGGCCGTCAAACGGAAAGCTCGCAATCCTACGACCAACAGCATGAGCGTGTCAATCATTGGATCGCGATGGCGACCGTTCAGCTTACTGATAAAAAAAACGCAGTCCAATCGGACTGCGTTAAATCCACACCAAAGGAGGAGGGTGGAGGAGACACCATTTGGATCGGCGCACAGTGTGTTCTAAGCAAGTGCCGCGTCAGCGATCCGACTGAGGCGAATTATCCTGACGAAGCGCGCCCACTGCAAGTCTTTATTGTGCGGCGCGGAATGAAAGTTTTGATTTTTCCATTCGCATCCTTTATGGCGCTGCATGGTTTTGATTTAGCTCAATTTCCACCATCCCGACTACAAACCCGAACTGCGCTCGAGCGCTCTCCATGGTTGAATGGCACGGCGTTTTTGTGCATTGCATCACTACGCCACCGTATTGACTTCAGTGCTGGCGCCGCGAGCCGAGGGGAAACGGGCGCAGAAACCTGACACCCTGGCCGAAAGCGCGCCCGGACCATTGGTCGCCGTGCCCTTGCCGCACTGCGGTAACATCGCGCAGCCGAATCACGAAACGCAACGACGGGAGCAACCCGGGGAGCACACAGGAATGGAATGCACGATCAAATGGCTGGATGGCATGAGCTTCATCGCCGAGACCGGCACCGGACACATCGTCGCCATGGACGGAGCGCCGGATGCCGGCGGCCGAAACCTGGCGCCACGGCCCATGGAACTCCTGCTGGCAGGCGCAGGCGGGTGCACTGCGTTCGACGTCGTGCTGATCCTGAAGCGCGGACGCCATGACGTTCGCGGCTGCAGCGTGCGCCTCGAAGCCGAGCGCGCCGAAACCGACCCCAAGGTCTTCACCCGCATCCGCTTCATCTACACGGTCACCGGCCGCAACCTCAAGCGCGAGACGGTCGAACGCGCCGTCCACCTGTCGGCTGAGAAGTACTGCTCGGCGTCGATCATGCTCGGCAAGACCGCCGAGATGATCCACGAGGTGGAACTCATCGAAGCCGACTGAACGCAAACCTGTCCTTGCCGGACCGTCCGGGCTGCAGTTCAGGCGGTCCGGGCAAACGTCACAGCCGGTAGGACAGCGCGGTCATCACCCGCGCTGCGGCCTTCATCACCCCGCGCGCAGGCGCCGGCAGGGCATGCGCGCCCAGGCGCATGGCGGTCTCGGCGTGTTCGGCCTCATCGACCTTCATCTGTTCGACGATGGCGCGCGAGCGCTGGTCGGCCTGCGGCAGCGTATCGAGATGTCCCTTCAGGTGCTGCTCGACCTGGCGCTCGGTTTCAGCCAGGAAGCCCAGATTCCAACGGTCACCAAAACGCCCCGCGAGCAGGCCGATCGCAAGCGCCCCGCCATACCAGAGCGGATTGAGCAGACTCTTGCGCCCACCCAGTTCGCCAATGCGGCGCTCGGTCCACGCAAGGTGCTCGGTTTCTTCCTGCGAAGCCTGGCGCAGCGTGTCACGGATCGCCGGATCGCGCGACATGATCGACTGCCCCTGATAGAGCGCCTGCGCGCACACCTCGCCGACGTGATTGACGCGCATGAGCGCGGCAGCGTGAGCGCGCTCCGCATCGGTCAGCTCGGCGTCGGGAACATCCTCGCCGGGCACCGGACGCACACTGCGCGCCGGGGCGAAGACGGTGCGAAGCGCCTTGTCGAATTCGATGATGGCCTGGTCGAGCATTATCGGACTCCAAACGGATGAGTGAGGTCACGTCGCTGCTGCAGGAGCCGCAGCGCATGCTTGCGATCGCGCGGCCCTGCGGGACCATCGCAGAAATGGTCGTAGGCGAGCGCCGCGCGCGGGCGGTTGTAGGTGTTGTCACTGATCGGCTGCCAGTCGCTGTTCTTCATCGGCACCCAGGTTCCATCCTTGCGCCCGCTCGCGTAGATCCGGCGCTCGCCGGTGGCGCAACGAATGCCTTCGAAAGTGACGTTCTCGGCACCGCCGGGAGTACGCACGACGAGGGTGTAGCGCACCACGCCATCCTCACCGACGCTCACGCTGTTCTCATCGACGAAGAACGCGTTCGGCGACGGCGTGCCGATCTCGAACGCTCGCAAGCCGGCATCCTGCGGGGCCGCCGGCATCTCCACCGCGGCCTCCTTCCAGTCCGGGTCGGCGTCGACCAGAAGCCCGCCAAGTGCAGGGACCGAAAAACATGCGAGGGCCATCAGGCCCCCGCGCACGAACGAGTAGCGGTTCGACTTCAAGTACGCAGATCTCCACACAAGGATTGCCGCAGCGCTTCGGGCACGACATCGACTGTGACCGTGTAGGCCGGGTGCTCGATCCCCGCCGCCACCGAGGCGCCGCGCCTGAGCGCGGCCACCCGGTCGAAACCGAGCTCGAAACGCAGGAAATGCACCGACGAGGTCTTTTCGGCATTCTCCCGCTCGAGGTCTTCATCCGCAATGGCAAACACCCGCTCGAAACCAGCGACCTGGACCCAGACGCGGTCCTCGATGCCGATCAGGCGTGACAGCCAGACCTTGCGCTCGCTCTCGTCGGGGAACTCGATCAACATGGTCGCCTTCCAGTTCTGGCCGTCGGGCACGAGCGGATTGTAGGCGTCGAGTTCATCCTGGATCCCGGCTTCCTCGAAGGTGCGCTCGATGCGCAACATCTCCTGAATCTGATAGCGGATCGTGAGCTCATCCTCGAACATCAGGGTCACATTCGAGCCGAGCGCAAGGCTGCGATGCTTCTTGTGTGCGATCACCCGTGCGCGGAAAGCCGCGCGTTCGCGCGCGTACTGTTCGAGGCTGAGCAGGCTGTCGCGTTCGATCACCATCATCATGTCTCCTCCAGGCCATAGGCGATGCGCAGCAAGCTGAGCGGGTGGGCCTTCTGCGCATCGAGTCTGGTACCACCGTCGCGGATGCCCTGCTGGATGTGTCGACCGGCGATCGGGCAATCCGAGCTGATGAAATCGGGCGTCACCTGCGCCATCTGGCGGAAAACCGGTCGGCCGATCTTCATCGACTGTTCAAAGTACTCCTCCTTGACGCCCCAGGTACCGTCGTGTCCGGCGCAGCGGTCAATGGTCGTGACCTGAGTGTCGGGGATCAGCTGCAGGGTCTCCCGCGTCTTCTGGCCGATGTTCTGCACCCGGCCGTGACAGGGAATGTGATAGGCCACCTTGCCGAGCGGGCGCTTGAAGTCCGTCTTCAGCAGACCGTCCTTGTTACGCTGAATGAAGTATTCGAAGGGGTCGAACATCGCCTCGGCCACTGCGGCGACGTCAGCATCATCCGGATAGAGAAGCGGCAACTCCTGCTTGAACATCAACGCGCACGAGGGCACGGGCGCCAGGATCGCATAGCCTTCTCGCGCCAGCCTGGCCAGGCCCGGAACGTTACGCTGCTTCAGCCGATCGACGCCTTCGAGGTCGCCCAGCTCAAGCTTGGGCATCCCGCAGCACGCCTCCTGAGGCGCGAGAATGGTGGGAATCTCGTTGTGCGCCAGCACCGCCACCAGATCGTGACCGATGCCCGGCTCGTTGTAGTTGATGTAGCAGGTCGAGAAGATCGCCACCTTGCCCGGCGTGCGCTCGCCGTCACGCACAGGCCACGAGGTGGCTGGCTTTGCCTTCGAGCGGAACTTCGCCGGCGCATAGGGCGGCAAATCACGCCGCCTGTCGACGCCCAGCACCGACTGCAACAGCCCACGCGCAGTACCGTTTCGATTTGCGGCGTTGACCGTCTGCGCCACCACCGGGATCGCCGCCAGCTTGCCGAGCGCGTCGGTGCTGGTCAGCAGCTTGTCACGGAACTTCACCTCGCCCTTGCGGAACTTCACCGCCTTCGCACGCAGCATCAGATGGGGGAAGTCGAGATCCCACTCGTGCGGCGGCACGTAGGGACACTTGGTCATGAAGCAGATGTCGCACAGATAGCACTGGTCCACGACTTTCCAGTAGTCGCCCTTGGCTACGCCATCAACCTCCATCGTGCTGCTCTCATCGACGAGATCGAACAGGGTCGGAAAGGCGTTGCACAGGTTGACGCAGCGCCGGCACCCATGACAGATGTCGAACACCCGCTCCATCTCGGCCAGAACCTTGGCCTCGTCGTAGTACGCAGGGTCACGCCACGCGATGGGATGGCGGCGAGGCGCCTCCAGACTGCCTTCTCGCTTGCTCATGACACCCCCTCCCCCTACGGAAAACACCGGACTCGACGTCTAGGAGACGGGCGGCGCGCCGCCCGTCCCGTTTGCGGGAATGGCGACGACCTTCAGTCGGCGAGCGCGTCCAGTGCCTTCTGGAAGCGGTTGGCATGCGAGCGCTCGGCCTTGGCCAGCGTCTCGAACCAGTCGGCGATTTCCTCGAAGCCCTCGTCACGCGCGGTCTTCGCCATGCCCGGATACATGTCGGTGTACTCGTGCGTTTCGCCAGCGATGGCCGCACCGAGGTTCTGGCGGGTGGAGCCGAAGGGCAGGCCTGTGGCCGGGTCGCCACAGGCCTCGAGATACTCGAGATGGCCGTGAGCGTGCCCGGTTTCGCCCTCTGCCGTAGAGCGGAAGACCGTGGCTACGTCGTTCTGACCTTCGACGTCGGCCTTGGCTGCGAAGTACAGGTAGCGGCGGTTGGCCTGGGATTCGCCCGCGAAGGCGGCCTTGAGGTTGTCCTCTGTGCGCGATCCTTTCAGTTCCATGTCTCCTCTCCTTTTGGCGGATGGTGGTGTGCGCCGCCTTCAGGCGGCTGCACTACCAACTTAGACACGGTCCTGCACAGGCCCAAATTGTTCAGGGCTATGCCCCCGATTGCATCTGGCTATTTCTGCAGCGCACCACGCGGTCTGCGCTCGCCGAGCACGAGCCGCACCGGGTCGACCTCGGGCTCAGCCTCGGGCAGACGATAGCTCTCGGGCAGATCGAAGCTACGCGAGCGGAACAGGATGCGGGCAAGTTCGATCAGGGCAAGCTGATACACCTGCCGCTTGAACTCGATCACCGCCTCGAGCGGAACCCAGTAGTTGCTCCAGCGCCATGCATCGAATTCCGGGTGCGTGCTCGCGCGCAGGCAGACGTCCGAGTCTCGCCCCACCAGCCGCAGCAGAAACCAGATCTGTTTCTGCCCCCGGTAGGTGTTGCGCCACTCCCGCCGTATCCAGTGCTTGGGCACCTCGTAGCGCAGCCAGCCGCGCGTGCGGCCAAGAATCTTGACGTGCTCCGGGCGCAACCCGACTTCCTCGAACAACTCCCGATACATGGCCTGCTCCGGCGACTCGCCGTGCTTGATGCCACCCTGGGGGAACTGCCAGGAATGCTCGCGGATGCGCTTGCCCCAGAACACCTCGTTGCGCGCATTGACCAGAATGATGCCGACGTTCGGGCGAAAGCCTTCACGGTCAAGCATGACTAACCTTCAAATTCGGTTGATTGGTCACGATTTTTTCACACTTGCGCATGCTTTGAAAGCGCACCATCCGTGTGCATCCGCTAAGCTCATCCGACACGGCGCGTTTCAGGCCGATGCCATGCGTTAGAATCGCGGGCTTGCCCACGTTCCACCCAGCCCTACAGTCGAAGATCCCCATGCGCGCCAGTCAGTTCCATCTCTTCACGCTCAAGGAAGCCCCGTCGGATGCCGAAGTCGTCAGCCAGAAGCTGATGCTGCGCGCCGGCATGATCCGCAAGGTCGCCGCCGGCATCTACAGCTACATGCCGATGGGCCTGCGCTCGATCCGCAAGGTCGAGACCATCATCCGCGAGGAGATGGACCGCGCAGGCGCCATGGAGCTGATCATGCCTATGGTTCAGCCCGCCGAGCTGTGGGACGAGACCGGGCGCTGGGACAAGATGGGCGAAGAGATGCTGCGCTTCAAGGATCGCCATGAGCGCGACTTCGCGCTGCAGCCCACCTCCGAGGAAGTCGTCACCGACATCGCGCGCCAGGAGCTGAAGAGCTACCGCCAGCTGCCGAAGAACTTCTACCAGATCCAGACCAAGTTCCGCGACGAGCGCCGGCCGCGCTTCGGCGTCATGCGCGGGCGCGAATTCACCATGAAGGACGCCTACTCCTTCGACCGCAGCGAGGAAGCCGCCGGGCGCAGCTACGACGTCATGTTCGCCGCCTACAAGCGCATCTTCGATCGCCTCGGCCTCGAGTACCGCGCGGTGGCGGCCGACACCGGCGCCATCGGCGGCGACCGCTCGCACGAATTCCAGGTCATCGCCGACACCGGCGAGGACGCCATCGTCTATTGCCCCGACTCCGACTACGCCGCCAACATCGAGCTGGCCGAAGCGGTGTCGGTGCTCGCCCGCCGCGCGGCGCCCGAGAAGGCGCTGGAAAAGACCTCGACGCCAGGCAAGGCCACGTGCAAGGACGTCGCCGAGTTCCTCGGCGCGCCGCTCACCGCAAGCCTTAAGTCGCTGGTGCTCGCCACCGACGACGTCGACGACAAGGGCAACCCTGCCGGCGTCACCGTGTGGCTGCTGCTGGTGCGCGGCGACCACGCGCTCAACGAGGTCAAGGCGAGCAAGCTGGAAGGCCTGAAGGCCGGGTTCCGCTTCGCCACCGAGGCCGAGATCGTTGAGCACTTCGGCTGCAAGCCGGGCTACCTCGGTCCGATCGGCCTGCGGAAGCCGGTCAAGATCATCGCCGACCGCACGGTCGCGCACATGGCCGACTTCATCTGCGGCGCCAATGACGAGGACTTCCACTTCACCGGCGTCAACTGGGGCCGCGACCTGCCCGAGCCCGACCTGGTGGCCGACATCCGCGACGTGGTCGAAGGCGACCCCAGCCCGGACGGCAAGGGTGTGCTCGCGATCCAGCGCGGCATCGAGGTCGGCCACGTGTTCTACCTCGGCACCAAGTATTCCAAGGCGATGAACGCCACCTTCCTCGACGAGGACGGCAAGCCCAAGCACTTCGAGATGGGCTGCTACGGCATCGGCGTCACCCGCATCCTGGGCGCCGCGATCGAGCAGAACCACGACGCCCGCGGCATCATCTGGCCGCGCGCGATCGCGCCCTTCGAAGTGGTGATCTGCCCGGTGGGCTGGGGCAAGTCGCAGGCGGTGCGCGACGAGGCGCAAAAGCTTTACGACGCGCTCGTCGCCACCGGCGTCGACGTCATCCTCGACGACCGCGACGAGCGCCCGGGCGTGATGTTCGCCGACTGGGAACTCATCGGTGTGCCGCACCGCGTCACCATCGGCGACCGCGGCCTCAAGGAAGGCGTGGTCGAATACCAGGGCCGACGTAACACCGAAGCCGCCAAGCTGCCCGCGGGCGAAGTGCTTGGCCACGTGCTCGACTGCCTCAAGCAGGGCTGATCGCACCCGGAATCCGCGATGCGAAGCCTGCCCGCCCCGCTCCGCCAGCTTGTCGCCGCGTGCGCACTCACACTCGCGGCCGGTGGCGTGCAGGCGGGTGCGCAGCA
>CZCA01002504.1_pt1 | contig 12721 bp, 10 predicted proteins | sample 591981 | NCBI WGS metagenome assembly CZCA01 (sample SAMEA3556810, study PRJEB10932) | anaerobic digester metagenome
CCGAGATCTACACTATCCTCTTCGTCGGCAGCGTCAGATGTGTATAAGAGACAGGATGATGGGCGCGACCTTCATGTAGTTGGGGCGCGCGCCGACGACGCAGATGACCGGCGCGGGGCTGTTCGAGGGCGCGTTCATTCGCTCTTGTCCGTCGCCGGCACGTCGCGGCGCACCGCCTCCAGCAGCTGGCTGAGGATGTTGAGGGTGGCCGACACCGACTGCTCGAGGCCGGCGATGCGGGCCTCGATGCGTTGCAGGTCGTAGCTGCCGGCAAGGCCGGCGGCCTGCGCGGCGAGCAGCGCAGACGCTCGAGCGCGAGCGCATCGAGCCGCAGCGCGGGGGCGCCCTCGCCGGTCGTGGCAAAGTGCGGCGTGTGCACCGGACGGGCCTGCGCCGAGGCGAACTCTTCCTTGAGCTCGTCGATGACTTCGCGGACGTCGTTCTCGCTGACGACATGGCGCTCGGCGAGGAAGGCCGCCAGCATGAGGCGGTCGCACAGGGTGTTGATCTTGCGCGGAATGCCGCCGGAGTAGGCGTAGATGCCGGTATATGCGCCCGCATCGAAGATGGGGTCGTCGGTCCAGCCGACGTGGGAGAGGCGGTGCTCGATGTAGCCGCGCGTCTCCTCGGCGTCGAGCGGGCCGAGGTGGTAGGAGGCGATCACGCGCTGGCGCAGCTGCTGCATCTCGGCGCGCTGCATGATGTCGCGGAACTCCGGCTGCCCGACCAGGAAGCTCTGCAGCAGCGCATGGTCCTCGAGCTGGAAGTTGGACAGCATGCGCAGCTCCTCGACCGCCGAAGGGGTGAGGTTCTGCGCCTCGTCGACGACCAGCAGCGCACGCTTGCCCGCCGCGGCGATGGACACCAGATAGGTCTCGATCGCCAGCAGCAGGCCGGCCTTGTCGAGATTGCGGGCAGGCACGCCGAAGGCGGCGGCCACCATGCGCAGCATGTCGTTGGCGTCGATCTGGGTGCTGACGATGTTGGCGGCGACCACGCGCTCGGGGTCGAGCTGCTCGAGCAGGCTGCGCACGATGGTCGTCTTGCCGGCACCGACCTCGCCGGTGATGACGATGAAACCCTCGCTCTGGTGCAGGCCGTACTCTAGGTAGGCCATCGCCCGCCGGTGCCCGCGGCTGCCGTAGAAAAAGGCCGGATCCGGGTTGAGCTGGAAGGGTTTGCCGCGGAGCTTGAAGAATGATTCGTACATCGTGTTCCTGCTCAGAACCGCATGCCGAGCGTGGCTGCGACCGAGTTTTCGGTGTAGCGGTCGCTGCCATCGGACTTGACGTGGCGGTAGGTAAGGCTGCCACGCGCATTCGGGCTCAGCGTGCGTGTGACGCCGACGGTGTAGCCCGTGCGCGTGGTCTCGTCGTTGGCAGTGCCGTCGCCTTGTGACTTCGAGCGCTGGGCGGAGAGCCGGAGCGAGGAAAAACCCGAGAGCCTGTGATCGAAGGACAGCACCGCCGCCCGCGTCTTGACGCGGTCGTAGGTGTCGAACTCATCGTTGATCAGGCCACTGTAGCCGAGGGTGTCGAGCTGCGAACGATCGGTCTGACTCACGCTGAACGTGACGGAGTTGCGTACACCAACCAGGGTGAATGCACCGCGGATGGACTTGCTGACGAAATAGCGATTCGTCCGGATCGATGTCGGCGTCAGTCCATCGAGGTAATCCTGCAGGGCCTGCTGATCACCCTTGCCGATAAGCTCGAGAATATCGGCCACGTTCTGGGGCGTGAACAGGTACGTTTCCCCGAGCTCATCCAGCGATGAGGAGATGTCACGCCGGGCGGTCAGACTCCAGACCGAACGCGCCATACGGTGCTGCACGCTCACGTCGTAGCCATTGCCAAAGAGGCGGTCCTCGCCCGTTGCCGAGATTGCCGTGCGCTCGGTGGGGTACCAGTCGAAACCCACGCCCCAAATGGGGCCGTCCTCGCCTTGGGCAGCGGAGTAGTCGTTCGACTCGTAACCGCCGATCGCACGCACGCGGAACTGGGGGTCGAGATTGATGAACAACGTCGCCCGACCGACCTCCTCGGTGAGGTCGCGCGTGACGTCCTCATCGTAGCTCGTGTCGGTGCGCACATAATCCAGCCCCCAGCCGAACAGGCGCAAGGCTACGGGATCGCTCAGTCCGACCCGCCAGGTTGCGGTTTCGCGGTCGCCCAGCGTGTTGCTTCCGCCGGTGAGCCAGCGTTGCTGGTAGCCAATATTGCCCTGGCCGCTCTCCCCGAAGCGGAAGCCGAAGCGCGGGCCGACCGAGAACAGGCGGGTTTCGTTGTTCTTGTCGGTGTCGAGCGCGTCGCCATCGAAACGCCCCCGGAAGGCCGAGCGGTTGTCCCGGCTGATCGAAGCACCGAGATCGATGAAAAAAGCATCCTCGATCGCCTCGATCGTGCCCCGCCCGTTCACGGCAAGGAAGGTCGCGTTGTCTTCGGTTTTCTCGGCGTGCACGGTGTTACGGAGGCGCAGGTTGAGCCCGCCGCTGAAACGGCCCGACTCGCGGCTGATCGACACCCCGGGCGAGACCTCCGCGATCCAGTCCTGCTGCCCGTCCTCTTCCGTATCGACGTTGTCGGTCCAGGTGAGCCGGGTGTCCAGCGTCGGCTGGATGCGCACGGTCTGGGCAATCGCGCCACTCGGCGCACCGGCTGCCGCCAGCAATGCGCCGATGAGGCAGAGACGCGGGAGACTGATCTCAAGCGGCGTTTTCGCGCGGCTTCTCGCCATAGCCATATCCGTATCCATATCCGTAATAACCCCCCGGACCACCCTGACGCGATTTGTTCAACAGCATCAGCTTGATCGGGCAGCTTTCGATCGTGGCCAGCGCCTGTTTGACCGAAGCGTGCGTGGTGCGCTCGGACTCGACGACCACGACCACCTGGCCCATGTGGGTGGCGAGCACACGCGACTCTGTGGTGACCAGCAGGGGCGGCGAATCGAACACCACGATGCGATCGGGGTAGCGACTGGCAATCTGCTTGAGAAGCCGGTTCATGCTCTCCGAGGCGAGCAGCTCGGTAGCGCGCTGGTGCGGCATCCCGGCGGGCAGGATCGACAGCTTCTCGACGTTGGTGCGCAGCAGAACGTCGCTCAGATCGGTCACGTCGCCGGCGAGCACGTCCATCAGACCGCGTTCGGGCGGCAGGCCGAGCTGGCGGAAAACCGAAGGTCGCGACACGTCTGCATCGACCAGCAGCACGGTGTAGTCGAGTTCCATCGCCATGCTGACTGCCAGGTTGATGGCGCTGAAGGTCTTGCCCTCGCCAGGAAGCGCGCTGGTGACCATGATCAGGTTGGCGTTGTCGATGCGGGCCGAGCTGGCATCGGTAGCATTGCGCAGCAGCGGGCGCTTGATGACGCGGTATTCCTCTGCGATCGCGGAGCGCGGATGCTCGGGCGTGACCATCCCCTTTGCCGCAAGCGCCGCGAGGTCGATCTGAATCATCCGCGACACGGGCGTAGCGGGGGCATGGGCTGCAGCCAGCGGAACCTCCGAGGACCTGGCAGCCGCCTTGACGGCTGCAACGGGCTCGGACACGGCAACGGCAGGCGCCGACGGCGCAGGCGTAACCGCGGCTTCGCCGGGCTCGGCCGAGGCCTGCTTGAGCTGATCGAGTCGCTGCGCGGCTTTTTCAATAAGACTCATCGTGATGTCCCGTTCAACCCTGAATCAGCCGCAACGCAACTGCGGCGGCAGCAAAAGCACTCGCATAGGCCGCGATGCCAAGCCCGAAAGCGAACAGCCCTCGCCTGCGCGCCGCCGAGCGCTCGGGCGTGCGCAGCATGGAGACCGTGCCGAGAACGGGCACCCCGGTGACCTCGCGCAGGGAGCGCGGGTCGCTGAATGCAGGACGGAGCTGGCTGATGAGGAAGGTGAGCGCAAAGCCAGCGGCCAGCCCCGCGAGCCCTGCAAGCGGAATCAGCAGGATGCGGTTGGGCGCGGAAGGCTTGGTCGGAAGCGTCGGCGGATCGATGACGCGGAAATCCGCCACGCCAGTCTGCGTGTTCATGTCGACCGCGATGTTGGCGGACTCGCGGCGCGCCACCAGCGCGTCGTAATTGCTCTTGTGCACGCTGTAGTCGCGATTGAGCTGGGCCATCTCTGCCTCGACCTCAGGCACCATGCGCGCTTGCTCGCGCAGCTGGTCGAGCCGCGACTGGAACTCGCCAACCCGCACACGTAGCGACGCTACACGCGACTCCGCCTGCACGAGCGCGAGCTTCATCTGCTGGTAAACGGGGTTCGAGTCGAGGGCGCCAAACTGGCTTCCGCCCATCGCCTGCATGGATTCGATCTGGGTACGCTTCTGCGCCTCGAGATCCTCCAGCAGGCGGCGAGTGCCGACGACGTCAGGGTGCTGGTCGGTGTACCGAAGAAGCAGTTCATCCAGATTGCGCCGGAGCGTATCGATACGCCCATCGATCTCGGGGATGGACACTGCCGACGAGGGCGGCGTTTGCGGCAGCAGGACCGGATCCTCGCCGACAAGCTGGCGCTGCAGCGAGTCACGCCCATTCTCCGCTTCCCGCAGTTCGAGCTGCGCCTGCTGCAACTGCCCCGCCATGGCGGCAATCTGCGATACGTAATCACGGGCGCCATCGCCGAGCAAGCCCATGTTGCGAAGACGGAAATCCTTAACCCGGTTCTCGGCCTCGGTGAGCTTCTGCTCGTAGCTGCGGATCTGCTCCTCGATGAAGCGGCGCGCTGCATCGGCATCCTGCCGCTTGCTGCCCAGCCCGGATTCGACGAACAGCGAAAGCAGGGATTGCACCACGCGCTGAGCACGCTCGGGCCGCGTGTCGGCATAGGACAAGGTGAACAGATTGCTGCGCTGGGCAGAGCCGATGCGGAGATCCTTGGACAATTGCGTGATGAGCGCCTCCCGCTGCTCCGGCGTGTTCACCTCCAGGTCCATGTCGGCCATGGTGATCAGCTTCTCGACGTTGGGACGACTGATCAAGGTGCGGCTAAGCATGGCGATCTGCTGATCGACGTTGGGCTGGACGGCAAGACCCGCCATCAGCGGGCGCAACACGGACTGCGTGTCGACGAAAACGCGCGCGCTGGATTCGTACTTGTCAGGCATCTTGTAGATCACGACGCCCGCAACGATGCCGACGACCCAGGCGAGCGCAAGGCCCCACCACCGGAAGCGCCACATGCCGCGCAGGTAGCCGGTGATCTGTGATACGAGTTCTTCCATGAATCAGCTTCGCAGGTTCGAGGCAGAGCCGCCGGCACCGCAGCAGGCCTGCCCCGGGGTGAGTCGGGAGAGCGGCGTCAGAACCAGCTCTGCGGGATGATCAGCACATCACCCGGACGCATTTCGACGTTGGCAGAAACGTCGCCACGCTTGATGAGATCCTTGATGCGGACGCTGTACTGCTTGTTGCCCTCACCGGTGCGCAGGATGCTGGCGTTGTTGCCGTCGGCAAACTGAGTGAGTCCACCGACGGCGATCATTACGTCGAGCAAGGTCATCTTCTGCGTGTAGGGAAGGATGCGCGGCTGCGCGGCCTCACCTACGACGCGGATCTGCTCGCTGTAGGGTCCGGCGAAGTTGGTGACGATGACGGTGACTACAGGCTCGCGAATGAACTTTGCGAGTTCCTTCTCGATGTCGCGCGCCAGCGTGGTGGCATCCTTGCCCAGCGCGGGCAGATCCTCGACCAGCGGCGTGGTGATCTTGCCGTCGGGGCGCACCGGCACCGACATCGACAGCTCCGGGTTGCGCCAGACCACGATGTTGAGCGTGTCGCCGGGGCCAATCTGATAGTTGTACTCGGCGTCGGCGGCAACAGGCGGCGCCGAGGGGAAGGACGAAGCGCAGCCAGCCGCCACCGCAGCAAGCAGCGTCAAAGCCAGAAGGCGAACCACAGCGGACCATGCGCCGCGAACGCTGATGAGCATGACAAACCCCTTCAGTTTTTCGAGTTCGGAATGATACGACGGAAGACAATTCCAGACGATGCTATGAGCACCGGCTCAGAGAAGCACAGGAACAATCGCACACAATCGGTTACACTAGCTTGAAAGCGGGAGCGTTAGATTCGCGGAAATGATTTGCAGGCCGCAGGCGCACCCGCGCCTCGACACAAATTTGAAAGGGGTTCAAACCCCGCCGAATCTCGAGACAACCGGGCCACTTCAATGCGTTTATCTCATCTGACACCGGGCGCTCAGCGCGCGCCAAAGGTGTGCAGTGGACTTTCGTTCGCATCCGCGACTCCGCGGGCGGGCTCGGCCACGCTTCCACCGTTCGAGTCTGCCCTCAGCGCCTTTCCGCTTAACGAACTCAGCTTCGAGCGCAATGGCTACACGATCCGCATCGCCAATGGGTGCGAAACACTGAAGCGGCAGACAGCCCAGCTAATCGAGCGCATGTACTCCGCGCGCGGCCTCTTCCCATACGGCACCAGGACCGAACTCGACAAGCGCGACATCACTGTCGTCGCGCTTCACGGCGACCTGGCGGTGGCGACCCTGACCGTGCGCATGGATCACGGCAACGGCTTGCTTGCGGATACGTTGTACCGCAACGAGATCGACTCGGTGCGCGCAATCGGCGGTCGAGTGTGCGAAATTACACAGTTGGCGATCGATTCCCGATTGAGTTCGCACGATGCGCTCGCGGGGCTGCTGCAGGCGCTCTACGCCCTGGCGAGGATGACGCAGCGCATGACGGACATCTTCATCGAGGTGCACCCGCGTCATGCCAGCTTCTACCAGCGCGTGTTCGGCTACCGCCGCATCGGCCCCGAGAAGATCTGCCCGCGCGTGGGCGCGGCGGCGGTGCTGCTGCACCTCTCTCAGCACGAGTTCGAACACGCCCTCGCGCGCCACGAGCGGGCGGAGGAGCGGCGGCGCTGCGTGAGGCGCCTGATGCCGTCAAAGGTCGAAGTCCAGAAGCTGCTCGACGACATGCGCCGCCGCTGAAGCTCAGAACCAGTGGCGCAGCTCGACGTAGGCGCGGTCCTGGCGATCGTAGGCACTGAATAAACCGGGATCGCTGCCGCCGAAGATATCCAGCCCGCTGACGACGCGCCACGCAGGCGAGAACTTCCAGCTCACCTTCGGACGCAGCATGTAGTCGGAGCGGTTGAGGCTGGACACCGCCAGCAGCTCGGTTTCGAGATTGCTCCCGACCCCGTGCACCACCTGGAAGGTCACGCCGGTCTCGTTGCGCTCGCTCATCATCAGCGGGTGATGGTCCTCCAACCAGCGACCGTAGTACTGGACGTTGAAGCGCCAGTCGCCCGCGGGGATGTCGACGCCTAGCGCGTAGTCGACCATGTCCGTTGGCGCCAATCCCACTGCGAAGGCGCCGGGGACGCCGATGGGCGTGAAGGTGTTCAGGCTGCGTCCACGCGTGTGGACGCCCTCGCCCTTGAGCACGAAGCTGCCCATGTCCTTGCTGAAGGTACCGCCCACCTGGTGCAGGCGCTCGTGACGCAGCGAGGCTTCGCCCGGCGTGTAGGCATACAGGGTCGGCGAGATGTCGTAGCTGCGGTAATAGAAGGCCGAGAGATCCCATCCGCCGACCAGATGCGAGATGCGCGCCCCCCAGTTTCCGTTGTCGATGCTGTCCTTCGGCTTGTCTTCGCGAATCCGCGTGTCGGCGGGAAGCCATGGAAAGGCGTAGAAATCGCTGCCTGGCTTGCCGATCTCGTCGAAGCTCGGCTTTGGCACCCAGAGCAGCTCGAAATGCGTGTCGCTGCCGAAGTATTCGGCTCTCGCGGCCCACTGGCCGATGCGCATGCTCTCGAACTCCGGCAGGAGGAAATCGCGCAGGTCGCGCGCGGAAACGACGTCGGCGAAGAAGAAACCGACCATTTCGCCCCAGATCACATGCTGGCGCCCGAGGCGAAACTCCCAGTCGCCGTGGCCGACGTCCACATAGGCTTCGCGCAGCATGAAGTCCCGCCGCTGATCACGACGCACCGGCCCAGGGTAGTGCGCGTCCTCGAGATCGAATGCGCCGTCGGCCTCTGCGCGCGCCGTGAGCTTCCAGTTCACCCGCGGCCCCAGCGCGCCGCTGCCGGAGACTTCGGCGCGTGCGCGCAGGTGGGACCAGCGGTCGGGCTCGGGCAAGGTGTAGGCAGCGGCGAACTCTGCGTAGCCTCCCCACTTGATGCCGGTGCCGGCACCCTCCTCTCCCGCGCCGACGTCGAGCAGGCTGTCGAGTTCGGCATCACTCATTGCATCGCTGCCTGCGGCCTCCGGGCTCTCGACGGCCTCGGCGGCGTCGATCTGGTCGGGCTCCACGACCTGGGCGATGGCGAGAGGGGCCGAAAACGCCGCGCAGGCGAGACCGAGGCTGAGGGCGAGTTGCTTCAATCGGGGCATGGTCTGGTCCATTGTCAGATTTCCCGCGCTTCATCTTCGCGCGGCGCGTGTCCCTGCACGAACACCCAGCGGTCTTCGGACTTCATGCCCAGCGCGGTGATGCGGCCATCGGCGATGCGCACCAGGCGGTCTGCCATGTTCATGACCTTGCGGTCGTGAGTGGAGAACACGAAGGTGGTGCCGGATTCACGGTTGATGTCGCGCATCAGCTTGAGGATGCTCGTGCCGGTCTTGCTGTCTAGGTTGGCGGTGGGCTCGTCCGCGAGCACGATCTTGGAATGCGTGGCCAGCGCGCGCGCGATGGCCACGCGCTGGCGCTGACCGCCGGAGAGCTGGTTCGGCCTATGCTTGGCGTACTGAGAGAGCCCGACCACGCCGAGATAGTGCCGAACGCGCTCGTCACGGTCCTTCTTCGACAGCTCGGGCATCTGCAACAGCGGATACTCGACATTCTCTTCGGCCGACAGCACGGGCAGCAGGTTGAAGGTCTGGAAGATGAAGCCGATGGTGCGGGCACGCAGGTCGGCCAGCTGGTCGGGCGTACGATTGGAGACGTCATGGCCGTCGACGACCACGCGCCCGGAACTGGGCGTGTCGATGCAGCCGATGATGTTGAGCAGCGTCGACTTGCCGCTGCCCGACGGCCCCGCAATGGCCAGGAACACCCCGGGCTCGATGGCCAGGGAGACATCATCCAATGCGAGCACCATCTGCTCGCCGAGGCGGAATTGCTTGCTGACGTGTTCGACCTGGACGATAGGCATCGGAACGACCGAGAATGACTCAAAACAGCGAAAGGATAGCACTCATGACGCAGCGCTCATGTTCCCGACGACATTTCCTCGCAGGCTTCGCAGGCGGCCTGCTCCTGCCCGCGCTGGCGCGCGCGGCGGACGATGCAGCGAAGGCACCCGTCGAAGCCGATCCGGCAGTGGTCGAGCGGGTGCAGCGTGCCGACGCCATCCGCTTCCCGCGCGAGAGCTTCCAGACCGAGATCGTCGTGCGCAACTACAGCAATGGCGTGGAGGGCGACGCGCGCACCTTCCGCGTGCTGTCGCGCGGCAATGACAACACCATCGTGCTCACCCTCGAGCCCGCGACCGAGCGCGGCCAGGCACTGCTGATGCGCGGCCGCGACCTGTGGGTGTTCATGCCGAGCGTGTCGCAGCCCGTGCGCTTGTCGCTGGCCCAGCGGCTGACCGGCCAGGTGGCGAACGGCGACCTCGCCCGCGCCAACTTCGCCGGCGACTACACGCCTGCGCTGGCGGGCAAGGAGACGATCGACGGCACGCCGGCGCTCGTGCTCGATCTGGCTGCGGTAGATCGCGGCGTGACGTATGCGCGCGTGCGCTACTGGATTGCCGAAGCCGACAATCGGCCGCTGAAGGCGGAGTTCTACGCCCTCTCGGGCAGGTTGCTCAAGGTCGCGCGCTACGAGGACTTTCGCGAGCTCGCCGGACGCGTGCGCCCGACACGGCTGGTGATGGAGGATGCGCTCAAGCAGGGCGAGGTGTCGGTGCTGACCTACGAGAACATGAACGTTCGCGACCTGCCCGAGCGCATGTTCACCCGCGAGTACCTGCGCCGCCTGCAGTAAGCGCGCGGCGCGGGAGGGAAATCCCTTTCCCGCTCAGGCCACCACGCGTACCCTCCCGGCGGTCGCCGCCTCCAGATGGCGCGCGAACGCCACCCTCACCTCGTCCTCGCCATGCACCAGCCGCACCTCGCCAGGGAGGTGGCGCATGCGGGTGACGAAGCGGGTGAGGTCGGCCTGGTCGGCGTGGGCCGAGTAGCCCGACATCGAATGCACACCGGCGCGGATGGCGATGCGCTCGCCGTCCAGGTCCGCATAGCCGCCGCGGGGGCCGAAGGTCTGGATGGCGTGGCCGGGCGTGCCGCGCGCCTGATAGCCGACGAAGAGCACGTCGTGGCGCGGGTCGCCGAGCATGGCCTTGAGGTAGTTCACCACCCTGCCCCCGGCGCACATGCCGCTGGCGGCGATGACAATTGCCGGCTCGCGGCTGCGCGCCAGGCGCTGCACGTTGGCGAGATGGCGCTCGTGGCTGTCGATCGCGACCAGCTGCTCGTAGCTCAGCGGCTGGCGTCCGGCGCGCACGCGGGCGCGGGCCTCGGCATCCCAGAAGGGCTGCAGCTCACGGTACAGCTCGGTGAAGCGCAGCGCGAGCGGCGAGTCGAGGAAGATCTTCAGCCTGTCCCACCTGTCCGCATGCTTGCCCGGGCGCTGGCGCTGGGTGTGGAGGATGTCCTCGAACTCGTACAGCAGTTCCTGCGTGCGGCCGATGCTGAAGGCGGGGATGATCACCGTGCCGCCGTCTTCCAGCGCGCGCTCGACCACCGCCTGGAGGCGCTTGCGCCGGTTGCGGCGGTCTTCGTGCTGGCGGTCGCCATAGGTAGTCTCGAGCACCAGCACATCGGCCTGCCAGGGCGAACGCGGCGCCGGCAGCAGCGGCGCATGCGGCGCGCCGAGGTCGCCGGAAAAGACGACGCGGCGCTTCTCGGGCCAGGCCGGGCCGGAGAGTTCGCATTCCACATAGGCCGAGCCCAGGATGTGCCCGGCGCGCTGCAGGCGGATGCGGCAGCTGGCGCCGGCGCTGCGGTAGATCGTGTGCCACTTGCCGTAAGGCAGCGCACGGATGCGGGGTTCGACCATGTCGAGGTAGCGCTCGACCATGGCCTTGTTGCGCGAGACACCGACCTCGAAGGCGTCCGCGAGCACGGTGGGCAGCAGGCGCGCGGAGGGCTCGCTGCACAGGATCGGGCCCTTGAAGCCGGCTGCGAGCAGCCAGGGCAGACGGCCGCAGTGGTCGATATGGACGTGGGTGAGAATGAGCGCGCCGATGCCCGCTACGGGGAAATCGATGTCGAGGCGGTCGGCGCCGGCCTTGCCGTCGGGTGCCGTCTCGGTGCCCTGGAACAGGCCGCAGTCCACCAGGAAGGAGTTGTCGCCCTCGACGAAGAGCTGGTGGCAGGAGCCGGTGACGCCATTGCGGGCGCCGCGATGGAGGATGGTCGGGTTCATGCCGGCATTCTATTCAATCGCCCGGCGCCGGGCCACGGCCAATGCCATGTTCATCGCGCGGCAATGAATTGCCGGTGGGAGCAACTTCCCGTGGGAGCGGCCTTGGCCGCGAATGCAGCCTCGTTCGCGGGCAAGCCCGCTCCCACAACACCGCGCCCGCGCCCACAGCACCTCTCTGCAATGCCGATGCCGCAGCCCCCCTACTCCATTCCCCATTTCTGCAGCCGATAGCGCAGCTGGCGCAGGGTCATGCCGAGATTGCGCGCGGCGGCGGAGCGGTTCCAGCGCGTCTGCTCGAGGGCGCGGATGATGCGCAGGCGCTCGGCGTCGTCGCCCGAATCGCCGCCCGCCACGGACTCGCTCCCGCTTTCGTGCGTGGCGGCGTCGTCGCCAACGGACATGCCCGGCGCGGTGTCGGCGAGCCAGCCCGAGGCGGTCTGCTCGGGGTAGAGCTCGATGTCGGCGGCGCCGATCTCCTCACCCTCGCACAGCGCGCAGGCGCGCTCGAGCAGGTTCTCGAGCTCGCGCACGTTGCCCGGGAAGGCATATCGCTGCAGCGCCTGCAGGGCGTCGGGGGAGAGCCTGCGCGGCAGCCCACCCTCGCGCGCGGCGAGCCGCCCGAGGATGTGGGCTGCAAGCTCGGCGATGTCCTCGCGGCGCTCGCGCAGGGGGGGTACGCGCAGGGTGATGACGTTGATGCGGAAGAACAGATCCTGGCGGAAGCGCCCCTCCGCGACCAGCTGCCCGAGATCCTGGTGCGAGGCCGACAGGATGCGCACATCGACCGCCTCTTCCGCGTGCGCGCCGACCGGGCGCACCGCGCGCTCCTGGATCGCGCGCAGCAGCTTGACCTGCATCGCGAGAGGCAGCTCGCCGATCTCGTCGAGGAAGAGCGTGCCGCCGTTGGCGGCCTGGAACAGCCCCTCCTTGTCGGTCGCCGCGCCCGTGAAGCTGCCCTTGCGGTGGCCGAAGAACTCGCTCTCCATGAGCTCGGGCGAGATCGCCCCGCAGTTGACCGGCACGAAGGGCCCGGCCGCGCGCGCCCCCAGGCTGTGGATGGTGCGCGCGATGACTTCCTTGCCGGTGCCCGACTCGCCATGGATGAACACCGGCGCCTGGTTGCGCGCGAGCTTCTCGGCCTGCGCGCGCAGCTGCTCGAAGGCCGGCGAGTGCCCGATGAGCGCGCGCGCGCCCGCCGCCGCATTCGCCGCTTCGCTGCCGGCCTGGTCCCTGAGCTTGAGCGCATGCTGCACGAGCTCGCGCAGCGCCTTGAGCTCGACCGGCTTGGTGACGAAATCGAAGGCGCCGAGCTTGGGCGCTGG
>CZCA01000765.1_pt1 | contig 12644 bp, 8 predicted proteins | sample 591981 | NCBI WGS metagenome assembly CZCA01 (sample SAMEA3556810, study PRJEB10932) | anaerobic digester metagenome
CTGAGTATTTTGGAATCTGGTCAGGAAGTCCTGCGGGATACCATCTCTGTAAATCACCCCCTAACCTATAAAGGGATAACTTTTTACCAGTTCACTTATATACCGGGAGCAGCGTTTACGATTGAAATGAATGGGGAAAAACATCCGGTAACTCTCCAGATCGGAGGAGGCAATTACTATATAGTTCCTGGGACGAGCCTTTATTTAGTCCTGGCAGCGATAGACAGTGAAGCCCAACCCCCGGTTGTACTATATCAGGTTTTTGACCACTTCCAGGAAGTAAAAAGGGGTAAGCTGGCCTTAGGACAATCCGATAATATTCAAGACATTTATACCATTACCTTTGATGAACCTGCCCCATTTACCGGTCTGCACGTTAAGGCGGATCCGGGAGTAGGAGTAGTCTGGCTGGGCTGCGGGCTTTTGATGCTGGGACTGTTGTTGACCTTTTATTGGCGACCGGTACGCATAGCAGGAATTCTGGACACCGATGGGGAGCCTGTTCTGACCATAGGTGCCTATTCCGGGAAGTATAAGATGGGAATGAAAGAGGAGTTTGACCAAATCGTGGCTGAACTAAGGGACTAACATAGAAGTTTTCTTGCAAAGGAGGCGATTCCCATGGGTGAAACTTTGCAAAACTGGGAATTGTTATCATTTTACATAATGATGGGAGCCTATCTGGCAAGTACAGTTCTCTATTGGCTTTGGATGGCGGTTAAAAAAGACCTAATCAGCAATCTGGCCGCCTTAGCTGCTATTATCGGACTGACTGCTAATACAGCGGCAATTGTATTGCGCTGGATTATTTTGCAGCGGCCGCCATTAACCAACGGGTATGAATTTATCCTGGTATTCTGCTGGGGAATTGTAATCAGCTATATTCTTGTGAGGTTCCGCTACCGGATCGAGGCTTTAGGAAGTTTTGTTATGCCGGTACCTTTCCTTTTGCTGGGATTTATTGTCCTGAAAATGGGACCGGCTGAAAGAGCAGCGGGCTTTCTGCAGCCGGCTCTGAAGAGCCAGTGGCTAACCATCCATGTGCTATCGGCTATGCTGGCCTATGGGGCTTTTGCCGTTGCCCTTGGTTTAGGCATCATGTATTTGCTTAAGGCCCGTTCTACTGAATCGATGGCTAAGGGTGGCAAAGAAACCTGGATAAGCCGCTTTCCCCAGGAAAGCGCACTGGATGAGTTGGCCTATAAATTGGTTGGTTTTGGTTTCCCGATGTTAACCCTTTGTATCGTTACTGGAGCCATCTGGGCTAACTATGCGTGGGGAAGCTATTGGTCTTGGGATCCCAAAGAGACCTGGTCTCTCATCACTTGGTTTATATACGCCGCCTATCTTCATGCCCGCTTGATGTACGGGTGGAAGGGAAAAAGAGCGGCTTGGATGGCTATACTAGGTTTTGCCGCGGTCCTCTTTACCTTTTTTGGTGTGAACTACTTAATTGCCGGCCTTCATTCCTATGCCTGATATTTCATTAATGGCGCAAAACTCCTGTACCTTTATTAGGGCTCTCTTTAATAGAACGCAGGGCTACCTCCAGTGGTGTGCTGCTATCCAACCACGGGTTACCAGCTTAGGTGACAGTTTTTTTAATTTACGGCGTTTAAATAGATAGAAGAGTAAAACTACAACACAAGGAGGAACCTTAAATGCTTAAGCTAAAGGGTACAAATGCTATAACGTTTATTCTATGCATGGCACTTATTGTTTTGGCTTTAACCCCAGCTATGGCCACCGATCTACCCTGGGATGAGCAAGTAAGAATGGAACAGAAGCCCAAGGAAATGGCAGGAGATGAAATAAAGGCTGTGGAGGGTGTTCAGCCCGAACTGTATCAGGGTGAGGGCATAAAAATCCTAATAAATAATAAACTGGTGCAGACGGATGTGGCGCCTTTTATTGAAGAGGGCAGAACTCTTATACCCTTACGCAGTGTCATGGAAGAATTAGGCCTATCGGTTACCTGGGAAGAGGAAAGCCGGGCTGTTGGTGTACATACTGACGATACCAGCCTTGAATTAGCGATTGGGTCGGATAGGGCCAAGGTAACCAAAAAAATAGATGCCGCCACCGTTGCAGAAACTTTCTCATTGGATGTGCCGGCCAGGATTGTAGAGGACCGCACCTTTATACCTATCCGTTTTGTTGCCCAAACCTTGGGCTTCAATGTGGGCTGGATAGAAACAACCCAGACTGTTACCATTAGCGGGACCTTACCTGGAGAAAACAAAGGAGAAGAAAGAGCCGATATTATCGGACATATAACCGGGATAAATGCTAACACTATCTTAGTTGAAGGCCTTTTAGCCAATGGTACCCAATATGATAAAGCTTATGTGAGCTTTGATGAGGATACCCCTATCGTATCTGGTGATACTGGCAAGAGCTTTAAGGCAGCGGATTTTGCAAAAGGGATGAGAGTGGAAGTGGTTTTGGCCGGGCCAGTTCGGGATTCTTACCCGGTTCAAGCCGATGCGAAAAAGATTACGGTTTATGAAGACGTTGGTCCGTCCTTAGAGGAGATGGGGCTAGCCATTCCGGTGGGAAAGGTTAAAGAGATGACCTTGTATTCCTTAATGGGAGAAAAAATCAAAACCTTTGCCCCTGAGGAGATTAACGAGGTAATCGCCTGGTTGAACACTAGTCCTACTTTTACAGGAGCACATATTCTGATGCTGGTAGGTAACAGCATAACCATTACTATGGAAAACGATGATACTATCCAATTAACTAGCTTTGGCTCTAAGGACCATGTGGTGGTTTCCGGCCAACTAGATGGCGAAGCCCTTTCAGGTTGTGTTATAAGTCCTGAAGTTGGGGCTATTTTGTTAAGTGACCTCAAGCTTTAATATCTACAAGCCGCCACCCGCTTTTGCGGGTGGTTTTTCTATGGAAATATTCCTCTCAGTATCATCGCCTAATACCACGGCCTTAAACCCGGTTGCTTCCCTCGTCCATCATCTGCACAAACCATACAACAATTTTGGGGTCAAATCGCGTTCCAGCACCCTCTTTGATTATTTCCAGGGCCATATTCTTTCTTTCTTCCAGGGGAAGTGTGCCTTTGTTTATTATACGTTCATAGGTTTCTACCACCGATATGATTCTTGACAGCAGGGGTATCTGTTCACCTTCAAGTCCTCTTGGATAGCCGCTGCCATCCCACCTTTCGTGGTGACTGTAGACGTATTCTGCCAAATCCAAGGTATCATCGAATAGATTTAAGATGCGGTATCCAACTACAGGGTGCTGCCGCATTTTATCACGTTCTTCCTCGGTCAAAGCTTCTTGGGCTAACACATTTTCCTCACATGTTATTTTGCCGATATCATGCAAGTAACCTACTTTCTTTAACCTGTTGATTTCCAATTCCGGAAGATGTAGAACAGAGCCCAGTTCACCGGCTAACTCACTGACAGCAATCGAATGCCGTTTCTCTTCAGGATTCCTTGCATGCAGAGTTTCAATTATGGTATTGATCATGTCTTTATTAACAGATTTACGATTCATGGCTTTGTCTTTGTACATCTCATTTTCCGCTTTGGTAATTACCTCTGCTAATGACTGATTAACACTTGTTTTTGTAGCTATGCCCAGAGACATGCTGCATTTTATTGCTGCCACCTGAGCAGTTGAGAATTCGGCTTTGATACGCTCCAGGATTCTTTCAGCATTCTCTTGATTTGTCTTTGGCAAAAGAATAACGAATTCGTCACCGCCAATGCGGGCGACTATATCATTTTTTCTACAGGCATTTTTAAGAATTTCAGCAGACTTTTTGATCAGTTCATCTCCCATGGTGTGCCCAAATATATCATTGGTCATCTTTAATCCGTTAATATCACCAAAAATAACTGACAGGGGCAGATTTTCAGGGATGTCGATCTTGATGAGACTTTCCTCAAAAGATCTCCGGTTATAAAGTCCTGTCAAGGTGTCGTGATAGCTCAAGTAGTGGATTTTTTCTTCCCTTTCTTTACGGCCGGTGATATCCGTGAAAGTTATAACTGCACCTACTACCTGCCCATTTTTTATCTGGGGATAGGAGCGATACTCCACATCAAAAGAAGTGCCGTCAGCTCGCCAAAACACTTCAGTGTCAGATTCAAGACCCTTACCTTGTTGAATTGACTGGATAATCCTGCATTCAGCACGGGGAAAGGGTGTTCCATCCCTGTGGCTGTGGTGAATCAGATCATGCATGTTTTTTCCTAGCAATTCCTCCTGGCTGTTATAGCCCAGTAATCTAATGCAGCTCTGGTTACAGAATGAACAGTCGCCATTTAAGTGGATACCAAAAATTGCCTCAGCGGTAGAGTTTAGAATAAGCTGCAGGTCGTTTTTGTTTTCTTCCAGTTTCTCATAGGCTTTGTAAAGTTCTTCGGTTCGTTCTTTCACGTTAGCTTCCAGATTATTAACCAGATACTCCATTTTATCAGCAACTCGGTTCAGGCTTTCTGAGATAATTCCTATTTCGTCGTTTCTGTACACTTTAATCCTTTTTGATAAATCCCCGGAAGACAATGATTCGGCCACCTGCAGCAGGTTATTTATGGGCCTGAAAAGCCTTCCTGTGACATTGTTAAAAATCATGATAGATAATACCAAAGCGAGCAGAACCAGAATTATTGTCCAGTAAATACTCTGAACTGCGTTGCTCATAAGAAGATTAGAGGGAATGGCGGACATTATAACCCAATCAAAACCCTTCATATGGATTTCTTGGAAATGAAAATAGAGATTCTCAGTATTGCTTTTATGATGAAATTGTGGATTATGATTGGCATTATAATACTGGTACGCTCTCTGTATGCTCGAATTCCCACTTTCACTGATGTTGTGAAGCTTTAATGTGCCATCCTGAAGAACAGTAAAGTTCTCTAATCCCATAGAATTAGCTATTAAAGCACCGGTATTTTTTTCGACAATGATGGCATAACCAAGGTAGTCCCGTACAACTGTCTCCAGATAGTTTTGAATACCGGAAAGCAGCATATGGGTTGCCATGACACCATGTAATTCTCCATTTTCGTCATAGATGGGCCAAACAGCAGAGATAACTGAGTCATCCACTACAGGATGCTTATAAACAGGCGATAAGGTCGGGCTTTTGGCGGCTTCTGCAGCTTTGTACCATGGCCGGATGCGGGGGTCAAATGGACCGGCTTGAACCACAAGTTCATCGGCGGTCATATCTTCATTAACCGAGTAATACCATAGATCACCACCTGTACTGGCATCGGTGCGTTTTATTTGTAAAATGCCTTTTTCATTTCGACATGCTCCAAAATATTCGCCCTGGGCAGTAGCATAACAAAAGCCGTATATTTCATCACTATGGGTGGTTAAGACTTCGACAAAGAACTTTTCCCGCAGTTTTTCATCAGACAGATCTAGAAGGCCATTGGCAATTATTTTATGGTTGACTTCATTGATATGTGTAGGTACTTGCATGAAAGATTCTATCTGTTTGTATATGGCATTGTTTATACTTTCCGCGATGCTGGTGGTTGTTGCTTGGGCTGAAGAAAACCAATTAGCGAATATCATAAATCCAATGCTGCTGATGGATATGAGCATGGCCAATACGAATACGATAATAATAATGTTTTTGATGGAAATGGTCTTTCCGCAATCATTCACTAGACTTATCATCCCCTCGGTTGTCTCGAAACTGGCAGCAATTATTGGTGGTGGAATGATTTTTGAGCAGGTCAAGTGCAGCGGATTCTGAAAGGGGTTTACTGATAAGGTAGCCTTGTATTCTGTCACAACCGTACTTCAGCAGGTATTGCCTCTGTCTTTCATGCTCTACCCCTTCTGCTATGACAGAGTGGCCTAATCTATGGGCCATTGCAATAATATCGCCGGTTATTGCTTCCTCATCTTTGAGCAGCATCAGCTTGTTAATGAAATATTTATCAATCTTAATGCAAGTGATGTTCAATTCTCTTTCCCGTGCCAGAGAAGAATAGCCGGTTCCAAAGTCATCTATCGCGATTTTAATGCCCAAGTCTTTTAGCTCACCGAGGATGCTATTTATCTCTTGGTAGTTGGAAGCAAAAACCGTCTCCGTAATCTCCAGACCTATATTTTCTGGATTAACCTGTTTTTCATCAATCATCGCCAACAGGTATTTTATGAAATCATCCCTCAGCAGCTGAATAGCAGAAATATTGATGGCTATGTTTATTGAATCATAACCATTCTCCTTAAGCTTGTTTAGGAAATTGAAGGCTTGCAGAATAATTTTTTTACCCAAGGGGATAATGAGCTTAGTTTTCTCAGCTATAGGAATGAACTCTAACGGTGGTATAAGGCCTAACTTATTGCTGTTAAGCCGTGCCAAGGCCTCAAAGCCGAATATCTGATTTGTTTGGAGATCTAAAATCGGCTGGTATTCCAAAAATAACCGGTCGTCATATTCACTGGCGGCAATTTCGGCAAGCTCGCGGGTTATATCTTCCTCACGCAGTAGTGCGGTTTCCATATCTAGGTCGAAAAAATAAAAGCCAAAATCCTGGTTCCAGATATCCAGTGCTTTCTCAGAAGCAATCAGAAGGTTTTTCAAAAGCTGATCCACATCGTGCTTATTGGATTGGTCTATTTCAACAATCCCAATACCCGCGCCGATTCGCTCCATAGCGAGTAAAGATTCCAGTGTATTCGCAACAGCTTCACAAAAGGCTACCAGTTCATTTGGGCCTTTATATGATTTTATATAGAAAACAAATCGATATTCATAGGTATGAAACAATTCACAATTATCATGGCAGTGCAATTGCAGCGCATTAGCTATTTGTTTTATCAATTCTTTACTGTACTGAAACCCGTAAGTCATAGTCAGTGAATTCACCGTACTGAGGTTTATACCCACCAGAGCTCTTTTCTGCTCTGGCCATGCCTTAGCATCATGTATTAAGAGCTTTTCTAAATATCTGCGATTGTGTAGGCCGGTCCATATGTCATGTTCATAATTATAGCGGAGGTGATTTTCCATTTCCTTGCGCTCAGAGATGTCCAGTACTATGCCTTCCAGGGCTTCCACTTCCCCTTGGTCATTAAAAACCCCTTCGCCCATCTCCCACACCCATTTTCGCTCTCCCTGGGCGGTGGTAATTTCGTATTCATACTTAAAGGGCTGTTTCTTAGCCAGAGCCCGTTCCCATTCCTGCCATATAGCCTCGCGATATTCGGGTACAATTAAGTCGTTAAAGGAAAGGTCTTTATTGTATAAAATGTTTTCAGGATAATACCCGGTCAGTTCAAAACAGCCTGCCGAAACAAACTGCATAGTCCACTCTCGATCATATTTACATCGGTAAGCCATACCGGGAAGGTGGGATAGAAGCACTGATTTACTGCGTTCACTTTCGGTTAAATCTTTTTCTATCGCTTTTCGATCGGAGATATCCTGAATCAAACAAATGGTGCTGAATTCAACACCATTTGATACATCAAGGGCAGCCACCACCATATGTACCCATACAATCGAGCCGTCGGGCTTGATGTAGCGTTTTTCCATAGAATAGTTTTTGATTTCCCCTGCGAGAAGCCTCCGGTAGTTCTTCTGATCTTCTTCCAGATCATCAGGGTGGGTGATCTTGGCCCAGCCAAGCTTTAACAGCTCTTCTTTTGTTCTTCCGATAATTTGTTGGAAAGCCTCGTTTATACTGATGAGTTCATCATTATCTCCGGTTGATGCTTTATTACTGTAGGTGATGGCTATACCAAAGGGAGCTTGTTCGAAGAGGGTTCTGATGAAAGTCTGCTGTTCTAGCAGTTGGGAATGCAGTTTTATGGCAAATTCCAAGGATTCACTTTGAATGGGCTTACGCAGATAGTCAACCGCACCCAATTTCAATCCCTTAGCTTCCTTTTCAAGTTCATCATCATTGGTAAGTATAATAGTACGAATTTTTTTATATCGATTATCGGAACTCAGGGTATAAAGGAATTGCAATCCATCCATGTCGGGCATGTTCAAGTCGAGAATAATCAGATCGATATCGAAATGCATGTCTATTTGGCGTATTGCTTCATGACCATCTACTGCCATCCAAACACAGCTGTCATACATAGTACTCTTTATAATTTGGCGATCAGTCTCTGAAGCTCCTACAACCAAAATTTTTAATGGCATGAATCCCATTCCTTTAATTCAGAATTAATACCTTTTTCGTATCCATTTAGAAAGCTGGTCTAAATACGTTAAAAGTTATCTATACTCCAGTACCCTTTTCAATAGAGCCACTAACTCCTGATCGTACTTTTCTCTTTCACTTTTCAGCAAGTTTAATGCAGCATCCATATCTTGTGGTGGCCTATGCGGCCGGTATGATGTAATGGCATCAGCAACGTCGGCAATCATTACGATTCTTACATTGAGGGGAATTTCATCTGCCTTTAGTCCTGTAGGATAACCACTTCCATCCAGCCGCTCATGATGTTTTAATACTACATCGGTGTATTGTTTGGGAAGATCAAAACCTTCCAGAGAACTCACACCCAATTCGCAGTGCTGCCTGACCAGTAACATCTCTGAGTCGCTCAAGGGTCCAGGTTTTAGTAATATGGGTTTAGGTATCAATAGTTTGCCTACATCATGCAGCAGTGCTCCTAATCCGAGATTAAACAGCTCTTTTTCGTTGTATCCCAGCTCCACAGCCATTATCAACGAAATCATAGCCACATCAATGGAATGGGTATATAACCATTCTACATAATTTGACAAAGCATTGACATGAATCCACCAGGGTTCACTCTTAGATTCAAATATTATAGTGCTCAATACCTGATGAGGACGTTCCAGAACGTGCTGGTTGCGGATTCCTTTTCTTTCCTGGAATGCTTGGGCAATCGGATCAAGAACAGGATGTTGCTCTTCATTAACATCGATAAATCGATTATCTCTTCGGGTTCGGATAGTCCAAATCTTTTAAGCTTGGCAATAATTTCATCTGTTATTATTTGGCCTTTACTAAGGAGCAGTCTGCCCTCTTCATCATAAATATCTTTTTTAGCTGTAATTTCCATAAAAAGCCTCCTTCAGCCCCTAACATTTACGTTTGTTTAGAGAATAATTCTTTGTTAAGTGCCAAGGCGGAAAAGCACCACAAATTCCTTCACTAATTCCCTCTATGGTTTTACTGACTTAACATCCATCTTGAAAGATGAGTGTTAGGAACAATAGCTAAACTTTGGTTCAATTGTAAAGGTAATTACACGTTAAGACAACATTTTCCGAGCAGTTTTAATTATTAGTGACAATGCTATGGTCTGGGAAATGATAGAACAGCTAAGTATTTATCAAATCTTGTAAGAAGGCAGTGGCTGTTTCATGATCTATTTCAGAGGCATCTGGTTGGACAAGGATACGTGTTAATGCTGTGCCTAAAAACTGAGCAACTCCACGAGAATTTCGTCCTGCCCAATGGGGTTGTACCATGGTAGCCTTAATTAACCTGCTGTCAAACACAGAACAAAGCCTGGTGATGATTTCTCCACGCTCTCCAATTCCTACTAGGTAAATCATGTAAACAGATTTTTCTGCAGCCAAAAACTCCAGCAATTTATCGATGTTATAAGCTTTAGGGTTGCTATCCAGTGACATGATTTTGGACTTGATGTCCGTTTCGGTATCGAATGACGGATAAGATTTGGAATAATCGCCAAGTTTGTCTTCGGTCTTGAACTGGGGTAAATTTTTATCGTCTTTAAGGGCATCGATAAGCTGATCTTTCAAAGGCGAATCATTCTCTGCAATCAAGTACTCGATGGCTCTTCCGCGTACATTAACATTATTAATGGCTGCTGCAGATGCAATCACACTTCCTACTTCGGCTATGCGGGTATCCAAATCGTTTTTTAGATCCTGGTATTCCTCAGATTTGATAAATGCATCTGCTCTCCCAACCGAATTTAATATGCTTGCTTCCTTGGCAGGCGTAACATGAAACTTCTTTACACGCCCCATTATTTCATTGGTACTTTCAACAAGCCGTTCCAGATTGTCCTCAAAGGATAGCTGGCAATGGTAGGCAAACAGCCGTTCAAAAAAGGGAGGTGCATTTTGGAAGCCTTCAAATTCTAACATTATATCGCTGCCATTAAAGCTGCCTTTTATATTGTCAATTCGCAGCTGTTGTGAAGAATGACTAATCTTTTTCAAAAAGGTAGTATTAGCAAGTAACATATAGTTGGTTGTAGATGCTACGATACAGACAATAAAGGGAACATGGTCATATTTTTGTAATGCCGATAACGATAATACAGTATTGCCCACTTGTCTCTTTTCAGATTTGCTGAAACGAATAGCAAAATCATCACCATAATACACTGTCCGATCCTTTTTCAAAGAAAATTCTTTTTGCACAATATCGGCCAATCTATTTTTATCGTTAATACCGTTATTGGGTTGAATCAACTTGATTAAACGGTCAATAACCTGCTTATTATACATAACGGTAACCCTCCTGAAGTAATTTGAGCATCTTTAGCTTTCCTTGGTAGAGTATTGGCATTTACTTCCCCATGGTACTTCTATTTATTAGTATTATCAACGATGATTCTAGTGGTAGAAAGACTAACGATCAGGTAAAAGCAAGAAAAAATCCTTCTATAAAAGAAGGATCGAATAAAAGAAAAAGTATGGCTTTTTATCCCGGCGTAACCTCGATAAAACTTTATAAACAACAGCTAAGCAACAGTTTTCAATGCTGTAAATGTCTCAAATAATGGTGGAGACGATGGGATTCGAACCCACGACCCCCTCGTTGCGAATTACATGGTCCTTTTACCTGATTTTCCCGAACCGCATTATATCGGCACTTTTAATCTTTTTTGCCCCTGATTTTCCCCCATTTAAACGTACTTTTTTATGTGTTTTGCAGTACTTTATGCAGTACTTTTGCAGTACTTTTTGCAGCACCAGATAATAAAAAGTACCCCATAAATAATGGCCCTTAGATCTCTCTAAGGGCCATTTATTTTTGCAGAAAGACAAACCCCCTCGCTTGAGGGGATCTGGATGGTTGCGTCTTGCGAGCAACGCAACGCTTTTGGATAATATGGCAATTTCAATTAAATTATAAACCATATTTCCAAAAGCCGCAACCCTCCGAAAAAACCAAGGAGGTACTGGTATGAGCGATATCTGCAGAAAAGTCAGAAGAAGACCCTTCACAATGATCGACAACCAGCCTGTAAACGATCCGAACTTGAGGTACGAGGACATAGGGTTGCTGGTGTATGTATTATCCAAACCGGACAACTGGTTTATTTACAAGCAGGATTTGATTAACAGCCATCAGAACGGCCGGGAAAGCGTCAACGGGATCTTGAAGCGCTTGGAAGCTCATGGGTATCTGATGGTAAAAGAAGAAAGAGATGAAAAAGGACGTTTTACATACAAGCAATATATTTTTACTGACCGGGCATTTGATTTCGATGATGAATACGATCCGCCTGTCGCCGAACAGGTTTATAAAGAACCAGAAAATACCAAGCCCGAAAACCCTTGTCAGACCGGAGGTTTATCCATTGACGGGAACCCGTCAACGGGAAGCCGTCAACGGGAAACCGTCGACGGGAACCCGACAACTAATAATACTATAAATAACAATACTATAATAAATAATACTTTAAATAATAATGCTGTTGCTGTAGAGGAAAACACGACCCAAGAAAATGCTGCCAGAGAAATCCAGGGGATGTCTCTCGAGATTCTTGGAGAGAAAGTGCCCGATACAATTCTGCAGGTCTTCCTTGACTACCCCCTGGAAGACATAAAGACAGTCCTCACTACCCTTCAGGAGAAAAAAGCCCAGAAGAAGATTGCTAATCCCATAGGTATTCTGATGAAAGATCCTCCTTCAGTAATAAGAAGGATACTGGCCGGAGAATTCTACCCTGATGCTGCTGCAGAAGGTGAGATTGCAGAGTTTGAGAAATATACCGGGATTCGCCTTAAAGGCCAGGCCCAGCGCAAACAGTACCAGGAATGGCGGAAAAAGTTTTCCCTGGAAATGGTGTTCAAAGCCGGGGAGCTGACCGCTTTGCATTCCAGGAACGGCACTTTAGACTATATGGCAGCTATACTTAAAGACTGGGAAAAGAAAGGTATAACCAGCTTGGAACAACTCAACCAGCCTCAGAAGAAAAAACAGGAGTTTGGTGAGATATATACTAGACCAGAGCATGTAACATTTATTCCTACTCCCTACTGCGTAGCCCGCTGAATGCGGGCCGTTTTTAATGGAGGATAACAACAGCTAAAATAATTTTATAAAAAATTGTAAAACTCTATAGTTAAGTCCATATAATTGTGTAAAATGAAGAGCCAAGACAAGGCCCCTGGTTTAGAATGGTAAGTGACGAAACAAACCACAACCGGAGGTGACCTTGCAATGGCTCAATACCATGTTACCATCGACTCAGAATTACTTCAGCATCTATTTTTGTCGGATGCCAAGGATTCCAGCGTATCAAAACTGCTGGAATCAATCCTGAATCAGATTTTGGAGGCACAAGCCACGGAACAACTGCGAGCTGCACCATATGAAAGAACTCAAGAACGCCAAGGCTACCGGAACGGGACTTATCCGCATACTTTGACTACCCGGGTTGGAAGC
>CZCA01001464.1_pt1 | contig 12624 bp, 3 predicted proteins | sample 591981 | NCBI WGS metagenome assembly CZCA01 (sample SAMEA3556810, study PRJEB10932) | anaerobic digester metagenome
CGCCCTGATTCTACACTAATTTCGGCGTCGGTCGTGTCTCACTGATTATAGACACACAGGGCAAGCCCTCATCCAGAATATCCGATGGTTGCGCAAGTGAAGAAGACTGAGTCGGGTCCAGTGCGCCGGGGAAGGCATTCCATCGTGTCAGATGCAGCCAGGACAGACAGATGTATCTGAATCACCAGCAGGCTGGAGAAAGCTCATTCAGCCGAAGGACGAAATGAGCTTTCATAGTATAGCACAAACTATCCTGTTTTGCAGCCAACTCTTTTTTGGAGAGGTAATGTATCTCATGTGGTTGAAATTAAAGGAAGGGCGGTCCTCCTGGTAAGGTGACGGTGACAAAACCAAACCGAAACAGAAAGGACAGCCCAAATGACAAGGATAGCGAGAGAATGCGGCAGCGTCAAAGTGAACGAAGTGCTTGCAAAGACACTGGCGGAGGTTCGTGGTGAGGTAAGCGAGCGGTTGGGGCGGGAGTTGGGGCAGGCGCTGGAAACGGAAATCGATCTGATGCTGGGTCGTGAGGCGTATGTGCGGCGGGAGAAAGTGGCCAGTTGGGTGGAAGTCGAGGGGGTCTGCCAACGCTGCAAGAGCCGTCAGAGTCGGCGGTTCAGCCGGAACGGGCGGCGACGGCGCAGGTTGCTGACGTGCTGGGACGAAGTCACCTTGTGGCGACTGGCGGCGCGTCGATGGCACGGTCTTCACGCACCTGGAGTTCAGCGACGCGATCCGCCTGGACGATCACATGGTCTGGGCGACCACCAACGGCGTCTTGATGGCAACAAGGGACGAACCGCTCAACGCGCCGACAAACTGGCGCGCGCTGCAAGGTCTCCCCGCCACCGTGACCGCGCTGCTGGTTGATCGCACTGACCCGGCGCTGTGGCTGGCGGGCACACCGTCTGGCGTCTATCGCAGCCGCGACGCTGGCGCAAGCTGGCAGGTGATCAGCCCGCCGTGGATCGTCTGGGAGATGGCGTTTGGCGCCGATGGTCGTCTGTTCGTCGCTACATCGGGCGGCGTGCATTCAACCGTGGATGTGCAATCCGAGCTGGTGGCATGGCGCGCCAGCGACGGGTTAGCGGGCGTGACCTTCTTTACTGTCAGTCCGGATCCGACCGATGCCGACCAGTTTTGGGCCGGCGCCTGGGGCAACGACATCGGCGTCAGCACCGACAGCGGCACAACGATCACACGGCTTGGCGCCGGGCTGGAGACGTTGAGCATCCTGGCGATCCTGCGCCACCCGACGCCCGGGCAATTCACCGTTGGCACGATCGAAGGACTGTTCCGCAGCGATGATGGCGGCGCAAGCTGGTTCAAGCTGCCCGGCGCGCTGGCGCAACAGACAGTGTACGCCCTGCTGCAAGGCGATGACGGCGTGCTGTGGGCCGGCGCAGCCGATGGGCTGTGGCGCAGCGACGACTATGGCGTCACCTGGAGCGCCATCGATGCGCTGGCTGCGACCACGATCATCCGGCTAGGCCGCATCGACCAGCCCGACGGGGTGCTCTACTGGGCGGGCAGCGAAGATACCGGGCTGTGGTGGAGTCGCGATCTGGGCACAAGCTGGCAGTTTGGTGGTCTGGCTGGTCGCAGCGTCTACGCCCTGATCGCGGCTGGCGAACAACTGATGGCGGCGACGGATACAGGCATCACCGCCATCAGCGTTCAGGAGGCGCTCACTGCGTTACCGGTTCACCAACGGTAGAAACAGATTCCATCCCCTGCGTTCGACGACAGCAATCCCCGTGACTGCACCCCGTTCCGGCGAAACCATGACTGGTAACATTGAAGCGGTGAGTCCTTCGGGCAGTGCAGCTATGAATTGGTGCGCGCCCGCAGCGACGTTGAGGAGCGTGAACCGTCCAACCTGATCCGTCACTGCGGTCTGCCCTGCCGCTGCCACCGACACACCGGCCAGCGGCGTCTCCCACGGCTGGCGCAGGCCGTCGCCGTTGCTATCCAGCCATGCCGCACCACGAATCGTGTTCGGCGCGGCGATTGCCAGGGCCGCGCCCAGTCCGGCGTTGGCAGTTAGCGTGATCGACTGCGGCTGCACAGCCAGCGAGGTCGCCGCCAGCGCGTAACTACCCACTGCCGTGCCCAAAAATAGACTGCGTCCACCCATCGTCTTCGCCTGAGCTGAGTTCAGGGTCAGGGTGAAGGGGGTGCGGAACAGCGGTTCGTCCGGCTGTTGACGCCCGTCGCCGTCCCAGTCTTCGTAGACAACGGCGCTGACCAGACCAGGCAGTTGCAATGCAAGCTGAACCACGCCGCCCCGGGCAAGGTTGAGCGTGCGACTGGCGACGGCGGCATAACCGGTGGGCGCAACTGCGGTCAGCGTGTACGACCCATCGGGCAGATTGACGAACTGCGCACGGCCGTTAGCGGTCGTTGTGGCATTTGCCGTTGCGGCGCCGGTCAAGCTCACGTTGACGCCGCCCACGCCTGCCTCGCCCTCGTCCTGCTCGCCGTCGCCGTCGAGATCGACGAACGCCTGGACAATCGTCAACCCATCCGGGCGCAAGGGGATGGCGGGTAGCGTCACGTCCGCCCCCTGCACGGCGATCTGGCGCGTCGCCGGCCCGTTGACCACGTAGCCCGCAGGCGGCGCGATGGTCAGCGTGTGCAGCCCATGGCCCAGGCTGAGGGGTTGCCCCCAGCCCGTCTGCCCGGAGACGCCGCTGCTGCCGCCGCCCGCCAGCGTCACCCCCGCCAGCCCCGGCTCGTCCGCGTCGCGGTAGCCATTGCCGTTGTCGTCGCGGAAGGCGCTCCACGCGACTGGCGTCGCAGAATTGCCGTTGGCCCGCAGCGGCGGCGTGACCGGGCTGAGGGTGACGTCGATGTATCTTCCATATCCTACCGATCCCCCATAGACCATGGCGCAGTCTGCTACTAAGTAGGATGTGCACCATCCCCAGGAATAGGCCGAGGAATTGTTAAAGCCAGGTACATCTACGACTTTGAGACAACTGACAGCAGTGCCCTGGGCTCCGTAGACGCCGTCCAGGCCAGTGTATTGGTCATATTGGATGATGGGATTGGCGACATTGCAGGAATCGTTCACCGGCGCATAGTAAATGACCCGCGCGCCAGCGATGGGAACTAGGGCCTCGCCCTGCTGGTAGCGCACGATGCCGGTCACGTACTGGTTGCCCGTCGATGGTGGAGCCGCCACGCCGATGCCAAGCTGCACCGTCGTCGGGTTTGCGCCCACGGTGAAGACGCCGGGCGAACTGGTCATGAACACGCCGGTCGGCGCGTTGACCAGTTGCAGCGCGTAGGGCGTGTTGGCGTTCAACCCCTCGAAGCGGAAGTAGCCCGCGGCATCCGGGGCGGCGACGGCGATTTGTTGCCCGCCCGCGCCCACGAGGCGCACGCTGTATTGGCTGACGCTCGGCTCATTGCCATCCCATTGGCCGTTGCCGTTGCTGTCGTTGTAGACCACGCCCACGAGATGGCCGACGGGGACCAGGTTCAGGTTGTTGTTGCTCAGGATTTGGCCGGCCTGGTAGGTAATCAGCGGCTCACTGTTGGCAACGTAGCCGGGCGGCGGCGCGGGCAGGCGCAGGCGATAGGTGGCCGCCGCCAGGTTGCTGAAGCTGAAGCTGCCGTTGGCGCCGCTGGTCGTCTCAACCGTGGCGTTGCTGGCGATGTCTTGCAGTTGCACCGTCAGCCCGGCGGCCAGCGAGCCGCCGCCCAGACTGAAGGAATTGGGGTTGGGCGGCCAGACCTTGCCGCTGACGCTGCCCGCGTCGCGCAGGGGAATGAGCAGCGTCTGCGGGGCGTTGTTGGTCACAATCGGGCCAATGGGCAATGACCACAGCGACGCGTAACCCGCCGGCGGCGTGAACTGCACCGGGTAGCTGCCGTTGGGCAGGTAGAACGTCGCCCCGCTGCTGGGGATGCCCTGCATCACACCGTTGACGGTCGCGCTGCCGCCACCTACATACGACTCACCGGCTTCGCGGCTGCCGTTGCCGTTGCCGTCCAGGAAGGCGCGCACCAGCAGGGTGTTCGCCGGCTGCACAGCCAGCGCGACCGGCGCGCCGCCGCTGCGCGGCACGTTGACGCCGGACGGACTGGCCGGCAGGAGATCGGCTGGCAATCCCGCAGTGATCTGGGCGCAGACGGGGAAGAAGCCGCTGGGCGGCGGGTTGAAGATGGCCACGCCGCCGCTGTCGGTGGCAGCCGTCTGCAGCTCGGCCCCGCTGCCGCCGCAGGCTGCATCGCGCAGCCGCACGGACACATCCGCCAGCCGCTGCTCGCCCGCGTCGGCCACGCCATTGTGGTTGCCGTCAATAAAGACCAGCACCCGCGGCCGGTTGTCCTCCGGCGCCACGGGGAAGTCGATCAGCGGCACGGCGCCGTTCAGCGGCACGGAGACCTCCCGCACCCATGTTTGCCCGGCGTGGGTCAGCGTGACGCGGTACTCGCCGCTGGTGATTGGCGAGCGGCTGTAGCCGCCGTTGGAGCCGGTGGTTAGGTTGGCCACAGCGGAGCCGTCGGGCCGGGTGATGGCCACCGCCGCGCCAGCGATGGGATCGTCCCACGCCTCATCGAAGACGCCGTTGGCGTCCGTGTCCCAGAAGACGCGGCCGCTCAGCGTCTGGTTCTCGTTGAGCTGGTAGCCCACCTCCAGCAACTCCGGCGCGGGGGCGGCGCCTGTGAGGTAGTACCACTGCTCCACCGCGGTCGTGGGCGCGTAGCCCGGCGGCAGGTTGACCCGCACCCGGTAGTTGCCGGGGACGGGCAGGTTGGGGAAGCTGAAGTAGCCGCTATTCCAGCCGCTGCCCTGGGTGGTCAGCGTGCTGGTAATCTCGATGCCAAGCTGGTTGTACAGCGTCACCGGAATGTCGTTGTTGGATGGCACGTTGCTTTCGGTGCAGCTATTGCCATTGGCGCGCACGCCCAGCGGCACGCAGCGATCCCAGAAGGCGTAGCCGGCGATGGTCTGCGGGTTGCTCGGGTTCCAGGGATAGCGCACATCCACGTGGGTGTTGTTGGCGATGACGACGATCTGGCTGTAGGTGGGCCAGCTTTCCTGCCCCGGCACGTTCGGGTCGGGGAGGAGGCGCACCTCCAGCGTGGCCGGGTTCAGGCTCCAGTTGCTGGTGGCGGGCTGGCTGGCGGGCAGATAGCCGGTTTCGATCAGGCTGCCGCTGAGGGTGCGCACTTCGTAGGTGCAGGCGAAGCCCTGGCCGAATGTCCCCGGCAGTTGGCAGAACACATTCAGTGAGCGGGAGAGCGTGCCGCTGAAGTTGAGGGTGGCCGCGCTGTCGTTGCTGACCACGGCCGTGCGCTCCGCCGGGGTCAGTTGCAATCCGGGGATCAGGTTGGCGATCTCGCCCCACGGCCGCACCGTGTACACGCCCGGCGCCAGCCCTTCCACCAGCGCCTCCCCCTGGGCGTTGGTAAAAGCCACCCGCACCTGGCTGCCGTTCAGCAGCAGCTCGAAGGGCAGGAAGCTAATCGGCAGCGCCTGCCCGTTGACCACCTGTACGGCATTGATGGTCAACTCCCCCTTTCTCAGCAGCGTCCAGTTCTCCACCGCGCTGCCGTTGAGCGTGGCGGGTACGAAGCGTTGCGTCACGCCGTCGGCGGTGACGTAGTTGGCGGGCGGCGCGAGCTGCAGGGTGTAATTGCCATTGTCCAGGCCGGCAAAGCCGTAAGCGCCGTTGGCGGCGCTGAGGGTCTGGCGGTTGCCGGGCTGCAGCGTCATGGTCACGCCGCCAATGCCCGCCCCGTCGCTGCCGGTGATCTGCCCGCCGATCGTTCCGCCGGCGGCGAAGGGCAACTGCACGCTGACCATGTTCATGCCCGCCACGTACACCTCGACCTCACGGCTGGCGGGATAGATGCCGCTCGCCACGTTCATCTGCACCCGGTAGACGCCCGGTTCGCTGATGCGGAAGGCGTAGGCCCCATGGCTCCAGCTGGAGCCGGTGACGTGGGTGGCGAGTTGATTGCCGTTGGCGTCTAGCAGGCGGACGGTGTAGCTGTTGAGCGGAAACTCGTTCGGGTCAGGGTAGCCATTGGCGTTGCTGTCAAGCCAGGCGCGGCCGACGATGTAGCCATCGTCATCCGGCTGCGGCACAAAGGGAACCGGCATGATGCCGAAGTTGATCTTCGTGCCGCCGTCTGCGCCCATGGCCACGGCCACCGGGTTGGGGCTGGAGTTGCAGTTGGCGATGACAGAACAGGAGTAGAGGTTGGTGGCCTCCACCAGGTAAACCCCGGCCTGCGGCGTGAAGATTTGGTAGCTGCCGTTAACGATATTCGCGTTGAGTGTGGTGCTGGGCGGCGCTTGCAGTGTGGCCGTAATGAGATAGCCCTGTCCAATCGAATTGACGACAGTAGCCTCACCCATACCAAAAAAGCCATCGCCGTCGCGGTCGATCCAAACAAAGCCGTTGATGTTGGCCGGTTCCAGGACGCTAACCAGGGTGTTGGTGATGGCGCTGCTGCTATTATTGTCAGCCGTCACGCTGACCGTGTAGGTTCCCGGTGTGGTGAAGGTGTGTTCGACAACTGCGCCGCTGCCCAACTGCCCATCGCCGAAGTCCCAGTCGTAGCTGACGCCCGTACCCGCGCTGACGCTGGCGCTGAACTGCGCCGGCAAGTCCTCGTAGATGGGCAGCGATGCTTGCAGCGCCAGGCCGGCGATGGGTACATCCAGCACACCCCCGGCGGCGAATGCCAGCGAAAACTCCGACGTGCTGCCGTCGGCGTGGGTGGCGGTGGCGCTGACAAAGTGATTGGGCGGGATGGCGGCGGGCAGGGTCACGTCGAACGCGGCGTCGCCGTTGGCGTCGGTGGTGACGCTGGCCGCGCCGAGATAGAACTCACCCTCGCCATAGCCGGTAGGGTCCGCTTCGGCGCTGTAATAGAAGTCCAGGGTGAAGGTGGTGTTGGGGTTGCTGTCCAGCGTGCCCTGGATTACCGTCGTGCCGTCCGCGTAGGATTGGGCAAAGATGATGACGGGATAGTTTTGCAGATTGTTGCCGCCGGTGTCAGGGTCGTCGGGGTCGTTGATGTTGACGCCCGCCGGGTTGAGCAGGTCAATGCCGAGCTGGGCGTTGTTGTAGATGCGGTTGCCGCGCAGGCTATTCCGCAAGGCAGTGGCGTTAACCCGAACCCCATTGGGGTAATTGGCGGAGCCGTAGCCGTTATGGGCAATGATGTTTGCTTCTCCGGGGCCAGTTCCGCCGATCTGGTTGTCATTGCCGGTGAGCCGGATGCCGGTATAGCCGTTCCCAAGCGGCGTCACGTTGTCCGCACCCACGCCGATCAGGTTGCCGGTCAGAATAGAGTCGGTCAAGTTCAAGCTGACGCCCTCAAAGGTGTTGCCGGCGATGATGTTGTTGCGCACTGTTAATCCCTGCGACGCGCCGCTGATGCCGATGTTGTTGGGCAGCGAGGCCAGGCCCGTCGCATCCACGCCGATCCAGTTCCCGGCGATGGTGTTGGGCAGTGCGCCGGCGACGCTGACGAACTGCGAGAAGATGCCGCTGGTGGAGTTGTTGGTATTGCCGGAGATCAGGTTGCGCTCCAGATCGTCGCTCACACCGTCGAAGTCGCTGCCGATCAGGTTGCCGTAGCCGCCCAGATAGATGCCACCGCGCGGCGCGCCGCCGAAGCCGTTGGGGATGGCGCTCGTGCCGGTGATATCGGTGCCGATCTTGTTGCCGGCGACGACATTGTTCAGCGCCCCGGTTTGCTGCAACATGATACCGAAGTCACTGTTGCCGGAGATCAGGTTGCCTTCCAGCGCGTCGGAGACGCCGTCGCCATCGGTGCCGATGAGGTTATCCTCGGTAACGTAGACGCGCACCCCTTCCACCTGCACACCGACGCTGGCCGTGCCGGCGGCGTTGGTGCCGATCCGGTTGCCGGAGATGCGGTTGTGGTGGCTGCGGTTGACGCTGGCGCCGGTAAGTTGGATGTTGTAGGTGTTGCCGCCGATCACGTTGCCTTCCAGCGCGTCGCCCACCCCGTCGCCGTCGGTGCCGATGACGGTGTAAGCGGCCTCCTGCACCAGAATGCCGTTGGTGGCGACGGTCTGGTTGTTCGTGCCCACCGCGGCGGCGCCGGCCGCGTTCAGTCCGATATAGTTGCCCATGATCAGGTTGCCGGTGGTGGCAGGCTGGTAGATCCAGATGTTCTGCTCGACGTTGGCGGAGATGACGTTGCGTTCAGCCGTGTCGTTGACCCCGTCGGCGTTGGTGCCGATGCGGTTGTTGCTGGAGCCACCGTCGATCCAGATGCCGCGCGTGTTGGCGACGCGGGCATCCCCGGCAACGTTCGTGCCGATGTAGTTGCCGTAGATCCAGTTGCCGCCGCCGGTCTGCAGGCGTATGCCGCCGGCGAAGCTGCCGCTGGCAAAGCCATTGATCACCAGCCCGCGCACCGTGCTTCCGCCGGCGGTGACGTGCAAGCCGACCACATTACTGCCGGCCAGCGCGCCGTTCAGCTCGATCAGCGGCGGGCCCGTGTAGCCGCTGCCGCCCTGGCTCCAGCCGTCGATGGTCACGGGGCCGGTGATGGTGGGCAGGGCGCTGGTTGGCTGGATGGTCTGCTGGCTACCCGGCGCGCCGATGGCAAAGGTGATGCTGTCGGCGCCGGGGTTGGCGTTGGCGTCCAGGATGGCCTGGCGGAGGGAGCCGGGGCCGCTGTCGGCGGTGGTGGTGACGGTGAAGGTTACCGCGCGTGCCGGCGCCGCCAGCAGCAGGCCAAGCAAGAGCAAACCCACGATTGACAAGCCGCGGTGTACACGAAATGTCTCAAAAGTCGATCGCATTTTCATTGTCTCCCATCGGTTCAAGCTGGCGCAGGAACGTCCACAGCGCAGCCGGCGACTCGAAGCGCTGCCGCACGCCGCTCTGCACGTGCTCAACTTCGGCGCGCCACTGCGCAAGTGCCGGCGGCACAGCTTCTTCCTGCCACACACGCACCAGATATGAGGTGTAGTGCAATCGTTCGTCGGTCATGGCGGCAGGATAGCAGGACAGTGTCCGCAGATTGTCCGCAAAGACTGCCATACTCGGCACAAACCTCAAATGGAAGGGGGCAAAGGGAGTATCGATTGAAATCAGCGATATGTTACCGGCGATGGCAATCTGCGTGACGATGATGAATTGCGAGCAGCAGTGACAGCCATGGGGATTGCGCTCTGGGGCGTGCGATCCTTTGTCGAAGCAATTGAGCATGGGTCGGCGACCGGCTGATGACAAGGGGCGGTCATAAAAGCCTGCCTTACTGGGTTCGTATCCACCGATGCAGCGCCACCTCCTGCATAAACGCATCCCGCAAACTCGGATCGCTGAAGTGCGCCGCATGCGCGTCCAGCTCGGTGCAGGCAGCCGCCAGCGCGGCAGGATCGCCGGTCACCCGGTAGCGCATGGCGTGCAGGCGCACGTGATAGCGGCGCAGGTCGGTCGCAGCAAGATGGGCGCCCGCCTCGGCGACGGCAGATCGCGCCAGCGCAGCATCACCACTTTCCCAGGCGACCTGCGCCAGCAAGAGCAGCACGTCGGCGTCGTGCGGCGTGGCATAGGCGCGCCACCATGCCGCCGCCGGCTGCACGATCGCCAGCGCCGCCGCCGCATCGTCTGTCGCCAGCCGCAGCTCCGCCGCGGCCTTCGCCCACGCCAGATAGGGACGGCCCGGCGACAGCTTTGTGACGTCGAGCGAGTTCAGCAGCGCGCTCGCTTCGATCACGGCGCCGGCGGCGAGCAGCACGCGCGCCAGGCCAGCGCGGTGCCAGATGCCGTACTCAGAATCGGCAGGCAGACCGACCGCCTGGCTCAGCCCCACCAGCCTGCGCATGGCGTCGATGGCGTCGGCGTGCTGTCCCATGTTGCTGCTGTAGAGACCGTAGTTGTAGAGCAGCGTCCCATACGCCCACGGATCGTCAAGCGTGCGATAGAGTTCAAGCAGCGGACGCAGCAGACTGCGCGCTTCCTCCCAGCGACCGAGGTACGCGTTCGCCTCGCCCAACTCACGCAGTGCGTCGGCGCAGGCTGGATGAGGCGGGTCGCCTGGGTGATAGGCGGTGAGCGACAGCGCCTGCTGCGCGGATGCACGCGCCGCCATACACTGCCCCTCGGCGCGCTGGGCGAACGCCAGATTGCACAACGCCTGATAGTGCGTCTGCCGGTCGCCTGCTGCCTGCGCCAACCGGCACGCGATCTCCAGATGCGTCAACCCCGCGCGTGATCGTCCCAACGCATCAGCCAGGTGCCAGCCGAGCGTCTGATGGATGCGCGCGGCGGCGCGCCGGTCGCCGAGCCGTTCTGCCAGAGCGAGCGCCTGCATTGCGCTCTCCTCCACCGCTGCCAACTCCGATTGCAGCACGTGCAGGCTGATCTGCGCCTCCAACGCGTCAAGACGAGCGTGCTCATCGTGCATGAGACCGGCCAACTGCAGCAGTTGGTCGATATCCGCCTGCCACGCCGGAATCTGCACCAGGATGCGGCGCAATGCCAACCGCTGACGCAGCAGTTCGATGGTAAGTCCTGTCGATTGCGGCGTGTGCGTCAGCAGCAAAAACGCCCGCTCAAGATGTGCTAGCGCCACCCCAAACGCGTACTGATCACGCGCCTGCACCGCCGCCTGCTGTTCATATGCAATCGCCGTCTCCCACTGCTCCGCCGCCGTGAAATGATGCGCCAGGGTCGCCGCGTCATTGGGGCGCAGACGCTGCAATGCCTCCGCCGCGCGGCGGTGTAGCAGCTTGCGTCGCCACGGCGTCAACCCGGCGAGCACCGTCATGCGCAGCAGCGCGTGTGATAATTCCGGCGACGCAAAGGTAGAATCGGATTTGGGCAGCCGTAGAAACTGATGCGCAACCAGCTCATCCAGCGCGTCGGCAGTCTCTTCGGGCGTGCGGGCGGCGGTGGACTGGAGCAACTCTTCGGCAAGGTGGGGATCGAGGATGGCGGCCGCTTCCAAAAGCTGCCGGGCGAGCGGGCGCAGATGTGTGATGCGCGCCTGGATTGCCTCACGCACGCTTGCTGGCAGCGGCAGCTCGGGCGGCGGGTTGCTAAGATGCTCATGTTTCAGCAGATCGCGCATGATCTCCAACATGAAGAACGGGTTGCCGCCAGCAACGGCATGGATGCGCGCAGTCAGGTCAAGAGCGGGCGTCTGCGGCAGACAAGAAAACAGCCCGATCGCTGCGTCCAGCTCCAGCGGCTCGACCGTCACGTCCGCAAAACGCCTGGCACGCAGCCATTTTCTGCGCAGCGCATCCAGCGCCGGTGTGCTAGTCGCCGCCGTTGCGGCCACAACAATCGGCGTGCGGTTGTCTGCGTTGGCGGCGAGCCAGTCCAGCCAACCCAGCGTCGCATCGTCAGCAAGGTGCAGGTCATCTAGACAAAGCAGCAGCACAGCTTGCCCGGCAAATGCGCTGAGAGCATGTACAATCGCCGCGTAGAGATGCTGCTGCGCCAGCGTTGTGGGGGGAGCGACTGGCACAGACAGGTCAGTAAACATGCCGCGCAGTTCAGGCAGCAGCGGCAAGAGTTCGCTGCGCCAGTGCGCAGGAACCGTCGCCCACAAGTCACGGTCCGCCAGCGTTGCACGCAGCATCTGCAGCAGCGGCGCATAGGGCATGTGCTCGCTGTGACATGCTCCGGTCAACACCATTCCGCGCCAGCGCGCCGCCAGTTCGCGCAGCAGCCGCGACTTGCCCATGCCCATCTCGCCGCCGATCAAGACAAGCCCCGATCGGCTGCGTGCCAGATGCTCGCAGACCCGCAACAAGCGCGCCATCAGCTCGTCGCGTCCGGTCAGGGGCAGGTCAAACTCGGGTGCTATGACCGGCTCGGGCGCTGCCGTGGGTCGCCAGATTGCCCGCAGCGCGTCACGCGTCTCCGGCATGGGACTCACGCCCAGCTCGCGCTCCAGCACAAGCGTGCACTGTTCGAGCTGACGTTGCGCGGCGGCGCGGTCGCCGGAAGCTGTGTAGAGCGCGATCAGACGGCGATGCATCGGTTCGGCCAGCTCGTCGGCAACCAGATAACGCTGGGCGTAGGCGATGGCGGCGGGATAGTCATCCGCAGCCGTGTATCGCTCGACCAGTTTTCCCAACAGCGCGAGATGCTTTTCGGCAAAGCGGCGCGCCGTCGCCGCTTGCCAGGCGGCGTATTCGGGCGCATCCGGCAGCTCGAAGCCGGCCAGAAACTCACCGCCATAGAGCGCCGCGGCCGAAGCCAGCGTTGCGGTCTCGTTCACTTCTGCACTGGTGGCAAAGCTATGGCAGTCCACAGAGACGCGCGCCTGGTCAAGTGTAGCAGTCTCCTCATCGACCAACAGCAGTTGCGGGTCGGGCAGGGCGGCGCGCAGGGCGGTGAGCAGCCGCGTCAACTGGCGGCGCGCCTGTGCATCCGCCGCATCGGGCCAGAAGAGAAAAGCAAGGTGGCTGCGCGAAACCGGCGCCGGCTCGGCGGCGAGGCGATAGAACAGCGCGCGCACCTGGCGGCGGCGCAGCGTCCAAGACTGTCCTTGCCAAAGAAGATGAGGAGCGCCAAGCAATCGGATTTCCATGCCAGAGAGCGTTTCATAAATCGATTCGGGCAAAAAATGAGCAAAGTGTTCCGTTTGATGCGATAA
>CZCA01003978.1_pt1 | contig 12590 bp, 10 predicted proteins | sample 591981 | NCBI WGS metagenome assembly CZCA01 (sample SAMEA3556810, study PRJEB10932) | anaerobic digester metagenome
CCCCGGTGGCCTTCATCTGAGTGCCTAAAAACCTGTCGGCGTCCACAAACTTGTCAAAGGGCCAGCGGGGCATCTTTACGACTACGTAGTCAAGCGACGGCTCGTAGTAGGCGCTGCCGACGCCGTTGACGGGATTTTTTATCTCATCCAGGGCCAGGCCCGTTGCGATTTTGGCGGTAACCTTTGCGATGGGGTAGCCGGCAGCCTTGGAGGCCAAGGCACTGGAACGGCTCACCCGCGGATTTACTTCGATGACATAGTACTTGCCCGTAGAGGAATCCAGGGCAAACTGTACGTTGCAGCCCCCTTCAATGCCGAGGGCCCGGATTATTTTAAAGGATGCTCTTTTCAGCTTCTCGTATTCATCCTTGGTCAGGGTCTGGGATGGTGCTACGACCACGCTGTCCCCCGTGTGAATTCCAACAGGGTCGATGTTTTCCATGTCGCAGACGCATATGCACTGGTCCTTTCGGTCCCGAATGATCTCAAACTCAACTTCCTTCAAGCCCAAGAGGCTCTTTTCGAGTAGGACCTGGTGGATGCGGCTGAGCCTTAGGCCGTTGTAGGTTATCTCCATCAGTTCTTCCTCTGTATTTGCCACGCCGCCGCCGGTGCCACCAAGAGTATAGGCAGGCCGGACGATTAAAGGCAGTCCCACTTCCCTGGCAAAGGCCCTGGCCTCTTCCAGGCTGTGAACTATCCGGCTGTCGGGCACCGGTTCGTTGATTTCCTCCATGAGTTTTTTAAAGAGTTCCCGGTCCTCCGCTTTTTTTATGGAGGTTAAGGGCGTCCCCAAGAGCTTTACGCCTTCCCTGTGCAGGATGCCCTTTTCCGCCAGTTCCACGGCCAAGTTTAAGCCTACCTGGCCCCCCAAGGTGGGCAAAAGGCCGTCAGGCCTTTCCCGGCGCAAGATCTTGGCTGCAAATTCCAGGGTCAGGGGCTCTATATATATTTTGTCCGCTATATGTGAATCGGTCATGATGGTAGCAGGATTGCTGTTAATTAAGATTACCTCATAGCCTTCTTCCCTGAGGGACAGGCAGGCCTGGGTGCCGGCATAGTCGAATTCTGCCGCCTGGCCGATTACAATCGGCCCCGAACCGATAACCATGATTTTTTTGATAGTCTTATCTTTAGGCATAACAAATCTCCCTTCCTAAAGGCCCATGCGCTAAAATCGTATTCGTATATTTATTCATTATATTGTATTTTAACACGATATTTTCCGTATATCAATACATATTTTTGTATATTTATTCATCACATTTCCGAATACGCACTTTTGCCGTCCACTATGGTCATGACCGCCTTGCCTTTTAATTTAAAACCGTGGAAAGGAGTGTTTCGGCCTTTGGAGAAAAATTTGTCTTTATCCACCGTCCATTCCCGCTCCAAATCTATTACGGTAATATCTGCGGGTCCTCCTACCTTAAGTGTTCCCATGTCAAGGCCTAATACTTTGGCAGGACCCACCGTCATTTTTTCGATGACCGTGTTTAAGGGAATGCCATTTTCCCCTACTACTTTTGTCAAGATAACTCCAAGGGCAGTTTCAAGGCCTATCAGGCCAAAAGCCGCCTTGTCAAATTCCAGGTCTTTTTCGTCTATGTGGTGGGGCGCATGGTCTGTGGCGATGGCATCTACGGTGCCGTCCTTTAAGCCTTCCAGGAGTGCCTCTAGGTCCTCTTTCGTCCGAAGGGGCGGATTTACTTTTGCATTGGTGTCATAGTCCATTACCGCTTCCTCGGTGAGGGTAAGATGGTGCGGTGTAACTTCACAGGAAACCTTTACTCCTTCCCGCTTTGCCCATCGCACAAGTTCCACTGAACCCCTTGTGCTTATGTGGGCTATGTGAACGGGGGTTTTCATTTCTCTGGCCAGCAAGATGTCCCTAGCCACCATTATCTCTTCACAGGCACTGGGTATTCCCATGAGGCCCAGCAGGGTGGATACGCGGCCTTCGTTGATCTGGCCCCCTTCAAAAAGGCTGGGATCTTCACAGTGGTCGATGATCAGCCTGTCGAACATGGCCGCATAGACCATGGCCTTTCGCATCAAGGAGGCACTTGCCACGGGCTTACCGTCGTCGGAAAAGGCTACCGCTCCTGCCCTGGCCATGTCTCCCATCTCGGTAATCTCCTCACCCTTTTGGCCCTTGGTCACGCAGCCTATGGGGAGGACTTTTACCTTTCCCACCTTTGAAGCTTTGGATTTCACGTATTCGATAAGGGAACTGTTGTCTAAGGGCGGGTTGGTGTTGGGCATGCAGGCCACCGCGGTAAAGCCTCCGGCAGCGGCGCTCATGCTGCCCGACTCTATATCTTCCTTGTATTCGTAGCCGGGGTCTCTAAAGTGAACGTGCATATCTATTAGACCGGGAGTTGCTAGCTTTCCCGAAAGGTCGATTATCTCTGTATCGCTTATATTTATATCCGGCTTAATCTCTGCGATTTTACCATCTACTATTAGAATGTCCATTATGGCATCAAAATTTTGGCCGGGGTCTAAAAGCCTTGCTCCCTTTAAAAGTGTTTTCATCATCGGCTTCCTCCTATCAGATGGTATAGTACCGACATGCGCACGGCGACGCCGCTTCTCACCTGCTGGTTGATGACGGATTGGGGCCCGTCGATTATTTCAGATGTAAGCTCGATTCCACGATTGACGGGGCCGGGATGCAGCAGTAGGGCGTCGGGCCTGGCCAGGGCCAGCTTGTCCCTGTTTAGGCCGAAAAGCCTGGCGTACTCCCTTATAGTGGGGAAAAGGGCCTTCTGCTGCCGTTCCAGCTGAATCCGAAGGGCGATTACTACGTCTGCATCTTTGACGGCCTCTTCAATTGTCTCGGCCAGCTTTGCTCCCGTCTGTTCAATGTCCGGGAGCATCAGGGTGCTGGGGCCAGCCACATAAACTTCCGAGCCCATTTTCGTAAAGCCGAAGATGTTTGACCTGGCCACGCGGCTGTGAAGTATATCGCCTATTATGGCAACTTTCAGGCCCGACAGGGTCCCCTTCCTTTCCCTCACCGTAAGCATGTCAAGCAAAGCCTGGGTGGGATGTTCATGGGTGCCGTCACCTGCGTTTATCACCGATGCTGAAACATGGCGGGTCAAATAACTTGCCGCCCCCGAGCTGCTGTGCCTGATTATAACGGCATCTACCCCCATCATCTCTAGGGTTTTGGCGGTATCCTTTAAGCTCTCACCCTTTCGCACACTGCTTGCAGAAGATGTAAAGTTGATGGTGTCGGCGCTGAGGTATTTGCCTGCAAGCTCAAAGGAAGTCCGGGTCCTGGTACTGGGTTCGTAAAAGAGGTTCACTATGGATTTTCCCCGGAGGGTGGGAACCTTTTTTACGTCCCTGTCCATGATTTCTTTAAAGGATTCCGCAGTATCAAGGAGAAGTTCGATATCGGATTTTTTCACATTTTCAAGGCCCAAGAGGTGTTTTTGGCTGAGCATAAAGCTCCTCCTTCCAAGTTAAGTTTACTAAAAAACCCTGCCCAGTAAGGGCAGGGTAGGTTTGGGGAATTTTCCGCATAAGTATGGCAGCTAAGCTGAGTTTATCAAAAAAGCCTTTTTCCGAGGCGGAAAAAGGCATTCGTGTCCCTAGAAGTTGCTGCAAGTTCTCATGCGCTTAACCTTCCCGGCCTCACTGGACCAGATTTAAAGGTTGCTTTCAGTTTTTATTTTTTTAAATATATCACAGCAAAGAAGCCTTGTCAAATATTTTTCATCATCAGTCTAACTAAGACAGCTTCCCGGGTCATGTCGCCGGTGGAGATGGCACCGGCCTTGAGCGCCCTTTGGCCAACTTCATACCTGGTCAAATCAGCCCCTTCAAAGGGCACCTGTGTAGTAACGGCAACGGTGATCCCTGCCGCTATCAATTCCTCAATTGCGGGAATCAAATTCCTGGGCTCTCGAAAGCAGACTCCCCCCATGCCAAAAGCCTCGATGAGCAGCGAATGATAGCCCCTGTCCTTTGCATATAGCAGTACATCGGGCTCCATGCCAGGGTAAAGTTTGATAAGCAGCACCTGCGGGTCAATGGCATCGTAAATTACGGCATCTTTGGCTTGGTCGCTATCATCGATTTGGCCTTCGCCTTTCAGCAGTTTCTGCCAGATACCTTCGAGCCTAGCTCTCTCTCTTCGCAAAAGCTCTTTGTCCCAGCGGATATCGCTTTCAACAAAACCCACTTCCGCTGCATTGATGCTGGCAAAGGCATCAATGCTCTCGGTCTTTACCTTGGAAGCCCTGTCCCCCATAATGATTTTGCCGCCGAATACCACGAATACCCCGGCCTGTCCCGAGACGGCCACCTTAAAGCTGTCAATGAGATTGCGAGCAGCATCGCTTTCCTCTTCTCCTATGGACCTTTGGGAACCGGTAATAATAACCGGCTTTTTTAAGTGTGTGAGCATATAGGTCAAAGCCGAAGAAGTGTATGCCAGGGTATCGGTGCCATGGGCGATGACCGCACCGTCACAGCTTGCCAGGGCTTCCAGGGTCTTTTTGGCTATTACTGGCCAGTCCTCAGGCTGCATATTGGAACTGTCGATGTTCATAATGAGATGGCCCTCAATTTCGGCAATACTAGAAAGCTCGGGTACCAAGTCTAGCATCTCTTTTTCCGTAAAGGCAGGCCGCAAGCCTTCAGGAGTCGGGACACTAGCGATAGTGCCGCCCGTAGCTATAAATGCAATTTTCCTTTTCACGGTTGTTACCTCCATCTTGCATGGGTTATATTTTATTTCTTCACAAATCTAATTAATCCTTCTGCAACAAGTGGGGAAATTGCATATATTAGATGGATAAAAATGACCACCTGGAAATGAGTGGTCATCATTTAAATATATTTATCAAGATTCAATTACGCTTATGGGCTCAATGGATCTTTTAAGGAACTTTTCGCCCACACGGACAAATTTTTCCGGATCGTCACTGACAAAATACCGATAACTTGCCGGTGCATTGGCTTTTCGAAGTAGGTTGCCCCCATTTAATATCTGCCAAACTTCCTTGGCCGTCTCTTCTGCCGAGTCCACCAGCCGAACTCCTCTTCCCATGATTTGCCCTATTGCCGGCTTTAAAAGTGGATAGTGGGTACAGGCTAGTACCAGGGTATCTATTCCCTGCCCCTTTAGGGGTTCCAGGTAGATTTTGGCGGTGATTAAGGCAGCTTCATTTTCCAGCCAGCCCTCTTCTACCAGCGGAACAAACAAGGGGCAGGCCTTTGAATATATGCTGATGCTTTCGTTTAAGGCATTAATGGCCCTTTCGTAGGCACGGCTTTTTGTGGTGCGCTCGGTGCCGATTACTCCCACCCTGTGATTCCTGGTAGCATTTACCGCAGCCCTGGCCCCCGGCTCTATAACTCCAAGGACCGGCACCCTTGTTGAGGCGGCAAGCTCTTCAAGACAGGTGGCACTGACGGTGTTGCAGGCTATGACGATTAGTTTAACATCCTGGCTCAGCAAGAATTTTAGGCCTTCAAAGGCAAATTGCGTAATCGCTTCCGGTGATTTGGAACCATAGGGCACCCGTGCCGTGTCTCCAAAATAGACTATATTTTCTCCGGGTAACAGTTTCATGATTTCGCCGGCTACAGTCAGGCCTCCAATACCCGAATCAAAGACTCCGATGGGTATATTGCTCATTTGGATTGTTCAGCTCCGTCCTGTTTTGTGAATTTGTGTATTTTATACACGATGTTATTGTATTAGCTATGGTCAATAATACCACACTTAAACAGTAGGGACAATAAAATGAGGATGGGATTCTTTTACAAAGCGCAAGTTTCCCGGGACCCAACTGCAATCATTGCTTGCGTGTTGGGTGGGGTTCTTGGTTCGGCACAAGCTTCACCAACTTTTTATCAGTTGCCACAAACAGGCTCAAAGCTGCCGGCGCAATCGCCCTTATCGTTTCACCTTCCAGGAACCGTCTACATTTTAAACTTTCAATATCGTATGCCACGAGCCCCCCTTCGGTCCCTATAAAACACGTTTTCTTCAATACTACGGGCGATGTTGTGGGAGCAGCAGGCAAGTCTGCCGCCCATTTTGTCTGGCCACTTTGAAAGCTGATAGCGACCACTTCTCCCTTGTAATTTGCCAGGAGCATAAAATCCGGATGGAAGGCCGGCATCATAAGCTCATCATCGGTAAACTTTTTTTGCCATATGAGGCTTCCCAACAGGGGATTTATGGCATAAATCCGAGCATCCTGCGATACTGCAAAAATCTTGCCGTCCCATATGGCCAGGGGAAGCTTTATCATATCGGAGACTTTTGTCTTCCAGTAGAGGGTCCCTTCGTCATCGAGACAGTAGATGTTTCTGTCGTACGAGGCAAAGTAAATCAAATCATATCCCAAGGTCGGTGAAGTGCAAAAGGCGCCAGAGGTCCTGTACTTCCACAGTGCCTTGCCCTTTCGGTCGAAGGCATGAAGGCTTCCCCATGAAGAGGCATAAATTTTCCCACCCCTTGCGGCAACGGCTGTAGTAAAATTATCTTGGCTTATGCTTTGTAGCCTTTTGCCGGAAAATAAATCGAGTATTTCAAGGTTTTGTGCTGGTATGAGCAGTTGCCCTTCGGATATGACAGGGGCTGCCACGGGAAAAATCTTAGCAGTCCTCCAAAGCACTTTCCCCGATATTAAGCTTATGGCGAGGACCTGCTCTTTTGTTGTCACAATCAACCTGTCTGAGGTGGAGTTTAGCCAAAGAACATCGGAAATATTCCAGGTCTTGCTAAGTGTAAGTTGTGCAGTAATCGGAGCCGGCAAGTACCCAGTATGGGCAAAGTCATGACAGGGAGTGTGCCACTTGTTTATTCCTGCCTGCACCAGTTCTGTTAATATATTAAACTCATCGTCCGAGACTTTACCATTTTGTTTTAGCTTGAAAAAGCTCTGAAATTCCCTGACCGCCTCGGAGGTTCTATATCCAAATACCCCGTCAACTCGGGCACGAAAAAATCCCAAATGTTTTAAGGCCTGCTGCAGCCGACGCACATCGGTCCCCTTAATCAGGGGCCTTTGTTTTTTTAGCTGACGACTGCCAAAAGCTACTCTAGGCAAGCTCAAGGCAACACCACCTAGCCTTATAATAAGCTTTGCGATATAAATATTATATTCAGTGCACAAGCAGTCGGTTACAGCTCTTTGCCCCGAATAAATCGTCAACAGAAGGTAAATTCTATTAACAAGCCCATAAAAATGAACTTTTGAATTTTTTGGGACGGGTACAAAATATTCATGAACTTTAAACTTTTGGGGACGGGTACAAAATATTCAAAGCGGAGCCGGTTCCGCCCAACAACATTAGCAGAAGCCAAATATGGCAAGCGAAACGTCCCCCTGCCATGTTTAAGGAGAGTTATATGATAACGCGGCGGGAATTTTTAAAACTGTGCCTCTCTTCAGCAGCTCTCAGCCTGTCGGGGATTTTGCTGCCGAAAGTTGCTGAAGCTTTAGATGAACGGGGAGAAAAAGTAACGGTCATATGGCTTGAAATGATGACCTGCACCGGGGACTTTCTCTCCTTTGCCAACACTTTAAACCCTGATGTGGAGCAGCTGATAAAAGATACGATAAATCTTGAATTTCAAAATACCATGATGGCCGCCGAAGGTGAGCTTGCCTTACAGCACCTGTACGATGTGGCAAGCCGCGAAGAGGGAAGGTACATACTGGTGGCGGAAGGCACCGTTCCCACAAGGGACAATGGCTTTTACGGAATTACCGGTTACTACGAAGACGGCACTCCTCTTAAAGACATCGATGCAGTCAAATTCTTGGGCAAGCGGGCAAAGCATGTCATAGCTATAGGTACCTGTGCATCCTTCGGAGGCCCTTATGCGGCAAGTCCCAATCCGTCAGGATCTGTCCCGGTGCACAAGGTATTAAAAGGGATCCAGGTCATAAACGTGCCTGGATGCCCTGCACATCCGGACTGGTTCGTGGGAACTTTATCCCATGTTATTTTATACGGCGTTCCCAGTCTCGATGCCTTTGGACGGCCCCGTATGTTTTACCGGCATACCATACACGATTTTTGTCCAAGGCGTCAGCACTTTGAAAACGGCATTTTTGCAAAAGAACCGGGAGATGAGGGATGCCTATTTCAAATAGGCTGCAAAGGTCCCGTTACATACTCCGACTGCCCTACCCGGAAGTGGAACAGCATGCACTTAAATTGGCCGGTAGGTGCCAATACCCCCTGCATAGGCTGCGTTAGCCCCGAATTCCCAGATAGAATGTCACCTTTTTTTGCCCATCTGCAGGATGTGAATCTGCCTAATATAAATGTAAATGCTTCATTAATCGGGAAAGCTGCCATAGGCACTGCCGCAGCAGCCATCGGAACTCATGCCATTGTAAGTGCCGCTAAGGGCCGCATATTCAGGCACCTTGCAGAATCCAGCGAAACCAAAGATGTTGGCAAAGAGCTGGAGAAAGTTGTGGAGGAGAAGTTAAGTGGGGATAAGATTTCGGATGAAGACATGCAAGGCGTGGAAAAATCCCCGTCAGGGTCTGAAAATAAATCGGTTGCAAAGCCGGAAAACACCGCAAAACACTGTGAAGAAATTTCCCGGGAGCTGATCCCCTCTCGGCCAAAAATAAAAAGGCCGAAAAAATTGGTTACCAGGAAGTTGAGAAGGTGATTGTTTGCCTACTAAGATCATCAGTCCAATAACCAGGCTGAACGGTTTTTGGCGCATCGACGTAAATATCGAAAATGGCCAGGTGGTAGATGCATATTCAAGCGGTATCTTTTTCAGGGGGATAGAAAAGATTCTACACGGCAGGGACCCCAGGGATGCCGTATATTTAACCCAGCGCATATGCGGCATATGCTCTACCGCCCACGGCCTTGCCAGCAGCCTCGCCCTGGAGGACGCTTTTAAGATTAAGCCCCCAAGAAACGGCATCATCATCAGGAATCTGCTCTTTGGAGCAGACCTTTTGCAAAACCACATTCGGCACTTTTACTTTCTGACCGTACCGGATTTTGTCAGGGGACCCGACAGGCCACCCTTTGTCCCCCGATATGAAGTAGACTATCGCCTTTCTAGAACCGAAAGCGATAAAATTTACGAAAACTACATGGAAAGTATACACATATCCCGGGCAGTCCATGACATGGTCACCATATTCGGTGGCAAAATCCCCCACAACCACGGCATTTTGGCGGGTGGCGCCACGGTCCCACCCACTGCTGACAATGTGCGCATGTTTATGTCGCTACTTCAAAAAGTGCGGAGTTTTGTTCAAAATAAGATGATGGCTGATTTGGAAAAAATAGCAACAGCTTATGAAGATTATTACAAGATAGGCATCGGCACCGGCAATTTGATGGCCTTCGGCATGTTTCCCCATCCCGACAAAAAAGATGATTTTTACTTTAAGCCCGGCATAATCATCGGCAAAAAACGGGAAAAGCTGGATGCCATGGCCATCACCGAGCATATAAAGTATTCCTGGTACAGAGCTTCCCCTCCCCTGCATCCGGAGGAAGGGGAAACCCAGCCCGATACCGGCAAAGAGGACGCATATTCCTGGGTAAAGGCCCCCAGGTACAAAGGCCATCCGGTGGAGGGCGGGCCACTGGCCAGGCTCATCTTAAGCGGTGATTACAAGGGCGGCCACAGCGCCATGGACCGGATTGCCGCTCGAGTAATGGAGGCGAATATCGTATCAGAGATGATGGAAGAATGGTGCCGGCAGCTTGAGATAGGAAAGCCTGTATTTACACCGTACGATATGCCGGCAAATGCGGAGGGAATCGGGATGGTGGAGGCCATGAGAGGGGGCCTTGGCCACTGGATGAGGATGAGAGCCGGCAGGATAACACATTATCAAATTATCACACCCTCTGCCTGGAACTGTTCGCCGCGGGATGACGAAGGCAGGCGCGGGCCCGTCGAGGAGGCATTAATAGGCACGCCGATAGAAGATTTTGACCAACCCATCGAGGTGGGGAGAGTTGCCCGAAGCTTTGACCCCTGCCTTGCCTGTGCAGTACATATGATTGACATGAAAGGGCGGGAAAAATATGTTGAAATCCTTTGAGGAATCAAAGGAAGCTCAAGACATAGCTGTAAAAAAAAGGAATATTGTCACGATCTCTTATGTCAATATACTCTTGTATCCACTCCCCATAAGGATCTTTCACTGGGTACTAGTCGCAAGTCTTTCCCTTACCATTATCAGCGGTTTGATGATAAGTTGTGCATATGCCCTAGTTCCAATGAAATCGATAAGATTCATCCACATATCTGCTGGCTTTGTGGCCTTTGGCATTGTGCTGTATCGCCTGGGGTACGCCTTTATGTCCGGAGATTACAGGAATTTTTCCATAAAACTAAAAGATTTTAAGACATTTCCCGACCTTGCAAAATACTATCTTTTTTTGAGGGAAAACCCTCCAGCTTTAAGGACTAAGTACAACATCGGACAGAAAATAACTATGCTGTCCTGGCTAATGGGCATACTGTATCAAACTTTTACCGGCATTATGCTGCTAAACTCATCCTTTGTATCCAAAACTTCTGCATTATCGCTTTTGTCAAAGTTGATTCTGCCCCAGTACCTTAGAACGACCAAGTACTTTATTTCAATTTATTTCGTCATCACCATTATGCTTCACATATACCTGGCCCATACCGAGGATATTGCTAAGAGCCAGTCTATGCTTACCGGTTGGGTAAGGGTAAAAAGGAAAAACAACAATTAAAAAAATACAACAATGCTATCAGAGATGGATGCCGTATAACTGAACTTTGCCGTTTCACTAAAAAACCGGAGCTAGAACTTCGCCCCGGTTTTTCGTGCGCTTTCAGGAGTGCTTAGCTCTGGGTTTTGCCATTTTGTTCGGCAAGGGCCTTTTCCGCTTTTTCAATGGCAAGTCTCACCAGATTACCGCAGTTTCTGGATGAAACTTCACCCCAGCCTTTCTTCGCCACCGTATCTGCCACACCAAGTTCCTTAGCCAACTCGTACTTAAGGTCCTCAGACATGACACTACGACGACGAGCCATGAGCCCACCTCCTTTGTTTTTCACGCACTATTATTATCTTGTGTTCAATAAAATTTTTTATGATGGTAATTTCTAAACCGCTTTTTAGCTAAATTTTTTTTAAAAAATAAAAGACATGTAACTGTATATTACAAAGAATCAATGTAAAAAATAAGGTGTCTAGACCACGAAAAACGTAGTTTTGACACCTCTTTTTTTATACCACTTCTTTGATTCTCTCATAATATTTGACCGACTCTATATCCGCCAGCACCATGATTGTCCGCGCATCCGGGTCGAAGGTTCCCTCCATCTGGCATCCTTCTGATTTTAGTGTTTTGGCATATTCTATGACTTCTTTGCTTATGCGTTCACCGGGACAGATGATGGGTATCCCCGGCGGATATGCCATAAGCATTTCGGCGCTGATTTCACCTTCCGCCTCTTCCAGGGGAACTACGCGCTTTTCGCTGTAAAAGGCAAATCTTGGCGAAACGACTAACTCCTGGTTGTCAGGAAGTTCAGTGGTTATCTTTATCAGGTTTTTACTGCCGTATTTTTGGACTATGTCTTTTATTGCGTTCACCAGGGTCCTCATACTCGCCTCATTATCGGCAATGGTGCCCAATGCCAGCACATTATATAGATCGGAAAGTTCCATTTGGATACCGTATTCATATTTTAACAGCTTTTCGGTTTCAAAACCGGACAGTCCTATTTCTCTTAAGTTAATGGCAAGTTTTGTGGGATCTAAAGCAAAGCAACCTTCAGTGCCTTCAACATCCCTGCCCATAACGTAAATGCCCTTTATGCCATTTAGCTCTTCTCGCACTCTCTCACAAAGCTCAATGGTGCGCTGCAGAAGCTCTCTGCCCTTTAAGGCTGCCTGCTTTCTGGCCACATCGATAGAGGCCAGCAAGGGATATGAAGGGCTGGTGGTTTGGGTTAAGTTCATAGCTGCTTTTACTTTTCTGTCATCTATGAGATCCCCTTTTACGAGGAGTATCGAGCTTTGCGTCATGGAGCCCAGCAGCTTGTGAACGCTGACGGCGCTCATGTCGGCACCGGCTTCCATGGCCGATAGCGGTAAATCCGGATGAAATCCCAAATGTGCACCATGGGCCTCATCTACAATTACGGGTTTGCCGTAAGAGTGAGCTATTTCCACAATCTTGCGGAGGTCTGAAGCCACTCCGTAGTATGTGGGGTTAATTACAAAAACCGCCTTAGCATTGGGGTGCTCGACAATGGCCCGCCTCACGCTTTCCGGGGTAATGCCCATGGCTATTCCCATGTAGTTGTCGATTACAGGCTTTATATAAACGGGCCGCACACCGCTAAGTATCAGCCCTCCTATTACGGAACGATGGGCATTTCTGGGGATGATGATTTCATCACCGGGCCCCGCCACTGACAGTATCATGGCTTGAATACCTGAAGTGGTGCCATTTACCAAAAAATGCGCATGATCGGCCCCAAAGGCCCGAGCTGCCAAATCTTCCGCCTCCTGGATTACTCCCCGGGGATTGCAGATAGTATCTAAATCCAAAAGGCCTGAAGTTACGTC
>CZCA01011942.1_pt1 | contig 12574 bp, 8 predicted proteins | sample 591981 | NCBI WGS metagenome assembly CZCA01 (sample SAMEA3556810, study PRJEB10932) | anaerobic digester metagenome
ATGTCACGTCGGCGGCGATGACCTGCGACGGGCGCCTTGAAATACACCCCGCCGCTGCCCGCTTCCGGTGGACGGCGTCCGACTTGGTTTTCGTGGCGCACGCTGACATCAAAAGAGCGTATAGATGAACGGTCCTACCACTGACGCCTGGGCAATGATCAGCAGACCGCCGAAAAGCAACAGCACCATCACCAACGGCAGCAAGAGCACTTCTCCGCGACGCACGGTGAAAGTCAGCAATTCACCGGCTGTGCCCAGGTTGAGCGACACTTTACGCCACCACGCCACCGGGCCATTCTTGTAGATGCTCCAGAGCAGCGAGATCAGCAATAACGCCAGCACTGCGATCCCCAGCCCGCGCCAGAACAGATGCCACCCATTGCGGTGCACTGGCGTAGACAATGGCTGCTGCACGCTGAGCAAAGCCGGGTCTGCACTCAGCCAGGCGCCGGTCATTACCGCCGCCTGGCGCTGACCAGCCGGCGTCCAGTGCCCATCATGCGCAAAGTGGAGGCGTGCACCTTCTGCCGTCGCCGTCATGAAATCTGGCGCCAGGTCGAGCACCGGGATGCCTGCTGCGGTCAGCAACTGGCTGGCGATGGCCGCCGGTTGCGTCAGCGACCAGGACTGCGCCTGCATCGCCGGATACTGCTGCAAGATGCGCGGCCAGCGCGCCGGATCGACCTGCTCTGGCGCCGTCACCAGCACGGCGCGCAGCGGCACACCCAGGCGGTCAGCTTCGGCGCGCAATTCGGCGAAGATCGCCCCTGTCACGGCAAAGGCGGACTCCCATTCCGCCGTCGTCGGCTGAGCGTAGACCCCATAAGCAACGGGGATGTACCCCTCGCCCTGCGCCTGGTCGCTGCTTTCCTGACCAGGATCGAGCACCCCCCAACGCGCCAGCTGCGCCGCCAACCCTGGCGCCGCCGCGCGCAGGCGTGGGTCGAGAAAACGATGCAGCGCCGAATGTTCGTGCAGCCAGGCTCCCCAGGCCGCCAGAGGACGCTCCGCTGACGCAGCAACCCCATCCTCCGTAGAGACAGGGCGTTGGGCGCGCAACTGGCGCGCAGTGGCGCGCGCCGCCTCCGGGTCGAAGGGATAGTCGTGCAGCACCAGCGCACCGTCTTCCAACGCAAACCAGGGCTTGCGCACTGCGCCAAAGTTGGCAAACTCCAGCGGCAGATAGTTGTTCATGAAGTCGTTGCCCGGAAAGAAGGCGAGCAAGATCAAGTCGGGTTGATACTTGTAGCCTTCTTCGCGCAGCCAGAGCAGTTGTTGATCGGTGCCCCAGCCCGACACGCCGGCATTGATCGCCTCCACGCGCACGGGTTGGCCGTTGTGTCCAGCGCCGGCGGCATTGAGCGCCGCCGCCAGTTGTTGGGGAAAGCTCTCTTCCAGCGCAACTTGCAGCGCCTCCACATAAGAATCACCTAGCACCAGGATGCGGAAAACGCCTGCCGGCTTGTCGTAGCCGATCGCCTCCGGTGAGCGCAGCCCGCGCGAGTTGATGGTGATCTCCTGGTCATATTCGTACATCGGATTGTACCAGCGCCCATGGGCGCCCGGCTCCAGCGACCAGCCGGTCGTCGGCACGGGTTGACGCCAAAAGAAACCGACCGGTGCATCGGGTGGCGTGGCATGAAAGAGGCGCAGAAAGCCTTCCACCGCCAACGCCAGTACAACTACATAAAAGGCTATGAGCAGCAGCAGCCCCAACAATTTTCGCACAATCCTCATCATCGCTTACTCCCCTACGGCGCCTTTATAGGTTGGATCCCAGCGGCCACCCATCTCTTCCTTGCGCAACATGAAATTACCCAGCACCAGCACGTCGATATCGCTGCCGACGAAGGTGTTGAAGGCGTTGCGCGGGGTGTTGACGATCGGCTCGCCGCGCAGGTTGAAGGAAGTGTTGAGGATCACCGGCGTGCCGGTGGCTGCACCAAACTGGGCGATCAGGTCATGGTAGCGGTGATTCCACTCACGGCGCACGGTTTGTAAGCGCCCGGTGCCGCCGACATGCGTGGTCGCCGGCACCTCGTGCTGTTTCGCCGTTGCCACCGGGCTGACGAGCAACATGTAGCGCGCCAGATAGTTTTCATCCAGACCGGGGGTGGTGAAGTATTCTTGAGCGCACGCTTCGATCACGGCCGGGGCGAAGGGACGGAATGGTTCACGGAATTTGATCTTGCTGTTGACGATCTCTTTCATCTCTTCACGGCGCGGGTCCGCCAGGATGCTACGGTTGCCAAGCGCACGCGGCCCCCACTCGAAGCGCCCCTGAAACCAGCCCACCACGCGCGCCTGCGTGAGATCATCGACCACGCGCTCGATGAGGGCGTCGTCGGGCAATTCGTGGTAGGGTAGCTCCATCTCGCGCAGGAACGCCGCCACTTCCGCCGGTGGATATTCGGCGCCCCAGTAAGCATGTTCCAGGGTTTCGACGCGCGGTTTGCCCAACAAAACATGATAGACCCACAACGCCGCGCCCAATGCGCCGCCGCTGTCGCCTGCTGCGGGCTGAATCCAGACGCGCTTGAATGGCCCCTCGCGCACAATGCGTCCATTTGCCACGCTGTTGAGCGCCACGCCGCCCGCCATGCACAAATTTTCCAGGCCGGTGCGTCGATGCAGATCGCGCACCAACGCCAACATGGTCTCCTCCGTAACGCGCTGAATCGAGGCGGCCACATCGGCGTAATATTGGTTGCGTTCGATCTCAGTCTGATCAAAATGGCTGAGATCGGCATGGGTGCGGGTGGTGAAAAACTCGGCTTTGGGATGGCGCGGCGGGCCGAATAGCTCCACAAAACGTTGGTTGTAAGTGTGTTGCGTGGAGTGGTGAAAGCTGAAATAGCGCATATCGAGATGAAATGAGCCATCGGCGGCGACCTCAATCAGCTGGCGCACCTTGTCTTCGTAGCGCGGTTCGCCATAGGGCGCCATGCCCATCACTTTGTATTCGCCATTGTTGACCTGAAACCCCAACCAGGCGGTGAAGGCGGAATAGAGCAAACCCAACGAGTGGGGGAACCGTAACTCGCGGTCGAGGACAATCAGGTTGCGGCCACCGTCGCCCCAGTCTGCCTGGGCGTAGCCAGCGGCGGTGGTTGTCCACTCGCCGACGCCATCCAGCGTCAGGATTGCGGCCTCCTTGTAGGGGGCGCAGAAGAAGGCGCTGGCGGCATGCGCCATGTGGTGATCGGTGAAGAGCACGCGCGCCGGCGCCACCCGCAGCCGGTCGACGATCAGCGATTTCATCCACAGCTTTTCGCTAAACCAGGTCGCCATGGCCTCGCGGAAGAAGCCCGCACTGCGTGGGGCGGTTGCCAGCGATGACTGCAGAATGCGCTCGAATTTGAGAAGTGGCTTCTCATAAAAGACGACGTAGTCCAACTCCTGCGTCGTGATGCCGGCGCGCTGCAGGCAAAACTCGATGGCGTGTTGGGGAAAGTTGGCGTCGCCCTTGATGCGTGAAAAGCGCTCCTCTTCGGCGGCGGCAATCAGGCGGCCATCCTGAATCAGGGCAGCGGCGGCGTCATGATAGAAGCAGGAGATGCCGAGTACAAACATATCCGGAACCCTGCACTTCAGCCCTGACGCCGCGCCTGCCCCAGCGTGTGGTCGCTGGCCGTTTTGGGCAACCAGTAGGTGGCAGTGCGTCGGGGGCGATGCAGCCGCAACGCGTCGTCACTCAGGCGCGCTGCCAGACCCGTCGGCGCAACAAACACATAATACAAGACTGTCAACAGAAGTCTGGCCTGAAGGTCCGCAAGCTTCTTCGAGCGACGCTCAAGCGTTCGCCATGCGCTCTGGAGTTTTCGCATCATCTCATGATCATTCCAATGAAATTCCGCTAAATTTGCCAGTTGCAGGGTTGGCGCGGGCTACACCGTGCGCCATTCTGCCATGTTGCAGCAACAGCGCCAAGTTGGGAGGGGGCGTCAGGGAACATCAACGCCGCACTATTGGGTTTTGGGACGCTCTTCTTCTTTGCGCCCGGCATCATCGAGCGCATCCATTTCGTCGGTCTCTTCCTCATAGCGAGGATCGGGATTGAGGGGAGTGCTCTGGGCGCCGCTGGCAACACTCCAGGTGACGGCTTCCTCACCCGGCAGTGCGTCGTCGCCTGCCGTCGGGTAAGGCGGCCAGCGGCTGGTGATCGAAGCAATGACCGGCAATTCATCCAGCGTTATGAATGGTTTCATGGTCAGCTTCTCCGCCGGAGTAGCGCTTGTTGCTCCACCTTGATCTTCCAGGCGTGGCGTGCTTTGGAGCTGGCGGTAGATTGTCGCCAACAGCTGGCTCGCCTGCGAAGCATTGAACTGGTGGCGCAGCCGCGCATCGCTCTTTTCCCACAATGCGCGAAGTTCGGCGAATTCCCATTCAGCTGTGAGCACTCCCTCGCTGGTGAAGTTGCCCATCTCGACCAGTACGCCGTTGAAGCGCGGGGTCAACTCTTGTGGCGCAAAAATCGCCGACTTGCCCAGATAGGTCGTGCTGTGCGTGGGATCAAAGGCATCCTGGCCGACCAGAAAGGAGCACGCCGCCAGGAGTTGATTGTCCTGCATCCGCGCCAGGGCGCCAGCGCGCAGCTTGTTGTAATCAGCCTGACTGGTGGCCGCTGCCAGCGAGATCAGCGCCTCGGCGCCCTGAAAAGCCAGCAATCGCCCCACTTCCGGGAAAAGCACGTCGCTGCCGATCATAAGTCCCAATGCGCCAGCGTCGGTGTGAATCACTTCCCAGTTCGACCCTGGCTGGCAAAAGCGCTCATCCGCCGCCGAGAGGATGACTTTGGCCTGCGTCCCCAGTTGGGCGCCATCCGGTCCAAAGACGACCGCCAGATTTCTGATCACGCCATCGAACGGATCGGGCAAGTAGGCGCTTGGTGCGACAAGCGTCACGCCGAATTCCCTGGCCAGGCCGCCAAACACTTCGACATAGCGTTCCCAAAGCTGGCCAGCTGCAACATCGAGTAGACCGGCCAGCCCTGTCTGGTAGTTCGCCTTGAGCATCCCCGCTGCGCCGCCTGCCACCGCGCCCACAAGCCGTTGCCAGGGAGAGGCGCTGCGCCGGCGCCCCACATCGGCGCGCAAGAGCAGCGCCGAGCGAAAGTCACCGAGCAGCGGCGGCGCCAACATCACGCCAGCTAATTCAGGAAAGATCACTAGCCGCGCCCGCTTGTTTTCGGCAGCACGCAGAAAACGCCGCAATCCCTCGCGATACTCATCCAGCGTGACGGGTAAACGCATCCGTTGTTGAACACAGGCGACGGTCAAACGCTCCACACGACGCATCCTTTCGCAGACATTCTTCCCCGGCCTGGCAACCTGTCCATCAGTCAACGATGCCAGTCTACCACATCTACAAAATGGGAAGATAATACCCCCCAGCCTCCGCACGATTTGACGATGACGCCTACTACAGGTAGAATGTGCCTTGTTTGACGTGCATGGCCCCATCGTCTAGAGGACTAGGACTCAGCCCTTTCAAGGCTGCGACCGGGGTTCGAATCCCCGTGGGGCTACTGAAGGTGCATAAAGTTATCTTGAGAAAAGCGACTCCGCTCATGTGAGCGGAGTCTTTTGCTTTATATTCAATTTGTCTTGCCCCCATGCCGCTCTGCACGGGCATTATCAGGACAGAGGTCAGATCAACCTGCACGTCCGTTGCTGTAAGTATGTCGCATTGAAATCGGCTGATGGTGCGCCTTGAGGCGTGCACCCGCTGTCTCCAACCATTCACCCAATCGATAGAGTGTGCGGCTGAAATAGCCTGGCTGCGGGCCAAGTTGTCGCTGGGCCTCCAGCAACTGTTCTACTTTGCGAATGCGCGCTTCATAATCTAGCCGTGCAAATACAACATGTCCATAGTCAAACATAGTCAAATCTCCTTTTCCAATCCTATTCAACGTTGCGCCGCCCTGCCGGGTTCCCAGACATAAGCCGGGTAAATTGGCGTCAATCCGCAAGAGCGTCGCCTGTCATACGCCGGGTGTTTCACAAGAACTGCAGCGCTTCACCCGCCGCATGCTGCTCTCAGCATACCAGCGACTGATTGTAATGCATGTGAGAGAATTCACAATATTGAGAACTTTCTGTAATCGATTTCAGGGGCAGATTGCGGCTTTTTTATGACATGACAACTCTGTTAGTTGTATGATAATGTATACCGATGCACGAACACTTGCTACGATACTATACGCTTGCCATACGCAGGTGGAGACAATGAACAAAACCGGCGTAGACCTGACAGAAACCAGCGACGTGCGACATCCTCACGCCCATCTTGCCAGTCGGACGGCGCTGGCGTTTGCGCTCTTTGGCGCCCTGTGGATTCTCGCCTCTGACTGGTTGTTGGGGACGTTGGCGCCAGACCAGCGCACATTGACGCACTGGCAGACCTATAAGGGCTGGTTGTTCATCGGCGTTAGCACTCTGATTATCTACGGCGTCCTGACGCGCGCCGAGCGCAGACGCGCCAGCGCCACTGCTGCGCTCGCCGCCAACGAACAGCGCTATCGGCTGTTATTTGCCAGCAACCCCCACCCCATGTGGGTGTACGATGTGGAGACGTTGCGCTTCCTGGAAGTCAATGATGCCGCTGTTGCCAACTATGGCTACACCCGGGAAGAGTTCTGCCACATGACCCTCTACGATATTCGCCCCGCCGAAGATGTTGCGCGCCTGCACGCCGATCTGGCGAACACCACGACGCCGCTCAATCATGCAGGCGAATGGCGTCATCGCAAGAAAAATGGCGAGATCATCACCGTGGAGATCACCTCACACTACCTGGAATATGGCGGGCGCCCGGCGCGACTGGTGGTGGCGATGGATATCTCCGAACGCAAAGCGGCAGAGACCGCGCTGCGCCAAAGTGAACAGATGCTAGAGCGCGCCCAGGAGATTGCGCATATCGGCCACTGGCGTTGGGACCTGATCACGAATGAGGTGACGAGCTCAGCGGAGCTAACGCGCATCTTGGGGAGCGGAGCCGGCGAGCATACATTTGATCTATTCCAGGTTATTGCCGACACCTTTCACCCTGACGACCGCGCCCGCGCCCTGCAGCACTTGCAGCGAGTGCTCGAAGAGGGCGATACGACCGACGGCGAGTACCGCATCGTGCGCCCCGACGGCAGCGAACGCGTAGTCTGGGTGATTCCAGATACGCGGGTGGTGGATGAGAGTGGCAAGGTGCTGCAGCTTTCCGGCGTGGTGCAAGACATTACCGAGCGTAAACGGGTCGAGGCGGCGCTACGTTTGCAGGCGGCGGCATTGGAATCCACCGCCAACGGCATCGTGATCGCCGACATTGGCGGCACAATTGAATGGGTCAATCCGGCGTTTACTGCGCTGACGGGATATACACTGGACGAGGCGAAAGGTCACAACCCGCGCGAGTTGGTGCGCTCCGGTGTACAGGACGATGCATTCTACGCTGACATGTGGGCGACGATTCTGGCGGGCAACGTCTGGCGCGGGGAGCTCACCAATCGCCGTAAAGATGGGACGCTCTACGTTGAGGAACAGACGATCACGCCGGTGCCAGATGATCAAGGGCGGATCAGTCACTTCGTGGGCGTCAAGCAGGACATCACGGCGCGCAAGCAGGCCGACGCCGAACGGGAGCAGTTGTTTAAGACGACGCAGGCGCAGGCCGAACAGATGGCGCAGATCATGCGCAGCGTGCCCGAAGGAATCTTCCTGCTGGATGCAAACTGTTGCGTGCTGCTCGCCAATCCGCTTGCCGAGACCTACCTGGCGCGCCATCTGGCGACGCCTGCTGTATTGACGGGCAGCCAGCCATTGACGCAGCTGGGTGACGTGCCACTGGCGCGCCTGCTCACTTCTCCAACACAAGGTCCCTGGCACACGATCAACGCTCCCGGACATGTCTTCGAGGGCATCGCCTGGCCTTTGACGAGTGGGCCAGCATTGCCGGGTTGGGTCGTCGTTCTGCGCGATGTCACCGCCGCACGTTCAATCGAGCAACAGCTTCAGCGCCAGGAACGCCTGGCCGCCATCGGTCAGTTGGCGGCTGGCATCGCCCATGATTTCAACAATATCATGTCGGTCATCTCGGCCTATGCCCAGATGTTGCTCCAGGCGCCTGGGCTGAACGAACGCGAGCGCGAACGTGTGCTCGCCATCGATCAGCAATCGATGCGCGCCACGCGGATGATTCGTCAGATTCTCGACTTTAGCCGGAAATTGCCGGTCGAACGCCAGCAGGTTGATCTGCTGGCGCTCCTCAATGAACAGGTCGCTCTGCTCCAACAAACTCTACCCGAGAACATCGAGATCGAATTCAAAGCAGATCAAGACATTGATACGTCGTACGCGATTAAGGGCGACCCGACGCGGCTGCAACAGATGGTGATGAATCTCGCCGTCAATGCGCGCGATGCGATCGTCGATGGTGGTGTGTTACGCTTCGAGCTGGCGCATGTGCTGGTGACGCACACCAAAGATGCGCCACTCCCCACCATGAAGCCCGGCGCATGGCTGCGGCTCACCGTCGCCGATACGGGCGTTGGCATGTCGCCTGAAGTCATGGAGCACATCTTTGAGCCGTTCTTCACGACTAAGACAACAGGGGAAGGCACCGGGCTAGGGCTGGCGCAGGTGCACGGCATCGTCGCCCAACATGACGGACAGATCAACGTCACCAGCCGCCCTGGACATGGCACGCGCTTCGACATCTACCTGCCGGCGGCAATGGTGGTGACGCCTGGGATGGCGACCGAGATTACGGCAAGTATGGTGGAAGGTCACGGTGAACACGTGTTGGTAGTCGAAGATCACGCCCCATTGCGCGCAACCCTGGTCGAACTGGTGGCGGCCTGGAATTACGCTGTCGAGGCCGCCAGCAACGGCGAGGAAGCGCTGGGAAAAATCAAGGAAACAACCGAGCCTTTCCGACTCATCATCAGCGATGTAGTCATGCCCAGGCTGGGTGGCGTGGGTCTACTCAAGGCGTTGCGCAGCAGCGGCGACGCCACACCGCTGATCTTATTGACCGGCCACCCGATGGGCGACGAGCTGGAGCCACTGCATGAGCATGGACTGTTCGGCTGGCTGACCAAACCGCCCGATGCCGAGCAACTCTCGCGCATGATCGCCGACGCCATCCAATCAACCACACCTGGAGTCACAGCATGACAACACCGCAACGCCGCTACACGGTCATAGTAAGCGTCCTGGTCGAAGAGAGCGACGCAACCGGCGCATTCACCAGCATCGGCTATGCCCCCACCGGCGGAAACGAGGGTCTGGAGGATGAAATTGCTCGCCAGCAGGCGATTCACGGTTGGCGAGAGGGCGTGGCGCCCGATCTACCCCTGACCGGCGCCAGTCGCTGGGATGCGCGGTTGCCCGAAGAATTCGGCGAGACCATCCTGAGCGAGCCAGACCCGGTCGTCTGGAGCGAGCACGACGCCTTGCTGGATGCCTTACTCGAAATCCAGGCGCTCTTTGAACTGGGAGAAGCCACGACTGCGCCGGAGCCAGAGCCGCCCATCCAGCCCGGTGTGCTCTTCATGGCGACCAAAGTCTCCGACCCCAACGAGACGGCGCAGCGCTTATACGCCGAACTTCAACGCCAGCGCGAAGAGCGGCGCAACAAATCGTCAGAACCGCCATCATAAGCCATCCCCATGCCATTGCGGCTTGACAAGGCGCGCCTTCTACAACCCTACATCTGTGCACCAGGCCTCCCTGGAAAGTCTGGCGAAAAAGTCTAGCGAAAAGGTCTGGCGAATTGTCCGCAAATGTTCTGAGAAATAGACTGTTTGTGTGCTCTTTGGTACACTTTGAGCGTTATGACTCCGGGGGAACAAGCGACACAGACCTCATACAAAGGCGTGTTTTCAGGCTCGAATCAATTGCCTCAACCACGAAAAAGGAGTAAGAACTGATGGCTTTTCAAAAAATTACAATCCCACAGGGCGAGAAAATTCAGCTCATCGACGGCAAATTGCATGTGCCCGACAACCCAATCGTCGCCTTTATCGAGGGCGACGGCACCGGCGTCGATATTTGGGCGGCCAGCCAGCCGGTGCTCGATGCGGCCGTGGCCAAAGCCTATGGCGGCAAGCGCAAGATTGCCTGGATGGAAGTCTATGCCGGCGAAAAAGCCAACGAAGTCTACAATGAACCGATCTGGCTGCCGCAGGAAACGCTCGACGCCATTGATGAGTATATTGTCGCCATCAAGGGGCCGCTGACCACCCCCGTGGGTGGAGGCATTCGCAGCATCAACGTGGCGCTCCGCCAACGGCTGGATCTCTATGCGTGCGTGCGCCCGGTGCAATACTTCACCGGTGTGCCCAGCCCGGTCAAACACCCGGAATTGATCGACATGGTTATCTTCCGCGAGAACACGGAAGATATCTACGCTGGCATCGAGTGGGAAGCCTATTCGGCGGGCGCCAGGAAGATCATCGACTTTCTGCAGAACGAGATGGGCGTCACCAAGATTCGCTTCCCGCAGAGCAGCGGCATCGGCATCAAACCGGTCAGCGAAGAAGGCACCAGCCGCCTGGTGCGCTCTGCCATCCAGTATGCCATCGACAACAACCGCAAGAGCGTGACCCTGGTGCACAAGGGCAACATCATGAAGTTCACCGAGGGCGCCTTCATGCAATGGGGCTACAAGGTAGCTCGCGAACAATTCGGCGCCGTGCCGCTGGACGGTGGGCCGTGGCATAAGCTGCCCAATGGCATCGTGATCAAGGATGTGATCGCCGACGCCTTCTTGCAACAGATTCTGACCCGCCCCGCCGAGTACGACGTGATCGCCACGTTGAACCTCAACGGCGACTACATTAGCGACGCGCTGGCGGCGCAGGTGGGTGGCATCGGCATTGCACCAGGCGCCAACATTAACTACGAGACTGGTCGCGCCGTCTTCGAAGCGACGCATGGCACGGCGCCCAAGTACGCTGGTCAGGACAAAGTCAACCCTTCCTCGGTCATCCTCAGCGGCGAGATGATGCTGCGGCACATGGGCTGGAGTGAGGCTGCCGACCTGGTGATCCGCGCGATGGAGAAGACCGTCGGGCAGAAGGTCGTCACCTATGATTTCGCCCGTCTGATGGAAGGCGCCACCGAAGTCAAGTGCAGCGAATTCGGTCAGGCGTTGATCGCCAACATGTAATGGTGGGCAAGTGGGGGCAGACGGCGTCATGGCTATTTGCCCCCTTGCGCACCTTCTTCCACCGCATGGAATCCACATTCTCCAATTGGTTTGAACGCGCCATCACGTCGGAACGGCTGCCGGCAGATCTGCGCGGGGGAGCGCATCGCGATCTCCTTGAAAAAGGCACGGTCACCTTTGTCCTGTATGCCCCGTATAAGCCATTCGTCAGCCTGGTCGGCGATTTCAATCAATGGGATACGCGCCGCCACCCTATGCAGACGGACGGAGCAGGCGTCTGGTGGATCACAGTGCCCGATCCTGGGCGCACGCGCTACGGCTTCTACGTCATCGTCGACAACGACACCCATGCCTGGGTGGGCGATCCCTACGCCTGTGAAGTCCAATGGAGCCAGTACACGCCGTGGGGCGTCCTGCCGGGGCGTGAAGCGCCCTTCGTGTGGCGCGATGCGCGCTGGCGCACCCCCGCATTGCGCGATCTGGTGATCTACGAACTTTGTGTGCGCGACTTTGCCGGAACATGGCATGGTGGACACCCTCATTATGGCAACTTTGAACGCCTGACGCGGCAACTGCCCCACTTAACCGGGCTTGGCGTCAACTGCGTGGAGTTGATGCCGATCCAGGCGTTTCCAGGCGAGTCGAGCTGGGGCTACAACCCTGTCTTCTATCATGCCATCGCCAACACGTATGGCGGCCCACACGACTTCAAGCGCTTTGTGGATGCCTGTCACCGCGCCGGAATCGCCGTGATCCTGGATGTAGCCTTCAACCACGCCTGGGGCGACCATCCCTATTACAACATCTACCCGCCATTGTATGGGCCAAAGGGCGAATGGTGGACGCGCTGGAACCCCTTCTTTCACCACACGCCCGCCAGCATCAACATGTGGGGCGGTGTGGACTGGGATCACTTTCAGCCGGAGACTACACGCTATTTTCAGGATATCGTGCGCTTCTGGCTGAACGAGTACCACATCGACGGCTTCCGCTTCGACTGGGTCGGCGGCGTTGATTACGACAGCAATGAGCCGCTGCGCCCAGGCTTCAATCCGTTTCATGGCATTGCAGCGATTTGCTGGGCGGCGCGCCAGGCCAAGCCCGACTGCATCTTGATCGGCGAATATTGGCAGCTCGAGGGCACCCACCCCGACAAGACAGCCGCCAGACTGGTGCACGAAACCGCGATGGACGCCGTCTGGAACGGTCACTTTCATCACACACTCGACGACGTGCTCAACCATCGCTGGGAATGGGAGAAAAAGGACATCTTCCGTGCCATCGGCGGCTATCGCGAGCTGGGCTTCAGCACCGCGACGCAGGTGATCAACTACTCATGCAGCCATGACGAAGTGCGCCCCGAACATGAGATCAAGTTCTACTCCGGCAAACATATCCCGCGCCCCAACGG
>CZCA01000698.1_pt1 | contig 12538 bp, 9 predicted proteins | sample 591981 | NCBI WGS metagenome assembly CZCA01 (sample SAMEA3556810, study PRJEB10932) | anaerobic digester metagenome
ATAACTAGCCGTTCCCCCCACGCCGACGTAACCATATCCCCCTCAACCCCCAGCCTATACGATGTAACCCACATCAGATCCGGTTCATAATCTTCTGGTAACTGACCTAAGATCCAGTTCTTTTCCTCTGATTTCATCCATATGCAAGGGATCTGAAAGCCTGGCGAATGTGGGTCAGGCACTGCCCCTACAGTTCCAAAGTCAAGGTTCCTCACGTCAACATGGCGAGTTTCCCCCCACCACCTAACTATCTTTAACCTGGAAGGGTCCACATCTACAATTCTCCCTTTTTCACCTGCATATCTATTCCAGCATCTTACCCGATTTTCGCCTCGCTGCTCTGGAGATCTTTTTTGGGCTCCTGGAAGAGGCGCAAACTTTCTCACCCTAAAGCCCAGGGATTCCAAGGAATTAGCGACAGAAGTAAGATCCGGTGTGCTTAAGGCTATTACAATATCAGCCTCAATGGCTTGCGCTTTTGCGCATTTAAGCTGCACACCTGCTGTAGGTCTAACCAACCCACAAGTATCCACTAGTATGACATCTGCGCCTTGGTTCTTGGCAGCTCTTACGCAAGACTGCACCCCAATTAGGACTGGAAGTTCCCGTCCATATGGGGACGTTTTACCCACCATATAAGAACCTTGTCTTAGAACAGATTTGAGCGAAGAAAGGCCATCATCTGCAAACCCATACGAAACAAAACCAGGGGGCCCCACATCGGATTGCCCTATATCCGAATCCACAACGGCTACCTTTTTTCCATTCTCGCGAAACCATTGGGCTATGAGCGCAACCAAAGTGCTCTTGCCCGTGTCAATTTCCCCTATTACCATAATAACTGGCGTCTCAGGAAGATCGGAAAGTTCCCTGCTTAATGCCGCGCTTATCTTGAGCAAATCATACACCCCCGAGGTCTGATGTTAGTTTGTGCATTGAAACCATAATACCTTACCGTCGACATAGAAAACAAAATAGGTTGGCTTTTCAGTTCATTATGACATAGAGGAAACAAAGGCTCCACGTAGAATACCCCTTTAGACTCTTTCCATGAAAGGCTGGTACCATGGATCTTTCTCACCTGTTTGCCTATTTCAGGCAAGGACAGCTATACGTCCGGAAAGAAATTCATAACATGCTTGGGGGTCAGGAGCAAGGAGGCATATCTACCCCGCGCTCAGCTCCTTGTGTGTTTCTTTTCAGAAAAGAACGAGCCTCAGGCTACGTAGAAGATGACGGCTGGCAACTTGACGGGTTCTACCACTTCACAGGAGAAGGCCAGTCCTTTGACATGGAGATGACCAGGGGCAACAAAGCAGTGCGAGACCACCGCAGAGCAGGTAAGGTCTTGATGCTGTTTGAAAGCGTAAAAAACGAAGCAGGTGTTTACCGTTTTCAAGGCTTTATGAATTGCGTCGATTACTACCACAAAGACATAGACGCTCTAGGTAACGTGAGACGAATATACGTGTTTCGCCTTGCGCCTATCGAAACTTATTCCACATCCCACCTTCTATCCCAAAGCAAAATAGCCACGCATTTTCTGGATTTACGGAGTTTGGCCCTAGAAGCGAATGCTCCTCTTGCAGTCAGCAAATTTGGGCACTACTTAGGTCCTGCTTCAGACTCACTTCACCTAAATTATGAGGAAAATCAAAGAAATGAGTATCACCAGCGCGTTCTGACTCTTACGAAATACGTCATTCAACGAGCAAATGGTTTCTGCGAATGCTGCGGTTATCCTGCCCCTTTTTACTGTGAAAATCAGAACCCCTACTTGGAAATTCACTACTTACACGGCGTAGGCGACTATGGCATAGATAAGCCTTCCAACCTAATTGCCCTATGCCCTACTTGCCACAGAAAAGCCCATGCTGGGAAAGATAAGCGAAATATATCTGCTCATCTAGATGCTGCGGCAGCCAATGTTGAAAACGCCCTGGACAAAGGAATTCTTAAGTTAGTAACCGCAGCCATCATAATAGATGACACCCAAAGAATACTAGCCGCTCAAAGAAAGACAGGAGACCTTGCAGGATATTGGGAATTCCCAGGCGGCCAGGTAAAACCAGGTGAAACTTTGGAGCAGTGCTTGACCAGGGAAATCTATGAGGAACTGTCGCTAGAGATCACCGACGTCACTCCCTTTATGATGGTAGATTACGATTATGGAACCTTTTTCATGAGGCTATATTCGTTCCTATGCAAAGCGCGAGGAACCCCAGTCTTGCGTGAGCATGCCCAGATAGAATGGCTAGAGCGTGAGGACCTTCGCAGTCTAGATTGGGTCCCTGCCGACGTAACCATAGCTGAAGGTCTTTGTAACGATTTTAACTTGTAATCATATATTTTTGGTAAGAGGTGTGATTTGTATGTACTGCCCATTTTGTAATCCTGAGCAAGTGGTGGTTTCTAACGAACTGGCATACGCCATTTACGACAAATATCCTGTTTCCCCAGGACACATGCTGATCATCACGAAACGCCACACACCCGATATATTCAGCACTACTCCTGAAGAAAGACAAGCCATGTACGAAATAATTGAAAAATGCAAGTCGATTTTGGATGAAGAAAAATCACCCGATGGCTACAACGTAGGCATCAACTGCGGAAAGCCAGCAGGGCAAACCATATTCCACGTCCATGTTCACCTCATACCCAGATACAAAGGGGATGTAGAAAACCCCAGAGGTGGAGTCAGACGGGTAGTTCCTCACAGACATACTCCGATGCCTTAGTGATTCTACCTGTTCTTCTAGCTAATCCTTAGGCCCATCTAGGGTGGCATATATACTTGCGCCGCAACGCAAAATTGGTTAACATAATATAAGTGTGTCCAGGTAATCACGTTCGAATATTCCGTACCTCATTATTTTCCCAACGCAAGGAGGTGTTATGGGAAGTGTCCATGCCTAAAAGGAAAACACTCCCTGAAGATGATATTCAACAAGTTTCCCATACACAAAATGAAGGTATAGATCTTTTGCAGGTCGAAAGTCCTGCCGACATACGTCGTTCCATTTGGAAATTGGCCTTGCCTGCAATGATTGAGTTCGGACTCATGATGTTAGTTCAAATAATCGACATGATTCAAGTAGGAAGTCTAGGAGCTTGGGCGATTTCAGCCACAGGTCTGGCTGCTCAACCAACTATGCTAATTTTCTCTGTGTTCAGCGCACTGGTGGTTGGAACTACCGCTCTAGTTGCGCGGGCGGCAGGGGCTGGAGACAGAGACTACGCTTGTAGAGTGACTCGGCAATCGTTCGTAATCGTCCTGGTATTGGGCGTTGTTGTAACAGCCATAGGAATTCCTGCTTCTGGTAGCATTATCAGGTTGATGGGTGCAGAAGCCGATACCATCGGCCCAGGAACTACTTACATGAAAATAATTTTCGCAGGTACCATATTTACAGTAGGCAACATGGTCCTCGCCGCTTCCTTGCGTGGCGCAGGTGACATGATAACACCTATGATCTCAAATCTGGTAGCCAACGCGGTGAACTTATTTGGCAACTGGGTGCTCATCCATGGAAAACTGGGTTTTCCCAGGCTGGAAGTGGCCGGTGCTGCACTAGCAACATCGTTCTCGCGCCTAGTAGCTTTCGTTATAACTTTTGATGCAGTATACAGAAGGAACAAATTCATAAGCATATCTTTCCACGATTCTTATAAACTTGAACCCGAACTGGTTCGGAACGTACTCGACATCGGCATTCCAGCTGCGATTGAGCAATTAGTAATGCGAACTGGTGCGTTGTTGTTCGCCCGTATGATCGCAGGTTTTGGTACTTTGATGTTTGCAGCCCACCAAATTGCTATGAACTTGGAAAGCCTGACTCTTGTTCCGGTAATGGCTTTTCAGATGGCAACCACTACGCTTGTAGGGCAAGGCCTGGGTGCACAGAAGCCGGAAATCTCAGAGAAAGTGACTCAACAGGCAATACTTATGAGCGTGAGCTTAATGACTGTAATCGCCATACTTTTCTTCGCTTTTGGTCATAACGCCATCGATGTATTTGTAGACGATCCAGAAGTGATAGCCATAGGCGCAAGTGCAGTGAAAATACTCGCCCTTTCGCTGCCTATTACCGGAGTTTACTTTGTGTTAGCAGGAGCCCTGCGAGGGGCAGGCGATACCAAGTATGCTATGTACGTGAGCACAATAGGCGTATGGGGAGTTCGTCTGCTTGTAGGCCACTTGTTAGCTAATGTGCTAGGGCTGGCTCTCATTGGCGCGTGGATAGCCGTTGTATTGGACATGTTAGTGCGAATGATATTCGCATTTGCAAGGTTCCACAGCGGACAGTGGAAAGAAGTTATCGATGCAGCTGAGTACTGTTAGGGTAAAGGCATATAGTTGACATATACGCTAAAAAACTTTATACTGCAATTGTACGTGAGCAACACGAACCTATGGTTCGGCGCTGAATCTCTCTTACGAGAGAACGGGGGACCCAATTTTTTGGGGCGAATCGCAGGAATGCGTAGGGTTACGCCCTTTTGACCCGAGCCCGTCAGCTAACCTCGTAAGCGAAGAAAAGGGAGGCCTCATTTTCCGGTACAAATCGCGTACCGTGCAACTAGGGTAGATTAGCCTCCACTTAAAATCACTATCTCACGTTCAATTCTGTGCAAGACTTCCGTTATGTGCGGAAGAACGTGCGTGGCTTTTTAGTGCCCGAAACAAGACATGTGACACCGTTGCCATTGTTTTCATTGTCTTTGCCACTGCTCGCCAGCGAAAGTCTTGCACTTAACGAAGGGTTTCGACGCAGGCTCATTATGCGGCAAAGGAGATGATCTATGTTGCGCATTGCCCTTGTAACAGATTCTGGAAAGAACATGCTTACACAGCTTGATCCTCATTCCAGGTTGCGCAACGAAGTCACACGGAACGCGGTGTTTAATGCATTGGTAGAACTGGGGCATGAGGTCGAGATAATCGAAGTAGGGCCCAACCTACTGAACAAAATTGAAGCCGCTTACCCTGACGCAATATTCAACCTGGCTACTGGATACAAAAGCAAGAAACAACAGGCAAATATAGCGGCCATGCTGGAGCTCACAGATATCCCGTTCACAGGCTCGGGACTGAAGGCTCACACAATTGCCATGCACAAAGATATATCAAAAATGATTTTTCAAGCTAACGAAATCTCAACACCAAGATTCGCAGTATTCAACGATGCCCAAGAGCTTGGAGCATGTTCTTGGAAGAAAGAATTACCCTTCCCAGTTGTGGTCAAGCCTGCAGCAGAGGGATCCAGTATAGGTATATATTCTCATAGCGTAACCTGCTGCTCAGCTAAGGTTAAAGAGTTAGCCTTCGAACTTTTAGATACTGTGGGCGGGCCTATTTTGGTGGAAGAATTCATATCGGGACGGGAGTTCACAGTAGCGTTGGTTGGATACCCAGAACCTATTGTCCTCCCTATTGAGGAAATAGTTTTTCACGGCGAGGTTTTGTATACGTACGAGGCCAAAGCGTCCGACAACGTCACCCCTATTTGTCCAGCAGAAATCCCCATCGAACTAGCCCGTGATATCCAGGATATGGCTAGGAAAGCTTTTAAGTCCGTAGGATGCAGAGATATTGCCAGGGTAGACCTGAGAGTTTCTGAGGACGGCATTCCATATGTCCTTGAAATAAACACCCTTCCCGGGCTTACGCCAGGATACAGCGAAGTACCAAAGATCGCTGAGGCAGCGAACATTAGATACCAAGAATTGATTGGATTGATTCTTAAAGGCGCTCTCAAACGAAGAGAACAATCGCAGACGGAAAACGGTGAACATAAATCTTCAGTTAGCGAAAAACCAAATTAAATTTTGTAAAGGAGTTGATAGCAAAGTGGCCAGAGTACCAATCTTGACTGATGTAACACCTGCATCATCATTTGCGGTGATCGGAGCTGGAAATGGCGGCCAGGCAATGGCGGGTTTTCTTGCCCTGCGTGGCTTCGGTGTGAATCTATGGAACAGGTCAGAAGACAAGATAACCGCCCTCAACGAGATGGGAGGCATCATATTAGAGGGTGAGATTAATGGATTTGCTCAGCCAAACGTAATTACCAACGATATGGGAGAAGCCATAAGCGGTGTCCAGGTAATTATGGTTGTAGTGCCAGCTTCAGGTCATAGGGATGTAGCCGAGCAGATGGCGCCGTGGTTAACTGACGGGCAAATTGTTGTGTTGAATCCTGGGCGTACAGGCGGAGCGTTAGAGTTCAGAAAAGTGTTGCAAGACAACGGGTGCTGCGCCGATGTTACTGTGGCTGAAGCAGGTACATTTATATATGCTAGCAGAACCGTTGAAGCGGGAAGATCGCATATTTACGGTATCAAGCACCAAGTTCCTTTGGCAGCATTGCCTGCAATTAGAACCATCGAGGTAGTCAGGCAGTTACGGTTAGCATATCCCCAATTTGTGCCAGTTGAGAATGTGTTAGTTACCAGCTTTGACAACATAGGTGCTATATTTCATCCACTACCCACTATCTTAAACGCAGGACGGATCGAAAGCGGTCTTGAGTTCCAACACTACAAAGAGGGAATCACTCCTTCCATAGCAAGGGTGTTAGAAGTAGTAGACGAAGAACGTCTTGCCGTTGCAAACGCGTTAGGGGTATCTGTGCGGTCAGTATTAGACTGGATGGAGGAAACGTACGAGGTAAAAGCATCTTCAGTTTACGAAGCTGTTCAGAACAATCCCGGCTACGAGGGCATTGCTGCTCCGCGTACCCTTAATACCAGATATATATTTGAAGATATCCCGTTCAGTCTGGTTCCCCTAACGGCTTTCGCAGAGATTGCCGGTATACAAGTCCCACTTATGGAATCAGCAATAACCATGGCTAGCGCCCTACATGGCGTAGATTACAGGGCAATTGGAAGAACCGCAGAAAGCATGGGTATAGACGGTATGAGCCCAGAAGAAATCGCTCATTTCGTGTTGAATGGAGAGGACCTATAATGAATAACAAGGGGCATGAACCATCTCGTAAGACCATGGCTGCTGCTTCTATTGGCGACTGTATACACGTGGCTGGAATCTTCAATTTCCTTAAGTTGGCCGAATCCGCAGGCTGGGACACTGAATTCATCGGGGCTGCCAAGTCTCCTGAGGAAATTGCAGCTTGGGTGCACGAGAACCGTCCCCATGTTCTGGCTATAGGTTATAGACTGGATCCAAAAGCTGCAGGGCGACTTATTGAGCGGTTGGTTACGGCGTTAGAAGAGGCAGGGGTAGAGCCTAAGCCTAGGCTAATATTTGGAGGCACTCCGCCAGTTGCGCAAGTAGCCAGGGAATCGGGAGTCTTTGAGAAGGTGTTTTCCGGTGAAGAAGATATTAGCGAAACCATGGCGTACTTAAGGGGCGAATCTGAAACAGGTTCGAAAGAGGCAACATACCCCAGTACGCTCATAGACCGAATCAACTGGAAGGCGCCATACCCTATAATCCGCCACCACTTTGGTCTTCCGTCCCTGGAAGATACAATAGCGGGTATCCAAAAAATCGCAGAGGCCCAGGTTTTGGATGTGATTTCCATTGGGCCTGACCAGAATGCACAAGAAAGTTTCTTTCATCCTGAGGAAATGGATCCAGACCAAGATGGCTCCGGAGGAGTGCCTGTAAGGAGTAAAGAGGACTTTCAAAGACTGTACCAAGCATCCCGCCGAGGAAACTACCCTCTCATGAGATGCTACAGCGGAACTAGAGATGTGATTCCTTTTGCCGAGGTGCTGCTAGAAACAATAAACAATGCGTGGACCGCTATCCCCCTCTCCTGGTACAACGTTTTGGACAAGCGAGGTCCTAGGGAAATAGAAGATTCCATGAAAGAAGCTCAAGAAGCCATCAAATGGCACGCAGACCGTGGGATCCCTGTGGAAGTAAACGAATCTCACCAATGGAGCCTAAGGGAAGCTCCTGACGTAGTAGCCGTCGCCGCTTTCTACTTGGGGGCCCTAACCGCCAAGAAAATGGGCGTACAAGATTACGTAGCTCAATTCATGTTCAACACTCCGCCAGAAACATGGGCTGCTATGGACCTTGGCAAAATGTTGGCCAAGTTGGAACTTGCCGAACAATTGGCAGATGACAATTTCAGGATATGGCGAGAGGTAAGAGCGGGCTTAGCCAGTTTTCCCGTAGACCTTGACGTAGCAAAAGGACATTTGTCTGCTTCAACTTTGCTCAGCATGAGCATGAAACCTCACATCGTACACGTTGTAAGTTATTGCGAAGCCAATTATGGCGCACGATGTGAGGAAATTATAGAAAGCTGCAAAATCGTTCAAGGGGTCATAAATTACTGCATTACTGGAATGCCTGACATGACCTTAGACGCTCAAGTTCAAGCCAGAAAGAACCACCTCATAGAGGAAACCAGAGTGCTAATTGGAGCCATACAAAAATTGCCTGAGATAGTTCCAGAGTTAGCAGGTTCAAAAGACCCGCTTACAGATCCAAAGGTCCTTGCATTTGCCATAAAATCGGGGCTCTTAGATGCGCCGCACCTTGCTGGCAACCCTGCCGCATGCGGGCAAATCTGTACCGCCATGGTAAATGGAGGTTGCGAAGCAATCGATCCTGAAACTGGTCGAGTATTACCAGAATCTGAGAGGGTAAGCAGGATTTTAGAAGAAATACAAAAGAAAGAACGAAAATAACACGATAAAAAAGTGCATCGCAGATTAACATCTGTTTGTCTGCATGCACCCTTTTATTGTGTTGCTCAGTTATAAACAGCATACGCATGCTATCCACAAACTATACACATGTTTTCCACAAGTACACCAATTTACTCGCCAATCACCCATAACAGTAAAGACGCTTCTGAGGAAAGGTCATCCAATAGCTCCTGCTCTCTTCTAAGTCTATGAGTCTCCTCTTCCAGCTTCAGCAATTCTTCTTCAGCCACAGAAACGTCCTCTAAATTCGTGGCATTCTCGATAGCCTGAGCCAGCTTGTCTCTTTGCCCCACTTTATTTTGAATAGTGCAGCTCACGAAATCGTAGTAGTCAGTTACATCGTGAGCTATTATATTCGACTCAACTAGAGAGCCCCATGTGGACAAGTTGCCTAAGACTTGCTCAAGAGCGCTCGCAGGCAAAGTCGCAGTTATGCAAAAAGCAGGCTTGTTTTCCTCACCTGGTTGCACATGCTCAAAGCACAAATGCACTTCGCCTCCTGCTTCTTCAACCGCACTACGAATTTCACCTGAGACATCGTTCAAAACATCTGAAGACACCTGGACAGTAACTTCGGCGCTTTTTATCTCCTTGGGCTGAAGGCGTACAGGAGCCGACTTAAGCGCCATAAAAAACTCGCCTTCCTCAGGAGCCTCTTCTTCTATTTCTTCTTCTTCTGAAAGTTGCACATCCTGCGGAGGTAGTTCTTCTTCTACAGGAGCAGGTTCCTGCGCCGACTCATCGCCTTCAGGCGGAAGTTCTTTAATAACTGACTCCTGTGGGGCAGGCTCTACAACAGAAGAATCTGTCTCCTCAGATTCTCCTGGTAACACTACATCAGATGTGCCTTCAGAAGCAGACTTCATCTCTCCTTGCCCATCTTCTGATGTCCCATAATCATCAAGTAGTTCCGGGCCAAAAAAAGTAGACCTTACAGCAGGCGAAATAGCCAGTATAATCAAACAAGCAGCCAAAACAACTGAAACCCGCTTGAGCCACAAATTTCTAACTGCCACCTTACGGGCTTTACGTTCATTTTGGTCTTCGATAACCTGTCTATTTACTGCGTGCATAATCGACGCGTGCAAGGACTGTGGCGGCTCCACTTCTTGAAGAGAAGATAGTGCATACTTTATCTCCTTCATTTCTTCAAGCATATTCTTACAATAAGCACAATCTTCCAAATGTTCTTCAAGCTGTGCCACTAGTTCCGGCTCTAATTCGCCGTCTAAATACGCAGACAGCAATTCTGAAAAGTCACAGTACTTCAATTTCCACCCCTCTTCTCAGAACTTTTGACGGAAGAACCCGAACTTTGTTCCGCTTGATACAACTTTCTTACTAAGTTTCTAGCCCTGTGAATTCTAGATTTCACCGTTCCTAAAGACACGTTCAAAATTTCCGCTATCTCCTTGTACGAGTAGTCGTGCACATCACACAAAATCAAAGCAGTACGGTAGTGGGGATCCAATTGGTTTATGATCTCTAGTATCTCTTCTCCTGTTGACTTCATCTCAACAGCATCCTCAGTACTGATACCATCATCTTCAACCTGCCTCTGGACCTCCGAATCACCTAGATCCATTGGCGCATCCAAAGAATAAGTCTTTGATTTTTTGTCTTTCCTGAGGTGGTCCAGGCAAGTGTTAACACACACTCTATACAACCAGGTCGAAAACTGGCTATCGCCGCGAAAATTGGGAAGAGCTTGATATGTTTTCAGGAAAACCTCCTGCACCACATCTAACGCATCTTCTGGATCAGATACCAAACGATAAGCCATATTGTAAAGTTTCTTTTCGTAAGCTTTTACAAGGCTTTCAAAAGCATCCACATCGCCCTTTGCGGCTCTATCCACGATAGATCTCTCATCTGACGATGACATTAGGCTAAACCTCCGGTGGTGAATCAGTTTTACCCTGGTTTATGCGCGCCCTTGCATGATCAGTATTATCCTCTATCAGACGTAGTCCAAGTTCTTTTAATTGATCAGGTGACACCTCCGAGGGGGCGCCAGTCAGAAGACAACTTCCGCTAGTGGTCTTGGGAAATGCCATAACATCCCGTATAGTATTTGCACCTGCTACTACCATAACAAACCTATCCAAGCCAAAAGCTATTCCTCCATGAGGAGGTGCCCCATATTCGAAAGCATCTAAAAGAAAACCGAATTTCTCTTGTGCTTCCTCTAAAGAAAGATCCAAAAGCTCAAACACCTTTTCTTGAATATCTCTCCTATGTATACGTATGGAACCTGAAGCAAGCTCTACCCCGTTTAACACAAGGTCATATGCCCTAGCTCTTAATTTTCCTTTGAGCTGTTCGTCAAGGTCGTCAAGGAGTTTTAGATCCCTAGTAGATGGACTGGTAAACGGGTGATGTGCAGCTTGCCAAACTCCCTCTTCTTTATTCCTTTCAAGGAGGGGGAACTCGGTAACCCACACAAAGTCAAACGCTTCTTCAGGAATCAAACCTAAGTGCTGGGCAATTTCTTTCCTCATTCTACCCAACACGCCAACTGCAGTATCAAATTCATCGGCTACTATTAGCACCAAATCTCCTTCTTCGGCGCCTGTAATCTGTTTTATACCTATAATTTCCTCTTGCGTTAAATGCTTTTTTACAGGGGATTTTATTTCTTTATCAGGTAGATATGATATGGATATAAGTCCTTTGGCACCAATTTCTTTGGCTTTGTCTGTAAGTCTGTCAAGGGTCTGTCGCGATAACTCTGCACAGCCAGGCACACATATGGCTCTTACAGTCCCCCCTGCCCCTATAGCATTTTTAAAAACAGAAAACTCGGTATCTCTTATCACATCTGTAATATCAGATATTTCCATACCAAATCTCGGTATCTCTTATCACATCTGTAATATCAGATATTTCCATACCAAATCTGGTATCGGGCTTGTCTGAACCGTAACGTTCCATAGCTTCATCCCAGGTCAGTCTCGGAAAAGGAACACATAAATCTGACCCTAATACCTCTTTCCATATATGCTTCATCATACCCTCTACCAGATCATACACCTGCTCTTCGTCGGTAAAAGATAACTCAATGTCTATCTGGGTGAACTCAGGCTGCCTATCAGCCCGAAGGTCTTCGTCTCTAAAACAACGACAAATTTGAAAATACTTATCCACTCCCGAAATCATAAGCAATTGTTTGAAAAGCTGGGGTGACTGGGCCAAGGAGTAGAAGCGTCCTGGCTCTTGCCTGGATGGAACTAGGTAATCTCGGGCTCCTTCCGGTGTGCTTCTGGTCATGGCTGGCGTTTCAATCTCCCAAAATCCATTTGCAGAAAGGTAATTTCTGGCAGCAAGCACAATCTCATGCCTGAGCTTTAAATTATTCATCATAGGTAATCTTCTAAGATCGATGTACCGGTACTTCATCCTTATACTTTCATCAGGTTCAGCCTCATCGCGTACGACAAAAGGCGGCGTTTTTGCACAGTTGAATATTTTTATAGTATCGGCAAGGACTTCTACGTTACCCGTGGGAATATTAGGATTTTCTGTTCCTGGCTTTCTTTCCACTACTCTCCCAATTACGCACACTACGTACTCAGAACGCAAACATTTAGCTGCATCAAAACTGTGAGGAGACCGCACCGGGTCGCATACTATCTGTACCAAACCGGTTCTATCTCTAAGGTCAATGAAAATAAGGTCTCCAAGGTCTCTCCGCCTGTTGACCCAGCCCATGAGTGTGACCCTCGATCCTACATGCTCTTCCCTAACTTCACCACAGTAGCACCTGTCTCTTATACACATCTGACGCTGCCGACGAAGAGGATAGTGTAGATCTCGGTGGTCGCCGTATCATTAAAAAAAA
>CZCA01004459.1_pt1 | contig 12533 bp, 11 predicted proteins | sample 591981 | NCBI WGS metagenome assembly CZCA01 (sample SAMEA3556810, study PRJEB10932) | anaerobic digester metagenome
TGGTGTGTGTTGCGTGTTGCGTGTTGCGTGGTGCGTGTTGGGCGTTGTTCTCGTCACGCACCACGCAACACGCAACACCAAACATCTTCAAGGAGATAAATCATGGCAATTAGTGACGAACGACGCAAAGTGTTGCAGATGGTGGAAGAGGGGAAGCTATCGCCTGAAGATGGGGCGCGGTTGCTTGCTGCGCTTGGTCAGGGCGAAGAGCCAGAGGTCGAGCCGGCGCCGTCGTCCCCCGGTGGTGGCGCCAACGGGCGCACTCTGCGCGTGCGCGTCAGCAACGTGATCACCGGCAAGCAGAAGGTGGCGGTCAATATTCCGCTGGGTCTGGTCGATTTCGGGCTGCGTTTCGTGCCGGCCAATGAAAAATTTGACGCCGAAGCCCTGCGCCGCGCGATCCACGATGGCATCACCGGGCGCATCGTCGAGGTGATGGATGACGAAAAAGGCGAACGCGTCGAGGTGTTTATCGAGTAAAAAGTTGTTTCGCGCAACGCGCAGCATCTGGACAGGCCTGCTACGCGCCCCCGCGTGAGCGGATCACCTGTCCAGTAATCCACTCTCCCTGTTCAGAGGCAAGAAAACAGACCAGATTGGCGGCGTCGGCAGGCAGGCCGATGCGGCGTAGATAGGTGCGCGCGGCGATGGCGGCGCGCAGATCGTCGGGCATCCAGCCGGTGTCGGTGGCGCCTGGATCGACAGCGTTGACGGTGATCCCGCGCCCGGCCAGTTCGACCGCCAGCGTAACGGTCATGGCGTCGATGGCGGCTTTTGTCACCGCGTAGGCCAGTTCGCCCGGCATGGGGCCATACCCCTGCCCAGACGTTATGCTGATGATGCGTCCGCCACGCTCACCTTGCCAGCGGCGCACAAATTCCTGACACAACAGCACTGTGGCGCGCACATTAACCGCGTAGTGGCGGTCAAGCTGGTCGGCGTCGAGTTCCAGCAGCCCGCCGGATTCAGAATGGCAGGCATTGTTGACGAGGATCGTGGGTGCGCCAAGGAGGCCGTGCGCTGCGTCGATGATGTGGCGCGGCGTCTGCGGTTGGCGTAGATTGGCTTCCAGCCCATAGGCGCGCACGCCGAGCGCACGCAATTCAGCCAGTAAACTCTCAACTTCCTGCGCATTGCCGCCCAGACGCGATGTTTCAACATCGTAGGGGAGAAAGTAGGTCAGCAGAATGTCGGCGCCAGCAGCGGCCAGCGAGCGCGCAATCGCCGCGCCAATGCCCGCCCGTCGGCTGGCGCCTGTGACGATGGCAATGCGGCCGGTCAGGTCAATCCTCATCGCTGTCGAAATCCACCGCTTTGCCGTCGATCGTGATGGCGGGCGCTGTCTCTTCCGCCACCTGTTTGTAGACCTGTGTCGTGCTCAGGCTGGCGTGGCCCAATCGGCGCTGCACCTCGCGCAGACCGGCGCCGGTGTGCAACAAGTGTGCCGCAAAGCTGTGGCGGAGGGTGTGCGGCGTCACCTGCTCCTGGATGCCCACTTCTTTGACATAGCGCTTGATGATCAACCATAGCCCTTGCCGTGTCAGCCGCTGCCCACGGTGGTTCAGAAAGAGCGCGCTTTCCTGTGGACGCACCACCAACGCGGGCCGACCGCGCTCCATGTAGATGCGCAGCGCATCTTGCACCGTTGCGTCGAGTGGCGCCACACGGCGACGTTTGCTATCGGCGCCGCAGATCAGCTTACCTGCTTCCAGGTCAAGATCGTCGATATTCAGGTTGACCAGTTCGGTGACGCGCATGCCGGTGGCATAGAGCGTCTCTAACAGCGCGCTATCGCGCAACGCCTGTGGCGTATCCTGTTGCTTTGGCGCTGCCAGCAATTGTTCCACTTCTTCGTGCGCCAGCGTGTGCGGAATATGCTTTTTCACCTTGGGTGATTCCAACAACGCTGCCGGGTCTTCCTCGATCAGACCATGCCCGCGCATGAATTCGAAGAAGCTCTTGACGGCGGCGACTTTGCGCGCCACGGTCGAGGAGGCGTAGTCGCGATCGCGCAGGTGAAATACGTAGTCCTGAATCACGGCAGGCGTGACCTGCCCCCAACTGGTGACGCGTGCGCCATCGGGTGCTGCATAGTGCATCAAGAACGTGAGCAGTTGGCTCAGGTCATTGCGATAAGCCGCTATGGTGTTGTCGGAAGCGTCTTCCTCGATGTCGAGCGATAGCAGGTAGCGCTGGACTTCTTCTTGCATACGATGGCTCCCCAGTCTGGCACTTGATAGCTAACTTCAGCGTCTCCACATGGTAACATAACTTTGCATAAAGACCGAAACCGGCCATACTTTCAATTGCGCTTTTCTTGCGGCTATAATGTCCTGACTATGGCACGCAAGACGCAGAAAAGTACGCCCGCCCAAACCGACGCCACCCTGTCCGCGTTTACGCAACGCTATTTCACCACATTGGGCGCCCTTGTCCAGAGCGATAGCGCAACGTCGGATGCACGGTTGGAGGTGCAACTGACGCCTGCGTTGGCTGCCCATTTCGGGCGCAATCGCCTGCGCCTGACCTTCCACGCCGCTGAACCCGGCGGCGATGCGGAGCTGGTTGCGCACGGCAGCCGCGTCTTCGATCAGATGTTGGCGCTGCTGGCGGAACGAAGTGCGTTCGCCGTACAGCGCGCTCCCGTTCGCTACACCGACGGCGAGGCGCTGATGCGGGCGATCCGACCCACCAATGCCAGCGTCAGCCGGTTGCGCATGCAGGAACGGGCGCGGTTTCTCTTTGCCTTCACCTGGCGCATTACGTACCGCGCCGATGACAAACGTCAGGAACTCTATACGATCTGGATGGACGACGCTGCACGCCTGCTGGCGCCCACGCACGCAGACAACCAGACGATCGTTGATCTCGAAAAGATGCTGGCTGACGCCGAAGCGATTCCCACCGAGACCAACGCTGCTGGTGAGACGCTGCCTCCCAGATTGCCGCCGCTGACGCAGCTGGTGCGCATCGCCGAGCAGGCACGCGCCTACGCCACCTATCACGCCGACGTGCGCTGCGTCAGCCATGAAGCTGAGATTCTACCCCGACTCTACAAAACGCTCAACCGACTGCTGACTTACTATCAGCAGCAGATCGACGAGATTCAGCCGGCTCGCGACCCTGAGGGCGAACGTCGTCGCACGCTGGAGGCTGACCTGCAACGCAAGATCGCTGAAGAAATTGAGAATCACCGGTTGCGCGTCGAGGTTGAACTGGTGGGTTATGTGGCGCTGGAGACGCCGCTCGCCGTCGCCGACATCACGTTGACCACCGGGCGGCAAGAAGTTGTTGTAAAGGTCGAGCAGGATCGCTACAGCGGCAGGCTGCGGCGCCCCACCTGTCACTCTTGCGGCGCCGAAACCACTGAACTCACGATTGACTATCGCGGTCATGTCACCTGCGAACGGTGCACGCATATCTGCGCCACGTGCAACGAGGTGGTGTGCAGCGCGTGCGGCGTGGCGGCTTGCCCGGTCTGCGGTGCGGAAAATTGCGAGGAGTGCGGAAGCGTGTGCTGGGCGTGCGGCGAACGCGCCTGCGCCCGGCATGTCAGCCCATGCCCGACTTGCGGCGACATGGTCTGTCATGCCTGTCAGGCTGAATGCGCGGCGTGCGGCGTGCGCCAATGCAAAAGCCACCTGCGGCTGGATTGCGTCGCCGATGAACAGGGTGGGCAGGCGCTCATCTGCCCGCACTGCGCAGTGCGCTGCCCCGGCTGTCAGCAATTCAGCGCCCATGTCGGCGTCTGTAGCGCCAGCGGTCAGCGTTTTTGCCAGAATTGCCTGGTCACGTGTGCTGGCTGTGGACGCGTGGTTGGGCCGGGCTATTACCAGCTCGATCCGGTGGATCGCCAGCCCTACTGCCACACCTGCTTGCGCGAGTGTCCCCTCTGTCATGCTCTGACGCACGCGCTGGCGACCTGCGCCGTGTGCGAGCGCACCGGTTGTGGCGCCTGCGTCCGCCGCTGTGCTGTGTGTGAGCGCGCGGTTTGCGCCGAACACGGGATGGTCATGCCGGTGTGCGGACACGTCGTCTGCAACCGTGATCTGGAGGAATGCAGCGTCTGTCACACCCTGGTGTGCCCGCGCTGCACGCCCACGTGTGCGATCTGTGGCGGCTATCACTGCGAGCAAGATACGGTGGGCTGCTCGCAGTGTGGCCAGGAGTATTGCCGTGAGTGCGTCAGCGTCACGGGTCTGTGCGCCACCTGCGCCTCCGTCGGTGCGGTGGGTGAAGCTGTGGCGCAGCAGGCGCTCGACTGGCGCAACCACGAGCAGGCGCAGACGATGGCGCCACACTACCACTGGAAGCGCGTCAGCAATCGCCGCTATGACATTTATTACGGCGAGGGCGCCATGATGAGCACAGCCGTCGTGGTCGTCGATCACCAATCCGAGCAACGGCGCGTGGTGACGGTGCGTCAGTTCAGCGCGCTCGACCGCCTGCGCGGCTTGTTAGGTCTATGAGCGCAGGCGCGGCATCCCTGACCGGGGCGACCCATCTCACCGATTGTCATCTGTGCCCGTTTCATTGTGGTGCACGGCGGGCGACGGCGAGTGGCGTCTGTCGCGTTGGCGCCGTCAGCTATGTCGCCAGCGAGATGTTGCACTACGGCGAGGAAGAGGCGTTGCGTCCGGCGCACGCAATCTTTTTCAGCGGTTGTACGGCGCGCTGTAGTTTCTGTACGGCGGCGCGTTTCGCCTTCAATCCGGTGTACGGCGCGCCGGTCACTGCCGCACATCTGACCGCGCGCATCTTGCAGCGACAGGCTGAGGGTGCGCGTTCCGTCTGTTTCATCGGCGGCGACCCGGCGCCCCACATCCCGTTGATTTTGGCGACGCTGGCGACGCTCGGTGCGCAGCGCACAATTNNGACCTGCTTGACGGCGCCATCGACATCTATCTTCCCGATTTGAAATTTGGCCCGGCGACCGGCGCGCAAAGTTGCGGTGAGGCTATCGGCGGGATGCCGGATTACTGGCGCGTCGTCACCGGCGCCATCGCCCGCGTCGCTGCCCAGGGAAAGCAGGTCATTGTGCGTCACCTGCTGATGCCCGGTCACTTCGAATGCTGTACGGCGCCGGCGCTGACCTGGCTGGCGACGCAGCCCGCCGTGCAGGTGAGCCTGCTCACGCAGTACCTGGCGCCAGTGCATGCACGCGGCGCACTGGCGCGACCGCTTGATCAGGCGGATGTAACCAGGGCGCGGCGCCTGGCCGTCGATCTTGGCCTGCAGCTGGTGCGTTGACGGCGCTCGCCTCGCTTCCAACCGAAGTGGGTAGTTGCTCAATGCAACTTCTTGTCCGACAATGCGTAGTGCTTTGGGGTATGGAAATGAACGGTGTGGCGCTGCGAACAACAGCCTCACGACGCCAACCGCAGTAGGACTCGACAACAGAGGAGACTCATCATGGATTTTGTAAAAGCATTGACCTTTATCCCTGAAGACCCGCGTTGGAAGGAAAAAGTCGCTATTGGCAGCGCGCTGGCGTTGCTCAGCTTCCTGATCGTGCCGGCGATCATCACGATCGGCTACTGTGTACGCCTGACGCAGAACATGCGCGATGGCAAACAATATCCGCTGCCGGAATGGGATGACTGGAGCGGCGACCTGGTGCGCGGCTTCAAGCTGGCAGTGGTATGGTTTGTCTGGGCGTTGCCGCTCTTCCTGGTCTCGATTCCGATGACCATTGGCGGCGTCATGACCGACACCGATAGCGCCGTCGCCACAACACTGGGCGTCACGATTATCGTTGCGACAACGTGTTTGACGGCGATCTACGGCATTTTTATCACGTTGATGACGCCGGGTTTCACGCTCTGGTTTGCGCGCGACGAGGAGATTCGCAGCGGTCTGCAATTGAGCGACATCTTCCAGTGGACGCGTGAGCACATCACCGACGTGATCCTGTTCATGCTTGCCTATATCGTCGCCAGCTTCGTCATTTCAACGGTTGCTGGCATCGTGGGTGTGTTGTTATGTCTTGTAGGTTTGATCGTGACGGTGCCGGTGGCAACCTTCTTGACTTACGTCTACCAGTTCAACCTGCTTGGCCAGATTGCGTACAAAGATAGCGCCGGACGCGTCTACTACCAGCCGGTTGCGGCGCCGGCGTCGGTTGCTCCCAGCGTCCCACCGGTGCAGCCGCCGAGCGAGCCGCCGCCTGCCAGTGGTGAGGAATCGCCGCAAAGCTGACGCAACAAAACGATCCGACAGAAACGGGAGAAGCAATGGCGCTTCTCCCGTTTTTGTTTACACGCTTCAGGCCGCGTCCGGCGCGATGCTATCGACGCGGAGGGGATTTACTGATTCAGCACCAGGAACGCCAAAATCTGTGAATGTCATCAAAAATTGACCTGTTTGCTGCTTTTTTTGCATTTTGCAGGCTTGACAGATGCGCATCCTACATGGTAGGGTGGAGATGGAAAGTGAACGACGCGAGGTGAAACGAGGATGATAGGTTGGCGACGCTGACGTTGGATAAAACTGACCGGGCCATCATTCAGGCGCTGAAAGGCGATGGACGCCTGCCCTTCAGCACGATTGCGGCGCAGCTCAACGTCTCACCGGGAATGATCCGGCAGCGAGTGCAGCGGCTGACCGAGAGTGGTGTGCTCCAGTTTGCGGCGGTGACCAATCCGCTGCGCACCGGCTACCACACGATGGCGTTGATCGGCGTCAAGGCGGACGGCCACCGGCTGCGCGAGATCGCCAACCAGATCGCCGCCTTCGAGGAGGTGATCTATCTCGCCATCACGTCGGGCACGTACAACTTTCTGGTGGAGGTGACCTGTATCGACAACGCCGACCTGCTGCGCTTCTTGAGCGAGAAGCTCTACAGCGTCGAAGGCGTGCGCGAGGCAGAGACCTTTATTTATTTAGACATCGTCAAAGAGATTTACGCCTGGGATCCACCACCAGGCAGTGCGTGAACGTACAGGTTGTATGACGTGTTGCTTGCTACGTGTTCCGTAGCGGCGAGATTATCCGAACGCAACTGCAACACGCAATACGCCCAAATCTCGGCGACTCACAAGGAGCATGGTATGGACGAGGATCCCACGGACAGTCGTCGTGGCTTCCACAAGGGGGGTGACACGCGTTGCTGACCGCAGCGCCCAATCAACCAGTTCGTCACCCGTTGAATCGACCTTGTGCAAGCCATGGAGACTAAATCATGAGTATCAACACAACCAAAACCCGCCAACTGTTCAACCAGGCCAAACAGTATATTCCTTACGGCGTCAACTCGAACTTCCGCTACTGGGGTGATGAAGAGACGCCCATCATGACGCGTGGCGCCGGCGCGTATGTCTGGGACGCCGACGACAACCGCTTCATTGACTATCGTCTCGGCTTCGGGCCGATCATTCTGGGGCACGCCCACCCGGAGGTCAACCGTCGCGTCGCCGCTGCGATTCAGAACGGCGTGCTTTTCGCCGCCACCACGCCAATCGAGATTGAGCTGGCCGAACGCTTTACACGCATGACCGGCATGGACAAGGTGCGCCTTTCCAACACCGGCACCGAAGCCAACATGCACGCGCTGCGTATTGCACGCGCCTACACCGGCCGCGAAAAGTTTATCAAGTTCGAGGGCAACTATCACGGCAATTTCGACTATGTGATGTTTAGCGGCCCAACTGCCAAAGCCGAGTTGCTGGGGCCACGCAGCCATCCACACCGCCTGCGCGCCACCGAAGGCATGCCGGTCGCCATCCGCAACTACATGATCTCGCTGCCCTACAACGACATTGATCTGCTCGAACGCGCGATGGTCGAGCACAGTGACGAGCTGGCCGCCGTCGTGCTGGAGCCGATCATGGGCAACGTTGCCTGCATTCTGCCCGACCTGGCCTGGCTGCGCCGCGTGCGCCAGCTATGCGACGAGTTCGGCGTCGTGCTGATTTTCGACGAGGTCAAGACTGGTTTCCGGCTGGCGAAGGGCGGTGCACAGGAGTATTTCGGCGTCAAGGCGGACCTGGCGGCGTATGCCAAGGCGATGGGCAACGGCTTCCCGGTTTCCGCCGTCGCCGGGCGCGAGGAAGTGATGGCCGTCGTCGAGCCGGGGCGCGTGGCGCATGGCGGCACCTATTGCGGCAATGTCGTCGCCGCCACCGCCGCCGCCGCCACGCTGGAGATCATCGAGACGCAGCCCGTGATCGAGACGATTTTTGCCAATGGGCGCCAGCTGATGGCAGGCATCGATGCAATTTTGAGCCGCGCGGGTGTGCCTCACGTCGTGACGGGCGTCCCGTCGATGTTTAGCGTGCTGCTGGGCAAGGATGAGCCACCCACCGACTACCGCAGCTACAGCGAGTTCGACGCTGAGATGTTCGGTCGCCTGGGCGCCGAGTTGATCCATCGTGGCATTCTCGTGGACGATGACCCGCGTGAGCCGTGGTTTATGTCCGCCAGCCACGACGCCGCCGTGATCGACGAATCGCTCAACCTGATCGAAGACGCCGTCACCGCCGTGTTTGGGCGACGCGTTCGACCACAGCGGCTGGCTGCCTGAACTGCTGCGGGGGAAGGCTACCCGCTCTGATGCAAAGACGCGAGGGCGCAGAGATACGCAGAGGAAATACCACGAGGAGTTTGCTGGCGTTTTCTCTGTATCTCTGTGCTTTGCGTTGAGAACATTCCCTTTCAGGCGACCCCTCCAGTTGTGGGAATAACGTAATCACATGGCAAAGAGTTGTAAGGAGTCAACGCATGACCGAGCAGACCAAAGCAACTGTCCGGCGTGAATTTGGCGCCAATGCCGCTGCCTATGTCACCAGCGTCACTCACGCCAAAGGCGCCAGCCTGGAGCGGCTGCTGGCGCTCACCGACCCGCAGCCCGACTGGGCGGTATTGGACATCGCCACGGGCGCCGGACATACAGCATTCCTCTTTGCGCCGCACGTGCGCCAGGTGTGGGCGACGGACATCACCCCGGAGATGCTTGAGCAGGTGCGCCAGCATGCACCTGTGCGCGGCCTCAGCAACCTGGTTATCGAACTGGCCGACGCCGAAAAACTGCCTTATGCCGACGCCGCCTTCGACCTGGTGACCTGTCGGATCGCTCCTCACCATTTCGACGCACCGGAGGCATTTGTGAGCGAGGCGCGACGCGTGCTAAAACCGGGCGGACTGCTGGCAGTCGTCGACAACATCGTGCCGGATGGTGTAGCCGGCGATTACGTCAACGCGTTCGAGAAGCTGCGCGATCCAAGCCATGTGCGCTGTCTGAGCATCGAAGCCTGGCAGTCGCTCTTTGCGCAGCACAATCTGACCATCGAACACGCCGAAACGCTCTACAAGCGCGTCGAGTTTGCGACCTGGGCGGCGCGCCATGACGCCACCATGCAACGCTATCTGCTGGCAATGCTGCGTCAGGCAACCGGCGACGCGGCGGAGTTCCTCCAACCGGAAATCGACGACCCACCCCAAACCTTCCGCCTGTGGGAAGGAATTATCATTGGTCGTCGGGCAGTGTGAGATAGCCGGCACGGCGCCGATGCTGCTGACCACCCAAGATAAGTCAGACCGTTTGCCAACGGAATCCCTACGTTGTCAGCGTTGGTTGTACGCTACGATTGTCGTATCTATTTCTAGCAGAGTCGAATCTTTTTGCTGACCGTTTGTCTATAGAAACGCAATTGAATCTGGAGGATGGCCCACCTATACTGAAGACGGGACCAGGCGCAGCGTGACCCGCCGGCACCTTATCCGCCGCAGCGTCGTCACGATGTGCACATCGACAGTATCGTTGCAATTGCAGCTATTGTGTTCGAGTTCGCTGGTGACTCACTATTATCCGACGGCTCATCCATCGCAGAGGGTGTCAGCACTCACCTCAGGCGTCGTCGCTGCTAACATGGATGCTCATGGATGGGCTAACAGCCAGTCACGCATTTATCCTGTTGTTCATCTGAACGGAGCGGAATCATGATTCGGGTGCTGATCGTTGAAGAATATGAGGGCATGAGGCAGGGGTTGTTCGATTTGTTGAGGGATCTGCCATACGTCGAGGCCATCGATATTGCGGAAGACCTGGTGGAGGCGTCGCGTTTGCTGCGCCGCGCCAGATACGATGTCGTCGTGCTTGGGCTAGAAGACACCGACCGCAGTGGTCTGGGCGTGATTCAGGCGTTCCGTCAGATCAGCCCGCTCACGTCTGTCCTGCTGCTCGGTCTGAGCATCGACACGCGGCTGGCAATGTGGCCGATCCGCTTTGGCGTCATGGGGTATATCCCCAAGGAGGTCATTGCAGAGGAATTGCCTGCTGCGTTGCAGGAGGCTGCCGCCGGCAAGCCATACGTGCCGCGCATGTATCACGAGTCGGCTGCACCAGGGTGGATGGTGGTTCCTCAAGTCGTAGCCTAGCCTGACGGAGAATTGCGGCGCCGCATCGTCGTTGTCATTGAGCACAGAGGCGAGCCAATTCTCACCGCACACGGCGCTCCTCCGGAGCCTGTACAGAAAAGTCGATCTGGTCCCAATTGCAGAGGGTGGCCCGCAAGCCACCCTCTGTTTTTGTGGCGAAGAAGGTCCGCCGAACCAGGTTCACTTTCCCCACTCTCTGACAAAGTGCAGCAGCGTGCGCAGCATATTGTCGAAAACGGCCAGTCGCGCCACCTCGTAGCCGTGACTGTTGGCGCGCACCTGGCCGAAGCAGGCGATGCGCGCCGCGCCGCCCACCTCGAAGACCATGCTGGCGTCGCTGGCGCTCACGTCGTAGGCAACCGGCTGCAGCTCCGTGCCCGCCGCCGACGCCGCTGCGCACAGATCGACGATCAGGCGCGGGTCATAGGGAGCGCGGCGGTCGCGCGTCCAGATGCCGGGGCGACCGTCCAGTTGCAGCGGTGCGCCCGGCGGGATCGGGCAACCGTCGATGGCGATGAACACTTCCGGTCGCTCACGCAGCGCCAGCACCTTCGCCCCCATCCCGCCGACTTCCTCCTGCACCGTGAAGGCTACAAGCGTGGGACACGCCGGCTGCAGATGGTCGGTCGCCAGTCGTTCCAACAACCGCAACAACGTCACCACGCCCATACGGTCGTCGAACGTCCACGCCGCCACCAGCGGGTCGGCTGGGTCGCCGAAGAGCACCGGGCCGCAGTGCGCCCGCAGCGGAACGCCCAACGACCCTGGACGCACTCCCGCCTCGGCCAGCTGCGCCAGCGTCAGGCCGGTGAGCACGCTCACATCCGCCCATGTGATCGCTTGTTCCCCGGCGCCGTGCCCTGCGCCCATCGCCAACACGCCGGTGATCGTGGCGCGGTCGCCCAGAATCTCGACCGGCGCTTCGCCCAGCTTCCACGGAAACAGCCCGCCCGACCGGCTAACGCGCAGCCGCCCATCCGGTTCGATGGCGTGCACGGCCAGCCCGATCTCGTCCATGTGCGCAGCATAGCAAACCAGTGGCGCGCCAGGATTGCGTCCTGTCAGCCGCACCCAAACGTTGCCGACGCCATCCTGCTGCGGCGCATAGCCCCAACTGCGCAACCGCGCAAGGAGGTGGGCTGCCAGCCTGTGCTCCATGCTCGACGGTGATGGATAGGCCAGCAGTTCGGCAAAGAGCTTCAGCGCCGGGTGGTCTTGCGTGTTCATGGCAATTCTCCAATCTCCCATTCTCCAATCTCCAATTCCACCGCGTCATCCGTCAGGCGTTCCCCGCGTTCTCCTGTCGCGGCCAGACGTGCGCCGGTCGCCGGGTCGTACATGCCGATGCGCAGCCGATAGCGTCCCGGCGGTGGATCGGGCGGCAGCATCAGGCGGTGCTCGTCGCTCACCACTTCGCCCTCGACCCACTGTTCTGTGCCATAGCCGCCTGCCGGCAGCGCATCGGACTGGGCGAGCAAGCTGCCGTCCGGCCCGACCAGATGCACGAAGACCTTCTCGCTCGTCGTCAGCGGCGCCAGCGACTGCCAGACCAGCCGCACCGTCAGCGCGTCACCGTCACGCGTGATGTCGGCGCCGTACAACCGGATAGCCCCGCCCAACGTGGCCGTCACCAGTCGGGCGACTTCCGGCAGTTCGAAGATGCGCGTGGAGGGACGAACCGTAATCCGCGTAAAGGGTTGGTCGCCGGCAGGCGTGGACAGATGCAGCAGATAGTCGCCAGGCGCAGTTGCCGTCGGGATGCGCACGTGCAGCCGCCGACAGATCACTTCACCACTGCGCCACGCCGCGTCCGGCGCCAGCGCGCCGGTGAAGATCGCCGCTGGCGGGTCGCTTGCCAGCGTCAGCGTCAGCGGAAGTGTGCGGTGACGTTCGTCGCCCTGGATAAGCAGATCGAGCGTCAGCGGTGCGCCCGGCTCGGTGTTGGTTGTGGGGAGGGTGTAGCCGACGAGCGTCAAACCGTCCGCTGCCAACGGGAGTGAAGTGGCAACCGCAGGTCGGATTTGCCCGGCGGGCTGTGACGTAATGGGTGGCGTCCATATGCCGGCCAACGCCGTGTCCCCGGGTGCGTCGGTGCGCGGGCGGCGAGCGCTGTCGGCGGCAAGTTCGTACCAGCCAGTCAGGACGCGCACCGGTTCGCC
>CZCA01000915.1_pt1 | contig 12523 bp, 12 predicted proteins | sample 591981 | NCBI WGS metagenome assembly CZCA01 (sample SAMEA3556810, study PRJEB10932) | anaerobic digester metagenome
TTTTTTTCAAGCAGAAGACGGCATACGAGATCTAGTACGGTCTCGTGGGCTCGGAGATGTGTATAAGAGACAGTTTCATATTAATCCATCTATCGTCAAACCCATGCAACCTTCTCCTACCACTAACCAAATCCTCCAAAGCCCCGTCACGGATTCCTTTCTTCTTCTCGATTAGCTTGGTGAGGTTGTCGATGTGCTCATCAAAGTCAGACAAGACTGAAGCAATGGCTTGTTGTTCTGGGAGAGGTGGAATAGGCGTGATCAAACCTTCTATAGCTCCGGCTTTAATATATCCCTGAGTAGATCCATTTTTATTTGAAGTTAATGACTCTCTAACTGCTGGCGAAGAAATATAATAATAAAAATACTTATTATCTATTTTTTTTTCATCCAATCGCATTAAATATATATTTTGGCCATAAAATTTTCTTCCAGTTTCTACAATTGCAACCTCACCTATTGTCCCAATCATAGTAATTAAAATGTCTTGAACTAAAATCTTCCTGATGCGTGATAAATTTTGAAAGCAATCTTCACTTATTTTATCTGTGTCTTCAAAATCTATAATACCATTCTTTATATTTTTTGAAGTAATATAAGGAACACCGTTAATTTGATATTGTGGCGTTGCTGGCATTAGCCAGAATGAATCTTTTTTTAAGTCCTTTAATTGTCCTACCATCCAATCAGAAGGATAAGTTACCATGCGTACCCCATCCTTTCTAGCGCCGACTTTACTTTAATTCTTGACTGCGCTGTCCTTTCCTCAATCTCGCATAGAGTGTACTCATATCGTTTAGCGATTAATACAACTCTTGATGCAAGATTATTTACAACTTGCTCTATCGAATCAGTAATATCTCCCTCAAGCCTTGCCATCCACTTTTTATCAAATAATAAGTGCTTAATTTCATCAATTGTTATCTCACCATATTTCGCAAGTACTAACTCATCAAGTGCCTTTTGGGCCTCTTTGATTTCCTTGTCGGCTTCCTCTTTTTCTGTCAACTTCGCTTGATATAAAAGAAGAGCATTATATTCTTCTGCATAAAGTTCAGGCATTAACGCATTGTCGTTAGCCTTTTTTAATGCTGCTTTTAACTTAGCCTTTCCGAATGAACCATTCTTATTTCTAAGCTCATATGTCTTTAAATCGCTATTTAATTTTATGATTTTCTCCATTTCTGATGTGTTACCAGTATCAAATAATTCAATCATCTTTATGATGTCGCATACTACCGGGGAAGTCTTTTTACTTTCAAGTTCCTTAATTTGCTTATTAAGGTTTGCTTTAGGAATACCATCACCTTTCTCATTCAGGGCATTTACAAGCAGTCCTTCATCTCCAGATTCTTCTTCACGCATTTCATCAAGTTCAGATTCAAGAAATGAGGATTTTTCAATCAGCTCATTAAGAGCAAGCAATTCAGTTTCAAAATACTCATGCTCGATGATTTCTCTCGAAATTAAAACACCCTCAAACGACTTCATTTTTGAAGTGTCATCAACTTTTATTTCTTCTCCATTTTCATCTTTTGCTTTCTTTTGGGCATACATATATTCAATCTCGCGACCAGCTTCATATCCGCTAGTCTTGATTATATACACATCATCTTGCATTTTTTCATTCCAGTAATTAAGCAAGAAGTCATAAACACTGTAATTATCTAAAAGCTGTGCCGACTCGAAATCCTTCAATATTTCAATCCCGATGTTACGAATTAACATTTTTGGATTTACATCTGCATTGATATTTAGCAATGAATCTTTCACTGCATCTCTCCAAGTTTTGAATAGTTCACCACACTCGTTATCTTTTTCATTCTTAATATTATCATCCTCTGAGATAACCGTTTCTATCTCATTTGGCGACATGACAAGATTATATGTGTTGTACTTTTCATCGACACAGGTAAATATCTCTTCCTTTAATTTTGGGGATATTCTCCATAACTTTTCTATTGAATTAATATCAACTTCTGGAATACCTCCCTTAAGATGGGATGCGATGTTTTGTGGCAACGTATCATCAATTTTTTCAATATAAATAGGCATATTCAGGTTGCCACCTTTTTCTTCTATGATCTCTTTATAAGTAACAAAACGAGAATATCCTTTAATTTGATCTTTGTTTATGCATGTTTGTACTATTTTCTCAATATCTTGTTCACGAAGACGATTCTTGTTACCGTCTTTCTTAAAACCGCGGCTTGCATCTATCATAAAGATACCTTCCCGGTTCTCAGCGTTTTATTTATCGATAATTATGATACAAGCAGGAATACTTGTACCATAGAACAAATTAGCAGGCAGACCAACTATTCCCTTGATATAGCGTTTCTTAAGTATTGCATTTCTGATACTATCTTCTGCATTGCCTCTTGATAGTACTCCATGAGGTAGAATAATTCCTGCCTTACCGTTGCTATCTAATGCTTTTAATACGTGCAAAAACCAAGCATAGTCGCCATTCTTCTCTGGTGGAATTCCATAGCCGTCAAATCTCTTGAATTTATCTTCTGATGGTTTAATTCCATCAGTCCAATCCTTATCGGAAAAAGGTGGATTCATAACAATAAAGTCAAACTTTTTAAGCCCACCAAAATCATCCGTATATGCTGGGTTTGCTAATGTATTACCACTCTTGATTTCACCTGTCCCTTTGTTATGTAGGATAAAGTTCATCTTTGCTAAACCGGCGGTATCGGGATATTTTTCTTGGCCAAATATTGTAACGATTGAGTCACCATTTTCATCCGTAGGTGCTTCATCTGCTGCACGAATTAGTAGTGAACCACTACCTGCAGCAGGATCATGGAGAGTCCATTTTTTACCTGTCTCTTGCTTAATATCTCCTATACCAATAAGTCTAGCTATAATACGTGATACCTCACTAGGAGTATAAAATTGCCCCTTGCTCTTACCAGATTCCTGAGCAAATTTCATCATGAAGTATTCATAAGCATCTCCGATGATGTCATCTCCACTAGCTCTGTTACTTTTAAAGTCAATAGCAGGGTTTTGGAATATAGCAATAAGCCCAGAAACTTTATCTACGAGCTCCTTGCCAGAACCCAGCTCATCTGGGTTATTAAAACTAACATCCGGTAAAGAACCTTGAAGACGGTTTTCTTCTAAGAATTTTTGAATAATCTTATCTACTCTTTCACCAACATCGCTTTTACCTTTTGCAGCAATTAAATCATCAAATGATGCTCCTTCATTTACTGTAAATTCAGCAAATCGTTGGCCCTTGTATCTATCTGATACATATTTAAAAAACAATAGTACTAGTACGTAGTCTTTGTATCTTGATGGCTCCACTCCACCTCTTAATTTATTACAAGCATCCCACAATATGGAATACAATTCTGATTTTTTCACGGCCATTCATTTAACCTCTCTTATCTTTAATATTTTCTTAGTATTCTGTTATGTCAATTCCTGCTTTTAATAACCTTTCGTATCTCTCGTGAGAGATAAGAACAGCTACGGGTTTCCCGTTTTTTAGTATAAAAGCAGTTTTATCTTCGTCAGATAATCCTGTGATTAACTTTGATGATTGCCCTCTGAGAAAATCTGACATATTATAAAATTCCATTGGCTGTTTTTGAGTTTTATCTTCTTTTCCCATGTCTAATACCACCTTTCCTTTTTATTATATCACATATAGATGCTTATTTAAACTCTTATTTATACCTGAAATGTAATTACTATTTACACTTATTATTCTAGTTTTTGATTTTGCATTGTTATAGTCATCTTGTCAACTCAATCTCATATTAACAGTAATATCGTCAACTCAGTAGCCAAAAAGTAATAATGTCCACACAACCTTGTGTTTTTATGGTTTTAGATATGTTCTTACAATAAAAGAATCCGTGACCTGGAACCCAACTTGAATACGAGTTCAAAATCACGGAAGTTCCTTTATATCAAGCACTATTACACTTTTATTTATCAACCCTTGACATCAATACGACCGTCTCAACGTGGCTCGAGAGGACAGAATGAATGTCATTTGAGTGTATCCGTTCTCGGAAACATATCCACTGCATTTTTGGGACTATCGGTAGATGGAAACATATCCACCCTCGCTCGTATTGTTTACGAAAAGAGCACTCTAACTATGAGTGCCCTCAATCATAAACATTGATGTAATTAATAGTCTTTTTTCTTTACCGGAATCCAGATTTCGCTTCGATACTTTGGATTTCCAGTGTCTGGACTCTCATTCCATAAAATTTCAGGACCTGGGGCTGCCTCATATCCTGAAGATGGAAACCACTCTGAGTATATTCTGCCCCATACATTTTGAAGTGTTTCCGGGAACGATCCAATGGATTCGAAAACTGCCCAGGTACTGGCCTCTATTTTCAATACATCAAATTCTGCTGTTTCAACACTTGAAGTTGCTACACCGATATAATGATCCAGCTCACCCTTTTCTTCCATTCTTCCTTCCGAGAAGTTGGTAGATGCACTAATAATCCCTGTTGGTTCTACATTTGAAAGTGCTTTTAATTCTTTAATAACCTCAGGGGTTAAAAGTTCAGTCATTTTTGCAATCTCTGGATTGACACCTTCAAAAATAATTGGAACTCTCTTTTTAAATCCTACTAACTTAAAAGGTCCTTTCTCAACAATACGATAATTCATTTCGCATCCTCCTTTAATTGATAATTGAAAGGTCATTCTAGGATAGGCTTTTAACTGTGTATTCTCACTTCTTGCTTCAGAAGGAAGAATAGCATGCATAGAATGAAAAGCACGGGAGAATGAATCAGCTGAATCATAACCATATTTGAAAGCAACATCAATTATTCTCAAATTTGTATCTTTCAAATCAAGGGCAGCCAGCGTTAATCTCCTTCTTCGAATATATTCTGACAAACCAATTCCTGATAAAAAAGAAAACATCCTTTTAAAATGATACTCTGAGCAGTAAGCAATTTTTGATACTTCACTATAATCAATATCTTCCGTTAGGTGCTCTTCAATATATGCCAAGGCTTTATTCATACTACTTAACGAATCCATCAAACAACCTCCTTTCATCATCGATATTATCAAAGGATGCGCTTACCCATCCGACAATCTGTGCACAGTATAGTCGACTCATATTATTACAGTTGACCATAATATAATCTGATGCTAAATATTAGCATTCGCTCGTTCCATGATTTCCTGGACTATCAACGTTTTGGCATCTGCGTAATGCTGAACATGACGCCACTTACTCTTTGCCAAACTTCGCTTAACTTGTGCATATTTGTCCCGATCAGCATCATTAGTCCGTAGCCAATCTCGAAAGCGTAACATTCTATCAAACTCAGATGTGCCCGAACTGAACACATGCAGATTGATGTCGGTATCGGGTCCTTTGAACAGGCGGTGTTCGAACCACTCGGGTTCCCGAATCCGCAATATATAGCCAGCTGATTCCAATGCCGGAACATAGGATAGCTCGTCGGCAGAGTCCTTCACAACCAGCAGCATATCAATTATTGGTTTGGCACAAAGCCCCGGTACCGAGGTCGAGCCAACGTGTTCAATCTGCAGCGCTTTCGTGCCGAGTACTGAACGAATCCGGTTAGCTTCCCGTTCAAATAAATCAGGCCAACTTGGATCATATTCGACAATAGTGATCGGTGCATTGTGCGGTTTCAGTTCACCCACCGTAAGCTTCTGAAGTTCTTCATCACTCCTAGGCGTGGAGCTATTTTCAGCTAACATCTTATCTCACTCCTTTTATTATTGAGGGTAAAGATTAAGCTACTATTTTTTCTTTGCGATATAAAATACATAACTGTAATAATCCTTAAACCTATTATACAAATCAGCCTCAACCTTACCTGCTTCAACGAATTCTTTAACCTCATCAGCATAATTATATTTTTTCAAGAATTCTTCCGATTTTTCCAATATGGGTTGATAATAATTATCTTTCCAACATTTATCATCCAGGGCAAAATGAACGACAGAGGTATATCCACATTTCTCAATAACAGACAACTTATTATCGATTGTATCTATCTCTGGATAGGCATTAACCCAGTACTGCTGGATTTCCTCTGGTCTTGTATCGATTAACCATGAGATTTCAGAAACAGCAATATAACCGTTATCCTTCAAATAATTTCTCCACAGGGATAGTCCCTTTTCAAAACCGATGTTGTAGATTGCCCCTTCCGACCATATTACATCAAAAGAATTTTTATCAAAGGTTAAATTGTCCATTAACATTTCTTTCGCTGTTATACGATCTAAAAGGTTATTCTCCTTGGCTTTTTTCATAAGTGTTTCTAAAAACTGCGGCAACATATCGACCGCTGTGATTTGTGCAGCTGTGTTTTTTGCAAGGGTTATTGTCTGACCTCCAGTTCCACAGCCAATGTCCAATATTTTAGTTTTTTCATTCAATAAAGGAATGTAGCTTAGTGCTTTTAATGTCGCTTCATCACTTCCTGGTCCCTGCCGTTCGTTATCCTTATGAAATTCTATGATTAATTCTAATAAATCCATTTTAATTCTCCTTGTAAAATATTTGTTTCATCTATGATACACTTTACGAATTTGGTGCGGATGAGAGAGTTAAAATCTTCGCCTTGATTTACTCTTGGCTTTCAACATCTTTCGAGCACTCTTCATACCCCCGAATTCCTTGCAGATTTCATTTAGCTTTTCATTTTCGATTTGCCTGGAATTTAATCCATCATATCTAGCTTCTTTTTTGAGTTTTAAATAGCTTTCAAATCTTTCTCTGGACAGCAAACCGGTGCTTATGGCATCCTGCACTGCACATTTGGGCTCATTAGAATGAGTACAGTCGCTAAACTTACACTGAGCAGAAAGCTCATCAATATCAGAAAAGGTTTTTGATAAATCAGCATTGTCAATCCCTAGTTCTCTCATTCCTGGAGTATCAATAACAACACCACCATCAGGGATAATAAACATCTCTCTTCTAGTTGTTGTATGCCTGCCTTTATCATCATTTCTTAACCCATTGGTTTCAAGTATATTTTCACCAATAAGCCTATTAATCAAGGTGGACTTTCCAACACCTGAGGAGCCTATAAACGCAATAGTTTTTCCACTGCCAAGATAATTTTTAACCGGTAAATAACCATCCTCGCTCATACTTGAAGTAACTATAACATCTACTCCCATAGCAACGGTATTAATCTCAGCAAGCTTTTCAGAGAGATCCTTGCAAAGGTCAGATTTAGTAAGCACAATAACCGGATTTGCTCCACTATCCCAGGCGATTCCAAGGTAACGTTCTATTCTTCGAATATTAAAATCATTATTTAGAGACATACAGATAAAGACCGTATCAATATTTGAAGCTACAATTTGTTCCTCATTTGAGGTTCCCGCAGCCTTCCTGATAAAGGCACTTTTTCTTGTGAGAACGTTATGAATAATTGCATTTCCACTAGTATCTTCAGTTCGATCAAGCATAACGAAATCACCCACTGCAGGGAAATCAGAAACAGTTTTTACTTCAAAAAGAAACTTACCAGAAACCTCTGCTTTTAACTCACCATTTTCAGTTACAACCTTGTATAGATTTTTATATTGCGAAATTACTCTCCCAATATAAAGTCCTTTATATAAAGTAGCCTCAATTACAAATCTCTGGCTAAGCCCTAAGTTTTCCATATCTATATTATTCATTTTTTACCCTCCTAAAGTTGTTTAATTCAAATAAACTTATGGGAGGCTATACACTAATTTATTTTGCATAACCCTCCCAGGTTACTACAATGCTTTTATTAAACATAAAACAACAACTCCTTCTTTTAATTTTAAATACATAAAAAAACCTCAAATCCCAAAAGGGCTTAAGGGCTTTCTACTACAATATGATAACTCATAGAAAAGAAAATATCAATACATTCATCAATATTCAAGGGCAAGCGTGGCAAAGGCATCAGCTTCATTAACAAGTTCTTGGAGCATATCTATTCCTGCTCTCGTTTGATCCATATCTGAAGAAATCAAAGTAATAATCTTATCAATCCTATTTTTATAACCACTTGGTTTAATATTAAAAGTTTCAATCATCTTAACAGCCTTTTTTTCATTTATACAGTATTCTTTATTTACTGCAAATAAGACTTGATTAAGGGAAGATATGCTTCGAAAGCAATGTCCGCAAACATAAGATACATCGTCTTTATCTATATTGTTCTCAGCAAACATTAAAGAGAAACCTGCCTCAAACATAAAAAATTCAGTTAATCCTTTCTGCAAAGCGGTTGGATAACGTTCTGCTTGCTTTTTAAACTCATAAAAGTTTTCATCATTAGCATATAGTATTTTGCTAATCGCTAATTCTCCACGATACATAGCACTTATATAACCATGGGGATGCCCGGTCTGATAATTTGCAGTAACAATTCCTTGCTCCGTATCCTTGATTATTTGTTCCACCCGTTTTATATCACGTAAAATCAGATCAACATGATACCCGTTCATAACTAACCATCCGCCGCCATTGATCCAATCACCCCACGCTCCGGGAGGTACAACAAGGTTGTTTCTATTCTCATCATCCAACTCTGTAGCAATTTGGTTAATCGCTGTCAGGTCAAATGATTCTTGATTGTAATAAATTCCGATATCTATATCAGAATCCTCTGTATGGGTACCTCTTGCACGGGATCCCCCTAATACGATGCCTTCTATATAAGGCAAAGAGGATAATTTTTCTGTCACTGATTGAATAATATTATATATCATACGAACACACTCCTTTATTTTATTTTGCATCTAATTTTCTAATCTCAGTTATCATTGGGCAAACTATTGCAATGCAAATAATTAAAATACCTGATAGTAAAAACCAATGATTTACACCGATTCTATCAGCAAAGAATCCAGAAAGAATTAACCCAATTGGCATAGCAAGAGACATGATACTTCCAGTTAAAGAAAATACACGTCCTAAATATTCAGGCTTAATTTTCTCCTGAAAAAGAGCTGTTTGCACACCGCTGTAAAACGGAACCGAAAGCCCCATTATTGCACAGCAGACTACAAATATGAAAAATCCACTTTGAGGAAGTAACCCTGAAATGGTTAAGCTTATCCCCATCATAAAAATTGATGCCATTATTAATAAGATTCGCTTTTGGTAATTCCCAAATAACCCTAATAATAGACCCCCTATCAACATACCAGAGGCATAAGCAATCTCCGTAATAGAAATATGCATCGGTGTACCATTAAAATATTCCATAGTGATTAAAGGATATAAAGCATTTATGGGCATATAAACAAACATATATAATGTTCCAACGAGTAATAAAGCAAATAATCCTTTATTTTGCCGTAGTACAGCCATTCCTTCTTTCATTTCTCGTATGAAATTTGGTTTCAAACTTTGCACTTGATCACCCAGCTTAGGAATACGTACAATTGCTACCGTAATAGATGCAATCACAGCACCCAATACATCGATGGTAATAATAGCATTTAGTTCCCAAACGGAGTATAAGAGTGCTGCAACCGCCGGACTAACAATATAGCTTATAGACTGCAAAGACTGACTATAGCCTGCACATTTCGTAAGCTGTTCTTCTGGTACTAAAAGTGGCGTAACCGCATTGAGAGCCGGGGTGTGAAAAGCTGTTCCAATGCTACGGATGAACAATACTACCATAACCATCCAGATAGGTAACTCCATATACAATGCAACAATAGCTAGCACGGCCCCAGCTGCTGCGATAATTAAATCAGCACCAATCATTATCTTCTTCCTATCATGACGATCCACTAATACACCAATGGCTGGTCCAAAGACCGCATAGGGTAAAAAACCTACTAGTGAAGCCATAGACAAGACCATCGCAGATCCTGTTTTCTCTGTAAGGTAAAAAATGATCGCCATTTGCAGGATGGCACTAGTGATTAATGATACTGCCTGCCCTGCCCATATTGTATAAAACTTAAGTTTCCAATTGTTGTATTTTTCCATTGATATTATCTCCTGCATATTATTTTGCTTGAATTTCTATATTGAATAGCATTCTAGGCAATAAAAAATGCAGTCCTAAATCCACAATGTGGCTTTTGGTCTGCATACATACAATTTGGAAACATTCATATTAAAGACATAGTTAAATAAAGGTATAGTTTAATAACCTATATCCTCACCGTAACTAATGAATGCTCAATATCGTATAAATAAGCACAACAAAAAAGCCTATCATCGGGGATAGATTCTGCTTTTTTTATTGCCAGCTTATCTTAAACGCATTGAGGCTGTCATAGTTTCGGTTCCTCCTAAATTCTTATTTGGATCATCATATATTTTAACACAATAAGTCATTTTAAGCAACTTTTAAATTAAAAAAATCCATTAAAAACCGCCAAAGGGTGTTAGCCCTTAATTGGCGGTTAATATTCTATATCTCTTCGTCAATCTCAATCCCAGACTTGAATTCAACGGTGAGCTTATCTTCATATATCGTTACTTTTTCAATAAGCCGCCTTACCAACTGCTCATCATATTCCTCCAACTCTGCGGATTGTTTATTCAAGAAATCAGTCATTTCAGCGATTCGTTGCCTTTTTCCTTCTCGCTCTGCATTTTCAACAAGTGCATTTTGCTTCAATTCTCGAAGGCGGTAAATTTCATCAGCCACATCTTCATAGTCATTCTTGGATTTTGCTTGAATAAGAAGCTGTTGTTGTAATTCTTCCAATTTGCTATCAATGTCATCAGTGGCATTATCATTTTCTCCATTAAATACAGTAGCTATATTTTTCTGTAGCACCTTGAGGAATGGGTCTTTGTTAGCCAAAAGTTCGTTAATAGCCTTAACAACTGCTTTCTGCAATGTTTCCTCATTTATGGTAGGGGCAGTGCATTCAGACCCTTTTTCCTCCAATCGGCTGACGCATCTCCAAACAATAGATTTGTAACCTCGGTTATTCCAATGTACTCGTCGATAAATATCACCGCAATGTCCGCAGTAAACAATACTCGATAAAGCATACTTACTGCTGTAAACTCGCTTTTTACAGCCCTTGCCACCGCGAAGATTTGCTCTTCGAACCATCTCTTCTTGAACCTGCATAAAAAGGTCTCGTGGAATGATAGGCTCGTGGCTATTTTCTACATAATATTGGGGAACGATGCCGTTATTCTTGACTCGCTTTTTAGAAAGGAAATCAACCGTATATGTTTTTTGTAGAAGGGCATCACCGATGTACTTTTCATTCTGCAATATCTTTTTCAGTGTTTCCGGTCTCCATTTGGCTTTGCCTGCCGCTGTAAGGATACCGTCAGCTTCTAGTCCTCTTGCTATCTGTAAAAGACTAGCACCTTCAAGGTACTCTCTGTAAATCCGTTTAACAACCTCAGCACCCTCTGGGTCAATCACCAGTTGCTTGTTTTCATCCTTGGTGTATCCAAGGAAACGCTTATGGTTGACCTGGACTTCGCCTTGCTGATATCGATACTGAATTCCCAGCTTAACGTTCTGACTTAAGGATTGACTTTCCTGTTGGGCAAGGGATGCCATGATGGTCAGCAATACTTCACCCTTAGAATCCATGGTGTTGATATTCTCTTTCTCGAAGAATACCGCGATGTTTTTATCCTTTAACTGACGGATGTATTTAAGGCAATCTAACGTATTTCTGGCAAATCGGCTGATGGATTTTGTGATAATCATGTCAATTTTTCCTGCCATACATTCTTCAATCATGCGGTTGAACTCTTCACGCTTCTTGGTATTTGTACCTGTGATGCCGTCATCTGCAAAAATACCTGCCAGTTCCCATTCCTTGTTCTTCTTAATATATTTTGTATAATGCTCGATCTGAATTTCATAACTTGAAGCCTGCTCTTCACTATCCGTTGAAACACGACAGTAAGCAGCCACTCGTATTTTGGGTTTGCTTTCACTATTTTTATTATTTCCAACCCGTTTAATTGCCGGAATCACTGTTACATTCCTACTTACCGCCACTTGTTACACCTCACTTTCTATCAGACTGTAAGCATATTCCGCCTGCTTGTATGGATCTTCATATTTTTGCACCAGAGGTTTTACTTTGAACTTTACAGGGTAATCCCTTACCGGTTCATCTTTAGGCTCCCATATCCTTCCGAGCTTTTCTGCTCGTTTTCGTTTTTCTACTCTGGCTTTTTCAAAGGTCTCTTCATCAATAATTGGAGGGTAGAATTCATCGCCCAAGTAATGCTTGTTCTGCAACATCTTACTTGCTGTGGCATGGTAGCAGTCTATCCCAGCTTTTTTAGTAGCACCCTTCAAAGAAAGTCCTGCCAAGTAACCTGAAAATAACTCTTTTACTTGTTCTGCTGCTTTATCATCTACAACAGCCTTTCCATCTTCAATTCTATATCCAAAGGGTGTGTGACCCATCTAATTCACCAACCTTTCTTTCAGTGTGATTCCACATTTTAATACAAACCCAACTACCTCCCGTGAAAAGACAATAATCTTCTCTACATAATTTTCAAACAGCTCATCCTCATAGG
>CZCA01003944.1_pt1 | contig 12480 bp, 7 predicted proteins | sample 591981 | NCBI WGS metagenome assembly CZCA01 (sample SAMEA3556810, study PRJEB10932) | anaerobic digester metagenome
GTCAACGCGTTTGCGGTGGGACAGCACCTCATGACCAGTGCGTCGCACGCGCCAAGAATCTGGGACGCACCCCATCTTCTGTAGAGCGGAGTCAACCGCCTCCTTCCCTACGCCTTCACCGCCTCCTCATCCTCCTCACTCTCCGCCGATCCTTCGGTCGCTGCTTCGAGCTGCACAACGTTGTCTTTCGGCATGACGTGCCAGAAGAAGTAGCGCTGCGTCTCCCAGTGGTCGAGCAACATGCGCGCCAGCGGCGAGCCGGTCTTGTCGAGATGCTCTGCGATCAGCGCCTTCAGGAAATGTTCGTATTCGTCGCCGTTCAGCCTTGAGAGCGCGATCAGTTCGTGGTTGTAGCGGCGCTCAAAGGTCTCGTTGACATCATAGACATAGGCGTGCCCGCCCGTCATACCGGCGCCAAAGTTGCGCCCCGTTTCGCCAAGGACGACCACGCAGCCGCCGGTCATGTATTCGCAACAGTGCTCGCCCGCGCCTTCGATCACGGCGGTGGCGCCGCTGTTGCGCACGGCGAAGCGCTCACCCGCCACGCCCGCCGCAAAAAGCCTGCCCGCCGTCGCGCCGTAGAGCGCCGTGTTGCCCAGGATCACGCTTTGGTGCGGTGTGAAGCGCGCTTCCTCAGAAGGACGGATGACGATCTCGCCGCCGCCCAATCCCTTGCCGACATAGTCGTTGGCGGCGCCCCACAGCCGCAGTGAAAGCCCGCGGATCGCAAAGGCGCCGAAACTTTGCCCGGCTGTGCCCTCGAAGTCGATGCGAATTTGCCCTTCCGGTAGACCGGCGTCGCCATAGCGCAGGGCAAGCTGGCCGGAGATGCGCGCGCCGACCGTGCGCTCCGTATTGCGAATCTTGTGCGCCAGATGGATCGGCGCATCAGGATTCGCCTGCAATCCCGCCAGCACCTGCTCGGTGATGCGGTCGCTCAGCGTCGGATCAGGCGGGATCACCTCGTTGCGCGGCAGGACGTTGCGCCGCGCTGTGCCCGTATCCGGCACGTAGAGCAGCGGCGACAATTCCAGGAAGCCCGCCTCGCGCCCGTGGACAACCTGCTCCAAATATTCAGGATGTCCGACAACCTCATCCAGGCTGCGGAAGCCAAGATCGGCCAGGATCGCGCGCACGTCTTCTGCGATGGCGGTCATAAAGCGGATCACATCCTCTGGCGCACCCGTGAATTTCTTGCGCAACTCCGGGTCTTGCGTAGCGACGCCGACCGGGCAGGTGTTTTTGTGACAGACGCGCGCCATGATGCAGCCCTCGGCGATCATGGCGCTGGTGCCGAAGCTCATTTCGTCGGCGCCAAGCATCGCCGCCATCACCACATCGCGGCCCGTGGCGAGACCGCCGTCGGTGCGCACGGTGACGCGCGTGCGCAGCCCATTTGCCAGCAACACCTGATGCGTCTCCGCCAACCCGATCTCCCACGGCAGACCGGCGTGTTTGATGCTGCTGAGCGGGCTGGCGCCGGTGCCGCCCGACGCGCCGGAGATGTGGATCACATCCGCCAGCCCCTTGGCGACGCCCGCTGCAATCGTGCCGACGCCCATCTCCGACACTAGCTTGACGCTAACTCTGGCGTTCGGGTTGATCGCTTTCAGGTCGTAGATGAGCTGCGCCAGGTCTTCGATGGAGTAGATGTCGTGATGGGGCGGTGGGCTGATCAGCGCCACGCCGGGCGTACTGTGGCGCAAGATGGCGATCTCCGCCGTGACTTTGTGGCCGGGAAGCTGCCCGCCCTCGCCCGGCTTGGAGCCTTGCGCCATCTTGATCTGGAGCTCTTCTGCGCTCATCAGATATTCGGGCGTGACGCCGAAGCGTCCAGACGCCACCTGCTTGATCTTGCTGGCGCGCTCGGTAAAGTAGCGGTCTTTGGCCTCGCCGCCTTCGCCGCTATTGCTCATGCCGCCCAGCCGGTTCATGGCGATGGCGAGTGTTTCGTGCGCCTCTGCGCTCAGCGCACCGTGACTCATGGCCGCCGTCGAGAAGCGGCGTAGAATGCGCTCGACTGGCTCGACCTGCGTCACCGGGATTGCCGGGCGCGTGTGGCGGAAAGAATGCGCTCGACTGGCTCGACCTGCGTCACCGGGATTGCCGGGCGCGTGTGGCGGAAAGCGAGCAGGTGGCGCGGGGCAAGTTTCATGCTGTTGACCATCTCCGCGTATTTGCGATAGTTGGCGGGCGCATCCTCGATCTTCTTAGGGCGGCTGACCGCCGTGAGCGCGTGGACGACCTGCGGATTCCACTCGTGTAGCTCGCCTCCACGCCGCGACTTGTAGATGCCCCACGTCACCAGCTTGACGGCCTGGCTGGTTTCGCTGTTCGGGTAGCCATATTGATGCCACGCCAGCACATCCTCCGCCACGCTAGCGAAGCCAACGCCGCCCAGCACGCTTGGCGTATCGACAAAGGCTACATCGAGCAGTTCCTGGCCGATGCCCAGCGCCTCGAAAATCTGGGCGCCGCAGTAAGCGTCGATGGTGCTGATGCCCATCTTGCTCATCACCTTGAGCAGTCCTTTGTCGATGGCTTTGACGAAGTTTTTGCGCGCCTGTTCAATCGTCAGGTCGCCGGTTTTGCGCCCTTCGCGTACGATTTCGTCCACAGTCTCATATGCCAGGTACGGGTAAACAGCGTTGGCGCCATAACCGATGAGCGTGGCGAAGTGGTGCACTTCACGCGGTTCGCCACTCACACTGACCAGACTGGCGCGCATGCGCAAGCCCTGGCGGATCAGGTGATGATGCACTGCACCGACGGCGATCATCGACGGGATCGGGAGTGTGTGGGCGTCGGCTGCTTCGTCGCTGAGCAGGAGAATGCGTGCCCCGCTGCGCACCGCCTCTTCGGCGTCGCGGCAGAGTTTTTCCACAGCCGCACGCAACGCCGCACCTGCTTTCTCCGGCGTAACCTCCTCATCCACCGGCGCGTGCCAGACGGCGTCGACTGTAGCGACGGTGAATTCCGCCAGCTTGTTATTGCGCAGCACAACCATTTGTTCGGGCAGCAAGATTGGCGACTTGAGCGCAAGCAAGCGCGTGGCTTCTGGCGTCTCGCTGAGCACGTTGGCGCGCTTGCCCAGCAACATGCGCAGGCTCATCACCAGCTCCTCGCGCAGCGGGTCGATAGGCGGGTTGGTGACTTCGGCAAAGCGCTGTTTGAAGTAGCCAAAGAGCGGGCGCGGCAGCTTGCTCATGGCGGCTGGCGGCGTGTCATCGCCCATGGCGCCGACCGGCTCGTTGCCGGTCGTGATCATCGGGCGGAGGATGACGATCAGCTCTTCCGATGTGTAGCCGAAGCTGGCCTGGCGGTTGGAAAGCGGAATTGAATGATAGCTTGTGACTTGTGATTTGTGACTTGTGACGCCGTGGCCATTGGCGCCGGCGTGACCGTTTGTGGCCGCTGCTGTCTGTTTGACCAGGTCATCGAGGTGGATCAGGTTTTCTTTGATCCACTTGTCATAAGGACGACGAGCGGCGAATTTTTGGGTGATCTCCTCGTCGTCCATGATCACGCCACGCGTGGTGTCGACGCAGAAAATCTGTCCAGGCCCGATGCGCCCCTTGCGCACGACGCGGCTCTCATCGTAGGCGACCGCGCCGGTTTCGCTGGCGCAGATCACCAGCCCGTTATCGAGCACGACATAGCGCGCCGGACGCAGGCCGTTGCGATCCATCGCCGTGCCAACGATGCGCCCATCGGTGTAGGTGAGCGCAGCCGGCCCATCCCAGGGTTCCATCAACGCGCTGTGATATTCATAGAAGGCGCGACGTTCGGGCGTGACCTCGCCTTCGGGCAGGCGCTCCCACGCTTCCGGCACCATCATCATGAGTGCGTGACGGATATCGCGTCCGCTGCGCACCAGCAATTCCAGTACGTTATCAAGCTTGCCGCTGTCGCTGCCTTCGCGCGCAATGATCGGGACGAGCTGACTTTGCGGGTCATCCCAGACGGGGCTTGCCAGGTCGGCCTCGCGGGCGCGCATCCAGTTCTCATTGCCTTGCAGTGTGTTGATCTCGCCGTTGTGGCAGACGAGCCGGAAGGGCTGCGCTCGCTCCCATGTGGGGAAGGTGTTGGTGCTATAGCGTTGATGGAAGACCGCAATTGCCGTCTTGTATTCCGGGTCGCTCAGGTCGGGGTAGAAGTGCGCCAGTTCTTCGGCCAGCATCAAGCCTTTGTAGACGATGGTGCGGCTGCTGAGGCTGGCAATGTACAGGCGTTGAATGCCGCGCGCCCGCGCTGTGTTGATAATGCGTTTGCGCGCCACGTAGAGCAATCGCTCGAAGGGATCGCCTGCGCCGCAGGCGGCATCGGTGCGCCGGACGAGCACCTGCCCCATCCAGGGTCGGCTGTAGAGCGCCCGTTGCCCCAACGCCGACTCGATCACCGGCACCGAACGGAAAGCAAGCACTTCTAGCTTCAACTCGCTCAGAATCTCCTGGATCAGGTCGCGCGCCAGCGCGCGATCTTCGCCGTTGCCCTTGTTGAAGAAGATCTGCCCGACGGCGAGATCGCCCTGCGCAGGTGGTTCGATGCCCATGCGCCGCAGTTCGCGGCTGAAAAATTCATGCGGCAATTGCGTCAGGATGCCGGCGCCGTCGCCTGTTTTGCGGTCATCCGCCACTGCGCCGCGATGGGCGTGATTGCGCAGCGCCTCCAGCCCCATCTCCAGCACGCGATGGCTGCGCCTGCCTTCGACGTGCGCAACGAAACCGATGCCGCATGCATCATGCTCGAAGCGTGGGTTATAGAGGCCGCAACGGGGCGGCTGGGACCAACCTGGTTGAACTGCGGGTTGCATATGGATTCCTCTCATGATCGTTTCTGGTGGCCATTCACACATTCCTGGTAGCATGCAAAAAGACGCCGGAAAATATGGCGGGTAAGCAGACGATGATTCCAGTGTTTGGGAATCGAGTCACCCGGTCCACCGTGTCGACAATGACGGAGAACCTTCGGCTTCGAAGGATGGTGCGGAGCTTGCCAAAACAGGGAACAAACCGCTACGTTGAAAACGAAATTCTATCACTGGCGCGGCGCTGGACAAAAACTGAAAGATCAAGATAGATGCGGCGAGGGCTACTACCCTGCCTGTTGCTGTTCCTCCGCCATTGTTGCGCTGGTGTAGCGTCGCAGGCGAGGATAGCGCCAGGCGATGAAGCCGGTCATCACGACGGTGGCAAGGCCGCCACTCACGATGGCAAAAGGGACGCCAAAGAGCGCCGCAACCACGCCGGCTTCGAGTTCGCCCAATTGCGGCCCGCCCATGAAGAAGATTTGATTGATGCCGGTCATGCGTCCGCGCAGGCGGTCGGGCGTCATGATCTGACGGATCGTCTGGCGGATGACGGTGGAGACAGTGTCGCTGGCGCCGACGAGCATGAAGAGCAGATAGCTGAGTGCAAAACTGGTGGAAAGACCAAAGAGCGCGGTCGCCAACCCGTAGGCTGCCACGCTTGCCAGCAGCACCAATCCCTGGCGGTAGATGTCTTTACGCAATGAGATGATCGACCCGGCTGTCAGCGACCCGACTGCGTCGGCGGTGGCAAGCAGCCCGTAGCCCGCCGCACCCACGTGCAAGATTTGCCCGGCGACCAGCGGCAGCATTGTGCGCGCCGAACTAAAAAAGGTGGCGAAGAAATCCAGCAACATGCTGCCCCAGATGATCCGTGTGTTGCGCACGAAGCGCCAGCCCTCGGCGATGGCTTTGAGGTTAAGTCCAGTGTCGGTCGCCGCTGCGCCGCCGCGATGGTGCAATAGCATCAGCGCGATAATGATGGCTCCGAAGGAGAGCGCGTTGGCTGCATAGACCCAACCCACTGCAAGCCGGCTCATCATCACGCCCGCCAGCGCCGGGCCGACGATCGTTGCCGTCTGAAAGACGATCGAGTTGAGGCTGATCGCATTGGTCAGGTGTTCGCGCGGCACGAGATTGGGGATCAATGACTGATATGCCGGCCCGGAAAAAGCCGCCGTTGCCGAGGTGAGCGCTGTCAGCAGGTAGATGATCCACAGACTGTCGCGCCCGCTAAAATTTGCCAGCGCCAACCCTACCGCCAGCAGCGCGGCAATGCTATTCGCCCAGATCAGCAATGTGCGGCGGTTGGTGATGTCCGCCACCGTGCCGCCGACCAGGGCGAAGAGGGCAATCGGGATGACGCGCACTAACCCGACGCCACCCAATCCCAGCGCCTCCGGGCTGAGATCGAGCAAATTGAGAGGGTGGCGCCGGCCAGCAGTGTATAGATGTGCCAGTTGATGGCGACCAACTGCATCTGCGTCCCGATGATGGAGACGAAGTTGCTCGCCCAAAGCAATCGAAAGTCGCGATGCTGAAGCGCAGCAAAGCGCGCTTCTGTCCCTGCCATCAGACGCGCTCGACGTATTCGCCGCTGCGGGTGTCGATCTTGATCACGTCGCCTTCCTTGATAAAGTCAGGCACTTGAACTTCGGCGCCGGTTTCCACCGTCACCTTCTTCATCACCTTGCCCGAGGTGTCGCCGCGCAACATGACCGGTGCATCCACCACCTTGAGCGTGACAAAGTTGGGAATCTCGACCGAGAGCACTTTGCCGCTATCTTCCGTCAACAACACCACCATGTCGTTTTCTTTCATCCAGGACATGGTGTCTTCGAAGTCTTCCTTGGGCAAGGCGATCTGGTCGAAGGTCTCGCTGTCCATGAAGTGATACGCGGCGCCGTCGTCGTACAGATATTGGGCATCGCGTGTCTGTGTGGTGATGACGTCAATTTCGGAGCCGGCGCGTACGCGGTCTTCGATGGTTTTGCCGGTCTCGAAGTTCTTGAGCTTCATGCGCACCATCGCACGCCAGTTGCCTGGTGCAATGTGCTGGTATTCAACGACGCGATGAATGGCGCCGTTGTAGCGAATCAACATGCCTTTGCGGAGATCTGATGTCGTAGCCATTTTGTGTCTCGTTTCCCATCGTGCGCGGCTTTGCGCAAAAAAAGCGGGCGGCAGCCAAAGTGCACGCCCATTCCCAAAATTTCGATTGCAGTCAATTATACCTTGTTCACCTTTCAGCCTGAAAGATTCAGACGCGGTGGGCGCACATCTTATAGAGCATCAGTCACGACGGATAATCGTCCAACCCCATTCGTTGGCGACGACGCTTCCACCACTTGCGCCTGTCGCTTGAACTGGCTCATGTAGAGGTTGTAGTAGAACCCCTGTTTTGCCAGCAACTCTTCGTGCGTGCCGCGTTCGATGATTTCACCCTTGACGAGCACCAGCACCAGGTCGGCGTTGCGGATCGTGCTCAGGCGGTGGGCGATCACGAAGCTGGTGCGTCCAGCCAGCAACTGCTCCAGCGCAGCTTGAATTTGTCGTTCGGTGCGCGTGTCGACGCTGCTGGTCGCCTCGTCCAGGATCAGCAGGCGCGGATTTGCCAGCGCTGCCCGCGCAATCGAGAGCAACTGGCGCTGCCCCTGGCTGAGGCCGGCGCCGCGTTCGCCCAATACCGTGTTGTAGCCATCGGGCAGTCGTTCGATGAAGTCGTGCGCACGCGCCAGCTGCGCCGCCGCGATCACGTCGGCGTCGGTGGCTTCGGGGCGGCCATAGCGGATGTTGTTCATCACCGTGTCGCTGAAGAGGAACGAATCTTGCAGCACGACGCCGATCTGCTTGCGCAGGCTGTCGAGCGTCACATCACGCACGTCGATGCCGTCGATGGTGACGGCGCCGGTTGTCACGTCATAGAAGCGCGGCAACAGGTTGACCAGCGTCGTCTTGCCAGCGCCCGTCGGCCCCACGATAGCGACTGTCTGCCCTGGCTCCGCCACGAGATCGATGCGCCGAAGCACCGGCTCGCCAGGTTTGTACTCGGCGCCGACGTCGGTGAAAACGACGCGCCCCTGAATGGCTGGCATCACTTTGGCGTCGAATTTCTCCACGATCTCTGGCTGCTCGTCGAGCAAGTCAAAGATACGCTCAGCGCCGGCAATGGCGCTTTGGATATTGGCCCATAGCACGGAAATCTGCGCAATCGGCTGGTTGAAGCGCTGTACGTAGCCGATGAAAGCGATAATCAACCCCAACGTCACCGCCGAACCGCCCAACGTTTGCCCTTGAAGCATGAAGAGGCCGCCGATGCCTGCGACAATGGCAATGGCAACGTAGCCAAGCGCCTCTAAGGTCGGCGCCAACGCCGAGGTGTAGGCGACGGCGCGCACATTGGCGTCACGGTTGGCCGCATTGCTGCTACGGAAGGCTTCGATGTTGGCGCCCTCACGGCTAAATGCCTGCACCTCGCGCACGCCGGAGATCCCCTCTTCCAGTTCAGCGTTGACGTTGCCGATCTCCTTGCGCGTCACGCGGAACGCCTTACGCGCCTGACCGCTGAACCACATCGTTGCAATCGCCATCAACGGCACCACCGCCAGGCTGAGCAACGCATAGGCCCAGTTGAGCGTCAGCATGTTCCAGGCAATCCAGGCCAGGAGCAGGACGCCGCTCAGCACCTGGATCAGCGCAAAGCTGATCGCCTGTTGTATCGTACTGACGTCGTTGGTAATCCGGCTCATCAGGTCGCCGCTCTCGTTGCGGTTATAGAAGCCCAGCGAAAGGCGTTGCAGGTGTGTGAAGACCTCCACCTGCAGCCCACGCAGGACATGCTGTCCCGCCCATGACATCAAAAAAAACATGGCGCCGCCTGTAATTGCGCCAATCGCGAAGAAGCCAATCAGCCCTAAGGTGAGCCGCCCCAGCCCGGCGATGTAGTCGGTGGTGGCAGCGCCCTTCGGGACGGCGCCAAACCAACACGCGAAATCGCTACGAGCGGCTGGCGCGTCACCAGCCGGCAGCCCTTGTGTTGCCTCGGCTGTCGCAACTTCCGCCGTAACAGCTGGCGTCAGGTAACAATCGACCGCCTGACCAAGCAATTCTGGCGTGACCACCTGCACCCAGGCGTTGACCACCATCATGAGCAGCACGCCCAACACCGCCGGCCAGAAAGGCTTGAAATAGGCTACCAGTCGGCTCAGCGTCCGACCGATGCTGCGCGGCTTGCTGACTTCCTGTTCGAGAATCCCGCGTGGCCCACCGATCATAGGGTCAACTCCAGTTCTTTGTCCACAGCTTCGGTGGTCGGGTCTTCCACCAACTGGCTACGATAAATTTCCGCGTAAATGGGGCTGCTCTCGATCAGGTCGGTGTGTCGTCCCTCTGCCACGATCTGTCCCTTATCGAGCACGATGATTTTGTCAGCATTGAGTACGGTGCTGATGCGTTGCGCAATGACGAAGCTGGTGCGTCCCTTCATCAATGCGTCGAGGGCGTGCTGGATCAACACCTCGGTCTGCACATCGACAGCACTGGTGGAATCATCCAGGATCAGGATACGCGGATTGAGCAACAGGGCGCGAGCGATGGCGATGCGCTGTTTCTGCCCACCGCTGAGGGTGGCGCCGCGTTCGCCCACCGCCGTGGCGTACCCCTCAGCGAAGCTCATAATAAAGTCGTGGGCGGCGGCGGCTTGGGCGGCGGCGATCACCTCCTCGTCGGTGGCGTCGGGACGACCGAAGGCGATGTTGTCGCGGATGGTGCCGGTGAAGAGATTGGTCTCTTGCAGCACAATGCCGATCTGCCGCCGCAACGATTCGATGGTCACATCGCGTATGTCATGCCCATCGATCAGAATGCGTCCACTGGTCACGTCATAGAAGCGTGGGATCAGGTTGATGACGCTGCTCTTACCGCTGCCGGTGGCGCCAAGAATTGCCACCGTCTCGCCCGGCGTAGCGTGAAAGCTGACGTCGTTGAGCACCGGCTCCGTGCTGCCAAAGTAGCGAAACGTCACATGGTCGAAGGTGACTTCGCCCTGAATCGGCGGCAGGGTAATGGCGTTCGGCTTGTCGGTCACTTCGTTGTGCGCGTCGAGAATCTCGAAGATGCGATTGGCGCTGGCGGAAGCCTGGCTCATCTGCGAAATGATGAAGCCGAGCTGGCCAAGCGGGAAGAAAACAAAGACCAGGTAGAGGCTAAATTTCTGCCATTCACCGATCGTCAGCGTGCCTTCGATAATCTGGACGCCGCCGAAGTAGAGCACCGCCGCCTGTCCCAGGTTGGCGATCAAGAAGATTACCGGGAAGAGAAAGCTGAAGATGCGCGCCACCTGAATCTGTTGCTGCATCAACGTGGCGGCGGCGGCGTCAAAGCGTTGCTGTTCTTTTGTTTCGGTGGCAAACGCCTTGACGACTTTGATGCCCGCCAGGTTCTCTTGCAAGATGGTGTTCAACGCTGAGAGCTTTTGTTGCACCTTGATGAAGAGTGGCTGCGTAATAGCGCCAAAGAGCATGAACATCACCATGGCGATCGGCAGGATCGGCAACACCACCAGCGTGAGTTGCAGGTTAGTCAGTAGCAACATGAGCAACGCGCCAGTGAGCAGCACCACAGCCTGCACCGCCAGCAATAACCCCTGCCCAATGAAGATGCGCACCTTCTCCACGTCATCGGTCGCCCGGATCATCAACTGACCAGTGCGGTTGCGGTCGTGGTAGCTGAAAGAAAGACGTTGAATCTTGGCAAAGAGGTCGTTGCGGAAGTCGAAGGCGACGCTCTGCCCTGCCTTTTCCGACATGTACGACTGCGCAAAGGCAAAGAAGCCGCGCACGGCCGCCAACACCAGAATCAGGGCGATCGCCCAATAAAGCGGCGCCAGCGGGTTGCTGAGAATTTGGTCAAGTTCGGCGGCGGTCAAGCCAGCCTGCGCCAGCATCTTCGCCTGGACATCCGCCGGCGCGCGGCTGAGTTGCTGCGCCATCATGCCACGCGTCACTGCATCGAGAATGTTTTGTAGCAACTGCGGCACCAGCAATTGGGCGCCCGTGCTTAAGAACAGGGCGATATACGCCGCCAGTGCGATTTTACGATAATGGCCGAGGAAACGAATGGCTCGTCCCAGATTCTGGAAGTTGGGACGTTCCCGTTGTGGGCGTTTTGTTTGTGAAGTCACGCATGTCCCCTTTCGGTGCGTGGTGAGTAACTCTGGCGTGATGCATACGGCGTCAATTGTTACTCGTCAAATGGCGTTCGTCAGACGGCATGGATAGCTCGTCAGGTTTGACAAGCGACGCATGACCTCTGATGCCTGACAAGCAACGCATCACGCTATCTGGGCGCTGCCGAACCTCAATTGTACGCCATAGTAGGAAAACGGCAATGTAGGCTTACTTCAAGTTTCGAGGAAGGGCGTGGACGTAGAGTACAATCGCATGACAGACGCGCGCCTGACGAGTGATGTGTGACGCCTGACGAGTGACGTGTGACGAAAAGTCGCGCCTCAACCACCATTATTGCTGAGGAAGCCATCATCCATGTTGTCGGCTTATGTACAAACATTGCAGGTCACCAGTCGCAACGCACGCCTCATTCTCTTGCTTTCAGCCATCATGGGGTTGAGCATCGACGGCGGCATCTACTCGGTGATTTTCAACCTCTATGTGCTGCGTCTCAACTTTGGGCCAGAGTTTGTCGGCCAGATCAATTCGATGGCGAATCTGACCTTCGCGTTGGGCAGCCTGACGGCAGGCTGGTTGGGCATGCGCTACGGCAGCCGACGCATCATGATCCTGGGGATTGCAGCGGGCATGGTCGGCGCGCTTGCGCTGCCGACGGCGGATTTGCTTGATCCGCGCTGGCGCGCACCCTGGTTGACGGCGACGATGGTGCTGGTCTACGGTGGTCTCTCCTTCTACTTTGTCAACTCAGGGCCATTTTTGATCCGGGTGACGGCGGTGAGCGCGCGCGGCGCCATCTTTGCCATTCAGTCGGCCATCAGCGGCCTGGCTTCTTTCACCGGCGGACTGATCGGCGGCATCTTGCCCGCCCTGTTTGCCGCCGCGTTGGGGTTGACCATGCTGACAGCAGCGCCCTATCGTGCGCCGCTGCTGGTCGTGGGGCTGTTGATGGTGGCGGCGCTCATGATTGTCCTGCGTACATACGAACCCAGCGCGGACGAACTTGAACCGGAGCGGGTCGAGGCGCGTCCAGGGGCGCCGCGCCCGCGTTCCGCCTACTCGCTGATCGTCTTCATGTCGGTGGTGCGTTTCCTGCAGGTGGCTGGCGTTGGCGCCGCTGTGACTTTTTTCAATGTCTATATGGACGACGCGCTGAATGTTGCAACGCCGACGATCGGGCTGGTCGCTGCATCGGCGCGTCTGCTGGCGGTTCCGGCGGCGCTGCTTGGCCCGGCCCTGGCGCGTCGCGTCGGCTACGGCGAAGCGGCGGTGCTTGGCTCGTTAGGCGCAGTGATCAGCATGGCGCCGCTGATCCTGATCCCTTCGCCGGCTGCGGCGGGCATCGGCTTTGTCGGGTTGCTGGCCTTCACCTCGATCCGCTATCCAACCTTCTACGTCTTTATGATGGAGCGGACGCCCCCGCGCCTGCGAGCCGCCATGACCGGCGCCGGGGAAATGGCGGCCGGCTTTAGTTTTGCGCTGATTTCA
>CZCA01007595.1_pt1 | contig 12479 bp, 9 predicted proteins | sample 591981 | NCBI WGS metagenome assembly CZCA01 (sample SAMEA3556810, study PRJEB10932) | anaerobic digester metagenome
CTGCAACCCCGATTCCCGTGCTATATACCAGATGAGACAGATGCTGCGCTGGCCGCTGATTTGCAGATCGCTTTGAGGCAACGAGGTATACAGCTTGCTACCGTCGATGCGCTTATTGCCGTGCTGGCGCTTCGATACGACCTTATCTTGTTGACGACTGATAGCGATTATCGCGCTGTTCCTGGCCTGCGCTGGGAGAACTGGCGGTAGGCGTCAAGCAATGAATGTGAGAAGACCTGTGTGACAAACTCCGATATTGACGCCCTCTGTCAGCTCTATACCCAATACGAACGCATCCAGGCCGCATCGCCCGACGTGCGCCGTGAGGTGCTGCCCAACCTCATCCGCCTGATTCCGGTGGAGGCTGGCGACCGCGGCGCGGTGATCTACTCGCGATTGGACGCGACCAACGCCGACGCAACGATTCAGGCGCAGATCGAATACTTCCAACAGCTCGGCTGTGATTTCGAGTGGAAACACTACGACTACGACACACCGCCCGATCTCAAGGCGCGGCTGGCGGCGCATGGTTTCGAGTTGGAGGAAAGTGAGACCATCATGGCGCTGCCGCTGGCGCAGGCGCCTGCTGCCTTGCTTCAGCCGGTGACGCATGATGTGCGCCGCATCCACGATCCCGACGAACTCGACGCGATTCAGCGCATCAAAGCGGAGGTCTGGGGTGAGGAGCGCGACTTCGTCGCACAGTTTTTGCGCTTGACGCTGACCCAGTCGCCGGAGCGCATCAGCATCTATATTGCCTACGCCGATGAGTTGCCAGTTTCCTGTGGGTGGATATACTTCCCAACGGAGAATCCATTTGCCAGTTTGTGGGGCGGCGCCACGTTGGCCAGCCACCGCAAGCAGGGCTTCTATACGGCGCTGCTGGCGGTGCGCGTGCAGGAAGCAATTGCGCGCGGACGGCGTTATCTCACCATCGACGCCAGCCCGATGAGCCGCCCGATCGTCGAGCGCTTTGGCTTTGTGCGGCTGGCGGAGTCAACGCCATGCATCTGGCGGGTGCGCCGTTGATAGACATTGCATCTGAAATTGTTCAAAAAGGTTAGTAGATGACCGCCAACAGTGTTGGGCCCGTTTATACGCAATTCTTTACTTTTGCCGAAGAGGAACCCTTCGGATTGGAGAGTGGGGAAACGTTGCAGCCAGTGACGTTGGCCTACGAAACTTACGGCGCGCTCAACGCCGATCGCTCCAACGCCATCCTGATCTGCCACGCGCTGAGCGGCAGCGCCCACGCCGCCGGTGAGTTGGAGGGCGACCCGTCAAAATTGGGCTGGTGGGAAGAGACGATCGGGCCGGGCAAGGCTTTCGACACCGACCGCTTCTTTGTAATCTGCAGCAACGTCATCGGTTCCTGTTATGGTTCGACCGGGCCGTCCAGCATTGACCCGGCGACAGGCAAACCCTATGGCCTGCATTTCCCGGTGGTGACTATTGGCGATATGGTGCGCGCCCAGGTCAAATTGATCGACCATCTCGGCATCGACAGGCTGCTTTGTGTGGCAGGCGGCTCCATGGGAGGGATGCAAGTGCTGGAGTGGGCGGCGCACCATCCACAGCGGCTGCGCGCCGCCATCCCGATTGCCACCACCGCCCACCATAGCCCGATGCTGATCGCGTTCAGTGAGGTAGGGCGCCAGGCGATCTATGCCGATCCAGCCTGGAATCACGGCGACTATTATGACAAGACGCAGAAGCCCGACGCCGGTCTGGCCGTGGCGCGCATGATCGGCCATATCACCTACCTGAGCGAAGAGTCGATGCACATCAAGTTTGGACGCCGCCTGCAGGGACATGAGAAGTATGGCTACGAATTCGAAACCGAGTTCGAGGTGGAGAGCTATCTCAAATACAACGGCCACAAGTTTACACAGCGCTTCGACGCCAACAGTTACCTTTATGTAACCAAAGCGATGGATTACTTTGACCTGACCCAACCCACCGGCACACTGGCCGCTGCCTTTACCAATTCGACGCATGTCAAATTCCTGGTAATCAGCTTCACCAGCGACTGGCTCTATCCCAGCTACCATAGCAAACAGCTCGTCAGCGCGCTGACTGCCGCCGGCGTCGATGTGACTTACCTCGATGTAAAGAGCAGTTGGGGGCATGACGCCTTCCTGCTCGAAGTGGAGACCATGACCAATCTACTGGGCAGCTTCCTCGACCGTCTCGTGCGCGAGGAGCGGGTGGCCGCACCGGCAGGTTACACGCCGCGCCCACGTCCGCTTTCGCATGGCAACAATGTGCTGCCGCGCACACAACTCGCCGACAACCTGGCATGAGCTTACCATCTACTACTTTGACCCAATCGCCGCAGTTGCGCGCCGATCTGCTGGCGATTGCCGACCTGATCGAACCCGGCGCCCGTGTGCTTGACATCGGTTGTGGCGATGGCGCCCTGCTGGAGTATCTCCGCGACCGCAAACAGGTGAAGGGGCGCGGCATCGAACTGACCGAAGCCGGCGTGCTGGCCTGCGTGCGTCGTGGGCTGAGTGTGCGTCAGGGCAATGTGCAAGAGGGGTTGGCCGACTACCCCGACCAGAGCTTCGACGTGGTCATCTTGAGCCAGACGCTGCCCTTCCTCGATGATCCGGCCATGGTGCTCGGTGAGATGTTGCGCGTGGGGCGGACGGCCATCGTCAGCTTCTCTAATTGGGGGCACTGGCGCTGCCGCCTGGAGCTACTCTTCACCGGGCGGATTCCAGTCGCCGTAGACCTGCCGCAACAGTGGTACGAAAGCCCGCGTCGCCAGCCCTTCAGCGTCACCGACTTTGCGCATTTCTGCCGCAAGATTGGGATTATGATCGATCGCCAGATTTACATGAATCGCGGCCTGCGCGTGCGTACAGGTCGCTTCAAGAACCTGCTCTCGACGACAGCGGTCTTTACGCTGCAACGTGCGTAGCGTCTCGCATCTCCAGCTCGCGCTCGCGGATGCCGATCAGATAGAGCAGCCCATCCAGCCCCAGTGCAGAAATGGCGCCGCTGGCCTGTTGGCGCACAACCGGCTTGGCATGAAAAGCGACGCCCAATCCTGCTGCGCTGAGCATCGGCAGATCGTTGGCCCCGTCCCCGACCGCTATCGTCTGTTCCAGGCGCAGCCCTTCCGCCGCTGCAATCTCGCGCAGGATCGCCGCCTTGCGCGCGCCGTCGATAATCGGCCCCAACACCCGCCCGGTCAACCGGCCATCGACTATCTCCAGTCGATTGGCGTACATGTAGTCAAAACTGAGCTGCTCTTGCAGGCGCTTGCCAAAGTAATCGAAACCGCCGGAGATAATGCCAATTTTGTAGCCAAGCCGCTTGAGCGTGCTCGTCACCAGCTCGGCGCCATCGGTCAACTGGATGCGCCCGGCGACGTGCGCCAGCGTTGTCTCCGGCAACCCGGCCAGCAACGCCACCCGTTGCGTCAGGCTTTGGCGGAAATCCAGTTCGCCGCGCATCGCCGCCGCCGTGATGGCCGCCACCTGTTCGCCTACGCCGGCCTCCTTCGCCAGCTCGTCGATCACCTCCGCCTGGATCAGTGTGGAGTCCATGTCGAAGACCACCAACCGACGATTGCGCCGGTAGATATCGTCAACATGAAATGAAATATCTACACCAATCTCCATTGAAATTTGCAGAAGTTGCGCGCGCATGGCGCTCTCGTCGGCCAGACGACCACTGGCAGTCATCTGGACGCAGGCCTTGGGGATGCGGGCGGGATTGACCAGCGACGGGCGTCCGGTCAACCGCGTGATCACGTCGATATTCAGGTTGTGGGCAGCGCAAACGGCGGCGACGCGAGAAATCTGCGCAGCGCTTAGCTTGCGCCCCAACAGGGTGATGATGTGACGCGGCTTCCCCTGGGCATCGACCCACCGCTCGTACTCGTCCAGCGTTGTCGGGCGGAAACGCACTTCGACGCCCAGTTCGTGGCCGGCAAAGAGTAAATCTTTGAGCACGGGTGATGATTGGTTCACATCGGGAATTTCTACCAGTAAGCCCAGCGAAATGTAGTCGTGGATAACAGCCTGGCCAATATCAAGCACATTAACGCCATGTTCGGCCAGCACGCCGGTGATGCGGGCGACCAGCCCGGTGCGGTCTTTGCCAGTGACGTTGACAAGGAAAATTTCTGACATGTTGCCTCGAGATTGCAGAATCGAAATGCGGATAGAACGTGGATGACGCGAATCCAGGGCAGCTCAACGCGGATGATTGATGGGCTGGCGTTCGACTATCAAGCGTGCGCCAGATTGTGGGGCGTCGATGTGGCTGACAGCGCCATCGGGCCAGCGGATTTCCAGCGCCTGGACGGTGGCGCCGTATGGAACGCCGAAGTGGATGCGCGGGGCGTCGCCGCTGAGGTAACCGCTGCCAACACGCAGATCACGGATCATCTCGCCCCAGTCGGTGACAAGCCGCACCTGTGCGCCGATAGCAAAAGGATTAGCGCTATTGGGCTGGCGCAGATCGACAAGCAGCGGATCGCCGCCGCGACAGAGTTGGTTCTCGAAAAGCCGCGCTGGCCCGCGCAGATTATTGACGACGATATCGAGGTCGCCGTCACCATCGAGATCGGCCAGCGCCATGCCGCGCCCGCTATTGCCGGAATCCAATTCCCAGCCAGGCATCCGCACAAAACGCAGCCCTTCTTCATTGCGAAAGGCTTGATTTTCCTCGACCAGCTCATGATCGGGCAGGTGCGCAAAGAGGCGTTCCTCGATCATGCCGTTGACGCTATAGAGATCGACATAGCCATCGAGGTTGAAGTCGCCAAATTTACTCGACCATGCCCAACCGGTGGCGTCGACGCCCCAATCTGGCGCCTGATTCCAGTAACGTCCATCCACGCCGCGCACCAACAGCACATTCTCCATGATCTGCGGGTCGGCGGCGATTTGTGTCTGCACCATGCCGACCATCATGGCGTCCATCATCGCCGCCCAACCACCCATCGGCTCGCCGGGGTAAGGTTTCATATCAGAGGCAAATATCTCAAAAACCCCATCGTTGTCGATGTCCGCCTGGTCATAGCTCATCGTGCTGTGCGTCATCGTCACCAGCAGGTCGGTGGCCGCTTGCCAGCCGGCGGCAGTGCGCACCCAGGCCATATCCGGCGTGTTAAAATCGTTGCCGACCAGGATATCGAGGCGTCCGTCAGCATTGAGGTCGGGAAAGAGGATTGCCAGCGCCTGGGCAGTGGTGGCGAGCGGCGTCATGCGGAAGCGCCCGCCTTGATTCTCGTAGAAAAAGACGCCGCGCGACGCGTTGCCAACGATGTACTCATTGCCGCGATCGGTGAGCAGACCGGCGTCGTAGCTGGCGAGCACCAGGTCGAGGTCGCTGTCGCCGTCGAGATCCGCCCAGTTGGTGACGTAGGCTGGCGCGGCAATGCCGGGTAGGACGCGGCGCAGGAAACGCCCATCACCCATGTTTTCGAAGTAGTTGAGCGCGCCGGTGTGTCTGGTCAACACGATGTCGGGGCGACCATCGGCGTTGACATCGACGATCTTGACATCGCGCGTCTTGCCGGTTGAGAAGGCTTCTTTGCGGAAGGCGAGCGCACCCTCGTTCCAGAAGATGGCGTCGGCGCCGTCGTGATTGCCGATCACCAGGTCGAGGTCGCCGTCGCCATCAAGATCACCTGCAGCTAACCCGGCGCCATTGGCCTCGAACATCTGCACCAGATTGCCCTCGACTTGTGTAACGTGATCAAGGGTGTGAGTGACGAAGCGCTCAATACAGGTAGTGGGTGTAGCAAGCGGCAACCGGGTCACCACAACAGGCGCAAGCGGATCGCTGGATTGGGCGAATGCATGCACTCCTGGCGTCAATCCAACGATCAATACGAATAGCATGACTCGCATGACACCTTGACGCCACTTCTGGTTGCAATGGACGAAAAAGTTCTGGCAGCGAGAAGAAAAGTTGTTCATACAACACCAGATGCTTTGCACGATTGCCTGCGAATGAGTACACTCAACGGGTTTACCATAGCTGATGGACAAGTGCAACTCATCCACCCAGTCAGGAGGAGCATCCGATGCACGACCAGCCGCGCGGTCCGCTGGCAATTCCAGAGGAAGTTATTCAATTCGAGACCGGACGCACTACGGTCGATTGGTGCATCTTGCTCGACGCCAGCGACGCGCAGACATTTAGCCACGCGCAACTGATCGAGCATTTGGAGCGTATCTACGGATTGGAGACGCGCTGGGCCAACACCGTTGCGGTGCGCTATGAAGCGGAGCGCGGCATCGAGCGTGAAGTCGCCGTCCCCGCCGACCTGGTGGCGGCAATGATCTTCAAACCAGCGGCGCGGCGGCGTTTTGAACAATTGTCGAGAACCGAACAGCACAATCTGGTGATTTGGCTTGACGAAGCGACGGACGCGAGCGAACGTCAGGCGCGCATTGCCGGGCTGCTTGGGCAGTTATCGACGGAGTAGGGCAGCGATTGTGAGTGATCGAGCGGGCTACCTTCTATTTCATTCTTCCTATTTCCTCCCAGACCGACCACACACCGGGCAAGCGTTCGCGGATTTTTGTTTGTGGGAACGCTGTGCTACACTTGCGCCGTTTGGGGAATCGGCGGCGTTGCCGCCGATTTGCTGTTATGTTAGCTGGAAACCCCAAACTGCGGATAGTGATCCGCTGTCAATCGAAAACAGGACGGATTTTATAATCCGCAGTGGTGAATAAAAATGGGTAAAAAACTGGTTATCGTCGAATCGCCGACCAAAGCGAAAACCATCAGCCGCTTTCTGCCGCGCGACTATCAGGTCAAGGCAAGTATGGGACACGTGCGCGACCTGCCCGCCTCCGCTGCCGAGATTCCGGAGAAGTACAAGGGGGAGCCATGGTCGCGGCTGGGCGTCGATGTCGAACATGACTTTGACCCTCTCTACGTGATCCCTGATAAAAAGCGCAAATTGATCACTGAACTGAAAGCTGCGCTCAAGGAGGCCGACGAGCTGATCCTGGCGACAGACGAAGACCGCGAGGGCGAGAGCATCGGCTGGCATCTGCAGGAGGTGCTCAAGCCCAAGCAACCGGTGCGCCGCATGGTCTTTCATGAGATTACGCGCGAGGCTATCGAGCAGGCGCTACGTGAAACGCGCGACATCGATCTTGACCTGGTGCACGCACAAGAGACGCGGCGCATCCTCGACCGGCTGGTTGGCTATACGGTGTCACCCCTCTTATGGCGCAAAATTGCTCCTAAGCTTTCGGCGGGACGCGTGCAGAGCGTGGCAGTGCGCCTGCTGGTGTTGCGCGAACGGGAACGCCGCGCCTTCGTCGCCGGTCAATATTGGGACTTGCGCGCATTCCTCAACAAACGCCCCGACCAGCCAAACCACCGCTTCGAGGCGACCTTGGTGGCAGTCGGCGGCAAACGCGTCGCCACCGGACGCGACTTCGACGAGCAGACCGGCCAGATCGCAGCAGGCAAAGATGTTCTGCTCCTCAATCAGCAGGAGGCCGAGACGCTGCGCCAGCGCCTGCTCACCGGCCAGTGGGTCATCGCCGAGGTCGAGGAGAAAGACGCCACGCGCGCACCCTATGCGCCGTTTACCACCAGCACCTTGCAGCAGGAAGCCAACCGCAAGCTGGGTCTCAGCGCACGCGAGACGATGCGCCTGGCGCAAAATCTCTACGAGAACGGCTATATCACCTACATGCGCACCGACTCGGTCAATCTGAGCGAGGAAGCGATCAATGCGGCGCGGCGACGCATCCGCGAGATGTATGGCGAGGAGTACCTCAGCCCCTCACCACGCCGCTACCAGACCAGGACCGCCAACGCACAGGAAGCGCACGAAGCTATCCGCCCCGCCGGCGACCAGATGATGCCCGCCGATAGTTTGCCGCTCGAAGGCCGCGAGAAGTCGCTCTATGATCTGATCTGGAAGCGCACGGTGGCGTCACAGATGGCGAACGCCCGGCTGAAGCTGCGCACCGTGATGATCGAGGTGGCGGACGCCGTCTTCCGCGCCAGCGGGCGCACAGTGATCTTCCCCGGCTTCTTCCGCGCCTACGTCGAAGGTTCGGACGATCCTGAGGCGGCGCTGGAGAGCCAGGAACAACCGTTGCCTGCACTGGTTGTCGGCGAGCAAGTCGACTGCCGTGATCTGGAGGTCGTCGGGCATGAGACGCAGCCGCCAGCGCGCTACACCGAAGCGACACTGGTCAAGGCGCTGGAGGCGGAAGGCATCGGTCGCCCCAGCACCTACGCCACAATTATCGACACGATCCAGCAGCGCGGCTATGTCTTCAAGCAACGCAAAGAGCTGGTGCCAACCTTCACCGCTTTTGCCGTCACTGAATTGCTGGAAAAACACTTCGACGAGCTGGTTGATCTCAAGTTCACTGCCAACATGGAGCAACGACTTGATGATATCGCCACCGGTGCGGCCAACTACCTGAGTTATTTGCGCGAGTTCTATTTAGGCGAAGACGGTCTGGAAAACCAGGTGAAGAGCCGTGAAGCTGCCATCGACCCGCGGCTGGCAAGCACGGTGGAACTGGGCAATCTCCATGCCGAGGTGCGCATCGGCCAGTACGGGCCGTATCTAACGCGCGAGGAAAACGGCGAACGACGCACCGCCAATTTGCCGCCGACCTTGCCGCCCGCCGACTTGACTGACGAAGTAGCGGAAGCGCTTTTCAACAAGAAGGTGGAAGGGCCGCAGGTTATTGGCAACGACCCGGAGAGCGAACTGCCGGTGCTGCTCAAGGTCGGGCCATACGGCCCATACGTGCAGCTTGGCGAGGACGACCCAAACAGCAAGACCAAACCCAGGCGCGCCAGCCTGCTCAAAGGCATGACGCCAGACGATCTGACGATGGAAACGGCAATGGCGTTGCTCAGTCTGCCGCGTACATTAGGCGAACATCCAGAGACAGGCAAGCCAGTGCAGGCAGGCGTCGGGCGCTTTGGCCCCTTTGTCGTTCATGACGGCGTCTACGCCAATCTACGTGCGCAGGACAATGTGCTGGAGATCGATCTCGACCGCGCGCTGGAACTGCTGGCAGCGAAAACCAACGGTGGCGGACGTCGCAGCACGGCGAAGGCAGTTATCAAGGAAGTAGGCGAGCACCCGGAAGGCGGCCCGGTTCAGGTGCTGGAGGGGCGCTATGGCCCTTATGTGAGCTGGAACAAAATCAACGCCACGTTGCCCAAAGATGTATCGCCGGGGGATGTCACCCTGGAGCAAGCATTGACCTGGCTGACGGAGAAACAGGCCAGGCCCAAGTCCACGCGCAAAAGCGGCGTCAAAACCGCCCAACCCGCTGCCGAGAAAACGACCAGGCCTGCTGCGAAAAAAGCTGCCGCGACAAAAAAGAGGTCCGGCGCCAGCGATGCAAAACCAGCGCCAGGCGCCAAATCCAAGACTGCGACCAAAGCGAAAACCACTAGCCCTGGAGCATAATCGCAAACTGCCCGCATCTGGCCGATATATTGCCGGGACACTGTTTGGGGCGTCCCGGCTTATTACTCCTTGATGCCTGTTGCTTCGTTGGACGGCATTGACCATTGCTGATGATTGGTGGGTGACAGATGACGTACGCCGCCTAACTGCGCCGCAGCGTCAACAGCCCCGGCACCATGTCGAAGATCACGAAACCAATCGGCAGCCCAATGATCGTCATGCAGAGGAAGTAGCCGACGGACAACGCAATCGCCGCCAGCCACCAGCCAACAAAGATGAACCACAACGCCCGCACCAGGAAGTTATGCTGGCGCACCCCCACTTCGCCATAGGGCGTGATCAGGCGATCCGGCTGGCGCAGCGCCATGATGAGCGGGATGTTGTTCAGGATGGCGATTCCGATTGGAATCGTCACGATGAACAGGAACATGAGGTAAGCGGCGGAGACGGCAAAACTGCCCAACCACCAACCTATGAAGGCAAACCACAGAATCTGAATCAGACAGCCAGGTCCTTGTTTGACAACCACTGGCCCCGATGTATTTGTCACGAGTCGAATCCTTTCTGAATCGGCATGAGTCAACATCACACATTACGCAATGCACCGGGAGAAGTTGCGATGCAGGAGGCGCTCACGGAGTGCGTTGTTGAGGCCGCAACATATAGCCCATGTGCAATAGGCCGATCAGAAGGGGGTTCTGCCGCATGGGCAAAGTGCGCATCCAGCGCGCCAGCAACAGGGCGCGCCCGGCATTGTCCGTCTCGCCATGAATGGCAAACCACAACGCCTGGGTGCGCAAGGCGACGGTCATGTTGTCCAAGATCTGTGCTCGCTGCGGCAGCGCGTCGAACTCGCGCAGGATGAACGCAATCAACGCCTGAATCTGCGCCTCAGGCGCGGCGACAGGGAGGGCGTCGAGCATCGTCCAGACATTGGTCGCCCACTCCACCCAGGTGCGCATGAGCGGATGTCGCACCAACCCATCGACGGCCTCCTGGAGGCCAGGCAGGTCTGGCTGCTCCAATCCCGTGATGGTCATCTCGGCAAAGATATAACTGAGTTCGTCGGGCAGGTATGGCGACGCAAACTGCCAGATCAAGTCGTTGTAGAGCTTATATTCGCCGGGCAGATCGGGCGCTTCCGTGCGTCGCCAGTGCGCCGCCAACGCCTGTTGCACCAGCCACCGCCCGATGTCCAACGGCGTTTCGAGCATCGTGATACGCGGCTCCGTTCCCTCGCCGACCACGACCAGGTCGCCGACGCGACGCGCCGGCGGGAGTTGACTAGCCTCCATGCTGTTCACACCGGAGCACTCGATAACGCCTTGTTGGAGCGAGAGCGTGAAGCCGATCAGCACACCATCGACGGCAGCAGGAAGGGTCGGCGTCTTGACCAGCCAGAGTATGAAGTAGCCGCCGGTGTCGGTTGGCCCCAACAGCGCGCGCCAGCCATCGGTCGCAGGCGGCGTGTATCGTCGTCCGGTGAATTGCAACTTGCGCAGGGCGCGCTGCGCCGGTTCGACCAATGCCGGCGCCAACGTAAAGGAAAGCGCGTGCAGAGCAGCCAATGCCTGATCATGGTGAGCCGCCAGCGCGATCAGGCGCTCCAACGCACTACGCGCGACTTGCAGGCGCCTGTCCTGAGCAATCAGACGCAACAGTTCCACCTGATCGTCTGGCGTCAGCTGGTTCATCAACCCCATCACCATGAAGGCGACGTCGATGCCGTGTTCCTGCATCTGCGTGACATATTCCAGAAAGACGTGACGATTTCTGCGCCCCTCTTCGACTGCTTCCAGCAGACTCTGCATGGCGATGTCGTCATTGCCGGCCAGGTCGCCGGTCAAGGCTTGAGGCACCGTCTCGCCCAGATAGCGTTCAAGGATGAGCACCGCCGTCATGCGTTCGATGGGGGATTTCTGGCGATTGCCGGCCAGGTCGCGCAACAGCGGGACGATCACCTCTGGCGGCAACAGCGCCGCTAGATGTCCCAGCCCACCGCGCAACTGGCTGTTCGGGTCCCCCAGGCGCCGCAGGATTGCCGCCGCCAATCGCTCCGCCGGGAAGCGATTGACGAGTTGGCGCGTGGCGTTGACCAACTCGGCCTCCGTCGTGGTCTGCGCCAGAGCGCTGACTGCGTCTTCGAGTTGGCGACGTTCCTGGAAACCGGAAATGATCCCTTGATCTGTCATGATGCGTGTTCTTCTCCGTTGTTGTATATTCGATGGTACAATGGAACGAAACAAATCCACCAAATCAAGTAAGGAATAAACAGCATGGCAAAATCGAAATCTTCTAACAAGCAAGATGCACCTACGCTTCGGTTGCCCCTGGCCGTGCAGCTCTACACCTTGCGCAGCCTGACTTTGAACGCCGATGAGTTGCTGGCGGCAGTTGCCGAGGCCGGCTATACAGGCGTCGAACTGGCCGGCAACCTGGGGCAGAGCGCCGACAGCCTGCGCACCTTGCTCGACAAGCATGGCCTGCAAGCCGTCTCCGCTCATGTCCAACTCCAGGCGATGGAGGCTGATCTGCCCGGCGTTGTGCGCTTCCACAAAACTATCGGCAACGACACCTTGATCGTACCCTGGCTGCCGGAGACCGATCGGCCGACAACAGCCGCCGGGTGGACCGCATTAGGACAACGATTGGATCGCCTGGGGCGGCGGGTGCGCATGGCGAACATGCGACTGCTCTATCACAATCATGACTTCGAGATGGCATTGTTCGAGGGTAAGCCGGCTATCCAATGGCTCCTGGACGCCGCCAGGCCGGAAAATGTCGGTTTCGAACCAGACCTGGCCTGGATTGCGCATGGGGGACAAGACCCGGTGGCAATGTTGCAGCACTACAGTGGCCGTGTGCCGCGCGTCCACGCCAAAGACGTGAGCGACAATCCGGCCGAACGCAACATGGCCGATGTCGNNAGTGGGCGGCTGGATTGGGATGCGATCTTGCCCGCCGTAGAGGCGGCGCAGGCGGAGTGGCTGATCGTGGAGCATGATCTGCCGGTTGAACCGCTCACAAGCATTCGCCACAG
>CZCA01001505.1_pt1 | contig 12477 bp, 10 predicted proteins | sample 591981 | NCBI WGS metagenome assembly CZCA01 (sample SAMEA3556810, study PRJEB10932) | anaerobic digester metagenome
TGAGCCTGGCGCGCTCCCCGGTGCCGCTTGCGCCACTGCCGTACCAGCCACAGGCGCCAGCCCCAGCGCACTGCCAGGTAGGACAGCATCGACAGGCTGGCGGCGAGCACGATGAGGCCGACGAACAAGGGCTTGCCGAGCGAGGAGGCCCAGGCGGCGAGATCGCTGATCCATATCGCTGGGTTCATCCCGACCAGATCGGGCGGTGGCGTGAAATCGAAGTCACCATTCCCGAGCACCAGGCTGCCGATTCCGAAGGCGAGCACGTAGAGCGGCACGATCGTCAGCGGGTTGCTGTAGAGGGTGGTGATGAGTGCCAGCGGCAGGTTCACCCGGAACAGCACGCAGAAGATCGCGGCGCTGAGCATCTGCAGCGGGCCCGGCACCAGGCCACAGAACATGCCGACGGCGACGGCGCCTGCGGCCGAGTGGCGGTTGAGGTGCCAGAGGCGCGGGTGCAGCAGTGTGGACGCAAACGGGCGCAGCCAGCGATTCGAGCTGACGGCGTTGTGGTCGGGGAGGAGTCGTTTGAGTTTCTTGCGCATGGTCAGCCAAGACGGCGGCAGTTTAGCAGCAGTCTGCCGGGCTGCTTTGAGCGGGTAAGGCGCCGGCGGTTCATTCACAGGTCAGTGCCGCGCGTGGCGCTCCGGGACAGCGTAGCGACGGGCCGGGTCCGTCTGCAGCAATGCTGGCTTCCTGCAAATGCTAAAGGCATAATCGGCAGCGATGAGAGTCGCTGCGATCGCCTTCCTGGCCGGTGTATGCCTTGTGCAGACCCGGCCCGCCGTTGACGTCTGCGTCGTGTTCGGAGCAGTCACCCTTTGTGTGGCGCTTGCGCTGCGCATTGCGCTTGCGTGCGTGGGCCGCTGGCGTGCGCCGTCGAGGCGCATCGTTGCCGGCGCGCTGACCGCGGTGATGGCATTCGGGGCTGCCGTTGCGCTCACCGCATGGCGGGTCGAACTGCGCCTGGCGGATGCGTTGCGGGGCGAACTCGAGGGTGTCGACCAGGTCGTGCACGGGCGCATCGCCAGCCTGCCCCAGCCGCTCGAAGACGGCTGGCGATTCGTCCTCGAGCCCGAGTCAGCACCGGAGGGCGTGCCACGCCGGGTGCTGCTGAGCTGGCGCGACCGTGCGGGCGCCGAGCTCGCCGCGTCGGTGATGCCGCAGCCAGGCGAGCGCTGGTCGTTCGGCGTTCGCCTGCGACGCCCGCACGGCTTCGTCAACCCGGGTGGATTTGACTATGAGGCCTGGCTGCTCGAACGCGGCATTCGTGCCACCGGTTACGTGAGGGGGCAGGCGATTCGCCTTGATGGCGGGCCGGGGACGCCGATCGAGCGTGTTCATAGGCTGCGCGCCAGCGTGCGACAGCGCTTGCTTGCAGCCTCACCCGAGGGCGGCCACGGTGGGCTGATGGTGGCGCTTGCGGTCGGGGACCAGGGCGGGATCGCTCCGAGCGACTGGGAGGTGTTCCGCCGGACCGGCGTCGGCCACCTGGTGTCGATCTCGGGTCTGCACGTCGCGCTGGTGGGGCTGTTCTGCGGTGGACTGGTGTCGGTGCTGTGGCGGCGCTTGCCGGCGCTGGCGCTGCGTCTGCCGGCCCAGAAGGCCGCGGCGATCGCCGCGCTCGTGGCTGCGAGCGCCTACGCCTTGCTGGCGGGCCTCGGGATTCCGGTCGTGCGCGCATGGCTCATGCTGGTCGTTGCGGTCTGGGTGATGCTCAGCGGGCGCGCGGTTGCGCCCTCGCGGGCGCTGGCAATCGCGCTGCTGGTGGTGCTCGTTGCCGATCCGTGGGCGGTGCTGTCGGCAGGGTTCTGGCTGTCCTTTGGTGCGGTCGCCGTCATCCTGGCCAGCGTCGGCGGGCGCGTTCGTGCGCATACGGGATGGCAGGGCGCGGTTCGCATCCAGCTGGTGATCAGCGTGGCGCTGATTCCGCTGCTGCTCGCGCAGTTCCAGTCCTTTCCGATCGTGTCGCCACTGGCCAACCTGGTGGCGATTCCGCTCGTCAGCTTCGTGATCACGCCCCTGGTGCTGCTGGCGCTGCCGTGGCCGCATGCGCTCCTGCTCGCCCCCGCTGATGTGGCCGCAGGCTGGATGATGGCGGCGCTGCGCTGGCTGGCGACCTGGGACCGGTCTCTGTGGGAGCAGGCTGCGCCCCCGTCATGGTTACTTGCCGCAGGCCTGGTGGCGGTGGCCCTCCTTCTCCTTCCGCGCGCCACGCCGGGGCGTCTAGCTGCGCCGGTCGTGCTCGCTGCTCTGCTGGCCTGGGAGCCCGTGCGCCCGCCACCCGGGGGCTTCGAAGTCCAGGTGCTCGACGTCGGCCAGGGACTTGCAGTCCATGTGCGCACGCGGACCCACGACCTGCTCTACGATGCCGGCCCGCCTTACGGCGCGGAGGCGGATGCGGGCAGCCGCGTGATCCTGCCCTACCTGCGGGCGGTGGGGGCGCGCAGGATCGATCGGCTGGTGCTCTCGCATGGGGACGTCGATCACGTCGGTGGGGCGATCAGCGTGTTCCGCGGCATGCCGGTGGCCGAGGTCCTGAGCGGACAACCCGCAGCGCTCGAGGCCGCTGCCGAAGCGGATCCCCGAGCGGCGCTGGCCGTAAGGCAGCGCCCCTGCGCAGGCGAGGTGCCATGGACCTGGGATGGCGTGCGCTTCGAGATCCTGCATCCGCCGCTCGGTCCGCCCCCGGACCGCAGCCATGACAACGACACGTCCTGCGTGCTCCGGGTTTCCGGGCCTGCGGGCGCCTTGCTGCTCACCGGCGACATTAGCCGCGCGGGAGAGGGCGCCCTGATCGCGCGCCTGGCGGGCGGAAGCCTGCACAGCGAGGTCGTCGTCAGCGCCCATCACGGCAGCCGTTCCTCGTCCTCGCAGGCCTTCGTCGACGCGACGCTTCCGGCGCACGTGGTGCATTCGGCGGGCCATCACAATGCGTTCGGGCATCCGCATCCACAGATCTGGGCACGCTGGACCGACGCCGGGGCGCGCAACTGGCGCACCGATGCGCAGGGGGCGATCGGCATCGTCTTCGCCGCTGACGCGGACGACGGGGTGACGGTTCATGCCGCGCGCGAGTACGCACCGCGCTATTGGCACGGGCGCTGAACGGGCACGGACGCTGAATGGCACGCCGCCGCGGTTCATTGACCAAGGCTTGCACAGCGCGCGCTTCGGGCTAGACTCTTGGCCTCCGACTACCGCGCATTCCTGCCCCAGAAACCATGACCCTCGAGTCCGCACCGCAGCCTCCCAATGGTTCGCACGAGGTGGCGTCATCCGTCGCGCCCTCGTTCCGTCAGGCCTTCGTGCAGTGCATGGGGCCGCACGGGCTGCACCGCATGGCCTACACCGAGTGGGGCGATCCCGAGAATCCGCGGGTGCTCGTCTGCGTGCATGGTCTCACCCGCAACGGGCGCGATTTCGATGACCTGGCACGCGCGCTGTCCGACGAGTACCGCGTGGTCTGCCCCGACGTGGTGGGCCGCGGACGCAGTGACTGGCTTGCGGTCAAGGCTGACTACGGTTTTCCCGTGTATGTGAACGACATGGTGACCCTGATCGCACGGCTGAATGTCGAGCAGGTGCATTGGGTGGGCACGTCCATGGGCGGCATCATCGGCATGGTGCTTGCGAGCCAGGCGAATACGCCGATCACCCGCCTCGTGCTGAACGACGTGGGGCCGGTCATCACTTCGATCTCGCTGCAGCGCATCGCGCAGTACGTGGGTCGGGCGCCGGTGTTCCCGACGATGGACGCGGCGGAGGCTTGGGTCCGCGAAGTCGGTGCGCCATTCGGCGCCCTGTCCGACGCGCAATGGCGCCACCTGACCGTGCACTCCGTGCGCGCTCGGGGCGAGGCGGAGGGCGGGTTCGTCATGGTGTATGACCCCGGTCTTGGCGACGTCTTCAGGGCGTCGCCCATCCTGGAAGACATCGATCTGTGGCCGGTGTACGAGGCTATCCGCTGCCCCACACTTGCCCTGCGGGGCGCCGATTCGGATCTCCTCGAGCCGGGCGTCCTGAGCGCCATGGCGGCCCGAGGCCCGCGCGCGCAGACCGTGGAGTTCGCCGGCGTGGGCCATGCCCCGATGTTGATGGACCCGGTCCAGGTCGGGGTGGTGCGCGACTTCCTGCTCGCGAGCTGAGTTGGTTTGGGTTTACCGGCACAGGTCAAGCCCGCTTGGCGCCCTGGCACGAATGTCCGGGAGACGCGCCGCGCGCGGGCGCTTCAGATTCACCACCCGGGATTGAGCTTCTTCGCCGCCGCGATCTCGCTCCGGATGTTGCGGAAGTGCTCCCAGCGCCGCGGGTGAATCTGGCCTGACGCCACCGCGCCAAGCAGCGCGCAACCCGGCTCGCTGTCGTGGCGGCAGTCGCGGAAGCGGCACTTGCCGAGGAAGGGGCGGAACTCGATGAAGGCCTCGGCGAGGCTGTCTGCCGTCAGGTGGGCGAGGCCGAAGACCTGCAGGCCTGGGCTGTCGATGAGCCAGCCGCCACGGGCGGGGTCGACCGTTCTGGCCCCGGTGGTGTCGCAGGCCTTGCCGTCCTGCACCAGCGGGTACAGCCGCGCGAAGGTCGTCGTGTGCTTGCCCGAGTCGAGGGCGTCCGAAATCTCGCGCGTGGCGGCGTTCGCTTCAGGGACCAGGGCGTTGGTGAGGGTCGATTTACCCATCCCGGACTGGCCCACGAAGATCGCGTGCAGCGTGTTCAATCGTGCACGCAGGCCGTCGGCACCGTGTAGCGCCGAGACCTCGATCACCTCGTAACCCAGCCTGCGAAAGGGCTCCAGTTGCGCACGCGCGCCGGGCAGGCGGTCTTCGAGATCGGCCTTGTTGAGCACGATCAGCGGCGTGATGTCCTGGCTCTCGGCGGCGGCAATGCAGCGCGAGATCAGCAGGTCGGAGAAGCCCGGCTCGGTGGCGACGACGATGACGATGTGGCTGAGGTTGGCGGCGATCAGCTTTTCGCGGAAGGCATCGGAGCGCCAGAGCAGATTACGGCGCGGCGTCAGCTTCTCGATGACGCCCTGGCCATCGCCGCCGCGCACGATCTCGACCTCGTCGCCGCAGGCGAAGCTGCTCTTCTTGCCGCGCGGGTAGCACTGCAGGCGGCCGGCGGTGGTGCTGACTTCGTAATGGCGACCGAAGGCGGCGACGATGACGCCCTTCAGATGCGCCCCGGTGGGTCTTGCGGGGTGGGGGCTTTTTTTCACTCGAACTTGTAGTAGAGCTTGTTCAGGTAGCCCGCGAGGTGATGCTCGTCCTCCGGGAAGAGGTCGAGGTTGAGCATCGTCGTGCACGCGGTCAGTTGCTGCGACAGGGCACTCGGGGTGGTGACGCGCCGATCGGGGCGGAGGTAGATCGCCGAGCCGTCCTCCCCGCCGAAGCGGCGCTCATGGCACTCGACGCACATGCGTGTGTGCATGTCCTTTGCCACGGCGTGGTCGGCGTCGGGGAAGGGGGCGGCACGGACGGTGAACGGCAGCGCCAGCAGGAGAGCGGTGAGCGTGGCGCTGGAAAGATCGGTTCTCATGATGGTCTCCTCTGCTCTATTGGGGGCGTCACTGCAGGGCCTGCAGCCGCGCGACACGCAGCGCCGCGGGCGGGTGTGAGTCGAAGAAGCGCGAGTAGAGCGGGTCGGGCGTCAGCGTCGAGGCGTTGTCCCGATAGAGCTTGACCAGCGCTGCAACCAGGTGGGCGGCACGTGTCTGGCTGGCGGCGTAGGCGTCGGCCTCGTACTCATGCACGCGCGACCAGTGGCTGAAGAAGGGCGCAAGCGGGAAGGTAAACACCGGCAGGATCAGCATGAACAGCGCGAGCGCGCTCGCAGTGTCGGTCGCGGTCATGCCCAGGTCCGAGAAGAACCACGGCTGCTGCATCAGCCAGCCGAGGCCGGCGAGCATGGCCAGGCTCGCCGGGGCGAGGACGGCGAGGCGCTTGATGATGTGGCGATGACGGAAGTGACCGAGCTCGTGCGCAAGCACGGCCTCGACCTCGTCGGCGTTGAGCTTGTCGAGCAGGGTATCGAAGAACACGATGCGCTTGGCCGCGCCGAAGCCGGTGAAGTAGGCGTTGCCATGCGCCGAGCGGCGTGAGCCGTCCATCACGAACAGTCCCTTCGACTGGAATCCGCAGCGCGCGAGCAAGGCTTCGACGCGGGCCTTCAAGGTGGCATCGGCGAGCGGCGTAAACTTGTTGAACAGCGGCGCGATGAAGGTAGGCCACACCAGCATCACCAGCACGTTGAAGCCGAGCCAGAAGGCCCACACCCACATCCACCACAGCTCACCCATGGAGCGAGTGAGCCACAGAAGCACCGCGAGCAGGGGCAGGCCGATGATCGCCCCGAGCAGGGCTTCGCGCATCGTGTCGGCGACGAAAAGGCGCGGTGTCATGCGGTTGAAGCCAAACTTCTTCTCGATGACGAAGGTGCGGGTGAGGACGAACGGCAACTCCAGCACCCAACCGAGCACGGCGAGGGATGCGAGCAGGGCCACGCCATGGCCGAGACTGCCCGGCGGAAGCACGGCCCCCCAGGTGTCGTGAACCGTCTGCAGCCCGCCGCCAAGGGTCATCACGAGCAGGAAGACAGCGCTTGCCATGGTCTGGCGGGCCGCGAGGCCGGCACGGGCGGTGGTGTAGTCGGCGGCACGCTGGTGGGATGCCAGCGGGATCGAAGCCGCGAACGCCGCAGGCACGGCATCACGGTGGGCCTGGACATGACGCACTTGGCGCCGCATCAGTGCCAGCTTGGCGGCCATGCCGGCCAGCAGCAGGCCGACGAAAAGAAGGGCAAAAGCGTTCATCGCGGTTCCGGTGGCGAGGATGGGAAAGGCCGGCGAGTCCTGAGGCAGGCTCTTCACAGGATCGTCCGCCGCTCCGGCATTTGGCTTTCAGCTGCCGCAGTAGCGGCTCAAGGCGCCGCAGGACCGGAGGCGGGCAGGAACTGTGACACAATCGCGCCCTTGATTGTTTCGTACCAAGGCGCCCGAAAAAAGGCGAATCGATTATGGCACAGGACCCGAAGACGCTGATATGGCTGGACATGGAGATGACCGGCCTCGAACCCGACCGCGACCGCATCATCGAGATTGCGCTCGTGTTGACCAATGAGGCGCTCGAGACCATCGCCGAGTCGCCGGTCATCACCGTGCATCAGCCCGACAGCGTGCTGGATGCAATGGACGAATGGAACCGCAACACGCACGGCAAGTCGGGGCTGATCGACCGCGTGCGTGCCTCCACGGTGTCCGAGGCCGAGGCCGAAGCACAGGCGCTGGCCTTCCTGCAGCAATGGGTGCCGGCGCGGACGTCGCCGATGTGCGGCAACTCCGTATGCCAGGACCGCCGCTTCCTTGCGCGCTGGATGCCGACGCTGGAGAACTGGTTCCACTACCGCAATCTGGACGTGTCCACGATCAAGGAGCTCGCGCGCCGCTGGCGTCCGGAGGTTTACGCAGGCGTGAAGAAGGCCGGCAGCCATACCGCGCTTGCGGACATCCACGAGTCCATCGCCGAGCTGCGGCACTATCGCGACCATTTCCTGCGCCTGGAGTGAGCGGCATCGAGCGCGGCGTGGACTCATGAGGATCGCGGTGGACGCACTCTTGCGGCGCGTGCTGGGCCTGGTAGACGCGTGATCAGTGTGTCGCGCGCCTTAGCAGCCGGAAGGTTTCCTGGCGCTTGCCCGCGCCGCGGCGATATTCCCAAACGGTCTCCCACTCGGGCGCGAGCGTGCTCTGGCGCGTGCGCTCGGCGTGCACGAGCACGAGCGGGCAGGGTGTTGCGTCAGCGCTGATGCCTTGGGTGCGCAGGCCGGCGAAATAGTCCATGGAACTGCGCATCGCATCTGGCAGCCCGGTGGTGGCGATGCAGGCACCGGGGCGCTCGGTGCGTTCGCCGCGCACGGCGATGTCAAGGGACTGGACCACCGTGCGGTAACTGCGGCCGTGGTCGAACCAAGGCATCAGCAGGACGACCGAGAGGCACCACAGCATGACCAGGCCGATCGTCCAGTTCGCTGGCGCCCGCGACGGCGACCGCGGCAGGCGCGCGACCAGCAGGATCCACAGCGCGCTGATCGCGATGCCTGCCGCAAGCTGGGATCCGCTGTCGGGCAGTACGAAGTCCGGTGCGTTGCGCGCGGCGTGACGGGCCAGGCCGGGCGGCCAGCCCACCGCCTGAGCCGTCCACGCAAGCCAGACGAGCACACCGAACACCGCAAGGCTCATCAGCGCAAACCAGTCGAAGGCACTCGCCGCGCCGCGCCGCAGGGTCGACACACCGCTGGCCGCCAGCAGCGCCCCTGCAGGAATCAGCAGCGTGAAGCGCGCCTGCGAGAGGTCTCCGCTCGCCACCAGCCACAACAGAACCAGCAACAGGCTCAGCAGCGGCAGCATCACGGGCAGGGTCACGATCTTGCGGCGCCCGCGCCAGAGCGCCCACAGCGCGAGCGGCCACAACGGCCACAGGAACCAGCCCGCCAGTTCGAGGAGGTCGGCGATCTCGTGCAACCCGATCGGCGGCCCGATCAGACGCAGCCGCTCAGCACGCAGCCAGAGGTTGAGCAGCTCGGGCTGCGTCAATTGCAACGCGATCGGCCATGCGGCTGCGAGCATGACCGCGATGCAAAGGCCCAGCAGCAGGGCGCCGCTGGCCCGCGGGGTGCGGCATTCGCGGCTCAGCAGGAGGACCAGCGGCAGCAGCGGCGCGGTGAGGAGCAGGCCCGCAAAGCCACCTGCGAGAAACGCCAGCGCGCAGCCGACGCCAGCCTTCAGACTGCCTGCGAGCGGTCGGCTGGGGAGTTCGGCGAGGCCATTCAGTACCAGCGCCAGCATCGCGAACACGGCGAGCAGGGGCTGGGTCTCGTGGGCGTGCAGCACCAGGCCGAGGGCGCCGAGGGCCAGCAATGCGCCGGGCGTGCGCGCCGGGCGGCCATGCAGGGTTTCGGTAGCGCGGGCGAGGAAGTACACCGCGAGGGCGACGAAGAATGCGCTCGCCAGGCGTGCGGCGCCGTGCGCGGGCAGGACTGCACTGCCCGCCCAGGCAAAGGCCGACGCCGCCCAGAAGTAGAGCGGCGGATAATCCGTCAGGGGCTCGCCGGCCAGCATCGGGAAGAGCCAGGATTCGCCGCGCAACACCGACAGCACGGGGCCGAAGTAGCGTGCATCGTCGCCGCGCCAGGGGTCGTGCCCGACCAGCCCGACGAGCAGGTAGAGCGCAACCAGCACGGTCAGGCCGGCAGTGCCGTAAATGCGGCGCTGAAACAGGGTGGGGACGACGGGGTCGCGAGTCATGGGCGCATTTTGCGGCGGACCGGCGCCGCCGGCCAAGTGTCATGTTGAACGAGTGATGCGGACAACAAAAAAGGCAGCCTGGGCTGCCTTCTTGTCGGGAGGTTCGCGTCGGGCGGTTCGATGGTGCCGTATCCGGCGATCCCGCGCGCCTCAGGGCCTGGTGGTCGCCAGGCTGCGTTCCAGTCAGCTGGCGCGCTGGACGTTGCCGTACTTCTGGCGGAAGCGTTCGACGCGGCCGGCGGTATCGACGATCTTCTGCTTGCCCGTGTAGAACGGGTGGCAGGCCGAGCACACTTCGACGTGGTACTGGGGCTTGCCCATGGTGGAACGCGTGGTGAAGGTGTTGCCGCAGGAGCAGGTCACGTTCACTTCGTTGTACTTCGGATGGATTTCCGCTTTCATGGTGGCTTCCTGAAATCTGGCGGGCGGCGGATGTGACCGCCCTGAGTAATAAAGTAAAGCGCAGGATTATCAGGTACAACGACGCCACGTGCAAGGAAATTGACGTCCAGGCGGAAGGAACCGTGCGCGGCTCGCAGTACAATCGCGGCCCTTAGTCTGACTTGAACCGCGACGACGGTGGAGGGAAGGGTGCGCCTGCTGCTTGCGCCGATGGAAGGCTTGCTCGATGACGTGCTGCGCGCCGTACTCACGCGTCCGGGTGGTTATGACCACGCGGTCAGCGAATTTGCACGTGTGTCGGGAACCTTGCTGCCCGACCGCTTCTTCCGCCGCATCGCGTCCGAGCTGGAGTGCGACAGCGTCACGCCGGGTGGAACGCCGGTGCGTGTGCAACTGCTCGGCTCGGATCCCGCGTACATGGCCGCCAACGCCGCGCGGCTGGCGCGTCTTGGGCCGGCGGGAGTGGACCTGAACTTCGGCTGCCCCGCACCCACGGTGAATCGCCACCGCGGCGGTGCGGTGCTGCTTGACGAACCGGAGCTGCTGTTCCGGATCGCCCGTGCGGTGGCCGGCGCGCTCCCCTGCGGGATGCCGCTGAGCGCGAAGATGCGCCTGGGCGTGCGCGATCCGGGCCGCGCGCAGGAGTGTGCGCAGGCCCTCGCCGATGGCGGGGCGAGCCTGCTCGTTGTCCACGCGCGCACCAAACTCGACGGCTACCGGCCGCCGGCGCATTGGGAGTGGGTGGCGCGCGTCGCCGACGCGGTCGACGTACCCGTGGTGGCCAATGGCGAGGTCTGGACCGGCGTTGACTGGCTACGCTGCCGCGCCGTTTCTGGCGTGGCGGACGTGATGCTCGGCCGTGGCGCCGTGGCGGATCCGTTCTTGGCGCGTCGAATCCGCGCCGGGCAACTGGATGCGCCCGATGCCGAAGCGCGCGCAGCCGAATGGCGGGCCTTGCTGCCGTTGCTCGGCGAGTTCCGTGAGCGTGTGCAGCTGAAGGTGGAGGCGCGCCACGCCCCGGGCCGCATCAAGCAATGGCTGCACCTGCTCGCGCGCAACTACACCGGTGCGCAGCGCCTGTTCGCAGAGATTCGCGCGCTGCGCACGCTGTCCGAGGTCGATGAAGTGCTGATTCGCCACGGGGTGCCTCCGGCTGGCGCTAGCGACTCGCGGCAGGCGCTGACCTCGGCACCGGTCGCGGCGCGGACCGACTCGCAGACGCCGGTGAAATTCGCCGCCTGATTGCGGCGGCCCGATTGTCGCGGCCCGAACCCTAACCCGAAGATCCCGATGAGCTACGCCAATTCCCGTATTCCACAGAGCGCGCAACAAGGCGTGCACGAGGCCCTGGCCGAGCGGGTGCGCAAGCATCTCACCGAGCCGTTTCGAAAGCCGTTCGCAGACTACAACCGGGTTGCGCTGCAGACCGCGCTGGCGGGTTGGGACGGCAGGGCGCCGCTGATCCTCGACGCAGGGTGCGGCGTCGGGCACAGCACGATCCAGATCGCTCGCGCGTTCCCCGATCACTGGGTGATGGGTGTCGATCAGTCCGAGGATCGACTCAATCGCCGCAAGCCCTACCCCGAGGCACTGCTGCCGAAGAACATGGTGTTCGTACGCGCCGACCTGGTCGATTTCTGGCGCCTGCTCGACGGGGCCGGCTTGCGCCTTGCGCGCCATTACCTGCTCTACCCGAACCCGTGGCCGAAGATCGGTCATCTCGGGCGTCGCTGGCATGCACACCCGGTTTTTCCCTGGATTCCGCGGCTGGGCGGGGTGCTGGAATGCCGAAGCAACTGGAGTGTCTATATCGAAGAGTTCGCGCTCGCACTGGAAATCGCGTGCGGGCGGCGGGTGATTCGGGAGGCTTTTACGGCCGAGGCGCCGCTGACGCCGTTCGAGCGCAAGTACCGCGATTCGGGTCAGGCGCTTTACCGGCTTGCCCTTGACCTGTCGGCTGCCGATGCCGGTACGAAGAATTGACACCAAGAATTGACTTGCCCGCCGAGTCGCCTTGGGCCACCCTTGGCCCCGATCAAAGGAGAGAGCCATGAGTAAAGCCCCCGACCCCGCCCCGGGATCAGATGCCGGCATCGAACTGCCCAAGCCCACGCTGATGAGCGACGACGACTTCGAAGCCCTCGAGGAGATCCTGACTTCGGACATCGTGCCCGAGGACTGCATGGATCTTGAAATGCTCGACGGCTACCTCGCAGGGGTGCTCAGCTCGCCGCGCCCGATCCCCCCCGAGCGCTGGATGCCGGGCGTGTGGTCGGCGCACGGTGACGAGATCGGGTTCGGCTCGGGCACGGGCCTGCAGCGCGCGATCCGCCTGGTCAAGGCATATCACAACGAGTTGCTGGCCACGATGGGCCTGGATGACGATGACGAGGCCTGCTGGGAGCCGTTCTGCTTTGCCGTTGCCGATGGAGACGGGCTCAAACTGGGCGAGGCGTGGATTGATGGCTTCGCGCAGGGTCTGGACCTCTGGCCCGAGGGGTGGGAGGAGGGCCTGGACGAAGAGGCTGTCGAGGCGGTGCGCGAAACGCTGGACGAGGTGCTCACGCCCTGGGGCGAAGAGGACGCCGGCAAGGCCGACGACGAGACCCGCCTCGGCTGGCTCGCGGCGGTCGGAGAGGCCGCGAACGACATCTTCTCGCACTGGCGCGACCTTGGCCTGCCCGCCGCGGCACCGCTGTCCACCGAGCCTCCCCGCAAGCCAGGAGCGGCCACCCCGGGGCGCAACGACCCGTGCCCCTGCGGCAGCGGAAAAAAGA
>CZCA01010552.1_pt1 | contig 12476 bp, 9 predicted proteins | sample 591981 | NCBI WGS metagenome assembly CZCA01 (sample SAMEA3556810, study PRJEB10932) | anaerobic digester metagenome
TATCGATTTCTAGGTTGTCACGTGATATTGCTCGCAATCTTCCCGGAAGCTTTGGAGCTTCCGGGAAGATAAACAGTTAACCTAGCGGTCAGTAGTATATGCTGTGCAACGTGGCATCCACTAGATGACCTCTTCGCTGCGTTCGCGTTCGTAGACGGCGCGCTTGTCGCCCAGATACTCAGGCGCCGGCACATCCCACCAGCCCGGCGCCTGACCGCCCGAAGCGCCATGCTGCATGTCGATCATGACCTCCACCACGGCCGGACGGTTTGCCGCCAGCGCCTCGGCAATGGCTTCAGCCACATCGGCGGCGGCGGTGACGCGGCGGCTGTGGGCGCCAAATGCCGCGGCGATGTCGGCGATGTGCGGCGAAATGGGGTGATCATCTTGCTCGAACATGACGCCATAATTCGCCTGGTCGCCAAAGACGATCTGCTGTAGATCGCGGATTGCCTGCCAGCCTTGATTGTTGAACACGATGGCAACCACCGGGATATCGTACTGCACGGCGGTGGCTATCTCTTGAATCGTCATCAGGAAATCACCGTCGCCGACCAGCGCCACGACCGGGGCGTCTGCTCGCGCCAGGCGCGCGCCCAGCGCGGCCGGATAGGCCCAGCCCATTGTACTGAAACCGCCTGCGGAGATGTAGGTGCGCGGCAGCGTGAACGCCATTTCCTGGAAGACCTGCGCCTGGATATTGCCTGACGACGTGAAAACAATGGTTTGCGGCGGCAAGACGCGGCGCGCCTCAGCGATCACGCGGCCCATGGTGGGCGGGTTCGCCGTCGAGGTGGCCTGGGCGCGGAAAGTTGCCTGCCACTGGCTGACAACGTGTGCGATCTCCACTGTGTAGGGACTTGCCTGCCAAGCGCGCGGCGGGGTCAATGCCGCCAATTCCCGTAGCAGGTCGCGCAGCACAGCGCGTGCATCCCCCACGATGCCGACTGTCGCCGGATAGTTCTTGCCGATCTCGAAGGGATCGATATCGACATGGATCAGTTGCGTTGGAGGGATGTTGAAGGCGTAGCCAGGACGGTAAGACGAAGTCGCTTTATCGGCAAAGCGCACACCAACCGCCAGAATGACATCGGCCTGCGTCGTGAGGTGGTTGCCACAGGTTGTGCCGTTGCTGCCCATATGCCAGCCGTACAGCGGGTGATCTTCCGGGAACGCGCCTTTGCCTTGCATGGTGCTGACCACAGCCGCCCCGACATGCTCGGCGAGCTGACGCACCTCCGCCTCCGCCTGGGCAATTACAACGCCGCCACCGACCAGGATGACGGGACGTTGCGCCTGATTGAGCAGGGCAGCCGCCTGGACGATCGCCGCTGGATCACCGGTGGGCGCGCCGCGCGGTCGCCGCGTGGTCGGATCGGGCAGATCGTGTAGATCGACCGACTCGGCCTGCACATCCATCGGCAGCGTGATGACCGCCGGGCCGGGGCGTCCGGTCAACATGGCGTTGAAGGCCTGGCTCATGGCGCGCGGCAGTTGTCGCGGCTGATCAATGCGCCAGGCGCGCTTGACGATGGGATCGAATGTGCGCGGGAGATCCGACCAATATTGACGGTCGATCTCCTGCAGGACGCCTACGCCGCGCATGTAGGTGTGCGTCTCGCCGACGAGCAGCAGCAGGGGAATCGAATCGACGTAGGCGGTCGCCAGTCCGATGGCGGTGTTGGCGGCGCCTGCCCCGATCGACGTGTAGACGGCTAACGGACGACCGCAGGCGCGGAAGTAGCCATCCGCCATGTGCACGGCCGCCTGTTCGTGGCGCGGCATGATGACCTTGATCGCTTCCTGGCGACGGCGCAGTGCATCCACCAGCGGCAGATTGCCATGACCAGGAATGCCGATCGCAAATGGCACGCCTTCCCGCACCAACATTTCCACGACAATTTCCGATCCATTCAGGCGTAGTGACATGGTTCAGCCTTTCGCAAGCGTGACAGCCTGTCCCAGCCGCGCCGACTCCTGCGCGGCCAGGGCAAAGCGCAGCACCTCCCGCCCTTGCTCGCCGGTCAAGGACGGGGCGGCGCCGGCAAAATAGGCGTCGATCATGTGGCGCGTCGAGTTGATGAAACTGTGTTCCCAACCCACCGGCATATCAGAGAAGGTGCGCGTTTGCCGGTCTCGGTAGAGCACCACCGGCGGTGCGTCGAGCATCTTGCCATGGCCGCGCGTCACCCAGATGACGCCCTTGGCGCCGGTGATTTCGATGCGGTCGTCCTGGGCGTAGTGCTGCGTATCGAGCACCAACTCAGGCGAGTAGACCACCTCCAGCGCGCCGACGCCGCCATTAGCAAACTTCCATGAGATGATGGAAGGTGAGTCCAGGATTGCCCCAGGAAAGACTTCCGTGGCGCCGATCCAGGCGTGCACAGCTTCCGCCTGCCCCATAAAATGCCAGGCCAAGGCAAACTTATGATGGCCGTCATCGAAGACCAGCGGGCCGCCGCCATTCTGCGCAGGATCAAAGCGCCAGATTTGGGCGGCAAGGGGCACCTGCCAGGCGTTGGGGCTGGTGGCGGCGTTGCTCTTGATGCGAATCGAAAGCGGTTCGCCAATCTCGCCGGCGTCGACCAGCGCCTTGGCGCGCTGCACGGGCGGATAAAAAATGAAATTCTCGAAGACTTTGAACATCACCCCTGCGCGTTGAGTGGCTGCGATCATGGCGTCGGCCTGTTCCACACTCAACGCCATCGGTTTTTGCACCGAGACGTGTTTCCCTGCCTGCGCAGCATCCAGGACAGCCTGGTAATGCAGATGATGGGGCAGCAGAATTTCCACCAGGTCGACCTCAGGCAGCGCCAGCAAGTCATGGTAGTTGGTGAAAATAGCATGCGCAGGCACGCCCCACGCACGCCCGCGCGTTTGCGCATTTTCTGCAACCATATCCGCCACGGCCACAATCTCGGCGCGTGGGTTGGCAAGATATTCGAGCGCGTGCAGGTCGGAAATGCGACCGGCGCCAATGATTCCGACACGTAGTTTTTCCATGTTACAACCTCAACGTTTGGTTAGATTACCTTGATTGATGGGTTTCATCCCTTCACCGATCCCAGCGTCAAACCGCGAATGAAGTAACGCTGGAAGAAGATGAAGACCAGAAGCGTGGGAATGCTGGCAATGATCGCCATGGCGCCCTGGACGCCGTACGCCACGCTATACTGCCCTTTGAGCGACGCCAGCCCGACCATGATCGTGCGCATCTCGTCCGACTGTGTGAAGATGATCGGCCAGAGGAAGTCGTTCCAAATCCACGTGAACTGCAGCGTAGCCAATACGGCGATCGCTGGCAGGCTCACCGGCAGCATCACGCGCACCAACACCTGCCATTCGTTGGCGCCATCGATGATGGCTGCCTCACGGATAGCATTGGGCACAGCTGCAAAGAAGTTGCGCATCACCAGAGTGCAGATCGGAATGCCAAAGGCGGCGTGCACGATGATCATCGGCCAGAGGGTGTCATACAGATGTACGGCATTGAAGAGGCGAAAGAGCGGGATCAACACGATTTGTGGGGGATAAAACATGCCCGCAACGACAAAGATAAACAGCGCCTCAGAGCCGCGAAAGCGGAGCTTGCTGAAGACATAGCCGGTCAGGATGCCTAACAGGATCGAAACAAAGGTGGCTGGGATGGTCACCAGGAACGAGTTGCGCGCATAGACGACCACATTGCCGCCCACCCACGCCTCGGTGAAGTTTGTGAACCGCAGCGCATCTGGCAACGCCCACAGCCCATCGCGCGCAATCTCCTCAGTGCTCTTGAACGAGGTCAAGACGACGCCGATCACCGGCAGCGAATAGAGCACGACAAGCGCTGTCAGCACCCCGTAGAAGAGGATGCTGCCAGCCTCCTTGCGTGATTTGGCGGCGACGCCTGTTTGGGTCAAGGTCACATCAGTCATAGAGCCGATCCAGCGCCTGCACCTGGCGGAAGTAGAAGACAATGATCACCAGCGAAATCGCAAAGAGCACGACGGCGATTGCACTGCCATACCCCATGTAATACTTCTTGAACGATTCCGTGTACATGAACATTGCCAGTGTGTCCGATGAGTGGAAGGGGCCGCCTTGCGTCATCACATAGACGATATCGAAGCTCTTGAGCGAGTTGATAATCGCAAGCGCCATCACAACCACCGTCGCCGGCAGCAAGAGTGGAATCACGACGTGACGCAGCCCCTGCCAGTAGGTGGCGCCGTCGATTTCGGCGGCTTCAGTCAATTCTTTGGGCACGGAAGTCAACCCGGCAAGAAAAATGACCATGGCAAGGCCGGTCTGCTGCCAGGCCCACGCCACGATCACCGCCAGCAGTGCTGTCTGGGGATCGGCCAACCAGGCGCGCGTCCAGTCTGGTGCGCCGAGGCCTTCCAGGGTCACGTTGATCAGCCCCCAATCTGGGTGATACATCCAGATCCAGACCTGGCCGATCACGACCAGCGACAGACAGATCGGCAGGTAGAAAAGCGACTTGTAGAGGTTGCCGGCCACGCCGCGACCATTCAGCGCCAGGGCAATCGCCAGCCCACCCAGCGATGGCAACAAAATCGCCGCCGCCATCCAGATGACCGTGTTGCGGATTGCATTGGCAAACAGTGGGTCGCGCCCAATTTTGAGGAAATTGTCCAGCCCGACGAAGTTATAGTTTGGATTAAAGCCGTTCCAATCGGTCAGGCTATAGTAGAAAGAGACCAGCAACGGCGCCACAACGATCACTGTGTAGAGCGCCAGTGGTGGTGTGAGAAAGAGCGCTGCCCAGAGTGTACGCGACCGAGCCACGTCCAATCCTCCTGCAAACCATCTGAGTTGGTGGCGACTACCATAGAGCATAGCCGCCACCGGTGTACGAATGAGCTACAAGCAGTCTTGAGGAGACGCCTGCCGCCGGCAGCTTACTGCGCGTCTGCTACTTGCCAAAGACTTCCTTCGCCACATTCTCGGTTTCAGCCAGATAGTCGGAGTATCGGGACGGGTCATTCATGAACTGCGCAAACATGTTTAGCCCGCCCTCAGCCATTGGCGGCGTCGTCGCCAGATCATAATTGAAGGCAAAGACCTCGGCGTTCGCCACCTGCTCGTTGGCCTTGCTCATCACCACATTGTAAATGCCGGGATCAACCTTCATGCTCGGTGCAAGCGCGCCTTGCGCCTGGGCCCAGTCAGCCTGCACCTGTGGGTCAAGCAGATAAAGCAAAAGTTTTTCCGTTTCGGGTTTATGCTTGGATGCGGCGGTCATCACAAAACCATCAACCGGGCCGAGCGCTGCGTTGGGCACCCCCTCTTGCATGGCCGGGAAGGGGAAGAAGTCATAATCCTCGCCTGGGGTCAGTTGTTGCCGTTCCAGTAGCCGGTAATCCAGGTGCCCATGAGCGTCATTGCCGCCTGGCCATTGGCGACCTGATCGGCGGCGTCGGTCCAATCATAGGCATTGGCATTCGCGACAAAGTAACCGGCGTCCGCCAGGCTCTTCCAAAGTTCCATCGCCGTCATCACCTCAGGGTCAGTGTAGGTCGCCTCGCCAGCCATCAATTTAGCGCGGTATTCGGGGCCTGCCGTGCGCAGGAGCAAATAATCGAACCAAAATTGCGCCGGCCAGCGATTCTTGGAGCCAAGCGCAAAGGGTGTGACGCCCGCGGCTTTGAGCTGCTCGGCGACTGCCAACATCTCATCCCAGGTCTCAGGCATCTTCGTAACGCCGGCTGCAGCCATGACCTTTGGATTGTAGAACATGCCTACATAGTGATAGCCGATAGGAATCAAATACTTGTTGCCATTGTAGGTCGATGCGCCTGCCGCAATGCCAGCGGGGATGACTTCGTCCAGGTTGTTGGCGGCCCACATCTCATCGATCGGCGCCAGGCGTCCGCCGTCAACCACAAACTGCGTGCGTGCGCCCGCCCAGTAGGAAAAAGCATCGGGCGGATTGTCACCTGCCAGAGTGACAAGAATCTGCGTCTTGAAATCTTCGTGGCCAGCCGAGTTATCGATGGCTTCGATGCCGGGGTTAGCGGCATTGAAGCCGTTAAGAATTTTGGACATGGCCTCCTTGCCCAACGTGTCGCTGAAATAGTGGATCACGCTGAGCTTGGTCACGCCGGCGTTGGCGTCACCGGCGCTGCCGGCTGGGCTGGCAGGCACAGTCGTACACCCAGCAAGCAGCGCAGCGACAACCAAAAGCAACGGCATTGCTTTCCCAATTGACCTGAACATAGATCTCCTCCATTGTGATAAAATAGGAAGAAACGGAACGAAAGAAATGTGGTTACGTTTTCACATCGCCGCCACATCATAGCGAAATTCACAGGCAAAGTCAAGCATTATTTCGCATATAATCTTGAATAACCGGAAAAATTCAGCTAGAATCAATATGAAAATTTTGATTTATTTTTTCACATTAAATCATCCTGGATGACAATGAGACGAGGCTGACAAGGCAATGCGACGCAAACAGGAAGTCACTATAGTGGATGTTGCAATGGCGGCAGGGTTATCCCCGAGCACAGTTTCACGCGTGCTCAATCAAAAGGGCTACTACAGCGCCGAGAATGAGCAGAAAGTGAGACATGCCGTCGAGTCACTCGGGTATCGTCCGAGTTGGAGTGCGCGTTCGCTCAAAGGGGCGCCCACGCGCGTCGTTGGCTTGATCATTCCCGATATTTCGAATGTCTTCTATACGACGTTGGCGGGCGCGCTGCTGGCGAGGATGCGCGTCCTGGACTACGATATGATCCTGTGCGTCAACGACGAAAACGCCCAACTTGACTTGAACTACCTGGAAATGCTGCAACAAAAAGGGGTGGATGGCATCTTCTACACTCACCCGGCGCATGGCAATAACTCTGTCCACGTTCGCCGTCTGGTCGCAGAAGGGCTGCCCATTGTGGAATTAAATCGCCAGCGTGAGAAGAATTTTCTGGATGCAGTGTTGCCTGACAACTTTCGCGGTGTGCACCAGGCCGTCGAATATCTCGCCAGTTTGGGACATCGGCGCATTGGCTTCATCAGCGGTTCCGCGGAGATCACCACCGGTCATGAAAGGTTGCTTGGTTATCAGAGCGCTGTGCGGCTGCTAGGACTCGACGACGATCCGGCGCTACTCAAAATTGGCGCTTTCACGCGCCAACACGGTGAACAGGCAACGGCAGAACTGCTGGCCCTGCCCAATCGCCCGACAGCGCTGATTGCGGGCAGCAATCGCATCTCCATGGGCGCCCTTATGGTCATGGGACAGGCGGCAATTCGCATCCCTGACGACATGTCGGTAATCGGCTACAACGACACCGAATGGTTGACTGCCTGGAATCCACCGATCACAGCGGTTGATATTGCTGTAGATGAAATGGCGCAGCTTGCTGTAGACTTGCTGCATCGCCGCGTCAGTGGCGGCAACGGCGGCGACGGCAAGCCTGTCACTTACCACCTGAGTACATCGCTCATTATTCGTCAGTCGTGCCGGAAGATCGGGTGACGATCGTCAAGCCGATCTGACCGGCGCAACGTCAGCTATCTTCGCCGCGTCGGCGCAGAGAAAGCAAAACGCAATCCTTATATCTGCGCGCTTTGTAGTTTTGCCTCTGCACATCTCTGCGCCTGAGCGTCGGAGTTTGTACTCTTCAATCTGTCTCTTCGCCCAGACAACCCTCACTCGAACTTGATCCCTTGCGCCAGCGGCAGTGCACCCGACCAGTTGATCGTATTCGTCTGCCGGCGCATGTACGCCTTCCACGCGTCGGAGCCGGACTCGCGCCCGCCGCCGGTGTCCTTCTCGCCGCCGAACGCGCCGCCGATCTCCGCGCCCGATGTGCCGATGTTGACATTGGCAATGCCGCAATCCGACCCGCCAACGGACAGGAAATACTCCGACTCGCGCAGGCTGTCGGTGAAGATGGCGGAAGATAGACCCTGCGTCACGCCGTTGTGTAGGTCAATGGCCTCCTCCAACGTGCGATAGGTGAGGATGTAGAGGATCGGGGCAAAGGTCTCCTCGCGCACGATCTCGGTCTGCGCTGGCATGCGGATGATCGTCGGCTCCACGAACTGAGGGCCGATGTCGGGCCGCGCCTTGCCGCCGGTGAGCACCACGCCGCCATCGGCCACAGCGCGGGCGACCGCGCGCAGCATCACCTCCACCGCGCGCGGCGTGGCGAGCGGCCCCATCAGGATGCCGGGCTGCAGTGGATCGCCGATCGGCACTTGCTGATAGGCGTTAACCAGACGCGTGCACAGTTCATCGACAATGCCCGCGTGCGCAATGATACGCCGCGTGCTGGTGCAACGCTGTCCCGCTGTGCCGACGGCGCCAAAGAGGATGGCGCGCACCGCCAGATCGAGATCGGCTTTGTCGGAGACAATGATGGCGTTGTTGCCTCCCAACTCCAACAGTGGACGCCCAAGTCGCCCGGCGACCGTCTGCGCCACGCGGCGCCCGGTCGGGATCGAGCCGGTGAAGGAGATCAGCGGCAGACGGCTGTCCTCCGTCATACGCTGACCGATGTCGCCGGCGCCCACCACCAGGTTGAAGATGCCACTAAGCCCATGATCGGCCATCACGCGATTGACCAAATGCTGCACGGCCACGCCGCAGAGCGGAACCAGCTCGCTCGGCTTCCAGACCAGCGTGTCGCCACAGACGGCGGCAATGGCGGCGTTCCACGACCAGACAGCGACGGGGAAATTGAAGGCGGTGATGATGCCGATCGGACCAAGTGGGTGCCATTGTTCGTACATGCGGTGCGCCGGGCGTTCAGAGTGCATCGTTAACCCGTAGAGCTGGCGCGAGAGGCCGACGGCAAAATCACAGATGTCGATCATTTCCTGTACTTCGCCTTCGCCCTCGGCGCGGATTTTGCCCATTTCCAGCGCCACCAACTCGCCCAGCGGCTCCTTGTATTCGCGCAGAATGACGCCCAGGTCGCGGATTACTTCGCCGCGCTTGGGGGCAGGAACGTGGCGCCAGGTGCGAAAGGCCGCCTGGGCATTGGCGACGACGGCATCATAAGCGGCGGCATCGGCAGGGACTACCTGTGCGATGGCCGCGCCGGTCGTCGGATTATAAGAAGTGATGGGCGTGGCGGCGCTGGCGATCCAGTGATTTGGGCCGCTGCCAACGCCATGATTCACGGCGCTCAGATGCAATTTTTCCAGTAATGTCTTCATGTGGACACCTCTTCGTCGTCCATTCGATGGTGATTCATTGCCGCAGCCTTGGAGCAAGGCGGATTCGATGGCTGTCATCTTATCGCAGGCGGATGCTGATAGCAAAGCCCCATCCCTTTCCGGGCGTCGTTCCTGTTCAGCGCAACTTACATCCATAGCAACATTGCTCCACCAATTTATCTAACCTTTTCTGGAAGAAACCACTGTCACATGGTGCTACCATCGTAAGCTGGCATCGATGTTCAACGCCACGGGATGACCCAGACGCAACATTCATCTTGATTCGGTTTTGATTTCGGTTTGATGAGCGTTCAAGCTGACTTGCATACCATCATGACAACGAATGTTTTCATCTTCACTTCTTCTGCTCATGGAGAAATGTCTATGCAATCGAATACAGCAACCAGACGGAAATTCACAGGGCTGAGTATCCTCACGCTGCTGGTGATGCTGACCGCAGCGACGATAGCGCCAGCCACGACTCAGGCGCAAGGCGGCGCTCCGGTGCTGGCGTTGTCGCATAGCGTCAGCCAGGAGCCATTGCTTAGCGGGCAAGTGGCCTTCACGTTAAACGTGCGCAACAACGGCGCCGTCGCTGTGACCGATCGCGGCTACAACCTGACCATCACCGACACCTTGCCCGTTGGCCTCACCTATGTCAGCGCCGATCCGGCGCCCACCAACGTCACCCGCCAGGCGGACGGCGCAACCGCGTTGACGTGGGATAACATCGCCGACCTGGAGGCCGGCGAAAGCCTGAGCATCAACATAATCGCTTCCCTGGCGAACACGGTGACGGTCGCCAACGACATGGTGAACCGCGCTGGCGCCAAAGTGAACACGATGCCCGACAACAGCGGCGCCTGGGTGACAGCCTTCAGCGAGTTGTCCACGCGCCCACAGGCGATCGACATCGAAGCCAGCATTCTGCAATCCACCGCCGACGAACAGGCGACGGGCGCCGGTGAATATGCTACGGCGCCAGGTCAGAAAGCTGGCGCGGATTGGCCCTTCCAGGTGCGGGTCACTGTACGTAATAACAATGTGGGCGCAACCAGCAACGTCGTCGCGCGCGTCACGCTGCCAGCAGGTCTGGCTTATCTGGGCAATGTCACAATCAGCCCGAACCCGAACAGTGTCTCAACCACACCGACGCTGACGCGCAAACCGGGCGGTGCGCTGGAGCTAAGCTGGGCGCTGGGCAACCTCACGACCGCACAATACGCCACCCCGCTTGTGATCACCTTCCAAACTGCCATTCCTTACCGCTATCGCAGCAACGCAGATACTGCAGCGGGCGCCGGCCCCTATGCCGGGCCAATGAGTGGCGAGATCATCCCGGAAGATGCAGTAATGGCGGTGCTCTATGAAGCCAGTGGCGCCTACGCCAACGCTCCGACGGCGGATGGCTCAGAATCGACGCCAGACGACGACCCGCCTGCGCAGACGACCGCCGAGATCATGACGGTGGACAAGAACGCCTCACCCACCACCGTCGGCATCGGCACGGAAGTCACCTTCTCACTCACCTACTACGTCTCCGAGTACTACACCGTCACCAATGCCTCGCTGGTGGATGTCCTGCCCGATGGGATGATTTACGTCGATGGCAGCGCCAACCTGACGCCGGTCAGCGTGACGCCGGGCTTGCCGGGCGCCGGTCAGACCACCATCGTCTGGGCGCTGCCCGCCGAAGCAACGACGCCGGGCGCCAGCGCCGCCGTCACCTTCCGTGCACTGGTCGACACCACCTACGAGGCGGCGCCGCTCACCGGTCAACCCATCGTCTCCGGCGACAGCCTGACCAACCGCGTCACCCTCAGCGGCGACTGGGCGGATGCAGTGACAGCGGAGCGGCTGGGCGCGTTGACGCCCGATGTCGCTTCCGCCACGGTCAACACACGCATGCCGGGCTTCAATAAGGAGGTCTTCAACCCGTTGACGCAGCAATGGGGGAGCAGCGTCGACGCCTATGTCGGCGACACCGTGACCTTCCGCCTGACCTACGCCAGCGCCGCCGACATCGACGCCAGGAACATCATCATCCGCGACTTCCTGCCGCGCGGCATGACCTACATCGACGGCAGCGCCACGCACACCGTCAACGGGACATTCAGCAACGGAAGCAGCTGCACTGCCGCGCCACAGTCGCCCACAGTGGGCACGCTGGGCGGGCTGCAATATCTGGAGTGGCGGTTGTGCAACGCTGCGCGCGGTGCAACGCTGCGCGCGGCGCCACCTGGGAGGCGCAAATTCAGGCGCGCGTTGGGCCGGAGCCGAACGTACAACCAGGCTGGATCGTCGCCAACTTTGGCAAGCTGAGCGGCGCCAACAGTTACGGCGAGAATTACAGCCTGCGCGCAATGGCGATCACCAACTACAAAGCGCCGCGCCTGGTGCTGACCAAAAGCGCCACGCCCAGCAGCAACCTGCAGGCCGGCAGCGTCATCAACTACAGCATTTCGGTGCTCAACGTTGGAGAAGCCACCGCCTACAATTTGAGTGTAATCGACACCGTGCCAGCGTCGCTGATCATCCCCAACAGCGGCGGCTCCGGGGCGCCCAACGCTGCCACTTACACAGCCACCGCAGGCGACCCGGCCTCGGGTGCGGGCGGCGTGCTCATCTGGACGACGGTCGGTGCGCTGGCGCCGGGACAGACGCAGACCTTCACCTACCAGGCAACGGTGGCGGCAGGCTTGCCCGCCGGCGCAGCGCTCAACAACTTGGCGAGTGTGGCGTACAACAGCCGCAGCGATAACCAGGGACACGCCGTCACCCACAGCAGCAATGTCGATGATGACCAGACCGACGACATCACGGTCTACATCAAGAACCTGACGATTACCAAGACCGGCGCCCGCGTTGGTGGCGAGGGTGCGGCGGAACAGGTCACCATCGGCGACACCATGCGCTGGACGCTGACCGTCACCGTGCCTACCGGCGTCATCGCCTACTGGCCTGTCGTCGAGGAAAATGACCTGCCGCCAGGCTTCAACTACGTCGCCGGCAGCCGCGCCATTGCAGGCGCCAGCTTCGACGACGCGCATCACACCGCCAACCCCAAGATCAGCACGAACCCGACCGACCTGCGCTTTTATCTGAACACGGTCGACAATACGGCGGGGTCAACCCCTTACGTCTTCACGCTGACCTTCGACGCCATCGTCACCGGTGTGCGCGCCGACCAGCCGACGACGATTTACAACACCAACAACACGGTGCTCAACGACGCCCTCAACACGACCTACATCGGCTGGTATGACTCGATCAACGGCTACAATGGCAGCGGCTACGCCTACGACGCC